>OCVV012863859.1_pt1 | contig 26386 bp, 22 predicted proteins | sample 1539721 | NCBI WGS metagenome assembly OCVV01 (sample SAMN02144230, study PRJEB22623) | gut metagenome | biome: sheep rumen | host: Ovis aries | place: New Zealand | reverse complement strand
TTAAAAGTGAACCTTAACCCTAACCTTAACCTTAACCGCCGTCCGGATGGATAGTTATGGTTATGGTTATCGTTATGGTTGGAATTTTTTAATTTTTAGCTCTCTAATAATCCTAAAAAAATCCTTTAAATCCCTGATTGTATTTTGTAAATTGTACCTTGTACTTGTTTTCATGTTTCACGCTAATTTGTACTTGGATTGCCGCTATTATGAGGGTGAAGGGGATTGTCCTGATGGGAAGAACAGGGAGTTCTGGGACTATGAGCGGGAATGGGTTGAGAAAACGCTGGCGAATGCTCCTGAGCTGAATGAATGCTATGTGGTCTATTGCAATCGGAATCTTGAGCTGTTTGAGGAGGATGATGGCACGCCTCTTTCTCTGAAGGCGTTTCTCTTCTGCTGCTACCATCGTTCGACGGTGGGGAGGTTTTTCTCTATTTCGGGTTTCAAGTCTTGGTATCGGTCTGAATACCAGGGCGGGTCGAAGACGCTGCGTGAACGCCAATGGGATGCTCATGCTCCGAGGCTCATGGGGCATTGCTTGTACTTCCGCGGGGAGCGTGAGAATCCTTTTCCTTTGACGGATGAACGAAGGGTGTTGTGGCACACGGAGCGTTACTGGGTGTCTCTCATCAGCGAAAGCCAGTATAATCATTTGTTGCTGACGAAGATGTTGCGTGAGAAGCGGGTGAATCCTGCTAATGGGAAACGGGAGGTTCCTGCGATGATGCAATGGCTTTCGAGGTTCTGCGATGAGCACGGGCATCCTCGCTCTCTCATCTGCCTTCTCTTCACGCTGATTGTTTCTGCCAAGTACGATGTCGTCTCTCCTGAGTCTTTCCTTGCGTGGTACAATGACACGTATCTTAAAGACCCTCCCCAAGACCCACCCCAGCCCTCCCTGTGAGGGAGGGAGTAGATACCCAGCCCCTCCCAACCTCCCCAAGGGGAGGAGTAGCCGTCCGGATGGCTATTCTCTCCCCCTTGGGGGAGCTGGAGGGGGCTAGGGCTGGGGTGGGTCTTTTATTGTTCCTAAAGTTTGACTTTCACGCTTTCTTTCATGCTTTTTCCTTCCACTTGAATGATGATGGTTCCTGTCGTTTGCTGTGTGTTGACGATGGTTGCTTGGTGGAATTGACGGGTGATGATGTGTTTTCCGTCTGCTGAAAGGAGGCGGAGGGTATGGGTGTCGCTTGCTTTTCCTTCTTTTAGTGCTATGATGATGGCATTGCTTTTTGTCTTTTTGATGCTGATGTGCTTGCTTTTTTCTGCTCCCACTGGCTGTATGGCTGACTCTTGGGTGCTTGGCGTGTGTGTCAGTTCTACGGGGAGGGTTGCGTCTGTGAGCTGGAATCCTGATTCGTATGCTCCTAAGTCGGGTGCATCGCCTGTGTATTCGATGGCTGGAATGGTGATGGATGCGGTGGCGTATTTGCTGTCGTCGGCTTCGATTTTCACTCCTGTGTCGATGAGTGCTTTTCCTGCTGTGGTGGAAATGTGTGCGAAGTCGATTTCGGGAAGGGTGCCGTCGGCTTGTCGCGGCTGGATGAGCTGTTGGGAATGTTCCATGTCGATGAAGTTGGATGGTGCGCATTCCCAGTCGTTGTGCTCTTCTTTGCTGGCTACGCTTAGTTCGAAGCGTCCCCATTCTCCTTTTTTGCCGTCGTCGCCTGTCTTGATGCGGTCGTTGATGGCTATGCTGTTTCTGATTTCGCAGATGGAGCCGCTTGCGAGTTCTTCATAGATGCGGTAGCTGTAGGACTTTCCTCCGAATCGGGTTTGCCCCACTCCTGTGCAGTTGTTCATGATGATGTCGCCTGAATTGTGGTTCTGGTCGAATCCCTTGTTCAGGTTTTCCACGGCAAGGCAACGGTTGAGGATGCAGTTCATGCGTCCTTGGTCGCTTCCCATCTTGAATCCGTTGCCGTTGCCGTTTGTGGCTTTGCCGTTGATGATGCCGTTCTGGTATGCGAGGCAGTATTCCATGATGATGGTTTTGTTGTCTTCGAACCCTCCGTCTTTCTTGAAGAACACGTCGTATCCGTCGTCGGAATTGTGCCATGCTCGGCAACCGAAGAAGTAGTTTCCATCGCCTACGGAGATTTTTGGTGCGAATCCGTCGGCGTCTCCGTCGTCTTCGTCTGCGTTTTCGTATGCGTCGCAGTTGATGATGTAGTTGTATGAACCTAAGTTCTTGATTTGCAGTCCTGTGTCTCCGTTCTTGTAGAAATTGCATTGCTCGATGATGTTGTCGTGTGCATCTTGTGTGCGTGCGTTGATGTCGGAGGATGAGCCTCCAGTGGGCTTGTTGCGCTCGATGAGCATACCGTTGTCGGAGGCATGGCAGATGTCGATGCGGTAGAAGTGCCAATAGCTGCTGGTGAGCCTCACGCCTTGGTATGGGTTGTCGGAATGCTTGTGGTAGGGCTGTGCGGAGAAATCGAGAATGGCTCTGCCTCCGTATGCAAAGAACTGGATGGGTGCGTCGTCGGTGCCGTTCTTGTCGTCGATGTTGATGCGCTTGTCGTAAAGGTATGTTCCTGCTTTCATCCAGATGCGGTCGCCTGGTTCTGCCATGTCGATGGCGTTCTGAAGGTCGAAGAAGGGATGTTCGGAAGTGCCGTCAGCTGTTGCGTCATCTCCATCGGGGGAACACCATATTGCTCGGCCGATGATGTCTGTCTCGCTGTCGTCATCATCGTCGTTGGCTTTTTCTTTTGTTGTTAATTGCTTTGCTTCTCCGTATGCGTAGCCTGCTGAGGAATGTGCGAATGCTCGGTAATAGATGGTTTGGGAGGCACGCAGTCGTGTGAGCTGCACTTCGAAGTGCTGGAGGTCGGTTCGTTCGCTCTTTGCCATCTTGTCCGACAGGGATGGCTGTTCGTTAGTGGTGCTCCAAAGTATGCCGCAATCGATGATTGTTTGCGAACCTGCATCGAGAATGGTTCCGCTGAGGGTGGCAGAATTGTGGGTGATGTGGTAAGCGGAATCGGTTTGCACCGTAGCGGGTGTGCCGAATGCCTGCGCTGTCACGCAAAGGTTGTCAATGTCGGCATCTTTTGATGCTTCATTGGAGATTTTGATGCGATTCACTTCTTGGCTCTGAATCTGAATGGTGTTAACTGCTCCCTTGGCACTTGCCGTACCTGCATTCTGCCAGGTGTTGCCTCCGTCAGTTGATGTCCAAAGGGTGACTGTTGCCCTTCCGAGATAGAAACTCACCGAAGCTACGCCGTTGAGGAGAATGGGGGTGACGACGTAATAACTGCCATTCTTGGGAAGACGCAGGTTTGCCGTCGAACCATTCACATTGTAGTTTGTGTTGGTGGATTGGTAAGTGCCTTTGTAGAGCCATTCGCCTTGACCCTCTACGATGAAATGCTGTTCTTCTGTGGATTGGGTGAGAGGGTAGGTGCTTGCATCCTCAAAGTCCTGGATGAAATAATTGCCGTATGCATCGATGTTTTGTGTGAAGTCGGATGTCTGTGCAAAGATGCAGATACTGTTGAATGCAAGGATGGTGGCAATGCCCACCTTAGATGTAGGTTTCATAATGGTTATAGTTGAGTCTTAGAGAGTTAAAAGCTTCGGTAAGTTAAAAGTTAAAAATTAAAATGGCATTAGCATTGGCTGTTAGCGTTGGCTCGCTATCCGGACGGAAAAAGCCAAAGGCCAATGCTAACGCTAAAGCCATTTTTAACTTTTAATTATTAACTTACTATTATCTTTCGAATACGCCATTCGGAGGGGTAGAGATTGTTGGCACGAGAACCCAAGTTCTTGACAAACCCAAGCGGATGGTTCTTGTAAGTGACGAGAATAAAACCGTTCGGAGTGTCTGCACTCAAAACGAGACTTTCTGTCCGCAGAAACGAGATGGCTTGTTCGTATGTCAATTCGTATTGATGGAAAGAATTGATGTTCAGTGAATTGCTTAGAGCAAGTGAAGGTAATGGTTGAAGTACGTTTTTGCCCTTCGTGGTTGCCATACGAATGCCGTAATGGATGACACTGAGGGAAGACAGTGCTTGCTCTAAAATACTTGAGAAAGCCTTGGGAAAAGCACTGAATAATTGTTTTTTCTCATCGAAGCGAAAAGCAAATTGTTCCGAATCATGTATCCAGTTTTTGATTTCAGCAGGGACAGCTGTGCTTTGTTTGCTGGGCTTCAGCTTTTTCGCTTTAGGGATGCTGGTCGTGCTGCCATCGTCATCCGTTTTGCGGAGTGCTGCAAGGAAAAAGCCTTCTCCCTTGGTGCGATGGGGTAAAAAGCGGTAACATGGAAAGTCTTGCCCCTCAAGCAAATTGCCCGTTATGCCCCAGCTGGCATCAGCTTCGCAATCCAATACTTCTGCATTCGTTTCATGCCGAATCCATTCTATGTTTTCCTCGTTCTCTGCCGTGTTATAGGTACATGTGGAGTAGATGAGAATACCGCCCGTCTTGAGGCACGGCCAAATCTGCTGTATGATGTTTCGCTGTCTATTTCGACACTTATCCACGTTCTGAAGACTCCATTCCGAAATGCTCTCTGGGTCTTTTCGGAACATGCCTTCACCCGAACAGGGAACATCGCAAACAATGAGGTCGAAGACGGAACCAAGTGGCTGGAAGTCTTCAGCATAGTTGTTCGTGACGATGACATTGGGATTTCCCCATTTCGTCAGGTTCTCAGCCAAGATGTTTGCCCTTTGCCTCACCGCCTCGTTTGCCACGAGCAACGAACCCGAAGGCAATGACGACAATGTGAGTGTGGATTTTCCTCCTGGCGCAGCGCATAAGTCAAGTGCCATGATGGGCGATGCGTTGTCGTTGTTTGGAATGAATTTTCGTAAGACATGAGAAAGAAACATCGACGATGCTTCCTGCACATAGTATGTGCCAGCATGAAACAATGGGTCGAACGTGAAAGACGGACGTTCTTTCAGATATATACCGAGTGGGCACCAAGGAATCTCGTCGCCTTCAGCCTTTCCGTCTTTCTCTGCATTCACTCGAACAGAGACAGGAGGAAGAGCAGAAAGAGCGGAAAGAAATAATTTTGTGTCGTCTTCACCGAGGAGTGCAGACATTTGTCCGATAAACGCTTCAGGAACAGGAATCATTTTTCAATTAAGTTTTTGAGTTTTTAAGTTTTTGAGTTTGTGAGTTCTCGCTTGATAGCAATTTTTGGCTACAGCGAGCTAAAGATTCACTTTTCACTTTTCACTCCCACGATATTTTTGGATGCAAAAATAGCGAAATAATACAGAACGAATAGATTTTTTGCTTGAAAACTTCAGTATTGAAAGATAAATTCTTAACTTTGCGAAAAATTCGTAAAGATTCCATGCTTTTTTCGGCATGAATAAAACAAATGTAAACTAACTTATCAGAAATGGGACAAAGTGTTTTAGATGCATTAGACCAGCAAATACTTCAAATGATTGCTGACAATGCTCGTGTACCTTTCCTCGAAGTGGCAAGGGCGTGCAATGTTTCGGGAGCTGCGATTCATCAGCGCATTTCGAAACTGACAAAGATGGGTGTGATAAAGGGTACTCACTACCAGTTCGACCCCGAAAAAATGGGATATGAAACCTGTGCTTACATTGGGTTGTTCTTGAAAGACCCAGGTTCGTTCGACAATGTCGTTAACGAACTCGAAAAGATACCTCAAGTGGTTGAGTGTCATTACACTACAGGGGAATACGACATGTTCATCAAAATCTACGCAAAGAACAATCACGACCTCTTGACGATTATCCACGACAAGCTCCAGCCATTGGGACTGAGCCGTTCGGAAACCATCATTTCCTTCAACGAAGCCATCAATCGGCAAGTTCCTATTCCTTCGGTGGAGTGAATAAAGTGAAATGTGAGAAGTGAAAAGTGAAAAATTTCGCAAACAAGCCGGATGGCATTTTCCACTTTTCACTTTTCATTATTTTACTTTAACACCAAGACGCTCCCATAGCTTGGAACATCTTCAAAAGCCTGTCCCAAAGATACTTCGCCAGCAACGACACGAGCCAGTGCGAGAACGCCACCATGACTAAACACTGCAACGCGATGGTATTTCATCTTCCTGACATTATCGATGAAATCCTTTACCCGGCGAAACATATCCATTACACATTCACCCCCAGGAGTATGTTGCGTGATATGATGATCACACCAAAAGCTAAACCGTGGGTCGTTCTTATATAGGTCGTCATAGCCTTTCATTTCCCATTCCCCGAAATCCAATTCCAAGACCCTGGCATCCCGCTCTGCGTCAGGGAAACCGCAAAAAGACGCCAACCGAACGGCACGCGTGAGAGGCGAGGTGAATGTCTTGTCGAACGGGATGCCATCCAACAATCTTTTCGTGAACGACGCTTCCTGCTCGAATGTGTCCGACAACGGTACGTCCGTTCGTCCATAACAAGTGCCCTTGGGTACAGCCACGCTGGTGTGGCGAATGAAATAGATTTCCATGCAGCAATAAGGAATGGTAACGATAAGTGGTGATAATAAACTTTGAAGATGGTTGCAAAGTTAGTGTTTTTCCACAGAAATTCCGAAGTTTTCTATTTTTAATTACCACTTTTCTCATCTCCTTTACGTCCACGCCATCTTTTTGTGTGAGAAAACCTGATGAAGGAAATACTAAAAAATACTTCTTTTTCATCATGCCATGCGATGCGGATGAAAAAAAATGTTTAAATTTGCAGTCGATTAGTTCAATAGCTTTAGTAAAAAGAATAATTTCAGAGGATGGATTGGCTTTCAAAACTCATTACAGATGGCTCTTCTATAGCGCACATCGTGTTGTTGTATTCAGCGGTGATTTCGTTGGGCGTTTATTTGGGCAAGTTTAAAATAGGTGGTGTTTCGTTGGGTGTCACGTTCGTGCTTTTCGTTGGCATCCTGGCTGGGCACTTCCTGAACATAGGTGTCCAGCAGTATGGATTTACTTCGGAGCCATTGAGCGTGTTGAACTTCATTCAGGATTTCGGTCTCATTCTGTTTGTCTATTCCATTGGCTTGCAGGTGGGTCCTTCTTTCTTCACTTCGCTGAAGGGTAACGGCATCAAGCTGAACATGGGCGCACTGGCCATCATCCTGATGAACATAGTTGTGATGCTGACCATCTACTATGGCTTCATGGATAGGAACGACCCAAGTACACTGCCGATGATGGTGGGTGTGCTTTGTGGTGCTGTGACGAACACCCCTGGACTTGGTGCTGCGAATGCTGCTTTGGACCAGATAGGTGCGGAGCATTTTGGTGGAAGTATTCCTGTGATTGCTAATGGCTATGCCTGTGCTTATCCTCTTGGTGTGATAGGTATTATTGGTTCTATCATTGCGATTCGTTATATTTTCAAGGTGAATTTCCAGAAGGAAGAGGATGACTATAATCAGCACAATGGCAATGCCTCTGCGCTGAAACCGCATCTGATGCACATTGAGCTGGTAAACCCTCTGATTGACGGCAAGACGATTCTACAGGTTCGTAATTTCTTGGGACGCGATTTCGTGTGCTCACGCCTTTTGCATGAGGGACATGTCACGCTGCCTACCAAGGACACGGTTCTGAAACTGGGTGACTTACTCTACATTGTTTGTGGCGAGGAGGACAGTGAGGCGATTACAGCATTTATTGGTAAGGAGGTAAAGGTGGAATGGGACAAGCAGGATGTTCCGATGTCGTCGAGAAGGTTGCTTGTCACGAAGGACAAAATCAATGGACATACGTTGGGTTCGCTGCATCCATCGAGCATTTATGGTGTCAATGTCACTCGTATTTTCCGTTCGGGCATTGAACTGTTTGCTTCGCCGAATGTTACGCTGCAGGTTGGCGACCGTTTGACGGTGGTGGGACCAAAGGATGCGGTGGATCGCTTTGAAAACAAGATTGGTAACCAGGCCAATCGTCTCGACAAACCAAATCTGCTGACGATTTTCGTTGGAATTATGGTTGGTATCATTTTCGGTAGTATGGAGTTCAACGTTGGAATGTCGATGCCTGTGAAACTGGGCTTGGCTGGCGGTCCTCTTATTATTGCGATTTTGGTGGGGCGATTCGGTTTCAAATTGCGTTTGGTGGCATATACAACGAACTCTGCTTCGTTGATGATTCGAGACATTGGACTTGTGCTGTTCTTGGCAAGTGTTGGCATCAAGGCGGGTGGCAACTTCTTGGAAACGGTGATGCATGGTGGCTTGCTTTATGTGCTCTACGGTTTCCTTATCACTACGATTCCGTTGCTGGTGGTTGGCGTTATTATGAGATGGAAGTATAAGCAGAACTATTTCTCGATTATGGGTATGATGGCGGGAGCTACTACTGACCCACCTGCGTTGGCATATTCTACTGCTACTGCAAATAACGACATCCCTTCGGTCGGCTATTCTACGGTTTATCCGCTCTCGATGTTTATGAGGATTATTACGGCTCAGATTCTCATTTTGATGCTTTGCTCATAACTGACTGAATAGTGGCCTTTACTGAAGATATATTAAACCGATTGTTGCAGTCAACAGATTTACCTCTGTTGACTGCTTTATTGCTTGGATTGATGGTAGCATTGAATCCATGTCAATTGGCTATTAATATCTCTGCTTTAACTTACCTGGCGAATCATGACAAATATCACCGTGTCTTTTTCGTCCGTGCTGCTCTTTATGCTTTGGGGAGGATGGCTACTTACTCTGTGCTTGGATGGATGCTCATGTTTGTTGTTTCTAACGGATTGAGGATTGATGCTGTCCAAAGCCTTTTGTCGAAGGCTGAGGATGTTGTACCTTATTTATTGTTATTGCTATCTGCATTTTTTTTGTACAGGGCATTTCATCAACACCATCGTCATGATTCATGTCATAACAATAAGCAGATAATTCGCGCTCATGGCAAAATGGGTGCTTTCGTTTTAGGCTTGTTGTTGGCTTTTGCATTTTGTCCTGAAAGTGCTGTTTTTTATTTTGGCATGATGCTCCCTTTGGGGCTCACATCGCATGTTGGTTGGCTGGTTCCTTTGTTTTTCTCTTTTTCTGCTGTCGTTCCTGTTTTTATCATTGCCTATTTTATTCGTCAGACTATGTTGTCGAGTGCGAAAAGATTTGAGCATAGGATGAAATTGTTCCAGAGAGCGATTAACATGATTTCAGCCTTCCTCTTTGCATTGATGGCTATTTGGCTTCTTACTGTTTAGTATTGTTCAATGACTGATATTATTTGTTGTTAATGCCATTTTTGTTGCGCCTTGATTAAATTAAATAGGTACAAATGATATGGTTCGTCTTCGGATAGAAATGATTTCTTTCTAAAAAGTGTGTTGGTATAAAACGAAAAAACAGGCAAATTTTGATATAATTCTTGAAAGCGTTGCCCCATGCGTTCAAGGATGGTTATCTTCTAATTCTTTTATTTCTTTCATAAAAGAAAACGTATCAAGTTATTTTATAACGATTACTACGTTTTTTATTCTTTTGTTTTGTCATATCGGCAAATTTCCGTAATTTTGCAGGCAATTTGTGCATATAGGCGAATTCTATAAATCAATCTTTAAGCAAGTTAAGTTGAAAAATTAATATTTAAATAAAAAGCTTTTTAATTTTTATGCAAGATTCAGAAAAACAAGGTGGCTATGGCTATGGTGATTTCCAAGCCAACCAAATGGTGGAAGAGTCAAGTTTTGACATTCGCATTCTATGGTATCTTCTTCTGCGTTACAAATGGTGGATTTTAGCTTCGATTATTGCTTGTTTGGCAATAGCTAAGGTTTATTTGAAATTCCAGACTCCTATTTACAGTGTTAGTTCGAAGATGCTCATTAAGGATCAGGAACGCAGATATTCTTCATCTATCAGTAGTACTTTCAGTGAACTTGGATTGAAGAACAATAGTGCGGGTTTCGACAATGAAGTTGAAGTTCTCGCAACGCGTACTTTGAATAAGCGTGTTGTCAAGGAACTAAAACTCTATACAACTTATATGCAGGAGGGCCGTTTGAAGGATCATGAAATCTATAATAAGTATGTTCCTTTCTTGGTTGATTATGACAATGAGTTGCTTGACTCTCTTGACACGACCATCGAGGTGGAAATGCAAACTGATGATCAGAAGAACCTCCAGGTGAAGATTCGTTATTATGAATCTGAAATCAACAAGGTGCTGACTGCTTTCCCTTCGATTATCAAGTGCTCGTTCGGAGATATTCGTGTTGAGAAGAATCCTCTCTTGATGTTCTCAAGGTATGCCCAGAATAATAAGGACTATAACCCTTATATTGTGGAACGACCTATTCATGCTTATATCCGTCCGTTGCTTCCTATGGCTGGTTCTTACGCAGGTCGTTTGCGTATTTCTCCTACTTCTAAATCTACCTCAATTGCCTTGATTTCCATGGTTGACAATATCCCTGAACGTGCAAGAGATTACTTGATTCGTTTGGGGGATGTGTATAACGATGATGCGAATATAGACAACCTTGCTGAAGCAAGCAGAACGGCTGATTTCATCGACGAGCGTTTGGGCATCATTAGCAAAGAGTTGAATACTACTGAGGCTGAGTTGGAACAGTACAAGCGTGCTGCTGGTATTACCGACTATGCTGCTAATACTCAAATGGATGCTTCTCAGCAATTAAGTTATGAGACTCAGATTGTTGATCTCTCCACTCAAATGAACTTGCTGGACTATCTGATTGATTACGTGAATAATCCAAGCAATCATCTTCAGGTTATTCCATCGAATGTAGGTTTGAGGGATCCTACTCTTACTTCTATGATGGCTAAGTATAACGAACAAGCACTTGAACGTTCTCGTTTGCTTCGCACTGTTTCTGAAACCAGTCCTACAGTGACAGTTGTAACGAACCAAATGGAAATGTTGCTCTCGGGTATCAAATCCTCTTTGGCAAGTACAAAACGCCAGTACAATATTCAGAAAAACAATCTTCAGGGACAGCAGAATAAGTATGCGAGCCGTATTAGTGCTGCTCCTACCAAGGAACGTGCTATGGTTGACATCAATCGCCAGAAGGAAGTTAAGGCTGGTCTTTACCTGATGCTTTTGCAGAAACGTGAGGAGAATGCCATAACGCTTGCATCTGCTGCATACAAGGGTAAGATGATTGAAGAGCCTATCCTTGGTGGTGGTCCAATTTCTCCTAAATCGAAGCTGATTTATCTGATTGCATTTGCAATTGGCTTTGTTCTACCATTCTTGATTTATTTCATCCGCCAGTTCTTCCGTTACAGAATTGAAACTCGCGAGGATCTTGCTAAACTCACTCATGTGCCATTGTTAGGAACAATTCCATACGTGAAGGCTCTTGAAAAGGGTGACCGTACTGTTGTGGTACAGGAGAACCGTAATAGTGTGATGGTGGAGGTATATCGTACATTGCGTTCAAATCTGCCATTCGTTCTTGAGGCTGGTAAGAAGGTTATTATGTTTACATCTACATCGGCAGGTGAAGGTAAGACATCTATCGCATCCAACCTTGGTGCAAGTATTGCATTCGTAGGAAAGAAAGTGATTCTATTGGGACTTGATATTCGTAAACCTCGTTTGGCAAGTCTGTTTGACCTTTCTGATACTGATAAGGGTTTGTCGAACTATTTGTCACGCGACCCTGATGATATCGAATTCCTTGATTCTCTTGTTCAGAATTCTGGCATCAGTCCAAATCTTGATATCCTTCCAGCTGGTCCTATTCCGCCAAACCCAGCAGAGTTGCTTGAACGCGAGAATCTTGGCCGTGCAATTGAACACTTGAAGGAAAAGTACGACTACATCCTTCTCGATACTGCTCCTATTGGTGTTGTTTCGGATACGGTTGCGATTGCTAAGTTTGCCGATGTGTGTCTATATGTCGTTCGTGCAAATTATTCTCTGAAGGCTGACTGTGACCTTATCAACGAACTCAGTGAAGATGGTCGTTTGCCAAATGTAAACCTTATCTTCAATGCTGAAAAAGCAGAATCTTCTTCAGGCTATAATCGTTACGGTAATAAGGGTTATGGTAGAGGTTATAGTAGTTATGGCAACTATGGACGTTATGGTGGTCGATACGGCTATGGTAAGGGCTATGGTTACGGCTATGGCTATGGTTACGGCTATGGTTATGGCTACGGCATGAAGGATGGCGAGAAGCTCGAAGAGATTTGATTTGTTTGAGTTCCACATTATATTAAATATCTGAAAAATGCTTATTGGTGTAGATTTTGACGGAACGATTGTTGAGCACAAATATCCGGCCATTGGTGAAGAACGCCCTTTTGCAACAGAAGTTCTTCGCAAGTTCATTGAAGATAGGCACATGCTTGTACTTTGGACGATGCGTGAAGGTAAACTTCTTGAAGATGCAGTGAACTGGTGCAAAGAGCGTGGTGTTGAATTTTATTCAATTAACAGTGTTTCTCCAGGCATTTTCATGGAAAAAAGAAATGAGAATCTATCGGTAAAACTAAATGCCGATGTTTTCATTGATGATTTGAATGTAGGAGGACTACCCAGCTGGACGGATATTTATGAAATCATATCTCACCATAAAACTTACGAGCAGATTATTCGGCATCGGGTAAAGCAGGAGTTGAGTGCTCAAGCTCCTGCTGAACCACCTTATCCAAAATGGATGTTCTGGAAAAAAAAGAATTCTCATCGTCGCCATCGTTAATGGTTGATTGAAATACTTCTTACTTTTATATCTTTTTCTGAAACAGAATTTGTACTCTTATGAAGTTAATTAATTTTGCAGAGCAAGATTCTATTATCAACCAATTTGTGTCGGAGTTGCGTAATATCGATGTGCAAAAAGATCGTTTGCGTTTTCGTCACAATTTGGAAAGAGTAGGGCAGATGATGGCATACGAAGTAAGCAAGACTCTGCATTATTCGATGAAAAAGATTCAAACTCCATTATCTCTCGCTGAAGTAAATACACTTGATGAAAAAATTGTTCTCGGTACAATTTTCAGAGCAGGGCTTCCATTCCATCAAGGGTTTCTGGATGTATTCGATGACGCAGAGAATGCCTTTGTATCAGCCTATCGCTACTACAAGGATAAGGAGTGTAAAGATGTTGGAATTAAAATTGAATATATAGCATCTCCTTCGCTGAATAATAAGACATTGATTATAGCAGACCCAATGCTTGCAACTGGTGGAAGTATGGAACTTGGGTATCAGGCTTTTTGTACTAAAGGTGTTCCTTCTAAGATTCATCTTTGTTGTATTATAGCATCTCAGAAAGGTGTAGATTATGTGCAAGATGTTTTTAAGGATATAGATCATGTCACGTTATGGTGTGGAGCAATTGATCTTGATTTAAATGAGCATGCGTATATTGTTCCAGGACTTGGAGATGCTGGAGATTTAGCGTATGGTACTAAGATCTAAGATTTGAAATTTAAAGAAAACCTCGATAGAATAAAAACTATCGAGGTTTTCTTTTCAATGGCATATTTGAAGTACATTGATTATTTCTCTGCAAAAAGAATTACTCCTTTTCATTCTTTTTAGTCGTGGCTTTCTTTTTTGCAGGTGCCTTCTTTTCTACGTTTTTTTTCGTTTTCTCTTCAGGCTCTAATCGTGCAAGACGTTTCTGTAGCTTCTCTATCTCTTTGTCTTTTTGCTCGATTTCTTCACCTTGATTCTTGATTGTAGTCAGAAGTGAGTTGAGCTCTTCATTATCGATTTCATCTGGATAAAGCGTATTTACTCGGTTAATGAAGTCACCAAGAATATTCATGTAGTTAGTGAAAGCATCGTATGGATTGTCATATATTCCGCGACTCATGCCTACACTCGTTTGTTTTGTTGTCATGAAACGGAAGTTGTTTGAAGCTTGGAGATAATCCCAGTCTTGTTTCAGGCGACGGTCTGTGCAAATACGAACACGGTCTGCTACACTATATAATTTGTTAAATGCCTCGCGCTGCATGATATTTCCGAGCCAGCAGGAAGTGTCACGTTCTTCATCAACCCAACTGATATTGTATGGCACCTCCAACGCTCCAACGGATTTACCCTTAGTACACAATTCTGTTGGAGTTGAGAATGTGATACCTCTTTCCTGAGCGCACTTAGGCAATGCGTGTAGGAAATCCAAGATGTTAGAAGAAAGTGGCTGGGCAATGCCAAGTGCAGAAAGTTCCATGAAGATATTGATGATTTGTTCTTCTTCTGGAAGTTGAGCAATCCAGTCCATGTAAGTGTCGGCAAAGAGAGGGTATTCGCTCCATTCGGAATTATTGAAACGGAGAGAAATGTCATCACTCAGTTTGTAGTCACGGAGCAAGAGTTTCAAATTTGGGTTGATGGCATTGTTGTAAATGAAGTGAGGGGATTTCCATCCAAGGATGTGTTTTGCACCTTCGGTAAGCATACCTTTGAAACCCATTGCTGCCACTTGTGCCCCGATGTCATCATTGTAGATGAGAGAAGAATTGCGGAACACTTTTGGAGTCTTTCCAAAGATTTCCTTGATTTTGTCATTCATGCGCAAGCATTCTTCACGGAAGCTTTCTTCATTAGCCAAAGATGCTAAACCATGACTATAAGGTTCGCATAAGAATTCTACGCATCCTGTTTCATTCAGTTCTTGCAGTAAGTCGATGACTTGAGGTGCATGTACTTCCAACTGTTCAAGACCTACACCCGAAAGTGACAAAGCCAACTTGAAGAATTTACCGTTCTCCTTTGCCATGTCAATGATTGTTCTCAAAGCTGGAACGTAGCTTCGTTCCGCAATTTCCGTGATAGAACGTTCGTTTTCATAGTCGTCGTAGTAATAGTGGTCGCGACCTATGTCAAAGAAACGGTATCTTTTGAGATGGATAATCTGGTGAATCTCAAAATATAAACATATTGTTTTCATTTTCTTTCTGTTTTTATCATGGTTGTTCCATCATCTATATCTATCTTATTTCCAAAGGAGAGAATGAATGGAAAACCAAATGTTTTTAATGGTAAAATTTCTCTATAGTCTGTTCATACAGCCTTCTGATGCGTAGTGCTACCTTTTCCCATGTGATTTCATTCACTTCCTTCAAGCCCTCCTCTTGTAAGTACTTGAAGAGAGAAGGGTAGGTGCAGATGGCATAAATAGCATCAGCCATCGCGTGAATATCCCAGTAGTCAGTTTTGATGACATTAGTTAGAATTTCTCCGCATCCCGACTGCTTAGAAATGATAGATGGAGTGCCGCATTGCATAGCTTCCAAAGGAGCAATTCCAAATGGTTCAGAAACTGAAGGCATGACAAACACATCGCTATCCTTATAGCATTCATAAACTTGTTTACCTCGCATGAATCCAGGGAAGTGGAAGCGGTCTGCAATACCTCTCTCTGCTACAAGGTTAATCATATCCTCCATCTTGTCACCTGAACCAGCCATACAGAAGCGAATGTTACGAGTACGCTGGAGAACCAATGAAGCGGCTTCAACGAAGTATTCAGGACCTTTCTGCATAGTGATGCGTCCCAGGAATGTTACCACTTTTTCCTTTGAGTGGTCTGGACGTGGAATATCCTGTAATTCCTGTGAAAGTGGATACACGGCATTGTGCATCGCAAAAACCTTCGATGGGTCTTGGTGATACTCGTTGATAACGGTACGTCTTGTCAGTTCTGATACACACATGATACAGTCAGCATGATCCATACCATTCTTCTCAATGCCATAAACTGTTGGGTTCACATGTCCACGAGAGCGGTCGAAGTCTGTAGCATGAACATGGATGCAGAGAGGTTTTCCACTCACTAATTTCGCATGGACACCAGCTGGATAGGTAAGCCAGTCGTGAGCGTGGATGATGTCGAATTGTTCAGCACGAGCCACTACACCAGCAATAATCGAGAAATTGTTAATCTCGTCATTCAAATTACTTGGATAGCCACCAGCAAAGTCCATGCATCCCATGTCGTTCACGTTCATGTAAGAGAAGTCTGCATAGATGTTATCTCTGTAACGATAATAATCTTCTGGCGACATATAGTTTGGAATACGCTGCTGCACATAGTTCCAGTCGTGGTCTCTGTAAACAATAGGCACCTGGTTCATGCCCACGATTTTCAGGAATCGTTCTTCTTCTCCGCAAGGTTTTGGAAGGCAGAAGATGGTTTCCATATCGCTTTGTAGGCTCATACCCTTTGTGATGCCGTATGAAGCAACAGCCAGTCCTCCGTAGATCTTAGGTGGGAATTCCCAACCAAACATAAGAACTCTCATATCTTTTTCTACCTTCTAATTAAAGATTAAACATATTGTTCATAAGTCTGCTTACGCGAAGCACCTCTGCTACATTCATGGCAAACGAAAGAGCACCGCGTCCATGGAATGGAGGATTACCGTCGAATAGCTCTGGCAATGTGCCAATGCAGTGATATTGCATCTCTTCTTCCAGTCCTACGAAAATTCTGTCCATGAAAGAGAATGAACTCTTCCCATAGACTTTCATGCAGGTTTCCAAATAGAAGCCAGCCAGCCAAGGCCACACTGTGCCTTGATGGTATGCAGCATCTCGTTGCGCCTCGCCACCCTCGTATATTGGGTTGTAGCCACCACTCTTTGGAGAGAGGCTGCGGATTCCTTTACGAGTGAGCAATTCTTTTGTACAGATGTCGAGAATGCCCTTCTTTTCACGTTTTGTAAGAGGACTATATTCCAACGAAGAAGCAATCAGCATGTTTGGACGCACGCTCCAACTGATGTAGTTGCCATCGATGTAGTCCAACAAGTAACCGTGCTCATTGAGGAATGTTTCCTTGAACGAAATACCAGTCTTTTCAGCCAGTTGTTCATATTCGCCCGATTCGCGTCCTCGTCCTAAGGCATTCAGTATCTCCTCATTGAATTTAAGAGCATTGTACCAAAGTGCATTGATTTCTACTACATAGCCTGAACGAGGAACCACTGGCATACCATTCACGTAGGAATTCATCCAAGTCACAGCCTTTTCGCGACCGTTCGTGTAGAGCAATCCGTTCTCATGTAGGAAGAGGTTAGGGTGCTTGCCCTGCTTGATGAAATCTACAATGCGGTCCACCAAGTTACCATACTTCTTTGCAGCCGCTTCTGGCGAAACAAAGATGGCATATTGCTGAATGCACCAAATAGCCCAAAGTAGCACGTCTGGGTGTTCCATTTCATAGAGCTTCACATTGCTTGGCTTGTCCTCAATGAAATCACTTATAGCCTTCTCACAAGTCCTCATCACCTCCTCGTAGTAGTCAACTTCGTCGCAAGCAAGTGAAAGACCAGGCAGAGATATAAAGGTATCGCGTGCGCGCGCTTTGAACCAAGGATAACCAGCTATGATATACTCTTCACCATCCTTGTCGTAGTGGAATTGGTGAGCAGCATTGATGAGACATTGCTGAAAACTGTCTCGCGACTTGTGAACATCCACTTCCTCGTCGAACAACTTCTTAGCCGTCTTCATTGACAATTCTTTAACACCAGCAGAGAAAACAACGCTTTCGCCCTTCTTGATGTTAAATTCGAAGTAGCCAGGCACATAGAGATCCTCACTGTAGTCGTAGCCCAGTTCCATATCCTTAAGATACTCAATGCCTCGATACCAGCTTGGCTCGAAATGCCATTCATTCTTCTTGCTCACTTGCATGAAGAGGTCTGGGTAACTGTCGTACATCCGCGTCTTGATGCCGTTGTCGCATAGCTCATAGTCACGGCGAGCATTGCCATTCTCGTGCGTCAGTTCATTCACATTGCGGAAGGCAAGGAACGGACGCAGACGAAGAGTCGTCACAGAATGAGCATCAAGCAAGGTGTAGCGTATCAAAATGCGGTTCGTGAAATGCTGAAAAACCTTCTCTTTCTTCAGTATCACACCGCCCACGCGATAGATGGTTGTTGGCACCTTGTCCCATTCGCATTCACGAATGTATTTGTGTCCATTTGGTGAATAGACACCGCCCAAATACCGATGCAAGCCCAGATTGAATTCAGCACCATGCTGAATCACCGTCTCGTCGAGCGATGAAAGCAGCACATGGTTTTCATCATCGATTTCGGGAACAGGAACCACCAACAAGCCGTGATATTTACGCGTATTGCTATCCACAATGGATGAACATGAATACGCACCTGAGCGGTTCGTGCGAAGAATCTCCTTTGGAAGACTCTCCTGCAAATTGACCATCAGGGTTTTGTCAAAACGTAAATAGCTCATAGTTAGTTTTTGTTAATATGTATGTTTTTAGGTAGATGAATATGTTTTTTGTATGGTATTTTGTTTCCTCTGGCTAACGCCTTAGTTTTCAAAATTACAAACTTTTCTGAAATTGCACAAAATAATCTGGCAAAAAATAGAAACAAAAATAAAAATCATAGTCGATTTCGTCAAAAATATGTTATCCAACACGTTTTTAACGCACTTTTGTTTGTTCAATTTTGCAATTTCCACTAACTTTGCAATCGCAAAATTTCATAGTTTTTTAAACAAGTAGTTTGTGGTAAAAAGAGAAAACCTTCCCATAGCAGAAGTCATGCGACATCTTGACGACTTTGTTCAGTTGCTCACCGAAGAGCAACAGGCAGAGTTGAGACGAAACATAGAAGTTCAAAGCTATGCGAAGAATCAGGACATATATGTGGAAGGCGATTTGCCTCAGCATCTTTTGTGTCTCATCAAGGGAAAGGTGAAAATATATAAAGAAGGTGTTGGTAACAAGGTGCAGATTATCCGAGTGATGAAACCAGTAGAGTATTTCGGCTATCGTGCATACTTTGCTAATCAGAATTATGTCACTTGTGCAGCAGCATTCGAAAGTTCCATCATTTGTCGCATCCCCATGGAACTCATCCATCGATTCATGATGCAGAACATACAGCTATCCCTCTTTTTTGTAAGACTGCTGTCCATCGACCTGGGTGTTTCCGACCAACGGACCGTTTCTCTGACCACCAAGCACATTCGAGGACGTTTGGCTGAAGCACTTCTTTTTCTACGCGATAATTATGGATTGGAGGAAGACCATGCCACCATTTCCATTTATCTTTCTCGTGAAGATTTGGCCAATCTTTCCAATATGACCACATCCAATGCCATACGAACCCTTTCCGCCTTTGCCAATGAACGAATCATTGCCATCGATGGCAGGAAGATAAAAATCATCAACGAAGATGAGTTGAAAAAGGTGTCCCGATTTGGTTGATGTTGCTTGTTTAAATAAAGAATAAAAAATGAAGAATAATTTAATGAAGAATTAAGAATGAAGAATGTATTTTACTCTGCACATGAGATAAGTTACTTTCATTCTTCATTCTTCATTCAGAGCGAAGCGACTATTCTTCATTTATATTAATGCCCTTCTTCAATAATTTTTCACTCTTTTCTTTTGTGGATTCAATAAAAAGCACTACCTTTGCACTCGCTTTCGGAAAAGAAGGCTTATAACATAAAAATGCGTCCTTAGCTCAGTTGGTAGAGCAATTGACTCTTAATCAATGGGTCCAGGGTTCGAGCCCCTGAGGGCGTACAGAAAGAGAAAGCTACAATAATTGAGGCTTTCTCTTTTTTATTTTTAACAATGTCATTATTCCCCTTGGGAGTCGGAAGGAGCTTCGTTTTCTTTTAGGATGAGCCTTTTATAATAGGAGAAAATGAGCGACGTGAGTGGAAGCGCAATGATTAGTCCAACAAATCCGAGGAGAGATCCCCAAATGGATAGTGAAAGCAGGATGATGGCACCATTCATTCCCATTACCTTTCCCATGATTTTCGGTGTGAGGATGGCATCCTGAATAGCCTGTACCACACACACTGCAATGGTGAAGGTCAAGAGAATCACCCAGAATCCACGTCCCGAATCATGAGCCTCAATCAGCGAAAGGAAGATGGCGGGTATGAAACCAAGCACTTGCAGATATGGAACGAGATTGAGGAAACCCATAAAGAGACCAAGGGGAATTGCCATAGGGAAATCAATGATAGTGAAGGCAATGGAGAACAAGATGCCTACACAAAGTGCAATGACAGACTGTCCGCGAAAGTACCCCTTCATGCCCTCTTCCACATCGTTCAGCATACCCTGAATGAAAGGTCGATTGCCTGATGGAACCAGATGGATAAACCCCTCGTTTAGTTTTTCATAATCCATCAGTATGAAGAAGAGATAAATCACACCGATGAGAGAAGCAGCAAAATTGATGATGGCACTGATTCCGCCACTTACGAACTGGAACACCTGAGGTACCCGCTCTTCCAAGATGGTTGTGATGTCGGTGACAGTAAACAACTCGGTAAGTTTCTGTGTGTTGATATAAGGCTGTATATACAGCTGGAAGAAGTTGGCCATCTGTCCCTCAATGTCGTTGCGCTGCATAAACTCCTTGATGATTCCCTCCATTTGCTTGTATTCAGTGATGAACGAGGGTACTATCAGCACTCCAGCCAAGTAGAATACTCCTACCAGCAAAATCAGCGTCACCATGATAGCTGCCAGACGGAAACGCAGTTTGCAGCGATACTGAAAAAAACAGACGATGGGGTAGAGCAAATAGGCGACAAGCCATGCCACGAAGAAAGGGGTGAGGACATTGCTCAGTTTACTGACCAACAAGAAGAGCAATGCGAAAACAGCTATGGTGAAAAGGATGCGGGCAAAGCGGTCGAATGTGATTGTTTTCATGAAGACGAGTAAGTATGTAAATGGTTAGAATGAACTACAGCAGAGACACTTTCCTGAAAGGAAGAATTAATGGAGTATGAAATCCCCATCAGTTAGTATCAGGCAAAGTTAGTTATTTTTCATTGACATGACAAAAAGAATGAAAGAAAATCGTTTTTATCATCGTCATTTAACGTCATCCTTATCTTTTAACGTTAATTATCTTTGATTTTGCAGAAAATAAAACTTTTTTTGCATAAAAAGGATGTGCGTGTCGCAAATTGTTAATAACTTTGCAATCCCTCAACGAGCAGTATCGTGCTTACTGCCCTTCTTCTCTTACCTAAAGATAGACTCAAGGCTATGGGGAAACTGTATGTGGTTCCAACTCCAGTTGGCAATATGGAAGATATGACATTCCGTGCCATTCGGATTCTGAAGGAAGCAGATCTGATTCTGGCTGAAGACACTCGCACGTCGAGCGTCCTGTTGCACCATTATGACATCAGGAACGAATTGCAATCACACCACAAGTTTAATGAGCATCAAACGACAGAAGGAGTGGTAAAACGATTGCTGGGTGGCGACACGATAGCTTTGATTAGCGATGCCGGTACTCCGGGTATCAGCGACCCTGGTTTTCTATTGGTAAGGGAGTGCGTACGCAACGGCATTGAAGTGCAGACATTGCCTGGTGCCACAGCCTTTGTGCCAGCATTGGTGTCGAGCGGACTGCCCGATGAGCGCTTCTGCTTCGAGGGATTTCTGCCTCAGAAAAAAGGTCGCCAGAGCCGCTTGGATGCACTCCGCACGGAGGAGCGAACGATGATTTTCTATGAATCGCCTTATCGTCTTGTGAAGACGCTTCAGCAACTGGCAGAGGTGTGCGGAGATGAGCGACACGTGAGTGTTGCCCGTGAAATATCGAAAGTGCATGAAGAAAGTGTGCGTGGCACGCTGAAAGAAGTGATAGCCCATTTCACCGAAACAGAACCTCGTGGCGAGATTGTCATCATTCTTGCAGGCATGAATAATGGCGAGAAACCACAAAAAGAAAAAAACAAGTCCAAAAACAAGTATAAAGAAATTGAAAAGTGAAAAAAAGACCCACCCATCCCTCCCTGTGAGGGAGGGAGTAGTCACCCTGATGGTTATTTCTCTCCCCTCATAGGGGAAATGGTAAAAAGTACAAAGTACAAGGAACAACGTAGTAAGCGAAAATCCTAAAAAATCCTTTTAATTCCTGATTAAAAACTTAAAAACTCACAATAATATGAAAAAGATTTTTTTAATGATTTCATGTGCTGCATTGTTGGCATCATGCCAGCAGAATGGCAATCAGAGTTTAAAGTCTTCTGTCACTGAAGATTCGCTTCAAAACATTATCGACCAAAAAGAACAGAATTTCAACGAACTCATCGGCCTACTCAATGAAGTGCAAGAAGGATTTGCACAAATCAATGAAGCTGAGGGCAGGGTGAACACCCTTGACCAAAACCTTGAAGGCGGTAATGCAAAATTGAATATTCAGGACAACATGCTCTTCATCCAGCAGACACTGGAAGAACAGCATCAAAAGATAGAGCAGTTGCAGAAGAAGATTGACGAAGGAACTGTCAACTCAGGTAAGTTGAAAAGCATGATTGAGAACTTGCAGAATCAACTAACACAGAAAACTAAGGACATAGAAGAACTCCGTGCTCAGTTGGCAGAGAAAGACGTGAAGATAGAATCGCTTGGCAATAGCGTCACCAAGCTCCAAGCTGAAAACGAGCAAGTGAAGGCAGAAAGCGAGAATCGTGCGCAGATTGCAAAGAACCAGGATGCACAGCTGAATACGGCCTATTATGTCTATGGTACAAACAAGGAACTGAAGGAGCACAAGATACTCAAGTCGGGCAACGTGCTTGAGAATGAAGACTTCGATAAGGATTATTTCACAAAAATCGACATCCGCAAAACCACCGTCATTCCCTTTGGTGCCAAGTCTGCCAAGCTGCTTACCACGCACCCAGAAGGTTCCTACACATTGTTAAAAGATTCAAAAGGCGAATACACCTTGCGCATCACCGACCCCAACAAGTTCTGGAGCGTTTCCAAATACCTTGTTGTTCGCGTCAAATAAATTCACTTTCATTTGCGTTTTTCCTCCTTTTCTCCCTTACCCTTGTTGAAAAATGTTATCCAAAATATCAACGAATGACAGTCCAACCGTCTCTTCCTTTGCTGGGAAGAACGGTTGGACCGTATTTTTGTTATTGGTCTTCTTCTTTGTAGCCGCTCCCATTTCGGCTCAAGTCCTACTTCCTGCTGACGAAGAGAAAATGGAAGAAGCACGAAGGGCTGATGCCGAATGGATACCCACGGGCGTCTGGCCATTCATCAACCGTCGTTTCCAAGTGGCAGAAGTGGTAACAGGTTTCGTCAACAAGAAAAAGACAATCGTGCCTTGCAACATACATGTTGGCAAGCAGACCTTGTGGTTTGCCCAGCGCGACACATTGATGGAAGCTACTGCCGGCAGTGTTTCCTTAGTAAAATTCAACAATGGCGACACCTACATCCCTGTGAGTCAAAACGTGTTTGGAAAAATAGTCCAGGACGACGAAGGAGTGGGAAAAGTTGTGCGTGTCCGTCTCGTTGACAAGAAAAAGATGGATGAGGAAGCCATGTCAACCAGTCAGATGGGCTTTTTCTCCCTGAGTGGTGAAGCTATTGGCACACTCGACCTCGACCTGATGAGCAATTATGTGGGCAATCCCGAGGAACAGCCCCTGCCTGTCGTTGACACATTCTTCTTCATCTATAACTTGGAAATTTTTGAGTTTACGGACAAGAATGTGCTTGCTCGTATCGACCCAACTCGTAAAAGAGAATACAAGTCTTTCACACGCAGTGCTGAAATCCTTTCACACAACCAAAGTTCTGCACTGAAAGTGTGGAATGAATTCTTTGTGAAAAGGAAAAAATAATTTCAATTACAGCCTGAATCAATTTAGTGAATAGTGAAGCGTGGAGAGAAGTACAAAGTACAAGTTTCAAATCGTGTCCATTGTACTTTGTCCTTACGATGTTTTACACTTTTGTCGTTTCACTCTTCACTCTTTACTTTTATCTCCAAAGCTGCTTTTACAAACTCGGTGAGCATTCTTGCCGTTCCTTCCAGTCCTAAGAGTGAGGAGTTGATGCAGATATCGTAGGCTCTGCTGTCTCCCCAGTTCGTTTCAGAATAGAAGTTGTGGTAATCGGAGCGGATGGCATCGGTGTGCTCAATCAATTCTTTCGCTTCTGCTTGAGTGAGATGGTCGCGCTGCATGATGAAACGAAGGCGGTCGTCGTAGTTTCCTCTGACGAAGATGCTCACGTGTCGAGGATGATGGCGGAGAATGTAATCGGAGCATCGTCCGACGATGATGCAGTCTTCGTTTTGTGCTTTTTGGAGAATGATGTCTGATTGCAACTTGAAAAGAGATTCGTTGGACATGGAGTTGCTGTAGAGGCTGCTGAAGGCGGCAAAGGGTGAAGACAGTGAGTGAATGACTTGGGACATGAGTCCCTTGCTGGGTGTTTCGTCTGCTTGCTTGAAGATGGCTGGGTCGAATCCGTTTTCTTCTGCTGCCATCAGAATCAGACGACGGTCATAGACTGGTATGGACAATTCTTTTGCCATCAGTTCTCCTATTGCTTTGCCGCCTGAACCCAGTTCGCGACCGATGGTGATAACGTAGTGTTCCATGTAATGATAGTTTAGTGTTTAGTTTTTGAGTTTTTTATCAAGGATTTTAAGGATTTAAAGGGATTATTTTCCTCTCTCTATCCACTCCCCTCGCCTTTTGGAGAGGGGTTGGGGGTGAGGCTTTTTCATTATTCATTTTTTACTTTCCAAAGAATCCCTTTCTATCCTTAAAATCCCTGATTTATTCTAAAGGTCTATCTCTGTTTTGTTGATACCTCCAGTTCGGTAGAAGCGATAGAGCATCACGGCTGCGGTGATGACTGTGACGGCATCGGATGCTGTGATGCTTGCCCACACGCCATTGGTTCCCCAGATGGTGGGAAAGATGAGCAGGAAAGGGACAAGGAATAGGAGCTGGCGACTGACGGAGAGAAATATGCTTTTCTTTGCCATGCCAATACTTTGGAAGAAATGTCCTGTGACGATTTGGAAGCCGACGAGTGGACTCACCAAGACTATCAGTCGCATGCCTTCGATGGATAGTTGAGTCAATTGTTCGTCTTTGGTAAAGAAGCCAACGGGTATGTGTGGGAAGAACTCGCATACGATGAAGGAAATGGTCATCACGATGGTGGCATAGATGATGGCGTATTTCAGCACGAGGTTCACGCGGTCGAATTTGTGCGCTCCATAGTTGTAGCCTGCAATGGGTTGCATTCCCTGGCAAATGCCCATGACGACCATCACGAAGAGGAAGGTGATGCCATTGACTATGCCGTAGGCTGCAATGGCAAGGTCGCCTCCATGTGTTTGCAAACCCTTGTTGATGAGTATGACGACAAGGCAAGCGCAAAGCTGCATACAGAAGGGTGAAACGCCAATTTTCAGTATGTTGTTGACGATGCGTTTCTTGAGTCGGTAGATGCCACGCTCGAAATGGATGGGTTCTTTGGGGTTGGCGAAAACGATGATGACGTAAGTGAGTGCTACGATTTGTGCAAGGATGGTGGCAATGGCTGCTCCGCGTATGCCAAGGTTGAATGTGAAGATGAAAAGGGGGTCGAGGATGGAATTGACTGCCACGGTTGCTATTGTTGCAATCATGGCTACATGTGGATGCCCCACGGCTCTCAAGGCAGCGTTCAGCCCTAAGTAGAGATGCGTCACTACATTGCCTAACAAGATGACGAACATATATTCTCGTGCGTATGGAATAGAGCGTTCGGAGGCTCCGAAGAAATAGAGTAGGGGGTCGATAAAGATGATTCCCACAACTGCCAAGAGTGTTCCTAACACGATGTTCAGGGTCACTACGTTGCCTAAGATGTGCTGTGCGGTTTCTTCGTCGTGCTGTCCTAATTTCACAGACATGAGGGTAGAGCCTCCCACTCCCACCATGGCTCCAAAGGCAGCCGACAGGTTCATCACAGGAAATGTGACTGCCAAACCAGAAAGGGCAAGTGCTCCTTCTGCACCTCCCTCACCGATATGTCCGATGAAGATTCTATCAACGATGTTATAGAGTGATGATGCTGTCATTGCCACCACTGCTGGTATGGCATAGTTCATGAGCAGCTTTCCGATGGGTTTTGTTCCGAGTTCTTTAGGAGATGCTGGCATCTTATTTGATTGAAAAGTGAAAAGTTAAAAGTGAAAAACCTCTATTAAGTACAAAGTACAAAGAACAATGTACAGGCTTCGGAATTTGTACTTTGTAAATTGTACTTTGTACTTCTCTTCACGCTTATTTGTGTTCATTTGTTGACTCGTTTTTTGTCACATGAGTTGTTCAAATGGGAAATCTCTTTTCATTCGATAGGCGAGTCCTGTCACAACGGCAATCAGTTCGCCTTTTTCGTCCTTCACTTCGATGTTGCAGTAGGGCAGCTTGTGGTGGTCGAGCAATTCTGTGCATTCTGCTGTGATATGCTCGCCTTTCTGAGCTGATTTCAAGAACGTGATGGTGTTGCTGATGCCCAGCGACAGTGTGCCATGACAGTTGGCAACGGCAGCAAATGCCAAGTCTGCAAGTGTGTAAATCACTCCACCTTGGCACACCCCAGCACCATTCAGATGCTCTTCCTTCACGGTGAGTTCCGCC
>OCVV011346968.1_pt1 | contig 26397 bp, 22 predicted proteins | sample 1539721 | NCBI WGS metagenome assembly OCVV01 (sample SAMN02144230, study PRJEB22623) | gut metagenome | biome: sheep rumen | host: Ovis aries | place: New Zealand | reverse complement strand
GCCTCGGCGGCCTCTACCTCCGCCGGGTCAAATCCGCCTTCCGGCCCGATGAACACGGCGATATCGGTTCCCGGCGCGGCAGAAGAAACGGCCCGCCTCGTAGCCCCGATGCCCTCCGCGTTCTCGTAGGGCATAAGCTTCAGCGCATAAGAGGATGCCTCCGCCAGGGCCTCCGCAAACTTCATGACCCCGGCAACCTGCGGGACCATGCTCCGCTTTGACTGCTTCGCGGCGGACTCGGCGATGGCATTCCATCGGACAACCTTCTGGGCTGCCTTTTTTTCATCCAGTTTTACCACCGCATTCCGGGTGGCCACCGGAATGATCCGGTATGCCCCCAGCTCTACGGCCTTCTGGATAATCATTTCCATCTTGTCGCTCTTGGGAAGTCCCTGAAAGAGATGAATTCTTGCCGCAAGCTCCCGGTCCTCTTCACACCGGTAAAGAATCCGGCAGAGCACCTCCTCCGGGGAGAATTCCTCCGTCCTGCACATCAAGTCGCCGCCGGCGGTGCTGCTTACAAGGATCTCCTCGCCGGGCTTCATGCGCAGAACTCTGGTCATATGGACCGCGTCCTGTCCGGTGATGGTCACCGTCTCTTCGGCAAATGCCTCCGGCTCCGCAAAAAAGTGATACATGGATCAGATTCTCCTGGCTGTCACGGATACCCACTCTCCCTGGCGGGTGACTCCGATCAGTTCAAAGTCTTTGTTCGCTGTGATGGCATCCACCACATCCTGCTCCTTTGTATTGATGATGCCGGAGGTGATAAAGATGCCGCCCTTCTTGATATGGGGGGCAATCTCTCCCTGCAGCATGAGAATCACGGGAGCGAGAATATTCGCCACCGCAATATCGTAACGGTCAAATCCGACCTCCTGCTGCACGGCCGCATCATCGATGATATTGCCCTGGATCACATGGAACTTCTCCGGAGCAATGTCATTGGATGCAAGGTTCTCCCGCACCGCATCGATGGCATTCTCATCCAGGTCCGTTCCGCAGACATGGCCCGCGCCCAGCTTCAGGGCCGCGATGCCCAGGATGCCGCTGCCGGTGCCCACATCCAGCACTTCCATGCCCGGCTTTACATACTCTCGGATCTGGCGGATGCAGAGCTGGGTGGTCTCGTGCAGGCCCGTTCCGAAGGCGGTTCCCGGGTCAATCTGGATCAGCAGCTTATCCTTATGCTCCTCCGGGATCTCCTCCCAGGTGGGCTTGATCAGGATATCGTCCACGGTAAAGGGCTTGAAATACTGCTTCCAGTTGTTGATCCAGTCCTTGTCCTCCGTCTCCGACTCCTCGATGGTGCAGGGACCGGGATCTGCAAACATCCGCAGCTCCTCCACCGCGTCATGGACCTTGGAAAGGGTCATCGCAATCTCTTCCGGGCCCAGATCCGCATCCAGGAAGAAGGAAACCTTCGCTGTGCCGTCATCCGGCGGAAGCTCCGGCAGAATGTCGATAAACATCCCCTTCGTCTCCTCCTCGGTGAGGGGAACATTGTCCTCTATCTGGATTCCCTCGATGCCGATCTCATCCAGAGAAGCGCTTAAGAGATCCACCGCATCTGTGCGGGTATCCATCGTATATTTCTTCCACTTCATATGTATTCTCCTTATCACATTCCCGTAAGAAGCTTCACAAACAGCAGGCACAGCACCACCATCACCACCGGGCGCACGTACTTCGCCCCGTCATGAATCACCAGCCCGGTCCCCACATAGTTCCCGAGCATACTGGATACGCCTGCTGCCAGTCCCAGGGCAATCCACACCTTTCCGTTCAGCAGAAATGTCACCACTGCAGCCACATTAGAGGCGCAGTTGATGGCCTTCGTGGTTCCGGCCGCCTCCCGCAGAGACATTCTGGCAGCCTCCGTCAGGATCAGCAGCAGAAACGTGCCGGTGCCGGGTCCGTAGAATCCGTCATACATGCCGATGAAAAAGGCTGCGGACAGGGCAATCAGAAAGACCTTCCGCTCCGGAATGGTCCCCACTTTCATATCCTTTCCCAGGTTCTTGTCTCCGAGTACCAGAACACCGATGATCGGAATGGACACCATCATCAGGGTTCGCACCGCCTGCTCGCTGACCAGCAGCGTAAGACTCGCCCCGACGTATGAGCCGACAAGGGCCGCCGGGATATAGTACATCACCTTTTTCCACGGAATATAACCATTTTTTGCAAACCGGGCCGTCGACAGCGTGGTTCCGCAGACAGAGCCCATCTTGTTGGTTCCGAGCGCCATGTGGGGCGGAATCCCCACCAGCATATAGGTCGGCAGCGTGATGAGTCCTCCGCCGCCGGCGATGGCGTCCACGATACCTGCCAGAAAAACCATCGGACACACGATAGCAAACTGCATCCAGGTCGGCATATTGTTTAATCCTCTCTGTTTCTTTCGTCCAGCAGAAATTCTGCCAGAACGGTATTACTCACATCCAGCCCCTGATCTGTAAGGCGCCAGCGGGTATCGGCTCCGTTCTTCCCGGCACCCCGGCTGTCGCAGACATCGGTCTTCTCCATCAGTCCCTCCGAAGCCGCCTTCTGAAGCACCGGCCCGTAAACCTCCGGAAGCTCTCTTCCGAACCTCTCCAGGAACCAGGATTCCGATACGCCTTCCGTAAGCCTGAGCCCCAGGAACATGAATTCCTCCATCTGCTCCCGCAGCGTCAGCTCCTGCACATCCTCCAGATGGCGTCCCGCCCCGAAGTCCGCCGCAGAATATGCCATATACCGATCCTTTTCCCGGATGACCGAAAACCGCTTCTGTCCGATGAGCGAGGCGGCCCCCAGCCCCAGGCCCAGGTACCCTGTCCCGTCCCAGTAGCCACGGTTGTGGCGGCATTCATATCCCGGCAGGGCATAGTTTGATATCTCATACCGGTGAAAGCCAGCCTCCTGCAGCATCGTCTTGGTCAGATGATACATTTCCCTGTCGGCCCGCTCCCCGGGGATCCGTTTTTCTTCCGGGAACTGCTTTAACAGCTTCTCCGGCATGGCCTCATACTCCCCGTACTCCGCCACCGCCTCCGCCATGGCGCCGTACTCCTCATAAAAGGGTGTTTCCGGCTCCACAATCAGGCTGTAGGCGGAGATATGCTCCGGTTTAAGTGCAAGCACCGTCCGGAGCGTGTGCTCCCAGGTTGTTACGCTCTGCCCCGGCAGGGCGCTCATCAGATCGATATTGATATTATCAAATCCCATGCTGCGGGCAAGCCCATAGTTCTCTTGAAACTCCCCGAAGGTATGGATCCGGCCCAGAAGCTTCAGCTCCTCATCGGAGGCCGACTGCAGCCCGATGCTCAGGCGGTTTATGCCGCCCTCCTTCCAGGCCGAAAGCTTTTCCTTCGTGATGGTTCCCGGATTGGCCTCGATGGTCCATTCGAAACCATCCTCCAGTGGAAAATGCTTCCGCACCGCCTCCGCAAGTCGCAGGAACTGGTCCGGATGCAGAAGGGATGGGGTTCCGCCGCCGATAAAAACCGACGAAACCATTTCCCCCCGTATCTCCGGCCGCGCCGCCATCTGCTCCATCTCCGTCATCAGCTGGTACAGGTAAGAATCCACCTGCCCGGCGGGGCAGAACTGTGAGGAGCCGCAGGACTTGTCCGCGCCTGCGGTGCACTCCCAGACGTCCCCCACAGGGAAGGACAGAAAGTCGCAGTAACGGCACTTCCTTACGCAGAAGGGGATATGTATATATAGCTCCATGTTACTCCGCATCCAGCTTCAGGACGCTCATGAAGGCGGACTGGGGGATGGAGACATTGCCCACCTCGCGCATCCGCTTCTTGCCTTCCTTCTGCTTCTCCAGAAGCTTTCTCTTTCGCGAGATATCGCCGCCGTAGCACTTGGCAAGAACGTCCTTCCGCATGGCGCGGACCGTAGTTCTTGCGATGATTTTGCCGCCCACGGCCGCCTGGATGGGGATCTCGAAGAGGTGTCTCGGAATCTCCTTCTCCAGCTTCTCGCACATCTTCTTGCCCCGCTCGTAGGCGGAATCCGCAAAGACGATGAAGGACAGGGCGTCGACCGCTTCCTTATTGACCAGGATATCCAGCTTCACCATCTTCGACTGCTGGTAGCCCTTCAGCTCATAATCCAGGGAAGCGTAGCCCCGGGACCGGGATTTCAGCGCGTCAAAGAAATCGTAGATAATCTCGTTGAGGGGCAGCTCGTACTTCAGGATGGCTCTGGTGGACTCCACATACTCGGTGTCCAGGTAGACGCCGCGCCGCTCCTGGCAGAGCTTCATGATGGCGCCCACATACTCGGTGGTCACCATGATCTCCGCGGAGACGATGGGCTCTTCCATGTGCTCAATCTCCGTCGCTTCCGGCAGGTTGGACGGGTTGGTCAGCTCGATCATGGTGCCGTCGGTCTTATATACATGATAGACAACGCTGGGCGCGGTGGTCACCAGGTCCAGGTTGTACTCTCTCTCCAGTCTCTCCTGGATGACATCCAGATGGAGAAGGCCCAGGAATCCGCAGCGGAAGCCGAAGCCCAGGGCAAGAGAGGTCTCCGGCTCAAAGAAGAGGGCCGCGTCGTTCAACTGCAGCTTCTCCAGGGCGTCTCTGAGGTCCGGGTAGCGGTTCGTGTCTGCCGGGTAAATGCCGCAGTACACCATGGGCGTAACCTTCTTGTAGCCCGGCAGCGGCTCTGCGCAGGGGCGAAGGGCCTCTGTCACCGTATCGCCGACTCTTGCCTGGCGCAGATCCTTGATGCTGGCGGTAAAGTAGCCCACCATGCCGCAGTCCAGGGACTCATCGGGGATAAACTGGCCCGCGCCGAAGTAGCCGACCTCCACGATATCGCACTCTGCGCCGGAGGCACACATTTTCACCTTCATGCCCTTCCGGATGCATCCGTTCTTCACCCGGACAAAGACGATGACGCCCTTGTAGGAGTCATAGACCGAATCAAAGATCAGTGCCTGCAGCGGTGCCTCCGGGTCACCGGCGGGTGCCGGCAGCTTCGTCACGATATCCTCCAGCACCTGGTCCACATTCAGGCCGGTCTTGGCGGAAATCCGCGGGGCATCCGAGGCATCCAGGCCGATGATATCCTCTATCTCGGCTGCCACCTCATCCGGATGAGCGCTGGGAAGGTCTGTCTTGTTCAGTACCGGGAATACCTCCAGGTCATGATCCAGGGCCAGGTATACATTGGCCAGGGTCTGGGCCTCCACGCCCTGGGTGGAATCCACCACCAGAACAGCGCCGTCGCAGGCCGCGAGGCTTCTGGAAACTTCATAATTAAAGTCCACGTGTCCGGGGGTGTCAATCAGATTCAGGATATATTCATTGCCATCCTTCGCCTTGTAGACGGTCCGGACCGCCTGGGACTTGATGGTTATGCCCCTCTCCCGCTCCAGATCCATGTTGTCCAGGACCTGGTTCTGCATCTCCCTGCTGGTGAGAAGTCCCGTCATCTCGATGATACGGTCCGCCAGCGTGGATTTGCCGTGGTCGATATGGGCGATGATACAGAAATTTCTTACTTTGGACTGGTCTGTCATGTATTTTCTCTCCTGTCCGTTCGCTTCCCACCGGCCGTCAGAATACTCCTCCTCTGCCGTCAGGACATAATACTACAAATACAAAGAATACCATTTCCGGGGCAAATTTGCAACGGTGTCTCTGCGAATCCGCCGGCGGGCTGAAACAAAAAACTGCAGGACCTCTTCCTGCAGTTAAAAATTGCACATTTTCCCAAAGTGTGCAATGATATAAAAAACGAATCAGGAGGCTCCTGCGCCCATGTTTAACAACTATCATTACTTCATCGCCCTGGCGGAGGAGGAAAACATCTCCCGCGCCGCCGAAAAGCTCTTCATCTCCCACCAGTGTCTGAGTAAATATCTGAAAAACCTGGAGGCAGAGTATAATCTGTCCTTTTTTGACCGGACTCCCTCGCTCCGGCTTACGCCGGCGGGACAGGCCATGCTGGAGACCCTCCGGCAGGTAGATTTTCTGGAGCAGAATCTCAACAGCCAGCTGGATGATATCCGGTTCTCCAAGAAGGGGAAAATCCGCCTCGGCGTAACGGAAGGCCGTTCCCGCATCGTCATCCCGGATGTGATCGCCCAGTTCAGAAAGATGTATCCCGAGGTGGTGCTGGAAGTAAAATATGCCGATTCCGTACATCTGAGTGACCTGGTGCTGAAAAATGAGCTGGACCTGGCCCTCATGAACCGGAACGACTTCAATCACAGCCAGCTTTCCTTCCGGGTGCTTCTGAAAGAACAGCTGTACCTGGTGATCTCCGAGCCTCTGCTTCGCCAGTATTTCCCGAAAGCATGGCCGGACTGTCTGGGATCCTTTAAAAAGGGCGTAGATCTTGCGAAATTCACGGAGGTTCCCTTTATCATGCTACAGAAGGGCTTAAGCTCCCGGGACTGCATCGAATCCTACCAGCGTGCCCGCGGCATCCACCTGAACTGCACCATGGAGCTGCTGCAGCCGGACCTCTGTTACATGATGACGGCAAGAGACTACGCGGCCAGCTTCTGCTGGACCATGTATCTCAGCCAGATCCGGCAGATCAATTCCGACCCGCTGCTCTCCCATCTGTACGCATTTCCAATCCGCGGTCTCCGGGAGACCAATGAGGTGGTGCTCATCACACTGCTGGGCAAAAAGCTGCCCGGATACGGAAGGGACCTGGTCCGTCTTCTGGAGACGGACTGCCAGGCCTTCACGAACCCGGGCATAATGGATTTATAAGTTCGGTTTTTCAGGCCATTATTCTCTTACGTAGACATAACCTTCCATGATTCTTCTGGCGGTTCTGTCCAGGTTGCCGCTGAGAACAGTGTGGGTGCCGTCCGCATTGTCCTGAAGGTCTGCGTAGGCATCCATGATGCCCCAGGGATGACCGATGCGGATGTGGGTGGCGTGGTTGTCCGGATGCTTTCCATCGCCGCAGACAATCTCGTTCACGATGGTGCCCGGGGTGTTGGCTGCCGTCACGGTGCAGATGGCACCGGTACCCATGTAGGCGTCAATCATGTGCATGCCCACGGAGAAGAGACGTCCGACGATGTCCACATTCTCCGCCGCGATGGCCTTGCCGCTTCCGGCTGTGTAGTCTACCGGCTTTCTGGCAAATGCGATCTTCGGCAGGGTCTGGCTGTTTTTCTTCGCATCCTCAAGGTCCTTTGCAAAGCCCAGGGTGATGGCGCCGGTGCCGCGGATGATCTCCAGAATCCGGCAGATTTCATCACAGTTGGGAAGTGCGTGGAACTGGGAGGGAATCTCGGTACCGGTCACGCCGAAGTCCTCCGGGTGCACAAAGATAACCGGATTTGCCGCATCCACAAAGCTGTACTCGTAGGTCTTGCCCTCGATCTCGATGGTATCCTTCGCGTTGCCGGTGGGAAGAAGCTTTCCGGAAGCAGCGCCCTGGGGTCCCACGAACTTAAGGGTAACCTTCGCCGCGGTGCCGGGAACGCCGTCAATGGCGAAATCGCCCTCGGTCACGGCTTTTCCGTCCTTTACCGGAACCACCTCGATGATTTCCTTCTGGGTGTTGGTATTGAAGATATGGACCTCGGTGAAGGGCTCCTTCGCCTCCACCAGTCCCTCATCGATGGCATAGGGGCCGACAGCGGAGGAGATATTGCCGCAGTTCATGGTCTTGCCGACGATGGGATTGTTCACATCCACCTGGCCGAAATCGTAATCCACATCGATGCCGGGGCGCTCGCTCTTCTTGATGACCGCCACCTTGCTGGTGGAAGTGTTGGCGCCGCCCATGCCGTCGATCTGGCGGCGGTCCGGGGAACCGAAGGCGGACAGGATGACCCGGTCTCTGGCCTCCACATCCTGCGGAAGATCCTCATCCCGGAAAAATACTGCCTTGGAGGTGCCGCCTCTCATGTATACGCAGGGAATCTTTTTATTTCTCTTATATTCAGCCATAGTTTCTTCTCCTTCTCAGCCGCCCTTCCGGGCGGCCTTTTTATTCTGTATTTTTCTGAACAGATGCTCTTATTTCTTAATCTCCCGGATAACGTCGATGACCGTTCCGTCCCGGTACTCTACGATGCATACCACCCGGTCGGTGGTCTCGATGGGCTTCGGCACGCCGGTGAGCTTCTCCGCCAGCTGCTGCAGCTCCTCGATGGTCACCAGCTTCAGGCTGGTCTTTTCCAGGTCTTCCTTCAGCTCTGCATAATTCTTGTGCTTCGGATTCAGGGCGATGCCCGCCTCGGTCACCACCGCCGCGATGGTCTCACCCGGCTCGCAGACCGTGAATACCTTTTTTACAATCGACGGGGTTCTGCCGCGAATCACCGGGATGGTGACGATGGAAATCTGCGCGCCGCCGGCCACATCGGGGCCGCCGCCCAGACCGCCCATCATCTCGCCGGAGGAACCGGTCAGGATGTTGACGTTGAAGTCCGTATCCACCTCCAGGGCGCCCAGAACACCGAAGTCTTCCCGGTTCAGGAATCCGCCCTTGCTGTAGGCATTGGCATAGTCCGCGTTATCAATCTCCAGAACGCCCGGCCTATCGAAGATGGCCTTGGCCGCCACGGCATCGAAGGACTGGCTGCACTCTACCACCCGTACCAGACCCTCATCGTACATATCGATGATGGCTGCCGGAATGCCGCCCAGGGCAAAGCTGGCCTTGATGCCCCGCTCCCTTGTCCGGTCCGCCAGATACTTGGTGGCCGCGATGCTGATAGCGCCGGCACCGGTCTGGAAGGAATAGCCCTCTTTAAACCGGCGGGAGGCGGCAATCAGGTCCGCGCAGCGCTCTGCAATCATCAGGTCTCTCGGATTCTTGGTAAGACGTGCTGCACCGGCGCCGATCTTCTTCGGGTCGCCGATACTGTCCACCTTCACCACATAGTCCACGTATTGCTGGGAAATGCTGACGGGCACGCATGGATATTCCACCAGGTTGTCGGTGATGACCACCACACAGCCGGCGTTGTGGGCATCCACAAAGGCGTATCCCATGGAACCGCAGGCATTCGGTCCAATCTGACCGGTGCAGTTGCCGTAATCATCCGCCGCGGAGGCGCCAATGAAGGCCACGTCAATCTGCAGTTCTCCCGCCTCAATGGCCCGGGGTCTTGCGCCGTGGGTCCGGAGGATAACCGGATTCTCCAGCTCTCCGGCAAGAACGGCATCGCCCAGCTCGCCGCGGATACCGCTGGCTTCGATCCGGTCGATGGTGCCGTCCTTCACGAAATCCACCACCGACGGGTTCTTAATATTAACCACCGCGCTGGGGGCGAAACGAAGATGCTTAATGCCCAGCTTCTGAATCGCGGTGAGAACCTGGGTAATGATCTGATCTCCCTCCCGGAAGCAGTGATGGAAGGAAATCGTCATCCCATCGGAAAGACCCGAGGCTTTGATGGCCGCTTCCAGATCCGGAAGAAGCTTGGTATCGCCAGGGATCCGGTGTCCCATCACCCGTCTGGTCACCACGGTTTCCTTCGGGGCTTCTGTTGCATAGGCACCCGCAAAGGGTTTTACTGTATATTCTCCGACTTTTTCGGGAAGTTCCCGTCCGACTGCATTGATCATCTGTCTGTACCTCCCACCTTGATTCCTGCTGCTGCCGCCTTTGCCAGTGTGGTTCTCGCCCTAAGCTCCATGGGCTTGTCCACCATGCCGCCGTCCAGAGTGCAGACGCCGGTGTGATTTTTCGCTGCCTCCTCCAGGGCCGCCAGAACACGCTGTGCATTGCGGATTTCCTTGGCGCTGGGGGTAAAGCAGGCATTCACCGCGTCAATCTGCCGCGGATGCACGCAGGTCTTGCCGTCAAATCCGAGGGCTCGTGTCATCTCCAGGTCCTGTTTCAGTCCCTCCAGGTCATTCACATCGGAGAAGACCGCGTCCTGGGCGGAGATTCCGGCTTCCCGGCAGGCCATGAGGATGGCATTTCTTGCATAGAAGATTTCCCAGCCGGGCTTGGTTCTCTGGGCCGTCATGCTGGCGGTGAAATCCTCGGCGCCCAGGGCCATGGCCACCACCCGGGGGCTTGCCTGGGCGATCTCTCTGGCATTCAGCACGCCCAGATAAGACTCGATGTTGCACCAGAGCTCAATCTTTCCCACCGGAAGACCCGCCTCTTTCTCAATCTCCGTGATCTTGGCGTCAATCTTCTGTACCTCGGAGGCGTACTCCACCTTGGGAATGCGGATGGCATCGGGGCAGGCCCGGACCATCGCCTGGAGGTCCTCCTCCAGCTCCTCGGAGTAGATTCCGTTTACCCGGACAATCACGTACTTGTCCGCCGGCCGCTGGTACTTCACCATGTTGTAGACCAGGAACCGGGCTGCGTCCTTCTCTCCTGCGGAGACCGAATCCTCCAGATCATACACGATGCAGTCCTCATTGTAGAATCCCGCCTGGATCATCTTTACCGGACTGGTTCCGCCGCTGTAAATGGATGTCCGCATCAGTCTTGTCTCACTCATGACGCATCCTCCTTTCTCCAGTCATAGGAAATCTCCGCCGCCCGGCAGATGGCACATTCCATGCGGGCCCGGATGGCAAAATCCAGGGCTCCTTTATCACGTATATCAACAATGGCATTCTCTACGCCGAACTCTGCCAGCACATCCCGCACCGTCTTTTCAATTGCTTCCCCGAACATCGCCTTGACGTCACTCTCCAGAGTCAGAGAGATTCCGCCCGCGGGATTCGGCTCCAGGGTAATCATAATGTCGCTGGATTCCAGCGTTCCGGCCATGGCCGCTTTCTTCAGTTCCATGGAAACCTCCTTACTTCTGAATGGACTTCATGTATGGGAACAGGCCCCCGGCCTGCATGATATCATTTTCCAGGTCGCTCACCGCATCTCCGTGAAGAGTAAGTCCCGTGGTCTCGTCGGTGATGCTTCCGGTTTCCATATCCACCGCCAGCGTATCGCCGGTTTTGATCTTTTCTTCTTTGATGGCATCGGAGATGCCGTTTACGAAGAGCACCGGATAGGCGTTGTTGATGGCATTCCGGTAGTAAATTCTCGAACAGGTCTCCGCCAGGATGCAGGGCACTCCCGCAAACTGGAGGCAGTACACGGCGTGCTCTCTGCTGGAGCCGCAGCCGAAGTTTCTGCCGGCTACCACGAAATCTCCCGGCTGAACTTCCTTCGCGAAGTTCTCCATTCCCGGATAATACTCGAATGCGTACTGGGGCATCTGCTTCGGGTCGGTCTCTGCCAGGTACTTGTTATGATAAATCAGGTCGGTATCCACATCGTCGCTGAACACCCAGGCCTTGCCTTTTCTCACTGCCATTGTTCTTCTCCTTTCATCATCCCACGTACTTTCTCGGGTCGGTAATTACGCCGTTGACGGCGGTTGCCATGGCTGCCATCGGGCTCATCAGATAGGTATGGCTTCCTTTGCCGACCTTGCCGATGAAGTTCCGGTTGTTGGTGGCTACGCCCACATCGCCCTTCGGCAGCGCGCCGTAGTGCTCCGCCGTGCACAGGGAACAGGTGGGATTGGTAAATACTACGCCGGCCCGGAGGAAATCCAGGGCAATGCCGCTCTCCACGCATTTCTCCTGTACCTCGGTGGTGGAAGGTGTGATGATGACGCGGGTGGAGGGGCTTACCTTACCGCCGGCGGCCATCAGCACCTTGTGGGCCGCTTCGATATCCTCGAATCTTCCGTTGGAGCAGGAACCGATATGTACCTGATCCACGTGGGTTCCCTCGATCTCACTGATGGGTTTTACATTGTCCGGCGCATCCGGACAGGATGCCAGGGGAACCAGATTGCTCACATCATAGTGAAGCACCTTTACGTAATCCGCATCTGCGTCCGCCTTAAGGCTCTCGGCCCGTTCTCTCACTTCCTCACCGGCCCGGGATACCAGCCACTCCAGCACCTCGCCGGAGGGCATAATCAGCGGCACCTTGCCGCTCATCTCTGTCACCATGGAGCAGAGGGTAATGCGGTCCGCAAGGTTTGCCCTGTCGATGGTCTCTCCGTAAAATTCCACGGCCAGATAGTCCATGCCGCCGGCGCCCAGGTCTCCAACGATGTAGGTGAGAAGATCCCTCATGCAGACGCCCTTCGGAAACTCACCGGTCACTTCAATCTTCATGGTCTCCGGTACCCGGAACCAGCTGGTGCCGGCGATATAAGCTGCCGCCACATCGGAGTTGCCTACGCCTGTAGCAAATGCCCCCACCGCGCCGAGAAGGTTCATGTGGCTGTCGGTGCCGAGGATTACATCACCGGGCTTTACCAGACCTGCCTCCAGCATGACGTGCTGGCCGACGCCGTGATTGACATCAAATACGTGGGGGATTCCCTGCCGTTTTGCAAATTCCCGGATGATCTTCTGGTTATTGGCCACCTTCTCGGAGTGCGCCGGTGCCTGCAGGTCAAAGGTGTAGGCGATCTTTTCCGGATCCCAGACCTTTGCCTCCATGCCCATCTGCTCCTCAAACTGCAGCACGCAGTTGGCGCCGCCGAAATCTCTGGCGGAGGCCAGATCCACATTGCACCATACGCGGTCACCGACCTTCACTTCCCGGCCGGAAGCCCGCTCCATAATCTTCATAATCGATGTTTTTCCCATGGCTTTTCTCCTTGCTCTGTTCCGCCTTATTCCTTCCCGAAGCCGTAAACCTCTTCGGGATTCTTTACCAGTGCCAGTTCCCTGGCTTCTTTTGTCGGGAACCAGTCCTTTATCATCTCGGTGAGAACGCCCTCATCGGGCTTTACCTTCTCGGTGGTGTGGGGATAATCACTGCCCCAGACGACCCGCTCCGGCGCGTAAGCTGCGATGGCCTTCGCCGTTTCGGAGGCATCCTCCCAGGGTTCCCCGGTGGCGGTATTCAGATACGGTCCGGAAATCTTCACCCAGGTATTGCCCCGGTCAATCATCTCTTTCATGAACTCCCAGGCCGGGTCTTTTATGCCCAGCTTTGGGTCCAGGCGTCCCATATGGTCAATCACGATTTTGCTGCGAATCTTCCGGATGATGTCCGCATGCTCCAGCAGCTGGGATGCTCCCATATGAAGCTGTACGTTCCAGCCCATATCCTTTATGCGCTCGCTTAATGGGAAGCAGTCCTCGAAGGAAACCACCGCGTTGGCCGGATTCCATACAGAAAACCTGAGTCCCCGGATGCCGCCCTCGTTCATCTCCGAAAGCTCTTTGTCGGTCACGGTACCATGGCAGACGGCGATGCCCCGGGCTCTGTCCTTCCCGAACCGGGCAACGGCATCGAGAATTACCGCATTGTCGGTACCGAAAGGCTTGGCATTCACAAACACTGCCCGCTCCAGCCCCAGCTGTTCGGCGATGGGGCGATACATATCGATGGTTCCAATCTGGGCATCGGCCTTGCCGTCATTGGGAAATGCCGGGTCAATAATATGAAGATGCGCGTTGCAGGCATGTGCCGGAAGTTGAAAAGATAACTCTTTCATAACTGCCTCCCTCAGATTTTCCTTTGTTTTCTGTGTTTATTCTAACGAATACCATGCAACGTGAAAAGCATACAAAAAGAGAGGATATGCAACGAATGGTTGCATATCCTCTCTTTCTCACAATCCGCACAGATTCTCAGCAGCAGGCCGTTTTACATACATTCGAGCATCCGATCATCCTCCAGAAATTTAAGGAAGAGTGTCAGTGCCAACAGGTCCGCCGAACCTCCCGGGCTCAGGTTTTTCTGTATATACTCCCGGTCCAGGTCTGCGAGAAGTCCGATCCCCTTTTCCGGCGTCAGCTTCGGAAGAAGTTTCCCGGCCTGCTCTCTCCGGTATTCCGCCTCCGCCAGACCGCCACGATGAATCATGTTGGTATCCGGGACTTCGGCAATCAGAGAAAGCAGCGTCCGCACCGCCGCATCGTTCACAGTCATCCCGGTACTGCACCACCTGCGAAGAACCGGAAGACCGACCTCTGCGGCTGCGGGGAATCCCGCGGCTGCCTCGGCTCTTGCCCCGCCGATACCGAGCTTCCGGTATATTCTCGTTCCCGCTGTCTCGGGAATCTTCCCTTCCTGTTCAAAATCCTGCAGCGCGCATTCTCCGATCTCCCGGCATAATGTCCTGACCTCTTCCAGGGATACCGGATGTCCGGCACCGGCATGGGCTTTCCCCAAAGCGCCGCAGAGCACCGCCATGGAAAACACAAGTCCCTTGTGGGTGTTCACGCCGCCGGTTGCCCGAAACATCTCCCGTTCTGCCTGTCTGCCCTGGTAGCGCAGCCTCTGAAACAGCTCCTCTGCCGGCAGTTCTGCCTGTTCCCACCCCATACAGTACATCTCCCGAAAGTGGTACACCAGAACGGAGCTGCTGTCCAGAAAGGTAAAGTAATCCATGTCCCGATGGGAGCCGCTGTTGTTCCGATCCACCAGGCCCGGCTTGGGCGTCGCAGAAACCTCATAAAGCAGGGCTCTTGCCGCACAGGAGGATACCCGGTCTGCGGCCTGCCTGCGGAAATAGTCATCCAGCATCCCCGCGATGTGTCTACGCAGTTCTTCTATGCTGTGGGCCCGGGACCTTCCGCAGATCCGGGCCTCCTGCCCGCAGAGAAGGCACTTCCTTGCCGGAAGCCCGAAAGCCCGGCGGGATAGAATCTCCCCCTCCGGTGTGATCACATCGATATCAAAGAGTCGTCCAAGGGGATGATATTCCTCCAGGTCCACGGTCAGACGCTTGATCTGCACGGGGTCTGCATCCACCAGAAACAGGCCTTCGGTTCCGGTATCCTCCAGAACCAGTTTTTCTTCCAGCAGGCTTCCCGGCGGAAGCAGCGCCATAAGCCCTTCCCGGCCTGCGCCGAAGGCGTCTTCTGCCATGGGAAACTGTTTGATGTCGCCGGGGATATTCAGGCAGAAGCTGATGAGGGCTTTTCCGCCGGTGCGGAGCATCTCCTTCTGCTCCGCTGCCCGCCGGGATCTCCGTGCAAGAATATCCTCCGCCGTAATCTGCCTTCCGGCAAAAATCTTCGTATATTCCATAGATATTTCACCAATCCTCAAAGCCTGTTCCCGGAAGTCTGAAGCCTTACTGTTTCCATTCTTCCTTCAGATACGCTGCAGTCGTCGCCGGCACCATAGACAGTACCTCCGGGCAGACGCCATTTTCCTTCAGAAGCTTCCGTACATAGGAGGCACTGACGACCTCCCCGTCATCTCCGGTAATCCGGGGGATCTGCTTAAATGCAATTCCCGCTGCCGGCAGAATCCGCGCCATCGCCTCATTATACCGGGCAGTCACCGGATCCTTCGGCTCTTCCCCCGCAAAGCGCACCCCAATACCAAGAGCCGGCGCGATGCGCTCTGCAAACAGCGTGATATCCAGCTCCGTCTGCAGCGACACCGCATCCTCATCCTGCTTCAGAAAATAGGTGGGAAATGTCGCCTGGGAGATCATATAGGGGCCGCTTTTTACCACATGAACCTTCGGCAGGTCCGCCGTGCCCTCCTCTACCAGCCGAAACCGGACCTCCGCGGGGAAATCGGAGCGGTCCTCCTCCACCACAAACAGATATAAGAAGTCGCAGTGGGCGGCGGCATATTCCACCAGCCCCCGATGCCCCAGAGTAAATGGATTGCAGTTCATGACCACGGCCCCGATCCGGCCTGCCGGCTTCTCTTCCGGCATAACGGAACGGGCAAATGTCTCCGGGCCGGAGCGCACATTTTCCAGCATCGTAAGCCCCCCTGCAGAAACCACCTCATAAAATCCGCAGGCCAGGAACAGGTCCCGGTTGTGACTCCTGGTAATCACCCGAAGCACCCGGTATCCCTGCTGAAACCGGTTCTGCACCAGTAAAGAAACCAGCGTTCCCAGCGCATTCTGCCCCCGGAGGCTCTCCTCCACCGCAAAGCATTTCAGAAGGCTTCCCGCTGCGCAGCCGCACCCGCACAGATTGTCTTCCAGGTCAAAGATTCCAAAGGCACAGTCCATATCCGCTTCCAGCACAAGGCCGTTCTTTTTAAGGAATGCCTGAAGCATCTCCCGGTCCGCATAGAATGCCGGGTCCAGCTGTTCTGTTCTGTAATCTTCTGTCATGTGATGCCTCCTGTTCCTCCCTGTAATTCATTTTGATTATACTATCTGCCTCTGCAGCCAAAAAGCACCGTTTCCTTGAGGATATGCAACTATCCGTTGAATGTTTATGCCCTTTCTGCAGCAGCAGGGCAATACAGAATCCCTATAATAGAAGCGGTTCGTATCCTGATTTTCACAATCTGGAAAACTGTTGAAATCAGATGGGGATATTTTGTATAAAAAAGCCATCACAGTTAAATCGAATTGCCGGCCGGCTTTTCTGAACAAGAAGGAGAATAAAGGATGGAAAAGAAAGTACTGCTCATTATGGCAGACCAGTGCGAAGAAGGCGAAGTCGCTGAGATTCTGGATATCATGCGAAGAGCCGGATTCTCCTGCGATGGGGTAAGCATTGCCGGAGAAATCGTCACCGGACAGCACGGCGTACGGATTCTGGCCGACAGTGTCATGAGTGATGACCTTGACCGATATAAGGAATATGACTGCATGATTCTCCCCGGGGGATGGGGAGCCTCCGACGCCATGGCGGCCGATACCCGCATCACAGAGCTGGTCCGCTGCTATGCAGAAGACCCGGAGAAATATCTCGCGGCCATGTGCGCAGCTCCCGGCGTTCTCGCCAAAGCGGGCGTCACCAGAGGAAAAACCGTCACCTCTTATCCGGGCCCGAAACTGGAGCCGCTGTTTACCGATGCAAATTACGTTCAGGATACCGTTGCTTTTGATGATAACCGTCATCTTATCACCAGCCGCGGTCCTGCCACCGCCATGCCCTTTGCCTTTGCCATCGTGGACGCCCTGGGCGGCGACAGCGCATTTATCAAAGAGCGTTTCTTATACAACATGCTGAAAGACTGGCCCGACCGGGTCTGATATTATTCGATTTCATCATACCAGAAAGGAGTTCTCCGTATGACCACCCAGGTTGCAATACTGCTTGTCATTCTCGCAGCGATGTCCATTTCCTTCTTTACGGAACTGCTGCCGATTTCCTTTACCGCACTCATGGTCCCCGTCCTTCTTCAGGCCACGGGAATTCTCAAGCCTGCCGAGGCATGGGCCGGATTTTCCAACACCACCATCATCACATGGTACGGCCTTTTCATCATCGGCGGTGCCTTTACCAAAACTTCTTTTACCAAAAAAATCCGCTCCTTTGTGAATAAACATGCCAAAGGAAGCTCTGTCAAAGTGACTGCCATCGTCCTGCTGGCCTGCTCCATCATCGGTATCATGACCAGCGCCGGCGGCACCATTGCCCTCTTAAGTCCCCTTCTTCTTGAAATCTGCAAGGATACCGGAATGGATCCGAAGAAGCTGTTTAAACCGACTGCAGACGTCTGCAACTGGGCATCCGTACAGATGCTGCCCGTCGGCGGTTCTATCGCCTACCTGATGTGGTTCAACACCTACCTCGAGGAGGTTGGAACCGAGCTGCGCTACGGTCTGTTTGATTTCACTCTCATCAAGCTTCCCATGTGGCTCATCCTTGTGGCCTACTATCTGTTCATGAGCAGAGGTCAGAAGCTGAAAGATGCCTCCGTCAGCGAGCTGGCAGAAGACGATACCCCCTCCCGCTACACACCGGAGCAGGAAAAGGTTATTGTCGGCATCTTCTTCCTGAACGTCATCCTGATGGTTGTGGCCAGCATGACAAAGATCGTCGCTCCGTACCTGATCAGCCTGTTCTTCGCCGCTGTCATCGTAGGAAAGAAATACCTCACTGAGAAGGAAGCTTTCCAGTCCATCAGCTGGCAGACCGTATTCCTCGTTTCCGGTACTCTGCCGCTGGCAACCGCCATCAACTCCTCCGGCATGAGTGAGTGGATTGTAAGTCTTGTACAGGCTGCATTCCCGTCTCTGACCAACCCGGTGGTTCTCGCAACTGCATTTGCTGTTCTTTCCATGGTGGTTACCCAGTTCATGAGCAACCTGGCCGTCTGGGCCGTATTCGGTCCGATTGCCGCATCCATGGCTGTATCCCTCGGCATGGATCCCAGACTGGTTCTGGCAGGCGTCAGCGTCGGCTCCATCATCTGCTTTGCAACACCGATGGCAGCTCCGGCTCCGGCCTATGCCTACTCCGCAGCCGGCTTTACCATGAAGGAATACATCAAGATGGGCTGGTTCCCATGTGTACTCATGACCATCGTCTTTGTTCTCTGGGCGCCGCTGGTACTCAACTGGCTGTATTAATAACCGGCCCTTTGCGATAACTGTAAACGGTTCCCGATGCATTATCCTGCACCGGGAACCGTTTTTCATTTCCAGATTTTGGAATTTCTGTATAACGAAACATCTTTATGATAAAATACCATTGACCTGCATAATTCTGTATCAAAGCAGCATTGGAGGCACGGTATGTATTACGGCAAACTTCCCATTCTTCTGCTGGCCCAGGTTTCCAGCAGCTCCCCGAATTCCACCAACAGCCAGATCGCATCCTATATCCTGAATCATCTCGAAGAGGTGCGTGACACCTCGATAAAGGACCTGGCATCAAAATGCTTTGTGTCTCTCAGCTCCATCAGCCGCTTCTGCCGGGATATGGGGCTGAATGACTTTGCCGAGCTGCGGGAGCTGATCACGGAAACGGACCTGAAATTCGAGATTGCCTCTGATTCCGCAGAGCCGGAAACCCAGAAAAGAGAGTATCTCTCCCAGGTCCGGTCCTCCATCCGCCTTGTGGAGGAAAGCCTTGACATGTCCCGGGTGGAGCAGCTGGTGGATGATATCGCAAAGTACGATAAGGTTTCCGTGTTCGGTATTCTAAAGGGGGAAACGGCTGCCATGAACCTGCAGACCAGTCTTCTTATGCTTGGAAAGCTGACCCACACCCAGGTACATTTTTCCAAACAGATCGAATACCTGGAACAGGCCGATGAAAAAGACCTGATTATCATCTTCAGCTATACGGGAATCTACTTCGACTATGAGTACCCGAAGGGTCGGATCCATCCCAATATCCGGCGCCCGAAAATCTGGTTCATCACCGGCGCCCCGAATATCCGGAAAAGTCCCTGGCTGAATGAAGTGATCCATTTTGCCTCCCGGCAGAATCAGCCCTCCCATCCCTACCAGCTGCAGGCTGTGGCCGATGTGATTGCCCAAAGCTACGCCCACCGGTTCTTGCGTCCGGAAGAAAGTTAATATAAACTGATATTATTCACCTGTCCCCCAATTCCATCTCTTCTGCAGAATGCGTATTTTCTGTTGCAGAAGCATACCGGGAGGTTATCATGCTGAATAATTATGAATATTTTCTTGTCCTGGCGGAAGAACTGAATATTACCAGGGCTGCGGAGAAGCTCTTCATCTCCCACCAGTGCCTGAGTAAATACCTGAAAACCATCGAAGAGGAGTACGGTGTGGTTTTCTTTGAGCGAAAACCGAAGTTCAGTCTCACGTACGCAGGAAGGGTCATGCTCGAATCTCTCCGGGAGATTCAGAAGGAGGACACAAACCTCCAGAACAAACTGCGGGATCTGAAGGAAGGAGATACCGGTGAAGTTCGCGTAGGCATCACCGAAGGCCGGCTTCGCATTCTGATTCCGGATCTTCTGGAATCCTTCCGTGAAGAATTTCCCCAGATCCTCGTACCGGTTACCGGAGCTCCCTCTCCGGAAATGCTGACCCAGCTGTCAGACAACAAGCTGGATATGGTCATCACGAATGTTTCTTCCTCCATCCGTCCCGCTCTGTCCGCAGACGTCATTCTGGAGGAGCACCTGTTCCTTGTGATATCCGATCAGCTTCTTCGGAAGCACTTCGGAAAGGCTGCCGCGGATATGATATCACACTTTGAAAAAGAGGGAGCAGATCTCTCCTTGTTCCAGGAGATTCCTTTTGTCATGAATTATAAGGGATTCTCCGCCCGGACCATGATCGATAACTTTACCGCCTCCCGGGGAATGCAGCTGAATATCATTCACGAGGCAACCCAGCAGGATCTTCATCTGGTCATGGCCGCCCGGGACTATGCCGCCGCTATCTGCCTCAGCATGTTCATTCCCCATGTCTGGCAGCTGAATGAGTCCAATCACCCGAACAATCAGCTCCACATCTTCTCCATCCGTGGACTGACCCAGACCAATCCCGTAGCCATCTTCACTCAGTCCGGCAAGTATATGCCGAAATACATGCGCGCTTTTTATCACCTGATAAAAGAACAGTGCCAATACTATAAAAACATCGATACGGAATATTATAAACGAGGAAGCTGAGTGCTTTCCTGCGCACGGAAAATGGGGCCGGTTTATACCAGCCCCATCAGTGTATCCACATTTTCCTGTTTCTCAAGCTCCGCCAGGAGCTTCACCAGCTTTTCTGCCTGTCCCCCGCTCATGAGCGCCATCGCATTGTTCTTAAACTTCTGCTCCAGTTCAGCCCATCCCACCGGGTTGTCGGGGGAACCCTTCAGGTCGTAGAGTTCTTCTTCGTATTCTCTCCCGTTCTTCAGGATAATCCGGACCTTTGCCCCCCTCTTTCCGGGGTAAACGGCCTGCACCTCCGGGTCTACGGAGATCTCCGCCTTCCCGGCCAGTTCCAGAAGTTCCGGCTTCGTATAATACTCTTCTGTCAGATGGATGACTCCGAAACCATGGTCCGCCAGCGCACAGGCCGCACCGTAGGCCAGACTGAACTTGGCCTCGCCGGAATTCTGCGGCGCTTTGATTTTACCGGTCAGGTCATAAGCCACCTGATGGGTTCCAATCAGAATCTTCTCCACATCCCCAGGGGCAATCCGGTACTTCTCCGCCAGATCCAGTGCCCCCTCGATTCCGGGCTGGACATGACGGCAGGAGGGGTACATCTTATTATAGGTATCTGCGATGGAATAGGTTTTCCCCAATCCTCGGATTACATCCTCCACCGGCCCGTTCTTTGCGGCCTGGGTGATAAACATGCCGTTGGGCCCTTCCAGGGCACTCAGACACCCTTCCATCCCGGCCGCGGCCAAACATGCCGCGGTTATTCCGTTCAAGGCCGCACATCCTACCTGGACACATTTCGATCTCTGTCCGCTCTTGGTTGCCTCCATAGTGCCGCTGGCGAGCATCCCTGCCTGGCCGAGGCCGTTGGCCAGCTGCTCCGCAGAAAGCCCCATGAGTTTTCCCGCCACAGCCATGGCGCCGTAGGCTCCACAGTTGCTGGAGGGATGAAATCCGTTCCCGATCTGATCCGGGCGCATATGTACCGCGATCCGATAGACCACCTCATAGCCCAAAACCACTGCCGTGATAACGTCTTTTCCGCTGCAATGAAGTTCCTGCCCCATCACCAGCGCCGTCGGTACAATGACTGCGCCGGCATGGACGCCCGCATTCTTATGCCCATCATCCAGCTCCACGGCGTGAGCATAGGTAGCATCGATCATCGCAGCCCGGGCAGCCGGGAATTCCTTTCTGCTGCCGCCGATAACACGGGCAGTCCCGTTTCCCAGCGGTCGGCAGGCTTCTTTCAGCTGCTCTGCGTATTCCCAGTTGACGCTTCCCGCGATGGCGGCCCCGAGACTGTCCATGATCCTCTCTTTCGCGGTGGATACCACCTCTTCCGGAAGATCATCATAATTCGTTTCGGCGATAAACCGGCCGAAGTATTCCGTCACATACATAATTTTACTCCCGCTGCCCTGCCGTATTTCCACGGTGCCAGCATCACAAATGGATTGCTTTCCTCCTCTATAGTCCGGATCCAGTCACAGATATCACGGGCAAAGCCTTCGTACTCTGTTCCCTCCGACATCCGGACAAGCTTACTGCAGAGCTCCTTCCAACTGAGGGGGTTCTCTGCCTCTCCCCGAGGAAGTGCCGTAAACTGACTTTCCTCTGTTCCGTCTTTTTCTCGTACCAGAATCTTTACCGCCCCCCAATGATCCGGATGTCTCTTGACGTAGGACTCCACATCCGGATCCATCATCAGGACAACTCTGGACGCCAGATCATAAACCTCTTCCCGGTTCATCGCTTCCTGAAGAGTTTCCTCGCTGGCGATATGTCCGTACCAGGAAGCTGTCGCCAGGGCGAATTCTACGCTGCTCTGGGCACCAATCTCCGTATCCGGATGAGGTTTGGAAAGTCTTCCCACAAAGGGAGTGGTGTGAACCTCGATCTCGGCGATATCCTCCGGCGCAATACCGGTTCTCTGCCGGATATCCAGCAGAGCATCCACCGCGGCGTGCAGTCCCCGCATGCAGGCGTGGACCTTAAAGTACACTTCCTGTATCCGGAAGCTTTCTCCCAGTCCCTCTATCCCTTTCTTCGGAAGGGGATCATTTGAAAATGCCTGTATAAAACCTTTCTTTCCCTCCAGTGCCTGGGAGGCGCCGGTAAATCCGTCTCGGGCCAGCCGGATGGCCTTCATGGCATTGTCGATGGCCCAGCTGCCCACCAGAACCTTTGCCATGGTGCCGTCATTCTGATACTCGATCAGAGCGCCGGCGAACTGCGCCACAATCCCCAGAGCATTGGCCAGCTCCTGCTCCGTCAGATGAAACAGTCTTCCCAGCGCTGCCGTGCAGGCCACGGCACCGGTGATGCCGGTGGAATCAAAGCCTCTCTCCCGGTAGGATGTGGGATTGATGGAGGCCCCCAGTCTGGTATATACCTCATATCCCGCCACAAGAGCCGTCAGCAGCTCCCTGCCGTTAGTGTGCTGTTTCTGTCCGTAGATCATCACCGCAGGCACCAGAACACTTCCTGGATGTCCCATAGCAAACCGGTGTCCGTCATCCAGGTCTGCGCAGCGGGCCATCACCGAAGCCGCGAAGGAGGCCTGGGAGAGAGACAGCTCTCTCCCGCCAGGGGCAATCACCATATCGGTATCGGTCTCACTCATATACCGGACATGCCGCAGGGCCTTCTCTCCCATCTCGGCGCAGGTCCCGTAAATCATGTTAGCCATGCCGTCCACAAGGCATTTCTTTGCAGCTGTCACTGCATAGTCCGGTAGGTCTTCATAGTTTAGTCCGGTCACAAACCTGGCATATTCATGAATGAACGATGTCATGTTTAAACCTCCTTCGCCAGCTCTCCATTCCTCACAGTTTTTACGGACGTACCGTTTTTACTGCTCATTTTTCCAAGGGCAAATGCACCTGCCATCAGGGCAAGGCCGAAAATGTCCGTCATGGTTCCCGGTGCCAGAGTCAGGAGTGCTGCCACCACCATGGCAATCCGGATGGACATCTTCTTAGAAGGCATCGCATACATGGCGCCGCTGAGACCCATCAGGGCAATCACCGAAGTTATCGCGGTGATAACAATCTCCAGAGGCGTGCCCTGCAGAAGGACAGACGGCCGGAGAACAAAGAGGTACGGAATCAGGAAACCGGCAAGGCCGATCTTCACGGCGCGCCAACCGGTGATATTCGCATTGGCCTGCGCAATTCCGGCGCCTGCATAGGAAGCCAGCGCCACGGGCGGTGTGATGGCTGCGATAACACCGAAGAAGAATACGAACATGTGAGCGCTCAGGGGGCTTACACCCAGCTCAATCAAGGCTGGTGCTGCAAGTACGCTGAGGATGATATACACGCCCGAAGTAGGAAGACCCATTCCAAGGATGACGCCGGCAATCATGGTAAGTACCATGAGGAAAATCAGATTCCCCTGGGACAGCATTACAAGAAGGGAGGACATCTTCAGGCCAAGGCCCGTGAGGCTCAGCATACCGATGGCGATACCGGCGGTGGCGCAGGCCAGAGCCACGCTGCAGATTTCCTGAGCAGCTTCTCCGAAGGCCAGGCAGACGCGCTTAATACCCATCTTATTTTCTTTGGTCAGCCAGCTGACAATCAGGGTAATACCGATAGCCCAAAGGGCGGATTTATTCGAGGACCACTGCAGGATGCAGAGGAACACAATCAGCAGGATAATCGGTAGCAGCAGGAACCCTTCGGTGAACAGAATCTTCTTTCCGTCCGGAAGTTCTTCCTTCTTCATGCCGTGCAGACCGCCCTTGATGGCCATCAGGTCTACCACGAAGAATACCTGGAAGAAATAGAGGGCTGCCGGAAGTGCAGCTGCCAGAGCGATGCTTCGATAATCGGTAGCAATAGTTTCCGCCATAATGAAGGCTGCAGCGCCCATGATCGGAGGCATAATCTGTCCGCCGGTGGATGCAACTGCACAGATAGCTCCGGAATCCTCGGGCTCATAGCCTACCTTCTTCATTAGCGGAATGGTAAGACTTCCTGTGGAAGCAACATTAGCCACGGCCGATCCGTTAATCATTCCGAAGAGCGCGGATGCCACAACCGAAACCTTCGCCGGGCCGCCTCTGAAGCGTCCGAAGAGAGAGTAGGACAGGTCGATGAAGGCCTTGCCAGCGCCGGAGTAAGACAGAAACGCGCCGAAAATAATAAACATGATAACTGTCTGGGCAGAAACACCGGTGGGGGTTCCGTAGATACCGTCCTGGGACAGGAACAGGTATGCGGTGATTCTCTTAATGGAATATCCCTTGCAGGCGGCTACCGCCGGCAGAAGATTTCCGAACTTGGCATACAGAATGGATACCAGGGCGATGCAGGGCATGATCCAGCCGATAAGTCTCCGGGTAACCTCCAGGACCGAAAGAACCACACACACGCCGATGATGACGTCAAACCAGGTATACCAGCTGACATGCTTATAAATCTGCTTGTCAATGACATACAGGTAAATGGTACCGATGGCCGCAGAAGCCGTGATAAAGATATCCCTCGCCACCTCCAGGGCCCATTGGCCGGGTGTCGGATTCCAGCTTTCATCGTTCAGTTTCTTCTTTACGGATGCAAGGGTCGCAATGATTAATACCAGACCCACGTGAAAGACACGCTGACGCATCACCGTCACGGTTCCCACCAGGGATGCATAAAGGTGGAACAGGCACATGAAAACGCCAAGGGCAAGAGTTATTCCGCTGAATACCTTTTTCAGCTGTTCTTTCTTCTCACTCATCACTCATTTCCTCCTTTACTCAGTTTCGCCTCCGCCATCTCATCGAAGTATTTCTGGGCTCCGGGATGGATCGGGATAGTGATGCTGTCGGTTGCCGTCTCCAGATTGTACTTTCCCGCCTGGGCGTTAATCACGGCGAGCTTGTCAACATTTTCAAAAATTGCTTTCGTGCAGCGGTACACTGCCTCGGCATCCAGATCCGCATAGGTGAAGAGCCAGACCGGAATGTCCAGGGACGGACTATCTGCGTCATTTCCGTTATAGGTGCCGCCAGGGATATTGCCCCGCACCCAGGTCGGATTGGCTGCCATGGCTTTTTCCGCCTGTTCATCGGAAATCGGAATCAGCCGCACCTCCTTGGTGAAAGCCAGATTCGCAAAAGCTGATGCGGGATAAGCGAGGCAGGCAATGGCCGCGTCGATATTGCCGTCACTCAGCGCATCCGCTGCCTGGTCATGGGCAAGATACTGACCATTGTAATCCTTGCCATTCTCATAGCCGCAAATGCTTCGGAGCAGCTTCGGAACGAAATAGGGGGCGCCGGAGGGGCCGAGGGAGATATTCTTTCCCTTCAGGTCCTCCAGAGTCTGAATATCCGAATCCTTCCGGACAAAAATCTGGAAGGTATTGGTCTGCCCCGCAGTGATGGCCCGGAGATTGACGGCGGGCATCCCCTCGAAATCCATGTTTCCTTCATAGGCATCCACGATATCATCCGCCATACCCATGCCAATCTGGGACTCTTCACTGCTGATAAGCGCCAGGTTCTCATTGGTGCCGCCCGTGGACTCCGAACTGCAGATCAGATTCGGGTCTGCCTGCTGCATCACCTGGGCCAGAGCGGTGCCGACCATGTAATATGCACCGCCGGATGCACCGGAAGCGATAGCGATATGGTACTTATTATCGTAGTTAACCTCAAGGTTTGTGACATCCTGGTCCACTACCTCGGAAGCATCCGTCTTCATTCCGGCGGGCGTATTCAGAAATTCCACAACATCTCCGCAGCCGGATAAAACCAGAGAGGATGCCGTAAGCGCTGCCGCAAACAGTGCAATAATCTTTTTGAGCCTCATCTTTTTTCTCCTTCTCCTCATCCTGTGGTCAATCGAAATGCCGCGTCCGGCACTTTATACGATTTGCAATATTGCCTGTTGGGCACAGTATAACAAATCTGAATAAATATACAAAGCACACAGCGCTTTAGAAACGGCAACCAAAAGTTGCCGAACAGCGTTAGTGTTATTTTTTTGTGGCATGAATAGATTTTCACATTTCAGGCCGATATCCGTTATTGGCGCATACCAGCTCATAATCCCGGAACAATGAATCACCCCATCTGCTCCGCAGATGGGGTGGTCCTCCTGTATCTGTATTATCTTTACAATGCCTTACCTGGCAAGCCTCTCCAGCACAGCCTTCACTCTC
>OCVV011350693.1_pt1 | contig 26405 bp, 20 predicted proteins | sample 1539721 | NCBI WGS metagenome assembly OCVV01 (sample SAMN02144230, study PRJEB22623) | gut metagenome | biome: sheep rumen | host: Ovis aries | place: New Zealand | reverse complement strand
AAATTGCCCGGCATAATAGGTGATGTAGTTCAGCGCAAGGTCGATCGGGCGCTCCCTGCCCTTGCCGAAATAAGTGCCGCTGAGGATCAGATCCGAGATCGCAAAAAACACGCCGCCGATAAAGATCAGATTCAGAGGTGTTTTCTCCCAGCCGTAATAGAGGGCAAAGCTTCCGGAGATCAGCACCATGGCGAACAGAATCACACCGTAGGCAATCACAACCAGTTTGAATTTCCCGTAGTTCAGCTTCATCGGTTTCTCCAGAACCGCATTTCCAATGCTCAGTACAAGGGCGAGCAGGACCGGAACGATTACCGTGATGGGCTTGCCTAAGGGATAGTAAGTCATCAGCATTCCGAGGATATACAAGATGTGCCCAACGCCGAATACGCAAAAGCCGGCGTATGTGAAAGGCACATCTTTTTCAGGGAATACATATTTGAGATCCAGCCAGATATCACCCAGCAGGTCACATAACAGGCCGAGCACCACAAATGGGCAAAGCGGACTGGCGCTTCCTTTCGAAGCGGAGAGCCAGGTCCCGTATACGCCAACCATGATGAACAGCATTGACACGACGGACTTTAACAGCACCGCCTTAACCGAATAGGCCTTGATCTTTTCCCGGATATACACAAACAATAGCACCGCGCCGCACAAAAGTAACCGAGGATATAGCATAATATCGCCTCCTTGTCAGCTGTTTTCGACCGCTCTCTGCAGCATCTTTTCGTATTCGCGCTTCACTTTCGCCGGAGCGGTGATGCGGACCTTGCCGTCAAACCCGAAAACCCAGCCGAAGAAAGGTTTGCTCGCGGTCACCAGCACGCTGGCCTGAAATGTTTTGCCATCCACGGGAACGGTCTCGACGTCCTCTCCGAAGCGATCGACAATGTGATCCATCACGCTGTTGTCACAGACGAGCGTCACGCGCTGCGGCTCTCCGATGAACATGCCGAACATCGTGTTGACGCGGGTGATGTCAAAATCCTTCGGCTGCGGTACGGCGTCTTCTTCCAAAATGTGCGGCGGCAGGGCGATGCGGTCGACGCGGAAAGGCGTGACGCCGTGCTTGTCGGTGTGACCCAGCAGATAATAACAGTCACCGTTCCAGACCAGCATCCAGGGACTGCACACATACTCGGCCCCGCTGTTTTTCAGCTTCTGCTGCTTGCGGCCATTGTACTGAAAATACGAAAAAGAGATCTTCTTTCCGGCGTTGATCGCCGCGTGGATCGCATCGACGATGTAGTAGATCTTTTCGTTTTCCGGCTTGATGCGTCCCTCAGCGTAGAGCGTCCGTTCCAGTTCGTCGGCTATGATTCCTCTTGAGTTTCCTCGTGCTTGGAACCACTGGATTTTTCATTTGGAGCTTATCTTACTGGCCCTACTTCATATCTGCAGCAGCGAACCCCGGGCACTCTACTGAAACAAACGACACAGAGCGTGAGGACGCTCCGCACAGACACGAAAGCCTTGACGCGTCTCCCTATGAATCTTCCCGCCGGATCTGCACAAGCCGCACTTCCAGCGGCTCGAGGACCTGCTGGTAGATCAGCAAATGATCGCTGACGGTTATCTCCGAGAGTTTCCGTCCGGGGAACGATGCAGCTTTCAGATACTCCAGATCGTAAGGCGTCATCGCCTCCGGAGCGCCGAGCTTGACCCAGGCGTCGAAGCTGGAACCTGCCTTCTGATTGATAAAAGACTCAGTAATACGGTATCTGCCGTTCGGCAGATCGGTCAGCTGCAAAGAGACTGCATGCATGGCACGGTCGGGAAAAGGGGTATAGCGCTGCGTGTCCGTCATGTCAAACAGCTCTCCCGAGGAGAAGATCTCGTCATAGTGTTCGTAATGATAGAAGATTATGGCTAAGCGGCAGCGATCCGGGCTTGCTGTGACGAACCACCCTTTCCCGGCAGCGAGACAGATATCTTCCAGCGCAGCCAGAAGAAGCAGCGCGTTATAGTGCGCTTTTGGGATGCCATTGACAGTAAACAGGCCGAGACCGCCGTGAAACAGCTGCGGCGGGAGCTGCTGCTCACGCGCCAGATCCGTGAGAAACCAGTAACCGAAGGATTGGATGCGGTCGTAGTTTTCCAGAATCGTTTTGACCAGATAACAGGATTTGAAGCAGGTGTCGTTGATGAGATTGCGGTGGCTGACGGTCAGGTTCCACTCCGTCAGATACATGGGCCTGCCGGTCAGATGATAGGAAGGGAAGCAGGCGTATACACGATCAAGATAATGACGGAAGTCATCCGGATCGGAGGAAAGCTTGCTGATGAGCTTTTTCGTATGCTGAAAACCAGCCTCGACGAGTTCGATCTCGTCGCTGTAATAATGTAGATTGACAAAATCCGGCCCACAGCCATGCTGCGCGCAATAGTCGAAGAAAGAGCGATACCAGCCGATGGGATCGTCCGGAAGCAGGAGCATCCCCGGTGTGCCAAAACGAAACTCCGGGCAGATATCTTTTACGGTGTGATAGGTTTCCCGGTACAGTGTGAAAAAGGCTTCCGGATTGCGAAATCCGAACATTTCCTCCGTCGTGTCCGGCTCGTTCCAGACAGAGAAAAGCCAGGTCTTAACTTCCTCAAGCCCATAACGTCGGATGCAATGCTCAGTTACATTGCGGATCAGGAAACGCCAGTTTTCCATGCTTTTTGGAAGGCTGGTGTTTTGCTTTGTAAAAAACTGGACCTTGTGCGGATCGGATGCGAGTGCGGCCGGCATGAAACAAAACTGCATCAAAGGCTTGAGGCGGAGTTCCTGCAGGAAATCCATCACCCGGTCGAAATAGACAAAGCTCAATTGCGGCTTTCCCTCGTCATCCTCGCTGTAGAGCAGCAGATCGTCCGAAAGCAGACCGTGAAATTTGATATAGCGGAACGGCATCTCCCGCTGCATGCGGCGAAGCATTTCCCTAACGCGCTCGTCGAGCAGATCCAGCGTTGACCCCACGGTGCAGAGCGTACGCCAGGAGTGGAGCAGTTTTTTTCCGTTTTCACCGGCGGAAACAGTATGTGTTTTGGTAGAAATAACCTTTTGCCCCGGATCAAATGTGAATTCCCGCATCACATCCGCATTGAGATAACGCGCGAGCTTACTGAGGACCGAAGAGGTTGATACATTCAGATAATTGATCTCATTTTTGGTTTTGAGGTCAGGAACAAAGGTACCATGCTGCCCGCGATAATCGCTGGGGAGCATCCCATAGCGCTTTTTGAAGGCAGACACGAAAGCACGGGAATCCGAAAAGCCATTTCCCACGGCGATATCCGCAATGGAAGAGCGCGTGGTCAATAGCTCACTCACGGCGTGGTCAAGACGAATGGAAGCATAGTACTGGGAAAAGGTGACGCCGGATTGTTGACGGAAAAAGCGTGAAAGATGCGCCTCGGAGAAATGAAACTCTTTTGCCAACTGACCTAAACTGAGATTTTCCGCATAATGCTCCCGTACATATTTGACGACGGCGTTCATCTGCCGGATGCTTTTTTGCCTTAACTCGAGAGATTCCGGCACCTTGGTCTGAAAGTTGGAAACCAGTTCGTTGATGAGCAGAGAAAACAGCGCCAGCGTGAGCAGAGAATTCTCTTTCGGCGTGTTTGCTTTGATCATGCGGGCGACCAGGTGTTTGAGAAAGTCGAAGCGGGGATCGTCGCTGCAGCCCTCAGAGCAGCAGTCGAAGTAACAGGATTTGTATTCCTCAAACTGCTCAAGCGCCGAAAGGTCGATCTGCACGGCAACCATGCTTGCGCCGTCCGAATACAGCTCGTGCACGGCAAGGGAGTTGATGAGGATCAGATCATCCGGCTCAAGCGTGTGCCTTGTATCGCCTACAACGATCTGAACCCGGCCTTCGCAGACATAGAGCAGTTCGAGACTGCTGTGCCAGTGCCGGGACACGCTGCCGATCTTATGAAGAAAGATTTTCCCGGGGATTTTCTGAGAAAAACGAATGATCTCCTGTCTGTATTCCATACGATCGCCTCCTTTTCTGTATTATAGAGCAAATCGGGACGCCATTCAACTGGGTACTCAAAATTTTTGCATCTCCGTGCAAAAACAACACGTTTTTTTGCCTAATGTGGGTGCAAGCCCTTCCGAACAGGGAGGGCAAATTAAAAAAACGCACAAAAAGCGTTTGCTTTCTGTCTTGTTAACAGGCCACTTTTGTGCGATTATATAATAGTGAAGAGCGGGTTCAGCCCGTTATCGTTTGGAAACTAACACAGGAATGGGAGCAGACAATGGCTGAGATTTTACTTGAAATCAAAAAAATGAGCAAAAGCTTCGGCCCCATCGTTGCGTTGAAGGATGTGGATCTGACCGTGAGCAGGGGAGAAATCCACGGCTTGATCGGAGAAAACGGCAGCGGTAAATCCACGATCACATCCATTGCGGCGGGGATGCAGGCAGCCACTGCCGGGGAAATGTTCTTCAAGGGACAGCCCTGGAAACCGGACAGCATGGTGCATGCACAGGCGAAGGGGATATCCATGATCCTGCAGGAGGCCAATACGATCCCCAACTGCACAGTGGCGGAGAACCTGTTTGCTGGGCAGGAAGATCGCTTCTCCCGCTTCGGCCTTGTGAACAAGCGCGAAATGAACCGCGAAGCCGATGCGCTGCTGGCCAAATTCGGCCTGGAGCACATCCACGGGAAAGACGTGATAAACAAATACGGGTTTGAGGATCGCAAGCTGGTGGAGATCGCCAGAGCCGTGACCGACGAGACGGAGATCCTTGTCGTCGATGAAACGACGACCGCACTGTCCTTTGAGGGACGCGAGATCCTCTACCGGATCATGCATGAGATGGCGGAAAAAGGCAAAGCAATCATCTTCATCTCCCATGACATGGACGAGATCCTGGAGCAATGCACGGTGCTGACCGTATTGCGTGACGGCGAGATCCGCGGGACGCTCAACCGGGAACAGATGACCGCGCCTGGCGCGGTGTCCGAAATCCGCAAGCTGATGGTCGGCCGAGATATCGGCGATAAGTTCTACCGCAGCGATTATGATCCGAGCTGTTCGGGCGAGGTGGTGCTCTCCTTCGAGCACGTGTCCACCGCGCAGATCAAGGACTTCAATCTGGAAATCCACGCGGGTGAGATCGTCGGCCTGGGCGGCCTGTCAGGCTGCGGCATGCACGAGATCGGGCGTCTGGCCTTCGGTATTGGCGATATCGACTCGGGACATGTGAGGCTCCGCGGAGAAGACATCAAGGATTCGGTGGACGCGGTCGGGAAGGGTATCGGGTATATCTCCAAGAACCGTGACCAGGAGGCTGTGATTCTGGAAGGGCCGATCGGAGTCAATATTGTGCAGCCGTCTTTGCGCGATCTGGGAAAAAACATCGTGATCCGTCCGTCCGAAGAGAAAAAGATGTCACGGGAGCAGATCGATCTGCTGGCCATCAAGTGCACCGGAGAGAATCAATGGGTCAACACGCTTTCCGGCGGCAACAAGCAGAAGGTCTCCTTCGCAAAATGGATCGCCAAAGGGAGCAATGTGGTCATCATGGACTGCCCGACGCGCGGTGTGGATATCGGCGTCAAGCAGGCCATGTACCAACTGATCACGGATATGAAGCACGAGGGCAAGGCGATCCTGATGATCAGCGAAGAACTGGCTGAGCTGATCGGCATGGCTGACCGGATGATCATTATGAAGGATTTCAGAGCAGTCAAGGAGTTTACAAGGTCTCCGGAACTGTCTGAAACGGATATCATCGAGTATATGATTTAGGAGGCTCCCATGGGAAAGACAATGAAAAACAGCTCTCTGAAGACCCATATAGGGGATATCTTCAGCTTCGCCGGTCTGCTGCTGTGCGTCATCGTTTTCTCAATCCTAAGCAAAGGAAAGCTGTGGAGTGCCTATAACCTCGGCGTTTTGGTTCAGCAGACCTGCGTGTACGCGATCCTGGCCATGGGCGCAGTGTTCATCTATTCGATGGGTTACATGGATATCAGTCTTGGCGCGCAGGTCGGTGTGTACTGCCTGCTGCTGATTTTGATCACCAACGCTTCCGGCTCGCTGATTCTGGGCTTTGTATCCATTCTTGCGATCGCTATTCTCTGCGGACTCATCAACGGCTACGTTTCGGTGAAGCTGGGCTTGCCCTCCATCGTGACGTCCATCTTCCTCAACGCCATTTTTGGCGGCGCACAGATGCTGATCATGGAACGACTCGGCACCAACAGCATCTCCATGGATCAGAAGCTGACTTTCTTCAAGCAGATGCCCGTCATGCTCGCGGCCATCGTGATCATCGCGCTGATTTCCGTGTTCCTTTATCAGTACACGCAGTTGGGAAAGCTGGTCAAGGGCATCGGCGCCAATGAAACTGCCACCTCCATTTCGGGCGTCAACACGACCAAATGGAAGGTTCTGGCCTATGTGTTTTTCGGGGTCTGCATCGCGGTTGGCGCGCTGTTCCTTACCGCACGCACCAACTCCGCCGGCAAGGGAACCGGCGCAGGTTATGCCATGGATATCATGGTTTCGCTGCTGCTCGGCGGCATGCCCCTGTCCGGCGGCATGCGTTCCAAAATCAGCGCTGCTCTGGTCGGTACCTTTACCTACGTTATTCTCGCCAATGGCCTGATCCTTTCCGGCGTGAGCACGACGCTCATCTATATCATCAAGGCCATCGTATTCATGGCGGTCATTCTGATGACCTGCCGCAAGAAAGACGGCGTTCTGCCGCGATAAACCGGTTAACCCATGCATGTAATGCGGTTAAACAATATGAAGGAGGAAATGAATTCCATGAAAAAGTTTCTTGCACTGATCCTCGTGCTGCTCATGACGGCCTCTCTCGCCGCCTGTGGTACATCCGCTCCTGCTGCGAGCAACGACGCTCCTGCTGCGAGCAACGACGCTCCCGCCGCAGAAAGCGGCGTCAAGACCGTTCATCACAAGATCGGCATCGCCCACTATGTCGATTCCGGCAGAGCCGTCGACGCCATGCGTGCTTTCCTGAAGGGAATCGAAGGCCCGCTGGACGTTGAGTTCGTCTTTGCCACGCTGAGCACCTACGACGAGGCAACCAACCTCACCGCCATACAGAATCTGATCTCTTCCGGCTGCGAAGGCATCCTGATGTCCGCCGACATGGGCACGCCCGCCATCCTTGAAGAGTGCGCTTCTGCGGGCGTGTATGTGGCCGGCTTCCTCTGCGACTACAACCAGAGCTACTGGACCGCCAACGAAGAGGTCTTCGGCAATGAGTACTTCCTCGGCACTGTCTGCGATGGTCATGCCGATATCAGCTTCTATGCCGAAGACGTGGCCGCCAAGATCATTGAGGGCGGTTATAAGCACGTCGGCGTTGTGATTTTCCCCGAGTACGCTTACCCCAACCAGGCTGCCGCCTCCAAGGTCTTCCGTGAAAAGATCGACGCCTATAACGCCACCGCTGCCGATGCGGACAAGATCGAGGTCTATGAGGACCAGGTTCTGAACTTTGCTCCGCTGGAGGCCACCTATTTCAGCACCTATCCTGAGATGGACGCCCTGTTCTCCATTGCGGCCGGCGCCGGCATGGTCTATCCTACCATGGTCGCCAGCGGCAAGACCGACATCCCCCTGTTTACCAGCGGCTTTGAAGCCACGGACGACGCCGACAACTTCGGCTCCTCCGGCAACGGCTGCTTCAAGAGCACTCTGTGCTCCACCCCGGAAGCCATCGTCTATCCTCTGTGCCTGGTCATCGACAAGCTCAACGGGACTACCTACGCCGATCTGCCCGAGAAGGCCGAGCGCGTTGACTGCTCTGTGCTGGAGATCATGAGCGACGAGGATATGGCAAAGGTCAAGGAGAGCGCGATGTACTACTCCGCCGACTTTGCCGATTCCTTCCTCACGGCCGAGGACGTGATCAATCTCTGCGCTTCCTACAACCCCAATGCCACCTATGCCGGCCTGGTTGACGCGATCAACCACATGAGCGTCGCCGACCTGAAGTAAGATATTCCACATCCGTGAGCAATCGGGGAGAGGCGGAACGCCTCCGCCTCTCCCTATCCTGAATCTTTTGGAGTTGACCATGAAGAATGACAATAAAGCACTCAATATTCTGAGAAGATTCTTCCTGACCATTCTGTTCCCGCTGGCTATTTTCCTCGTTATGCTCATCATCACCAGAAGCAAAGGGGTCAGTTACTTCGGCTTTACCTGGGAGATGTGGCGGACGGTGCTGGTCAACACAAGCTCCACAGCCGTGGCGGCATTGGCGATCTGGCTGCAGATCAAGAACGGCCGTTTCGACTTTTCCGGCGGTTCCGTGATGGTTCTCGCTGCCATCCTCGGCGGGAATCTGGCCATTCGGTATAACCTGAGCCCTGTGATGTATCTGGTGCTGTGCGTTTTCTTCGGCGCGCTTTTGAGCACCATTACAGGCGCGGTCTATATCTTGGGCCGTTTGCCGATCATGATCTGTACGATCGGCATGGCGCTGGTATACGAGTCGATCACCTATCTGGTGTTCGAAGCCAAAGGACTGAACATGATGAGCAACACCAGGCTCACCGCCTTCGGCCGTATGCCGCTGATTCTTGTGCCTGTTCTCCTTGCGCTGGTCATTTTCCTGGGTTATTGCTACTTGACGGTCCCCGGGCAGCGTGCGAAGCTTCTGTCCAATAACCAGCAGGCTGCGGTGAACATCGGTGTGAAAGAGTACAGGAACGTTCTGCAGACCTTCCTGGTGTGCGGTCTGCTTCTTGGCCTTGCCGCTGCGATCTACGGCTCGAACAACACAGTCGCGCCGCAGGCGGGCCTGTCCACAGCCAACACTCTCTTTGCCAACATCATCCCTGCCTATATGGGCCTGTTTATCGGCGCCCTGAGCGCTGACGCCATCGGCGTTCTCCTGGCCTCTCTGGGTATGGCGATTTTAAATTACGGACTGAGCTGCATCGGCCTCGGCTCGGGCGGCTGGCAGTCCATCATTGTCGGTATCTTCATGCTGGCGTTCTACACGCTTATGGCGCAATTGCCTCTGTGGAAGGCGGCGGCAGCCAAGCGGAAGAGGATCCGGAGCGAGGACCCTGCCGCCTGAGCGGCGGGCAATTTGCACGGCCTTCGCTTGCTGACCGGGGCATATCTGTCTGTCGCAATATCCATTAGCGAAAAGACCAACATCCAACAAGTTACGGCGGGATGCGGCTTCTGCCGCCTCCCGCTTTTTAACAGGGAGCACCGATATGGAAATCTACGATTTAAAGATAAACGGCATCCGGGAACCGCTTGGCTTTGAGCTGCCTTACGTCAGCGTATCCTGGAAAGTGCGCCGTACTGTCTCCAAGCGCGCGGCGAGGGCGGAACTCACCCTTGCGGCGGACGCGGCGTTTACCGACGTTCTGGTCAGAAAACAAGGGGCGGATCTTCACGCCGCCGGCGAGACGCTTGAGGTGAAGCTTCAGCCGCGGAAGCGCTACTATGTCCGAGTCGATGTGAAAGGCGACATGGACGACTCTGCGCGCGCCGAAAGCTGGTTCGAAACCGGCAAGATGGGCGAGCCCTTTACTGCACACTGGATCGGACAGCAACCGGAGGATTCTTTTCATCCTGTCTTTTTCCGCAGCTTCGCTCTGAAAGAGGAACCTGTTTCCGCAAGACTCTATGTCACCGGCCTCGGGCTGTACGAAGCTGTGCTCAACGGAGAAAAGGCTGGAAACGAGCTGCTTGCGCCTTTTTGCAATGATTATCACGAAGCTGTGCAGGTGCAGACCTATGACGTAACGGCGGCGCTGCACGCAGGCGACAACAGACTCGAAATCTTTTGCGGAAACGGCTGGTACAAAGGACGTCTCGGCTATGAAGGCGGATTTGAGGTTTATGGAGACCGATTTCTGGCCCTCGCGGAACTCCGCATCCGTTGCGCGGACGGCAGCGAGCAAGTCTGCGGCACAGACGAGAACTGGCGCTACCGCGGCAGCGATTTTGAAAGCAGCGATATCTACGACGGCGAAAGCCTGAACCGTCTGCTGTGGGCGGAAAGAAAGCAGCCGGAAAGGCATGTCGTTCTGACGGAAAACAACCCGAAAACGACAGACCGCTACAGCCTTCCCGTTATTGTCAAGGACAGCTTGCCGGTCAGAGAAGTAATCCACACCCCGGCGGGGGAGACCGTTCTGGACTTCGGACAGAACTTCACGGGCTATGTGGAATATACCGCGGATTTCCCAAAGGGGACAAAGATCGTCCTTGATCACGGCGAAATTTTACAGAACGAAAACTTCTACAACGACAACTACCGCACCGCCAAGGCGCAGATGATCTATGTCTCGGACGGACGGCGCGAGACGGTGCGCGCGCACTTCACCTACTTCGGCTTCCGCTATGTGCGCGTGACAGGCTGGCCGGGTGAGGTGAAGCCGGAGGATTTCATCGGCTGCGTGGTCTACTCCGATCTGGACACGGCGATCCACTTTCATTCGTCGGATGAAAAGCTCAACCGCCTGGCGGCCAATGCTTTCTGGGGCCAGCGCTCCAATTTCCTGGACATGCCCACCGACTGCCCCCAGCGCGACGAGCGGCTGGGCTGGACCGGCGACGCGCAGGTCTTCTCTCCGACTGCCTGCTTCCAGATGGACACCCGAGCTTTCTACCGGAAGTTTTTGAAAGACCTGCGCATCGATCAGCGCAAGCATGACGGCGCGGTGGCAAACTATCTGCCCAACTTCTCCGGTATGCCCGGCGGCAGCAGCGTCTGGGGCGACGTGGCAACTTTCCTGCCTGTTACGCTCTTTGACGCCTACGGCGACCGGAACGCGCTGCGGGAGAATTATCCCCTCATGCGCGACTGGCTGGAGTGGATCCTCCGGCAGGACGAGCAGAACGGTGGGCAGAGGCTGTGGAGCTTCGGTTTCCACTTCGGCGACTGGCTGGCCCAGGACGGCGTGACGCCCCAGAGCATGAAGGGCGGCACGGACGATTTCTTTGTGGCAAGCATGTATTACTTCGCCACGGCCGGGAAGCTTACCCGCGCAGCTCAGATGCTGGGCAAGGCCTCGGACGCCGAGCGCTATGATAAGCTACAGCAGGAGATCCGCGAAGCGATCCTGCACGAGTATTTCTCTCCCGCCGGCAGACTTTGCATTGACACCCAGACGGCCTATCTACTCTGCCTGAATTTCGGCGTATACGTGGAAAAAGAGAGGATCGTTGCAGGGCTGAAAAAGCGCCTGCAGAAAGACTGCTGGAAGATCAAGGGCGGCTTCGTCGGCGCGACGATGATGTGCCGCGTACTGGCCGAAAACGGCATGGAGGATCTGGCAAGCTATTTCCTGTTCCAGGAAGGCTTCCCCGGCTGGATGCACTGCGTGAACTTGGGCGCCACTACGATCTGGGAACGTTGGAACTCCGTGCTGGACGACGGCACGATCAGCGGGACGGAGATGAACTCCCTCAACCACTACTCCTACGGCTCCGTGATGGAGTATGTCTATCGCGACCTCGCGGGCATCCAAAGTCTCACGCCGGGCTTTGCGCGTGTGCGCTTCGCGCCGCAGCCCACCTGGAGACTGCGGGAGCTGGACGTGCGCTATGATTCGGTCAGCGGCGTCTGGCGCTCGGCCTGGCGCATCAACCCGGACGGCACGCTCAGCGTTCGTTTTGAAGTACCATTTGGCTGCACAGCGCAGGCTATCCTCCCGGGCAGTGACAAAGCGGTCGAGTTGGAGGCAGGCGTCTTTGAGGAGACCTATCTCCCGAGCAGGGACTACCGGCTTAAATACAGCATGAACACCAGACTGGACGAACTCAGAGATGACCCGGAGGCCGTCGAACTCTTGCGCGAGGATCTGCCGGAGGCAATCTCGCTGCTGGAATCCAATGACGATGAATTCCTCAGCATGAGCCTCGCCGATTTGCAGTATCTGTTTTTCCGCGGCTTTAACCCGGAAATGGTGCGGAAGGGAACCAGACGTCTGTTGGCGTGCAGCGCGTTCCAAGCGAATGAATAATATGAAAAGGAGCAACTGACATGATTGATCTGAGAGCAAATCCGTTTTTCCTCGATGACGAGGGAATCTCCTGGGTCGAAGAGACGCTCGCCTCCATGACGCTGGAAGAGAAGGCCGGTCAGGTTTTCTGCCCGTTGGGGATTGTCGGCAACGATGAGGCGCTGCGCAGCATGATCTGTGGCCTCGGCGTCGGCGGTATCATGTATCGCCCCGGCCCCAAGGCGGTGATCCAGGAAACACATCGCCGCATTCAGAACATGGCAAAGATACCGCTCTTACTTGCTGCAAATACAGAGGCGGGCGGCAGCGGACTGTCGTTCGAGGGCACCGGCTTCGGCTCGCCGATGGCCGTTGCCGCGACCGGAGACCCCGAGGATGCCTATCGCATGGGCTTTGTCGCATGCCACGAAGGCGCAGCAATGGGTCTTAACTGGTCCTTCGCACCGATCATCGACATCGACATGGATTTCCACAATCCCATTACCAATACCCGCACTTTCGGCTCTGACCCAGACAGAATCATTGCCTGCGCGTCCCGCTATCTTGATGCGGCAGACGAGTGCAACGTGGCAGTCTCCATCAAACATTTCCCCGGTGACGGCGCAGACGAGCGTGACCAGCATATCCTGACCAGTGTTAATCATCTCGACTGTGACGAGTACATGAAGACCTACGGCCGCATCTACAAGACCTTGATTGATAAAGGAGCCAAGACCGTCATGGTCGGGCACATTGCCCAGCCTGCCTGGGTGAAGAAGCTGAACCCGAACGCGAGCCGCCGGGAGCAGCTCCGTCCTGCCAGTTTGAGCAAAGAATTGATGACAGGCCTTCTGCGCGGCGAGCTGGGCTTCAACGGCCTGATCTCCACCGATTCCTCAGCTATGATAGGCATGACCGTCGCGATGCCGCGCCGTCAAGCTGTACCGACGGCAATCGAGAACGGCGCGGATATGTTCCTCTTCCATAAGGATCTCGCGGAGGATTACAACTATCTGCTTGCGGGCGTCAAAGACGGAATCCTGAGCATGGAACGTCTGGACGAGGCCGTGAAGCGCATCCTTGCTACCAAGGCGTCCCTCGGTCTGCACAAAAAACAGAAGGAGGGCACGCTTGTTCCGCCTCCCGAGGCGCTGGAGGAAGTTGGGAAGCCGGAGTTTCGCGCCTGGAGTGACAATGTCGCCGACCGGGCCGTCACGCTGGTACATGACCGACAGAATCTTCTGCCCATTTCGCCGAAAAAATACCGCCGGGTTTATCTGAACGTGATCCAGAAGAGCCTGGATCCGAACGACGCGGATGTCCTTGCCTGGAAAGAGCTGTTCGAGAAGGAAGGCTTTGAGGTCACCGTGCGTGACCGCCGCGTCAGCATCGATCCGGCAGACTTTGATCTTCCGGAGCTTCCGCCGGAGAAAGCCGCTTTGATGGCCGAGATCACCCGAGGCGTTGAGGAAACCCGCAAGTGCTACGACCTGTACGTGTATGTCTGCAACATGACGAACGCCTCCAACAATACGACGCTGCGCCTGAACTGGAACGTCACCTTTGGCATGGGCGACGACGCTCCCTGGCTCACGGCGGAGGTTCCGGTCATGATGATCAGCACCGGCTGTCCTTACCACCTCTTCGACGCGCCGATGGTCGAGACATTCATTAACACCTACAGCGGAGAACCCCAGTTCAAAAAGGCGGTCATGGAAAAGATTATGGGCCGCAGCGAATTCAAAGGCGTCAGCCCCGTCGATCCCTACTGCGGGAAGGATTACCTGAAATATTAAGGGGGGGGAAGAAGATATGCAGTTCAAAGCCATCATTTTCGATCTCGACGGTGTGATCTGCTCCACCGACGAATATCATTACCGCGCCTGGAAGGCCCTGGCCGACAAGCTCTGCACCCCTTTTGACCGGGTGATCAACAACCGTCTGCGCGGCGTCAGCCGCATGGCGAGCCTGGAGATCGTGCTGGAGAAATACACCGGCCCGGCTCTCACAGACGAGGAGAAGCTTGCCCTTGCCACCGAGAAGAACGAGATCTACCGCGAATCGCTCAAGGAGATGAGCACGGCGGATTTGAGCGACGAGGTGAAAAACACGCTCGACGCGCTCCGCGCCCGGGGTTTGAAGCTGGCCATCGGCTCCTCGTCGAAGAACGCGCCTTTCATCCTGCGCCAGATTGGCCTCGAAGGGTATTTCGACGCGGTGTCCGACGGCAACAATATTACGCATTCCAAGCCCGACCCCGAGGTCTTTTTGAAGGCGGCCGAGTTTGTCGGCATGGAGCCGAAGGACTGCCTGGTGGTGGAGGACGCGGTCTCCGGCGCCGAAGCCGGACACAATGCCGGCATGAAGGTCGCCTGTGTGGGCGACGCGGCCAAAAACGGTGCCGGCGACTGGAATCTGACGAGCTTCCGGGAACTGGAAAACGTCGTCGGGTGAGCTGTATGGAGTTTACGATTGCCTCCGGTCTTCCGCGCATCCCCCATAAAAAGCACTGGCAGTTCTGTGTGGGCAGCGGCCACGCGCTGCTGGCGCTGCGCACCGACTATGTCAGGCAGCTGAAGTTCATCCACGACACCCTGGGCATCGAGCGCGTGCGTTTCCACGGCATCTTTGACGACGATATGCGCACGGTCTGCAGCCTGTGAGAGCTGTTCCCGGCTCCCGGTGCGGAGAGCTTCACCGAAGAGAATTTCCGCGCCTGCGGTCTCGCGTATGATAATGTCCTTGACGCCGGGATGAAGCCGCTGGTGGAGCTGAGCTTCATGCCGAAGAAGCTGAGCCGGAATCAGGTGGACGGCGTGTTCTACTACAGGCCCTGCATAGACACGCCTGCCGATCATGCGGCCTGGGCGGGGTATATCCAGCGCTTTCTTCGTTTCCTGATCCACCGCTACGGTAAGGAAGAAGTGTGCTCCTGGCTCTTTGAGGTCTGGAACGAGCCGGATCTGCCGGTGGTGTTCTTCTCTGAGGACCGGGAAGCCTATTTCAAGCTCTATGAGACCACCGCGCAGGCGATCAAGGCGGTGGACCCGCAGCTGCAGGTCGGCGTCCCCGCCACCAGCGGCAGCAAGTGGGTGTCCTCCTTCCTGGCCTATTGCCGGGAGCATGAGGTGCCCGTGGACTTTGTCACGACGCACCAGTACGCGGGCGACCCCATCGGCGGGGTGGAGAGCACGGGCGACGACCTGGAGGCAGAGTCGGGCGATATCTCTACGATCAGATGGAGGAGTATAATCTCCACAGCACGGAGCCCTGCGAGCTTCGTAAGGGCGAAAACTGGTGCCTGGGCGATTCCCCGGTCGTCGGCGTGCTGCTCCAGTGCGGCTGGCGCGGCAACTTCCACACGGAAACAGCGCCGCTCATCGCAGACGACATGCGCTATCTCCCGAACCCCGGGGGAAAAGAGATCCGTGTCTACGACTTCGTGGACGTGCGCATGATCCTCGAGGACATGTACGCCAAGCTCGCGCTCTGTGAGCGATGAAGGGCCAAAAAGAGGATATAAAGTCCCGGCAAGAACCCAGAGAAGGGATATCTCGCTGCCTCTGGGTTCGCTTTTTCTAAAATCAGATTTTTCGCATATCTCCGTCCGTCAGCACATCGACCATGATCTTCGCAGCCAGACGGAAAGCAGAGATGAACGTCGCACAATCCGTGAGCACTTTGACCTCCTGTTGTACGGTCATGCAGGCTTCGAACATTTCCTTTTGCTTCTCGGTGAGTGTGTCCGTCAGTGCGTCTCCGGCTTTTACGAGGTCATCCAGAGCTTTCGCATACTAGCTGTTACGCTTGAAGCTGCGCTCAATGGGGTGCACATCACCGAGGTACAGGCCTTCCAGAACCAGCATCTCGGCACCTCCATCAGCAGTAAACGAGCTCGCTCAAGACGATCTCTTCTGCTCGGTTGCGGATACTGTTCATCTTGCGCACCCATTCCATTTGATCGGCGGCCTTGAGCGCCTCGGTCACGCCCTCTTGCTTAGCCATCTGTGAAGTAAGCAACTCCATCCACTCCTCACAGGCCTTGTCGATCTCGACTATGTGATGATCCAACTTGTCGGACATCAGCAAATTGGTGTATAACACGCGGCGGTGTTCTTTCAGATAGCGTTTGCGCAGCAACCCATATTTGCTGATCTGGCACCGCTCAGTCTCGTCAATCGTCAGATTCGGCAGAAGATAATCTCCGACCTTTGTATAGCTTCCGTCCAGCTTTTCATACAGCGATTTTTCCATGGTTTTTCCGCCTGTTTTTGACCCTTTATTTGACCCTTTATAGATTGGAACCATTGGAAACAAGTACTCTGACAGGTACAGATTTTAGCTGATAATCATTCCATTAGGCCTTGTTTTCACCAAAATAGTACCATTGGAATCGACGCCTTCAATTGCTGTTAGTCGCGTCCAGCAGAACGCTGGAAAAACGGAAAAATGCGTTTTTCTCAATACAGAGGAATGCCGGCACGATATTGGCGTGCCGGCATCCGTTTATCTTTTCATCAATGCGTTCTGTGTAAGGCGCTTTACAGATCCTTGTGCTCGCTGGTGCCCTTCCACTTGCCTTCCTCCAGATCCTTGACGATCGTATCATACTTCTTGTCAAGATCGAAGAAGATGAGGCAGACCACACCGATAGCACAGGCAATGATCGGCACCCAGATGTAAGCCCAGCCCAGCGCGGCGATCGAGGAAGCGCTCTCAGGCGCGGCGTCGAAGTTGCCGGCAGCAAGGATCCAGCCAAGCGCGGCCGTGCCGATGCCGGAGCCAATCTTCATGGTGAAAGAGGAGGCCGCGTTGCCCATGCCGACAGCCTGCACGTTGGTCATCCACTGGCCGTAGGTGATGGCGTCCTGCAGCAGGCCCCACATGGTAGCCGCGCCGAGACCGAAGCCCGCACCCTTGATGGCGTTGGCAACGATCAGGAAAGGAATGTTGGTCCCGGCCAAGGCAGTCAGGACATAGCCGAGGAGGGAGGCGCCCATGCCGGCCAGAGCGGTCACACGCTTGCCGAACTTCTTCATCAGGAAGGGCGCGGCCAGCAGCATCAGAGCGATCTGGAAGATCTGCACGATGCTGGACACGGTGCCGAAGGCGCCCACGTTGCCCACCACATACTGCATGTAGTAGAACTGAGAACCGAACATGGTGCTCATCATGAAGTAGAGAACAAAGAGGAAGATGACCTCGAGGACCCAGTACTTATTCTTGAGCAGGCTCTTGAGACTCTCCATGACGGAGGGGCCTTTTTCACCCTCGCCGCCGTTATCCTGCTTGACGCGCTCCTTGCAGAGGGTGAAGGGAATGAAGCTGACCGCGATAAAGCCGACGGCCATGACGATGGCGGCCACGGTCCAGCCCTTCTGATAGGCATAGAGCACTTCCTCACCGCCGCCGTTGACAGCCTGGGCGATGCGGGTGAAGACGTTGTTGACCAGCAGGGTGCCAGCGGTGGCCAGCATCATGCGGAAGTTGCCCAGCAAGCCGCGTTCGTAGGAGTCGAGCGTCATGAGACCCTGCAGTGTGGCATAGGGCACATTGTAGCCGGTGTAGAAGATGGTGGAGACCAGGTTATAGGTGATGAAGGCGTAGATGATCTTCGCGGTGGGGCCGAAGTTCGCGGGGATGGTGAACATCAGCACCGAGCAGATGCCCATGGGGATGGACATGCGGATCAGCCAGGGCAGTGCCTTGCCGCGCTTGCTGTTGGACTTGTCGACGATACGGCCCATGATGAGGTCGGAAACGCCGTCGAAAATCTTGGAGATCGCCAGGATGCTGCCGGCCGCGGCAGAGGGGATGCCCACCACGCTGACGTAGTAGACCAGCAGGAAGGAAGAGATCGCGGTGTAGATCAGGTTGCCGCCGAAGTCGCCCATGCCGTAGGCGATGCGTTCCAGCATGCCAAGCTTGGCGTCGGGATTCATAGCGGCGAGTTTCGTGGAATCACTGCTCATGTGTTTGCTCCTTTCTTTTCTCCGTTATTTATATCGTAAACGAATTTGAAAAATGAGTTTACGATTTAGCCATGTTTTTCGGGTGCCCCGCTAGGGGCGAGAAAAACGGCTTTGATCTGTTATAGTAAACGCAAAAATCATTTTTGCGTTTACTATACTTTTTCGGGAAACCAGCCCAGGTCGACGCTCTTGGCCAGATCCCAGCAGTCCCAGCCGCGCCAGTTGGCCTCGTTGGTGGGATCCAGCAGCATCTTGTAGGTCCAGTAGAAGTAGCCGCTGCCCTTGGCCCAGGCGTCCAGATGCGCTTTCGCGATGGCCGTGTAGATGGCCGTCTTTTCTTCTTCGCTGACGGTCTTGCTGTCGCTGAAATCGACACCGTTGAGGGAGGACTGGCCGCCCTTGGTGTCCATGCCGACGGCCAGGGAGTTGAAGATACACCACTCGCCGCAGACAACGGGAACATACTCCTGTACCTCGGCGATGTCCTTTTCGTATACGTCCTTAATGTAGTTGATATAGCCCTCCAGCGTCTGTTCGCAGCCGAAGGCCTCGGCGATCATCAGATACTGATGGGTGTCCAGCACCACATTGCCGATATACTTCTCCTGCGTGAGATAATCCTTCCAATCCTTCAGCCGGAACGCATCATGGAAGACGACCTTCTTTCCCTCACCCAGATGAGGCTTGATCGCGTCATAAGCCCGATCATAGAAGCCGCGCAGGAATTCCATCGTGTTGGGCACGCTGCCCGCGGCCAGTTCCTTGTCCACCGGGGGATAGCGCCCCTGCACATCCATTGCGCTCCACATGGGCTCGGTGATCGGCTCGTTGAGCGGCTGGATGCCCCAGAGGCCCTCTCGCTTGCCGTAACGCTCCGCGAGCTTGCCCAGCAGATTCACAACGTAATCCACTTCTTCCGGGATCTGGGACCACTTGCAGACACCAGAGATGCCGCCGTTGTCAAAGCCGTTCTGGCTCATGGGCACGGTGTGAAGGTCGATGAGGATCCTCAGGCCGTACTTTTCCGCCCATTTGAAGGCCTTGTCCAGCTCTTCGATGCAGCCGATGAAGGGGGCCCGGTCGCCGTAGATGAAATACGGGATCGGGATACGTACGGTGTTCAGCCCGATGCGGGCGATGGTGGCGAAATCGCGCTCGGAAATGTACTCACTGCGGTGGATCTTGATGCGCGCCTCATAGGCGTCACGGCTCAGCTGTGTGGGCAGGTAATACTCGTCCTCCGCCGTGGTGCCGTCAAAGAGCGCGGGGCTCATCCATTTCTCCAGGACAAGCCAGTTGCCGAGATTGACGCCTTTGATTTTCTCCATAGAAGTCTCCTTTCTCCGTGTTGTCTGTGTTGTTGTTGCCTGTGTATTTATCATAAAAGGAAAACTGTATCGCGTATATCAAAAAAAGCAAGTTGATATAAAGAAAGATGGATTCCCCAAAAACTGTGAATCCATCTAAATTAAAAGGCCCGTTTTTGTGCACTTTTACGGCCTTATTTTTGCCTTTGATGCTGTTCCCGGTACGCTCCCGGCGTCATGCCGTTGAAGCGCTTGAACACCTGACCGAAATGACTCTGGGAGGAAAAGCCGAGGGTGGCCGCGATTTGCTCCAGTGAGAGCTCCGGCATCATCAGCAGGTATTCCGATGCTCGTACTTTGGCGCGGAGAATATAAGAGGAGAGGTTCAAGCCCTCCTGTTCCACGAAAAGCTGTGAGAGATAGCTGCGGCTCAGCCCCAGTTCATCCGCCAGCTCCTGAGCGGATATCTTCTGATGCAGCCTGTCATGGACCAGCTGCTTGCAGCGGACAACATAGCGGTTCTGCGTGTCTGTACCGGTCTGCTTCTGCACCAGTTCGAGGAAGTGGATCTCCGCCGAGCGGGCAAGCTTGGTGATCTTCGCCACATCCCGCAGCTCGCTGATCTTCATGGTGTAGGCGTCCGCTACCGAATAGGCCACCTCCGGCAGTACGCCGCCCTCCATAGCGCTGCGGGAGGCCAGGGTGACGACCACGACGGCCAGATTGCGGTAGTGGGTAAGCTCATCCTTGCCCAGGCGTCCGATCTGCCCGGTCTGCACTTCCGCCCAGCTGGCCTTCAGCGCCTCCAGATTTCCTTCCCGAATGGCCTTTTGCTCCCGCCTCTCCTGGGCATAGGAGTTATGCGCCGAATCGGTCTCTCTCATCTGATAAATGACGGAATAGGCATCAGAGCGGGCGGTTTCGGTATAATTCTCTTCGCTCGCCAGCAGGAGGTGGAGATCGTCACGCGAAAGCGGCGCGTCGCATCCGGCATGAAACAGGAGCGTAATCGCTTCAAAGGCAAAATCCAGCGGGAGAAAGCTGATGCGATAGGCATGTGGCCGCCTGAGCGTGTGCGCCGTCGCCACGGCCAGCGAAGCCGCGCCGGTGGGGCGGTTATAGCTGAAAGGCCCCACAACAGCAGTCCCGCCTTCCGCTGCGGGGAGGATCGCGTAGAGCACACTGCCGCATTCCGTGTGGAGAACAGGCGCGCTATCCCTGCGCATGGTGAGAAGCTCCGCGGCAAAATCCGGATCACAGACCAGCGGGTCCTCCTGATCGGCTGTGATGACGTCGTCTGTCAGGCAGTTTCCCGCCGCGTCGAAAAGCCGGACCGGGGTGTGCAGCATATAGCAAAGATGAGCACAGAGCTGTTTGGCCGAGAGCATGGCGCACCTCCTGCGATTTTTAATAAAGACCGGAGATTTATGGTAGACAAGTCTTCGAAAACAGGATAACATAGGAAACACCAATATGCAAGAATCGAGGGCTGTCACTATGATCCGAAATCCGATCCTGCCCGGTTTTCACTCCGACCCCTGCCTCTGCCGCCGGGGTGACGATTATTATCTGGCCTGCTCCACCTTCGAGTGGTTCCCCGGGATCCCGGTCTACCATTCCCGGGATCTGAAGCACTGGGAGCTGCAGACCCATCTGCTGCGGGACGCGGAGGCGCTTTCGCTGCGCGGCCTGCCCTCGGCCAAGGGCGTGTGGGCGCCCTGCCTGACCTGGTGTGAAGAAGACGGGCTCTTTTACCTGGTCTACGGCGTCATGCGCTCCATGAACGCCCGCTTTTTTGACATCGACAACTATCTCATCACTGCGCCGGAAATCGACGGCCCCTGGTCCGAGCCGATGTATCTCCACTCGGCGGGCTTTGACGCCTCGCTGTTCCACGACAACGACGGGCGCAAGTGGCTGGTATCGCTGGAGTGGGAGACCCGGGACGACCGGCGCAAGCCCGGCGGGATCTGCCTCGTGGAATATGACCCCAACGCAAAGGCCATCGTCGGCTATCCCAAGCGGATCTCCATGGGCACCACCCTGCGCGGCTGCCTCGAAGGCCCGCACCTGTATAAAAAGAACGGGTTTTACTATCTGCTCTGCGCCGAGGGCGGCACGGGCTATTACCACTGCGCCACGCTCAGCCGCGCGAAAAGTATTTTCGGCCCCTACGAGCCCTGCCCGCACAACCCGATCATCAGCTCCGTGCCCGAAAACCGGGACGAGAGCACCGACACCGACCATCTCAAGCCCCGCTACTATAACCCGGACGCCCCGCTGCAAAAGGCGGGCCACGGGAGCCTTGTCGAGACGCCGACGGGCGAGGTGTTTATGGCCTACCACTGCGCCAGGCCCTTTGTGCCGGAGCTCTGCTGCACCCTGGGCCGAGAAGCGGCGATTCAAAAGCTTGAGTGGACGGAAGACGGCTGGCTCCAGCTCAGCGGCGGTGGGAATCTGGTCAGAGCGGAGAGCGAGGAAGCGCAGCTGCCTCCTTTTGAGGCCAGGATCCTGCCCGGCTTTGACGGCTTTGACGCCTCTGTGCTGCGTCCGGACTATTACGCCCCGCGTATCGACCCGAAAACCTTCGCCGACCTGCAAGCCCGGCCCGGCTGGCTGCGCCTGCTGGGGCAGGAATCCCTGAGCTCCACCAACCGGGTCAGCTTGCTGGCGCGGAAGCTGACAAGCATTCGAGCGGAGATCACCACCCGGATGGATTTCAAGCCGGAGCTGTACCAGCACAGCGCGGGGCTGGCGCTGTACTACGACAACATGAACTACGTCTGGCTGCGCAAGACCTGGAGCGATGAGCAAGGCTGCCCGGTGCTCAGTGTGCAGGAGGTGGACCGGGGCGTGAAGAACGATCACCGGGACTGCGAGACCCCGGCGCCGGAGGGCCCGGTATGGCTGCGATTGCAGATTGAGGGCAAGCGTTTTGCCTTCTCCTGGTCCTCCGATGGGGAGACCTGGACCGCCATCGGGCCGGACTTCGCCACCTGGCACCTGTCCGACGAGCACAGCGGCTACGGGGAATTCACCGGCACCATGTTCGGCCTGGGCTGTGTGGACGCCATGCTGCGCCGGCAGACAGCGGATTTTGATTTTCTGGATTACGAGGAGCTATGAAGGACTTTATATTCGGCGCGGCTTATTACGAAGAGTACGCACAGGAGGAGCGGCTGGACAAGGATTTTCAGCTGATGTGCGAGGCGGGGATGAACACCATCCGCATCGCGGAATCCACCTGGTCGGTGGAGGAACCGCGCTGCGGGGCGTTTGACTTCTCTCACGTTCTGCGTGTCATCGAGGCAGCTGCAAAACAGGATATTCATGTGATCGTTGGCACGCCGACTTACGCTGTGCCCAAATGGCTGGCCGATCTTGACCCATCGATCCTGGGAGAAAACCGCTTCGGCCCTCGGCAGAATATGGACATCACCAACCCCAGCTACCGCTTTTACGCCGAGAGGATCATCCGGGAGCTGGTCTCCCGCACGGCTGGCTACCCGAATGTGATCGGCTTTCAGATCGACAACGAGACCAAGCATTACGGTGTGCACAATGCGCGCATCGTGCAGGGCTTTCGGGATTGGCTGAAGGCGCGCTTTGGGACGGTCGAGGCCGTCAATGACGCCTATCTGCTCTATCATTGGAGCAGCTCCGTTTCCTCCTTTGACGAGCTGCCCGACCCCATCGGCACGGTCAACGGCGGCTATGCCTGCGCCTTTGAGGAATACCGGAGGGAGCTCGCGGCGGCGTTTTTGCAATGGCAGGCGAAGATCGTCTCGGAGTACAAGCGGGAAGATCAATTCATCACCCACAACTTTGATTACGAATGGAAGAGCTTTGTCGGCCCCAATCAGCAGGGCGGACAATCCGCGGGCCTGCAGCCGGATCTGAACGACTACGAGGCGGCTAAGGCAGTGACGCTGGTCGGGACAGATATCTATTGTCCGCCCGCGGACGGACTCACCGGGCATGAGATCGCCTTTGGCGGTGATCTGATGCGTCCGCTGAAAAAGGCTCCTTATCTGGTGCTGGAGAGCCAGTCTCAGGCCTTCACCGGCTGGCTGCCCTATCCCGGCCAGCTGCGGCTCATGGCGCTGAGCCATGTGGCCTCCGGCGCGTGCGGCCTTATGTACTGGCCCTGGGCCTCCCTCCACGGTGGGATCGAGAGCTATTGGAAGGGCATCCTCAGCCACGACGGCGAGCCGGGCGAGACCTATTCTGAGATCCGGCAGATCGGCCAGGACCTCAAGCGCCTCGTCGCAGCGATGACCGACGAGCCGAAGCAGAACCAAATCGCTATCGTCGTCAGCTCCGAAGCGCTGCACGCCCTGCGCTGGTTCCCGACGGAGCAGGGGCTGAGCTACAACGACGTGGTAAACGCCTTCCACCGGGCGCTGTACGAGCTGAATCTGGAATGCGATGTGCTCTACGACCGGGAGACGGACTGGAGCGGCTACAAGCTGCTGATCTTCCCGGAGCTGTACTGCGCCTCCGATGAGTTGATCCGGCAGGTGCGAGCTTATGTGGAGCAGGGTGGCAGCATTTTCGCCGGCTTCCGCAGCTTTTTTGCCGATGAGAATCTGCTGATCCGCCATGACCGGCAGCCTCACGGCCTGACGGACGTGTTCGGCATGCGCTACGACCGCTTTACGAAGAACGCCGACCATGCCTGGATGGAGTTGCTGGAGCCGGACACCGCCGAGGCAATCGCCCGCTATGACGATACGCACTGGCAGGGCTATGCCTCGCTTACCCATCACCGATTCGGGGCGGGGCAGGCCTGGTATCTGGGGTGCACGGTTCCGGATAAGGAGTTGAAGAGCATTCTCCTCCAAGCGGCAGACGCAGCCGGGATCCCGCAGCCGGGCCTGCGCTGGCCGGTGATCCTCCGCAGGCGCGGCGGTCTGCTCTTTTTGATGAACTTTTCCGATGATACGCAGACGCTGCCCTGCCCGCAGGGAGGAGCGGACGTTCTGACCGGAGCCGAGTTTATGCCAGGGCAAGACTTATCCCTTCCGCCCTGGGACGCGGTGGTACTGCGCGAAGAAGCGAATCCTGACATACAAAGGGAGGAAGAATGAGCTTCACAGAGAGAAAAAACGACGTCTTTCAGATGTTCAACGAACACTGGGCGGTCATGTAGTCCTCGAACATTTCCTTCTGCCTATCGGTGAGCATGTCGGTAAGTGTGTCACCGACTTTCACAAGGTCACCCGGCGCTTGCGCAGCCGCCCATATTTGCCGATAGGGATAGTCTTGGGAATCGTGAGATCCGGAAGAAGATAATTTCCGACCTTCGTATAGGTTCCCCTGGCTTTTCATACAGTGATTGTTCCATGGTTTTTCCTCCTGCTTTTTGACCCTTACTTTGACCCTTTATAGATTGGAACCATTGGAAGCAAGCACTCTGACAGATACGGATTTTAGCTGATAATTGTTCTATTAGTCCTTGTTTTTGTCAAAAAAGTTCTATTGGAATCGACGCCTTCAATTCAAATCCCTCCTTCTGCGCCATGAAAGAAACCTCTTTTGTCTGCCAAGGCAAGAGAGGTTTTCCTTTTCACCTGGTGGGTTTGCACTTTGCCAGAAGAGGGGAACGAGCAACAGCCCGTTGCTTGCCTTTCGGGTAAGCTGACAGTATAATCCTTTTCAAGGAGGTGTTGGCATGAACACGAAAGACGTTTTGTATGAGCTTAGAACGCGGAGCGGATTATCCCAGGATGAGCTGGCCGAAAAAGTTTTCGTCACCAGACAGGCCGTCTCGCGTTGGGAAAACGGTGAAACAGTTCCAAACACTGAAACTTTGAAACTACTGTCAAATGTATTTAACGTATCAATCAATACATTGCTCGGATCACCGCGTCCATTGATCTGTCAGTGCTGCGGAATGCCCCTTGAAGACGCGATCCTCGGGAGGAATCGGGACGGTACGCTCAATGAGGATTATTGCCAATGGTGCTATGCAGACGGGACGTACACATACAGTGACATGGACGATCTGATCAACGTATGTATCCCTCATATGATGAAGCAAGGCTTTACCGAGGAACAGGCGCGCGAGTATATGAAGCAGACGCTGCCCACTCTGGATTACTGGAAAAGATATGAGCAGTTCAGCGACGGCGGGCAGTTCGAGGCGTTCAAGCAGGAACTGATTGATGAAATCAATGCGCTGCATATCGAAGGGATGCCGAAGGTGAAAAAGTTAAATGCGCTTGTCGGTGCATATGTCAATCTTGATTATCAGCTTCCCAGTGGAATGAAAGCCAGATTTCTGGATGACCGGACGACCTATTTGGGTAATCAGCTGGAATCCGCGCTTGACGACGGGAGATGCTTCGGAGTCCTTGCAAATATGGATTTCATACTGATATGCACTTACGGGGCAGAAGGCGCTGATCCGGAGCTTGTCCTTTACAAAAAGCGCTGATCCATGTGAACACACATTGTTAATCGGTGTACTTTTGGGCGTTCTTTTTATGTTCTGGTGCACTTTCGCGCGCTCTTTAACATAAAAGTACTCTGATTTTAATAGAATCAGAGTACTTTTCTTTTTCTCAAAAACCCCAGTAAAATCAAGCTTTTCAGCGTTTTAAGGCCGATCTCGGATACTGAACTGAACCAGTAAAAACGGACAATAGACAAACACCCCCTGATGTAGGAGAATAACTACATCAGGGGGTGTTTGTATGTCAGGGAAAAAAGGAATGAAGAAATATCCAGCGGGAATGCGGGAAAAGGTTCTAACAGAGTTAAAGGAAGGAAGCAGCCAAAGGGCATTGAGCTTGAAATATGGGATCAGTCGGTGGGCAATACAGAGCTGGAACAAGGAAGCTGGGATACCGATCAGCGCGGGAGGAAACCGGCGAAGACCTTACAGGAGTACAAATATGAGAATAAGCGATTGAAAATGGAAGTGGAGTTGCTGCGGGATTTTCTCTCGCTCACCGGGAAGGAGTGAAGGCCAGCGTCAAATACAAGGTAATCTACCGTCATAGTGAGAAGTACAGCATCAGCGAGATGTGCCAGTTCTTCGGCGTCTCTCGCAGCGGCTACTATGGGTATGTAAAGCGGATGGAGAACCCGGCAAAAGATCTACCTTTGGCCGAGAAGATCCGTGAGTGCCAGGCAGAATGCAAGAGCACCTATGGCTA
>OCVV011351931.1_pt1 | contig 26411 bp, 28 predicted proteins | sample 1539721 | NCBI WGS metagenome assembly OCVV01 (sample SAMN02144230, study PRJEB22623) | gut metagenome | biome: sheep rumen | host: Ovis aries | place: New Zealand | reverse complement strand
CCGAGCCATAACTGGCTCGCGGTGAAACATAAGGAGTTTCACCGCATTCAAACGGGCCGGTCAAGCTTTCGCAAAGAATCTGATACGAATCTTCGCGCGGAATCAAAAAAGAAACTTCGCCGTAACCATTCGTCTTGACCGTAACCTTATTCTTCGGGTTCTTTTTTCCGACAAAAGTCAAAGTCTTGTTCTTTTGCGGAACATCGTCAAAATTCGTATACGAGATGTTCAACACGGCATGCGTCTTATTCGGGGCAAGATCTTTAGCCGGTGCAGCGACAAATGCGGCAAGGGCGGTCAAAGCAATCAAACGATTCATTCGGGTTCTCCCATTTTAACTTTCCCTCGTAATCTAATAAAAACGCGCGGATTTTTTAGAATTGCAATCTATTAAACAGAAACTCCATCTCCGAGGACGTTTCTTTGCATTAAAAGACCTTTTAAATAGCAGCGGTTTTTAATAAATTTTGCTCGCATTTTAAGGAGAAGGCATGAAATCGAAATTTCTCAAGGCAACGATCGCCCTCACGATCGCACTTTCCGCAACCTCTTTTGCTGCCGAAGACAACTTCGCTCTCAAGGGCAACATTCAGACTCAAGCTACCGCCAACAACGAAGACGATGGACTCAAGTCCTTCTGGTTCCGCGCTAACGTGGGCGGCATGTACAAGTCCGAAAGCTTTGACGCTCAGGTGATGCTCCGTATTTTTGGACCGCACTTCGGCAACACCATCGACGGAAAAAGCTATGACAAGATTCTCGCCGATCTCTACTGGGCAAATTACAAGTATTCTTTGGGCGATCACAAAGTGAACCTCAAGCTCGGTCACTGGAAGACGGACTGGTCCCAGTCTACAAACTTCGGTACCTATATCGACAAGGCGATCGGAACTCGCGGATTCATGATGCGCGATTATTCCCATGACGCCTTTGAACTCGGCTGGAACTACGGTCCGTCCGCCTTCAAGGCAATGCTCGGAACAACCGACAACAAGTTCAGCACAGGCTATGTCCGTGTCGAAGAACGCGTCAAGTTCTGCTTCCCGCTCGAACTCGCTCTCGCGTATCGAGTGAACGCTCTCGATGCGATGACAAAAGCGGCAACCCAAACGCACCGCGTCGCCGGCTACCTTTCTTATTCCTTCATCCAGAATCTTCGTCTCTATGGAGAAATCGCTTACCTCAAAACGACAACCGATAGCGACGTGAATGCAACGTCGATCGCAGCCGGATACGCAGTAAAGCCGGAATACGCCCAGGGTTCGGAACACCTTCCGTTCTACGTCGGCGTTGAAATCCCGACCGCAGGCATTCTGGATCATTTGATGTTCGAAATGGAACACATCGGCAACCGCGACGAAATCAATGCGGATGCAGACGATTTCGCATGGACCGTCGCCTTCGTGAAGTCTTACGGCCGCACTAAGGCTCAGCTCAACGTCTACAGCGAAAAGGAACTCGATGACGTCGGTGTGGCTCTCCGCTTCACCACGACCATCAAGTAATCATTCGAAAAATTGAAAACGAAAGGCCCGCTCACTGCGGGTCTTTTTTAATTTGGATAGATTGCTTAATGAGAATGCGTCCCGAGAACGCGATGCGGAACGCCATGGGCGATCAAGTCCACTTCACAACCATACATGCTCTGCACCATCTCCGGCGTAATCTTGGAACCGGAATGGAAATGCACAGTCCGATTCACGCAGGCCACGCTTTTCACATGGTTCGAAAGAACCATCAGGTCATGGCTCACAATGACAATCGTCATCTTCGCATTCAATTCTGCAAGAAGCCCATACAAGTCTTCTTGCCCCTGAGCATCGATATTGCTCGACGGTTCGTCCAAAAAAAGAATCTGCGGATCTGCCGCAAGCGCCCGGGCAATCAAAACGCGTTGACGTTCACCGCCCGAAAGTTCCCCCAAGCGGCGGCCTGCAAACGATTCCATTTTGACCGTTTCCAAGGCTTCCTTCACCTTTTGCGGATTGGACTTGTACAGCGGAAGTCCCGTCGAAACCGTTTCTGCTACGGTAATCGGAAATTCCAAATTACGGTTTGTATTTTGCGGCACATAGCCGATCGAAACTTTCTTCGAAGGGACTTTTTCGCCAAACACGCGCACATCGCCTTCTGAAGGTTTCAACAGACCAACTATCAGCTTCATCAGCGTGCTCTTGCCGCCTCCGTTTGGGCCGATAATCGCAAGGAAGTCCCCCACGTCCACCGAGAAATTCACATCCGAAAGGACGGGCGTCTTTTCATAGGAAAAGCTCAAATTGCGGATCTCTATCGCAGGGAACGGATTCACTTTTCTCCCTCCGCAAGAGCGTTCAAAAACGTCAGCAATTCTTTTTCAAAGTCAAACGCCAGCGGATCGATCGAAACGATCTTTGCCTGAATTTCACGCGATAACGATTCTGCGGAACGACGGCTGAACTGAGGCTGTACAAAGACCGTTTTTACCTGATGTTCCTTTGCCTCATGTACCAATTTTTGCAAATCGCGCGGTTTCGGTTCCTTGCCATGCATTTCGACCGCAACTTGATTTAAGCCGTAATCTCGGGCCAAATATCCATAAGACGGATGGAATACGATAAAGGTGCGACGGTCTTCCGGAAGCGCTTTTGTCACTTCGGTAAACTTGACGTCCAAATCAGAAAGGCGTTTGGAAAATTTTTCCAGATTTGTCCGATAGAGTCCCGCATTCGGCGCATCCACTTCGACTAGCGCGGAGCATACATTCGCAGCAATCACGATCGCCATGCGCGGAGAATTCCAAATATGCGGATCGAGCTCTTCATGATGCTCATGGGCACGATGTTCCACTTCATGTTCATGATGAGCGTGTTCATGCGGCTCCCCCTTCATCCACGAAACGCCTTGGGAAACATCCACAATGCGAATATTCGGGTTCACCCCTTGAAAGCGCGGACGCCATGCTTTATCCAGTCCCGATCCGTCACTCAAGTAAAGAGTCGCCTTCGAAAAAGCGCGCAAGGAATTCGGCTTCGGTTCAAATGTATGAGGATTCGCATTCGGCGGAACGAGAGTCACCACGCTTACTTTTTCACCTGCGATTTCCTGCACAATCTTTGCATAAGGCGCAAGCGTCACCGCTACAGAAAGCTTCGGTTCCGCAAAAAGAAATACTGTGCAGGCAAAAACCAAAAATGGAATCAATCGCGTCATGAACAGCCTCGGATTCAAATTTTTCGCCAATATACAAAATGCACACCATTCGCAAAATTCAGTACCCGTTTTCTGTGGAAAATATGCATTGTTTTCTGTTTCAAATTATTTATGCAAATATTTGCATTTATGCATTGACTTTTAAAAAATTCTTGCTAATATTTGCACCATGAGTTTTAAGAAACCAAAAGAAATTGCCCTGGAGCTTGTACCGCGTTCGCTAGACGGCATCTTGACCGAAGCCAAAGAATCCTTGAATTCTTACCCGTTCGTCACTTCGATCAACGTTCCCGAAATTCGAAGACTGCCGATCAAATCGTTCGAACCGACAGAACTTTTACTGCAAAACAAAGTGCCGACAACGCCCCATTTTCGCGTCATCGACCGCACCGAAAAAGATTTGATTGAAAAGATTGCCAAGCTTATCGAATCCGGACTGAAGCAAGTCTTAATCATCGGCGGAGATCCTCCTAAAGATGATTCCCAATTTACCCCTTCCGGACTTTCCACGCTATCCGCCGTCAAGGCAATCAAGCGCGAATTTCCGAATCTCAAAATTTATACCGGACTCGATCCATACCGCAGTTCTTTCCGTGAAGAGCTCGATTACGCCTACAGCAAGCAAGAAGCCGGAAGCGACGGCTTTTACACCCAGCCGATTTTTTCGATTGGACTTTTGGAACAGTGGCAAGAACAGCTTCCCGATGCAGAAATATGGTTTGGAATCACTCCCGTTTTAACAGAAAAATCCAGACGCTACTGGGAACGCGTCAACAAAGTCGTCTTACCTTCCAACTTCCGGTATGACTTAGAATACAACATTCGCCTTGCCCGACAGCTCCTGGTTACCATCAACGAAATGCACCAATGCGGTTACCTGATGCCCATTTCAAACGGAGCTCTCGATTACCTTCAAAACATCTTTGAATAGGAAAAGAGCCAGCAAATCCGCTGGCTCTTCCGATTTCATATTTCTAACAAATTACTTTTTTTGCGTTTCTGCTTGATACTTTTCGGCAGCTTCGTTCATGCGTTTCTGCATATCGGCACTTTGGGCGCGGAGCATGAATTCCTGATTTTCTTCAGCGGATTTCTGCATTGCGAGAGCAAGCTTTGCCGGATCCATCGCCACGAGAACATAAATTTTATACTGCCCGCTTTCTTCGTTGAACTGAGTAACGGTACGGATGACATTTGCCCCGACCAGTTCCTGCTGCGTATATTCGTTCGCCTTTTCTTCCCAGATTTTAAGCGCCTTGCCGTCGACATTCTTGCCGTACTGTTCCTTGTAGCGGCTTACCTGGGTCTTCGTCGCTTCCGCAAGAGCCGCTCGGGCTTCATCCGCGGCCTGCGTGCGCGCGACCATTTCGTCATTCGAGACGGCCATTCCGATAGCCGACGGAATATCCTTTTCCGCGAGTTCCGCCTTATACGCCTCAAGCTCCGAAGCCGGCGTTTCGACCGTTTTGAATCCCCCTTCAGACGCCTTCTGCGCAGAACTTGCACAGCCTGCAAACATCATGGCACAGGCACCGGCCAACATCCACGCCAAAAATTTTTTCATAAGTACTCCTTTCCTACTGGATTTTTTTTTGAAAATACAAAAAAAAGAGCCGGATGCGAACATCCAGCTCTTTTTAAAGACTTGTCAGCCTTACGATTCCGGATAGACCGAAACCTTTTGACGACCAGCGTTCTGTTCGAACTTGACCTTGCCATCAACGAGAGAGAACAAGGTGAAATCCTTGCCCATGCTAACGTTGTTGCCCGGGTGGAAATGAGAACCACGCTGACGAACGATGATGCCACCTGCCTTCACCGTTTCACCGGCATACTTCTTCACGCCGAGGTATTTCGCATTGGAATCGCGGCCGTTACGAACGGAGCCTTGACCTTTCTTGTGAGCCATTATTAAGCCTCCTTCGACTTGCGGATGGAATTCTTCTTAACCTTTGCCGGCTTCGGAAGACCCTGAGCGATCTTTTCCTTACGAGTCAGAGGAACGGTCTGAACCTTCTGAGCTGCAAGAGCCTTAATGCGAGCGCGGTTGCGTTCGACAATCTTCTGATCGACGACTTCGGATTCTGCACCGGAATGGAGTTCCGTGACGAGCACTTCCGTATAGCCCTGACGATGACCGTTACGACGAACGTAGCGGGTACGACGCTTCTTCTTGAAGACGATAACCGTGTCTTCCTTGTCATGGGCGAGGACTTCGACCTTGACAGAAGCATCATTCAGGACAGGGGTGCCGACCTTAACTTCTTTTCCGTTGGAGAAAAGAAGGACGGACTTGAGCTCCAGGGTAGAACCGACAGCTGCGTCGACGGACGGGACCTTGAGAGTCTTACCGACTTCGACTTTATACTGGAAACCACCTGTTTCAACAATAGAATACATAATATTCCTTTTTTTAGGTTTGCTGTGGGCCCTCAAATATAGAAAAGGGATCCCCTTTTTGGGAGGTCAAACGGCAAATTTTTCATCTTTCTTTTTAAAATTTGCTAAATTTCCTTAAAATTTTCATTGTTTGGAATCAACAAGGAACGCGAATGAACTCTATCGTGAGCCTGAACGGCGACTGGGACCTTCTGTTCGATACAGAAGATATGGGCATCATCAATCGTTGGTACGCCACCTATCCGGACGGTACCCAAAAAATCCAAGTGCCAAGCGTGTGGGAAAAATATTTCGACAAGGTTTCCCTTTCGCAGGATGCAGCCTATTATTTTAAGCATTTCACTGTTGACGCAAAACAGGTTCCGAAGCGCATTTTCCTTCGTTTCGAACGCATTTCCATGCACGCCGTTTTCTGGTTGAACGGCAAGTATCTCGGTTCGCATTTCGGCGCCTATACGCCATGCCTGCTCGACCTTTCCAAGGCGATCAAACCGGGTGAAGACAACGTTCTTTGCGTTCGCGTAGCGAACATGGGTTCCGCCAACAGCCGTATCGACTTCGGTCGCGAAAGCAAGGAAGGCGCGGACGACCGTTTTGTTCGCCCGTCCGAAATGCCGGTCGGCCTCCCGTGGACAGAATATCCGTTCGGCGGTATCTACGGAAACGTGGACCTGATTCTCGGCGGCGCCGCCTTTATTACGGGCGTCCAGCTTGAACCGGACCTCGACGAAGACCGCGTTGCCGTAGACGTATCCTTCAACAATCCTCGTGGATTCTCGACTCGCCTTCGCATTTTGATGCGCAATCCTCAGGGCGAAGTCAGCGAACTCGTCAAGGACATCAAGCTTGAAAAGGAAAACGCTTCGAGCCGTTTCATCCTGAAAATCAAGGACCTGAAGAAGGACAAAAACATCTGGACCCTCGAAAATCCGAAGCTTTTCACCATTGAAGTTCAGCTCGAAGGCAAATCGAAGACAAAGCTCTCTACGGAACGCTCCTTCTCCGTCGTCAAAAATTTTGCATTCCGCAAATTCGACTGCATCAAGGGCGACTTCTACCTGAACGATTCCATCATCAAGATTCAAGGCGTTTCCTATTCGCAGCACTGGAGCGAAGGCGGCCTTTGGAATTCCGACAAGGCAAAGCTCCGCAAGGATCTTGAAGCCATCAAAAAAGCGGGATTCAACACAATCCGTTCGAACGGCGCCCCGCTGTCCAACGCAGCCCTCGACATCTGCGACGAAATCGGTCTTCTCGTTTTCCAGGAACTCCCGATTCACACCATGCGTTCTACCCCACGCGGTCTTGAAGCGGTTTACAAACTCGTTGAAGAAGTCGTGATGGAACAGAAACATCACCCGAGCATCGTTTCCTGGATTCTCGGTTCCGAAAACTGCCCGCTCGTTCTCGAAAACGGTAACAAACTTTTGAACGCGGTCGACGGTTACGACAAGTGCCGCCCGGTCATCAGCAACCTGAACTGCGTCTACCTCTCGAACGAAGAAGAGTTCCACAAGGACACGGGCAAGCTCATGGGCGTGACAAACGAAAAGATTCTTCTTTACGCGTCTCACCGCATGCACCTTCGCATGAGCCCGAACGCAGCCCTCACGGATTTTCTCGCCCACTACTGCGACAAGAATTCCATTGTCGAAGACGAAGTCAACATTCCGGACACGACTCTTGGCAATTCGCAGTTCCAGGACGAATACGAAAACTTTGTCGAAGAAACCAACGGCAAGATTCTCGTCACGCTCAAGAACCATGCACTTTTGCCGGCTTCCCCGACAGACATCAAGGGTTCTAGAAGCATCAAGAATAACAAGGCCATCAAGCAGACATTCAAGCAGCTCGAAGCCTTTATCGACAACAGGGATCTTTCGATTTGGGGATCGTTAGAAGCGTTCAACGCCGACGCGCACCGCTTGGCCTTGCAAAGTAAGCTCACGCAAATCAACGCCATCCAGAGCAACCCGCTCGTTTCCGGCTTTATGCTCGACCAGTGGGCTGACTTCGGTGCGGACTTCAGCGGTCTCGTGGACGAAAACCGCAAGACGAAGGGATTCGATTCCTTCATGAAGGCGGCAACGACCCCAACCCGCTTGCTCATCACCGGTTTTGAACCGATCAGCGCTCCGCAGACCGAAATTTCCTTCCAGCTTGCCTTGTTGAACCAGGCCCGCCTCGAAGATATCGAAATCGAGATTTCCATCGTCGACAAGAGCGGAAAAACCGTTTCGAGCGACAAGCATAAGGCGAAGGGCCAGACGAGCCTCACTCCGCTCGGCACGTTCACGGTCATCGCACCGAAAACCGCCGGCGACTACAAGCTCGTTCTGACTCTTTCCGCGCTGGGATCTGTGGTCAGCACCACGAACGAAAACCTTCTTGTTCTCGAAGATTCCGACGTGCAAAGCGCCATGTCCCAGGTCTGCTTCCTCGACAACAATGCAGAAACGACAGCCGATGCCCTTGCTGCCCTTACCGGTCCGGAAAAGATCATCTTTACCGCAAGCCTCAGCTCTTGGAACGACGTCGTTCTGAACAAGATCGTGGAACTCACCCGCGACGGCGGAAAGACGCTCTTCCTTTCGGATTTGAACCCGGAAGACCTCGAAGCGTTCAACTCGAGCCATCACTTTACGCAGACGATCGAATCCCACTTCACCACCGGCGCGAACGGTCTTTCCGTGCATTACCTGGTGAACGGATCCGAACTGCTCCCGGAATTTGCTGGACATCAGATTTTAGACGATCTTGCATCTTCCGTGATTCCGAGCATTTCGCTCACCGAACTTCCGAACGCACAGGTTCTCGCTCGTTCCGTGACGATCGCGAACGGAGAACTCAAGACGGGCGTCGATCTTCAGATTGTTCCGTTCGGCAACGGACGTCTGGTGTTCAACCAGCTCAACCTGTTCGAAGGTTTGGAAACGAACCCGCTCGCAGACCGCGTATTTACGAAGCTCGTTCAAATGCTTACAAAGTAAGCAAATCCCCGAAACTGAAAAAGCCCGGAATTTTTCCGGGCTTTTTTTCATTCCACATCGAACATTTTCGCTGGCAGCACATGCCTTTGCTTCGCCCTTTTCGTTCCACAATCGTCTTGCCCAATTTTATCAGCATATCACCTTTCATTCCTTCTAAATTCGAATTTATTTTCTATTTAATGTTTTCTTCCGAATAATAAACAGTATCCCCAGAACTCGGATACAGCATAGTCCGGCCACTTGTAAATTCTTCAAAATAAATTTCAAACAAGGGTTTATCACCGATTTCACCATCATCATACATTTTGTAAATCTGGTGACCGACACCGATATAATTACCGTAAAAACGAAGACTATTGTAAAAACATTCCGGTAGACCGCAGCCTTTCGTTTGCAAAGAATCCAAAACGTTTTTATTTTCATCAATCATCAAAATTTTTCCATTTTTTTCATCCAAACATCTAAACCCATCTTCAGTCCACCGAATATCGTTGCATTCAGCCATCCACGCAGATTCCCCTGTCGGCTCCCACCTCGCTATAGAATTCTCTGCAATATCCCAAGCATAAAAAACTCGATTTTTATATTCAAGCCCCAGATTCATATCATGAAGAGACAAAATTTTCTTATCTTTAAAGTTTTCATTGCGAAAGTCTACAAGATAATCCGTACTATCAATATCGCCAAACACTACATTCAACTTGACCACATTTCCACTTTGTGCGAATCTCCACTCCGAGGCCTTACTTAAATCTCCAGTTGCATAGTCGTCTTTGCTGAAGAAAAAAATCAAGCCATCCTCCACCTGATCCAAACTTTCCGATTTTTTATTTTCTGGGAAATCTATCTTCTTATATACTGTATCCCTATTAACATTCACTAGGTACGCCAAATAACCCGTCACACGAAATTCTTCGTCCCGTCCTTGAATATATGAAGAATAGAATTCAACTGTTTCCCAATTAAAAAAATCCAACATAATGGTACTGTCATCGACCATGTAAAAATGACGGCCTATCGAGATTCCACTATCAAGGATCTTTTCGTCACTACAACTCATGCATCCCCACATGCTTACACATGTAAATGCGGTTATAGCTGCCACAATCAGCCTTTCAATTTCAAACTTTTTCAACAGATGCTTCATACTCTGTTCTCCTTAAAACTTTTTCTGCGTATTTTACTACAAAACAATAGCAAACCAAGCTGCATATTCCGCGCTCCCGTTCCCTCGTGCGGGCCGTCTAGAGTGATAACTTTAATGAGCGCCATGAATAGAGATAAGAATCATGCACGTTTCGCATGCTATCCGGTTCTTCAAAAACATTTTTACTCAACCAATAGGTCAGTCTATTTTCGCTATCATATTTACCAATGTGACCTTTACCACGAAAACTTGTATCTCGGTTAGCTTCAACTAAAGAATTATCCTCTTTAATTCCCTTATCCGCTCCCAAGGCTCCATGAAGCATCATCACATTGTAATTCGTAATACTTTCCATCGGCTTGGGAATAGACCAACTAACAATGGCGAGAGCCATCACCATCACTAAAATCTTTTTCATAATGACCCTTAATAAATTATAGTAGTCCCATCTTTACATCTATATTCCAAAGCATCCCTTATAGATACTCCTATGCATTGAAAATTATCGCTTACAATCTTGCAAACATTATTTCCTAAATTCAGAATGTTTCCTGCAAATCCTACTTTTGTATACTTCGACCAGCTATAGGGTTTCCCTTGCAACAATGAATCTAAGATGTTATCATTTTTTACCAAAAGCAAATCCAGCGGTTCATTCTCCAAAGCCAAACAAAATACATCCTCGCCCCAAGCCCTTACATCATCACACTCTTTAATCCATTCCAAATTTTTATCCAAACGTTTGTAAATCAAGGTTCCAGAGATTGTGTCCAGAACAGCATACTGGCAACTATCTCCTTCAGCCGTAAGTCGCCCTCCAAACGCTATAAAACTGTTGTCCAACCATTGATGCATGCGATCAATTTCAAATTCTTGCGAACAACCTTCGTTCTTTCTTGATAGTTTCATTTCATGCGCTGTCTCGCCAATCTTCCACAGAAGAATATTTTTCCCTTCCCAACGCCAAAAAATAGAATCCGTCAGTTGATACCAACGATAGCCGCCTCTTTTATTCGTGAGGGAATCAGTCCATCGAGGTCCATCTTCCTGCACACGGTAATTAAAAACAAGCAAGCGGTCATGCCCGCAAGATTCATCGTCGCTATAACCGCCATTCCATGTTTCCGTAGTTTCAAGCCACCCTCTGCAATCGTAAACGACAACCAAAGAATCGTCTATGAAACCGGCAATTGACGGAGTCCCCCTGCTATCACTCCATTTAAACTCCACCTGATCGCTGCACCCCCACATGCCTACGCATGCGAGCGCAAGAATCACAATCGCAAATATCCTTGCACTCAGCATCTTTCCCATCTTTTCCATCATATGGATTCCTCCATTGCATTTTCACGCAAAAAGAAACGGCAAAGCAAATATACCCTGCAAAGATAATTTTTTATTACATGTTCCCACATATCATTATGTTTATAAAAAAAAGCGAACAAATAAAAAGAAAAACCGATTCCGTCTAGAATCAGGTAATATCGTTCCGAAAAATTATTATCAAAAGAAAATTCAAGCTTACCCAGCAATTCTTTCAGTTTTCCATCTCAAATTTTTACACAAAAAATTTATTCGTATTGGAAAGGCCTATCTTGTTCACCGTCGAAATCGTGACCGTGTTCTGATTGTCCTTCTGGATTGCAAGCAGGTTGTCGTAGCCATAGTCTCGGGGATTAAAATCGGACTGACCGTTTTTCTTGACAGGGTGAACGTATTTAATGGTATCGCCGCTCGCGGAATCAAGAATCGCATTCCCAGGCGATTTCTTCCTGATAATTGAAGTTCATACGGATTTGACGCAACCTGTGCGGCATCAAATCGTCCACGACGAAGGAGTACTTTTCAATCCAATTATCAACAGTAATCGCGGGAACCTCATAACGCTCCACATGACGGATGGGGACGCCTTTCTCGTTCAACGAACCATCGGGATGCAGGCCGTCCACCTTTTCCCAGCGGTCCACTTTCACGCCCATCTTCGACCAGTCGGATTCCGACTTGAAGCGGAGTGGCATTGTCAAGCCCGAAAGAGGCTGATTCTTTTGTGTTGAATTCAAGTCATTTGCCGACTTGAAAAAACCTATAGCACAGTTTACACCGTTCTTTGAACCAATGTAAAAGCAGTTGCGGTTCAGAGTGGATACATCACGTGCGGAATCACTCATCCCCTGAAGTTGATTCAATGTCGCAGTATCGTTCAATGCCAAATTCACGAAGGGCCGCTCGTAAAGGAAGTCTTCGTAAACATGGACAGAATTGTTCAGCTTCCAATTCTTGAAGCCCTTATCAATCGGCAGATTGTGGGATTCCGACAGATCCGCGATACCAGCCTGAACCACACCCCCACATGCCTACGCACGCAAATGCTGCCAGAGCAGCCACAATCAGTCTTTGAAATCCAAACTTTTTCAACAGATGTTTCATACTCTGTTCTCCTTAAAATTTCTACCTACCCACGATTCTATACAAGAAAACCCCGAAAGCTGGGCACAACTTTCAGGGTTTTCATCGAAATTTTCCGTACTTTTTGCTCAAAATGGGAATTAGAACTTCACCGTGCGAGGCGTTTCCGCAAAGCTGTAGAACGTAGCGGTCGCATCCTTAAAGTAAAGGACCTCCGTGTTGTCATCATCCGGAGAATACATCGCCTTGAGACTCGGATAATGTTCGAGCATGTCGACCTTCGCTTCGCGCCGGTCATCCGAAACAAGCTTTCCCGTGATACGCAGCCATTTCGAACCGGACTTATCCAGGGCGCAAACTTCTACTTTGGAATTCGTATGAATCTGCTTGGAAACGTCCTTAGACTTCCCCGTCTGAATGTAAAGTTTGCCATCAAAAATGTTGGCAGTACCAAAGGGACGCACGCGCGGCTGATCGCCTTCGACCGTTGCAAGAAAATAGACACCGCATTCCTTGAGGAACTTTTCGACTTCCTGCATAAAGACTCCTTGATTTCTTCTTTCAATATATAAAACCCGGAGTGAAAGCGTTCATTTTTTGAGCATTCTATGTTTGGAATCTTTCTAGGGTAAAAGACATAAAAAAGAAAGGCGACCCGACCGGGCCGCCTTCCTGGTTTTAGGGTAGGTGCATTTTTTAGAACGACATGGCAACCGATGCGCCAGCTCCGATCGTGACATCTTCGTCGTCACCTTCGTAATCGTCGCCGACCGGGATGCAGGCGCGGACGTAAGCGTCAAAGCCCAGGTTTTCCGTTGCCGTGTAATAAGCCTTCGGGCCAGCCCAAATCTGAGCGAGGGAAGCGTCCGAATCGAGGCTCATCGTGTGATATTCTCCCTGAATGCCCAAGGTGAATTTATCCGTAATTCCAAAGCCCGGTTCCACGTAGAAGAACATGTATTCCGGGACTTCCGGATCTGTGGCACTTTCGTCATCGACAATGGCGTAGAATGCGGTCGCCTTGAGATTGACCTTGCCAAAGTTCAGTTCCGGTTCCACGGCAAAGGCGTGACTCATCTTTGGTTCATCTTCCGTGAGATAATCCGACTTTAAACCGTAAGCGATCTGTGCGCCGCCGAGAGCTCCGAACACAAGGTTCACGGTTACACCGGTGCGAAGGCTGTTATGGCTCTCGGTCTGATAGCTCTTGTAGTTGAAGAACGGACGGATCGTATGTTCGCCAAGAGCAAGATCGTAAGCGACATGCGCATCATAGGTCGTGCAACCTTCTTCGCTGCAATCGTCACCGTCCGTGCCAAAGCCCAAGCCGACCACAAGGCCATAGGCATTCAATTCAAAGCCACGGATGCCGCGTTCCACCATGCCGATCGCGTAATCCGCCGGATCGTCATAGTTGTAATAACGGAATGCGCCTTCCGCATAAGTGAAGTCGCCCACCTTGAACGCGACCTTCTCATTCAACAAGTACTGAACGAAGGCGCCGTCGTAGGCAAAGCCCGGAGCGGTTCCGTCGCCGTCCGCAGAGATTCCCGCTTCCGCAGACCACTTATCCGTAAACTGTACCGCAAATAAAAGGTTGAACGTCGAACTGTAATCATGGTACAAAGTCCCATTTCCATACAGGGCATTGGCTTCGAATTCCACTTCTCCAGCGACAGAGAACTTTGGAGCTTCTGCAAAAAGCGGAGAAGCAGCGAGAGCAGTTGCAAGAATCATACCGATAGACTTTTTCATTGCGTGTTTCCTTGTTTGAGGGTTTACACTCCCCTATATGCAAAAGCAATGCCAATCGAAATGTTTGGATTTTTGAGCCAAAAAAAAAGAAACCACACTTTCGCTCGAAACAAAAGTGTGGTTTCCGATTTCAGAAATGTATGGAACGTTTAGCCAAGACGCTTGTTCACTTCATCCCAGTTCACGATGCTCCACAAAGCCTTCAGGTAATCCGGACGGCGGTTGCGGTAGTCGATGTAATAGGCATGTTCCCAGACATCGAACGTGAGCAGCGGATTAAAACCTTTTGTCAGCGGATTCTGGGCGTTGCCTTCCTGCGTAATGACAAGCTTACCGGAAGCATCTGCCGAAAGCCAGACCCAGCCCGAACCGAAAAGGCCCGCGCCTTTTGCCTGAAATTCTTCCTGGAACTTTTCAAAGGATCCAAAATCACGTGCGATAGCATCCGCAATTTTACCCGTCGGAACGTTATTTTCTACAGGCGCCTTGAACTGCAAGAAGTACATGGAATGGTTCAGGAACTGGCCCGCATTGTTAAAAAGGCCTCCGTCCGCAGACTTCACGATTTCTTCCAAGGATTTGCCTTCCAAGGCGCTGCCAGGCAGAGCCGCATTCAGATTGTTCAAATACGTCTGCAAATGCTTGCCGTAATGGAACTCGATTGTTTCCGCACTCAGAGCGGGAGCAAGATCCGCCGGTGCGTACGGGAGCTTCGGCATTTCAAATTTTCCGTTCGTAGGTTGAGTCATAGATACCTCATTGTGAAAAGAGTTGATTTCCAAGATTTCAGATCATAAATGAAGCATCAATGAAACGCCACCGCCAAAGCTATGGTAAACATCCCCTTCCATTTTTGCATTCATTATCATAATGAATATACACAAACTCTGGAGATAAAAGCCAGTTTTTCAAAAACTAAAGGTTTACGAAAAATACGAAACCGGAAAAACTTCCTTAATCCACATCAAAACCTCACCCTGGCAGATAATCGCATAATCGCGGGCAAGCATTTCTTCGTCGGTTTTAAAAATTTCACGCAACTTGGCACTCGGTTTTTCAACGTAAATTCCGTTAATTCTCCTCCGAGACTCGACCTGATGGTTTTTTAGGATCCGCCCAATGGGAATATCCGCCTGCATCAAGTCCGCGGCAATGCCTTCCGAGCAACGGGAAAGCGGGATTTCCGAAGCCGCGTACATCAGAGGTTTCCCCCGCAGATTCAGCAGGACCTCTCTAAAGTTCAGTTCATCGCCTTCCTTCGCGTCTACCAGCTTCGCTTGTTCTAAATTCGCCTTGGCAAAATGTTGGCTTAAGGTATTCAAATCGATTTTGCCGTATAGAACGTCCAAGATAGCCGTGATGGACCCATCCGTTGTCAAAAGGATTTTCTGCACCCCGGAAAGTTTGCGATTGTTTTCTTTTTCGAGTTCCGCAATCCGTGTAATCAACGGCTTGTTGATTTCGTTTTTAGACGATTCTTCCATATAAATTTTTTGATCTCCCAATGCGCCAAATATAGACATCAACAAATGGATTTCGGAATCGCTATTAACAAAAAAAGCCCCGAGATTTCTCTCGGAGCTTTTTCGTGCGAGTGGCAGGACTCGAACCTGCAACCTACTGGTTCGTAGCCAGTTGCGCTATCCAGTTACGCCACATTCGCATTTGCGACGACCCAAATATAGAACTTGCAAAATATTTGTCAAGGGGTATTCGCAAGATTTTTTCATTTTTTTTGATTTTTTTTATTGGAGGGTCACCGAAAGCTTATAAGCCTGCGGTCTCTGCTCCGAAGTAGTGAGCTCATCCGAGTAACGGACCTGAATATAATAGGCCAGTTCATCCGTAATCGTCGTCGTTCCGCACTCGTGGATGTCACCAATGCCAAACGTCGTGTCGATCGCGACCATTTTCTTTTTCCCATTCATATCGACCGAGAAGAATTCCTGGTTGTCATCCGTGCATTCGTCCGGGGCAGCCTTGATTTTAGACGGTCCAAGGACTGCAAGCTGCAGCGGAATGTCTGCCGAAAGGATTTCGAGCTGGACCGAAACCGTGTCACGTTTTTTCAGGAAAATGCGGTAAGTGTCGGCATCGTCTTCGCAATTCTTGCTGTACTGGCCGCCAAGGATTCCGGTTACCGTCAGCGTCTTGGTCGTCTTTGTGCCGTCATAGAACTTGGAACCCGTCGAATCCGTGAGAACATCGGCGTCGGCAGGCTTTTTGTTCGAGTAGCAGGTTCCCTTTTCATTATATTCGTATTCATCGCTGTCGATAAATGCGTATGTGGAGAACGTCACCGTCTGGAGTTTGCTCTTGTTGCCGTCTTCATCCTTGATGTTTGCAAACTTGAGCGTATCATAGTCGCTGCTCACGGCAAAACGCGGAATGCTTGCGACCGTATCCGTTGCACCGACGATATAAATCTTCTTGCCCTTCTGCTTCACCACGGTAATCGGCTGGTTTGAAGTCACCAGGGAGTCGTCGAAATCATCGATTTCCTTGTCGAAAACGGCAACGAGGGTGTCCATGGCGGAAACTGTACCAAATGTACTTTCAAGCTTAGGCGGATCGTTGTCTACAGAACCGCATGCGGAAAGTCCAAGGAAAGAGACGGCAAGTGCGGAAGGAATTATTCCCTTAAAAAGGCTCATTTCATTTACTCCAAATAAATTTTAGTTCGTCATAAAGTTACATTTTATCCAAACTTTTCGCTAGTACCCTTTGTATATAGTGTGATAAAATGAACGTATTCCAAAAGATCGTTTCGACGATGGGCATTGTGTTTCCCCGTCCGGAGAAGAAGGTTTTCATTTGGCTCGGCATTTTTACAGTGCCATGTATTGTCGCATTCGTGGCAATTTACCTGTATTTTTCGAGCCTTGTCCCGACACTCCCCTCCTTGCAACAGCTTGAAGATATCGATCCGAAACTCGTGACGACCGTCTACGACAAAGACAGCGTCCCTGTCCACGAATTCTTTGTGGAACGTCGCATGTGGACCCCGATCGATTCCATTCCGCAAATGCAGATGAACGCCGTGATGGCGACGGAAGACCGCGACTTTTATTCACACTGGGGATTGAACATCGTCGCGATTCCCAAGGCGATTATCCAATCCGTCACCCGTGGAGATAAGATCCGCGGAGCATCGACACTGACTCAGCAGCTTTCAAAGCTCCTGTTCCTAACGCCGGAACGTAAGCTTTCCCGCAAGATCAAGGAAGCGATGACGTCCGTCCGCATTGAGCAGACCTACACCAAACGCGAGATCATGGAATTCTACATGAACGAAGTGTATCTCGGGGGCGGCAACTACGGATTCCAGGCGGCCAGCGACTTCTACTTCGGAAAGCCTCTCGACAGCATTTCGATTCCGCAGATGGCGATTCTCGCCGGCATGCTCCAACGCCCGGAAGGCTACCGCCCCGACCGCCACCCGGAGGCTGCGTTAGAACGTCGCAACACGGTTCTTTACGCCATGCAATCCGCAGGGTACATCTCCAAGGAAGACTACAAGCGTTACATCGAAGAACCGATCGAAACCAACAAGCATCAAGTCGGCAACGGTACGGGCCTTTATTATTACGAAGAAATCCGCAAGTTCATGGAGAACAAGTACGGTCAGAAATCCCTGTACGCAGATGGCGTGAACATTTACAGCACGATCGATCCGCAAATCCAGGCCTTTGCCGAAGCGGCCGAAACCAAGCACATTGCCCGCATCCGCAAGCGCATACAGCAACGTGCCGTATGGAAGCTCGGCCTGACCGCCAAGTACAACATGCCCGCCGATTCGATCGTCGCCCATTTCGACAGTGTTTACACGCTTTTCAAAAAAGACTATCTCGCTAAGGATACCGCATCCGACCCGACCAAATGGCGCTTCCCGGATTCCTTGCGTTACCATGCTCCCCAGATGGCGATGATCCTGATCGAAAACGGAACCGGTGCGATCCGCGCCATGGTCGGCGGCAACAGTTTTGCTGAATCCCGCTGGAACCGCGCCGTGCAGTCCCTTCGCCAGCCAGGTTCTTCCTTTAAGCCGATCGTCTATGCGACCGCTGTCGAAGCCGGAGCTTCTCCCTGCGACTCGATTAACGACCAGCCTGTGACGATCGAAGACGAAGGCGATCCGTCCAAGACTTGGCGTCCGGCGAATTTCGAAAAGGAATTCGAAGGCATGATGACGATGCGGCGTGCGCTGTACCGCTCCATGAACCTTCCTGCGGTGCTGACAGGAATCAAGTATGGACTTTCGAACGTCGTGAGCTACGCCCGCAAGTTCGGCATCAAGAAAGCGCCTTTGCAGCCCGTGCCGAGCCTCGCCCTCGGGTCGATCGGCAGTACTCTCATGGAAATGACTTCCGCCTACACGGTTTTCCCGAACGGGGGCGTCCGCATTGAGCCTTACATGATCGACTCCATCGTAGACAAGGCGGGCAACGTAATCGAACGTCACAAAAGCATCGAAAAAGAGGTTTTAAAACCGGCAAGCGCATACATTATGGTCGACATGCTGAAGGACGTGAACATCCACGGCACGGCTGCACGAGTCGGAGCAAGCGGATTCCGCCATCCGAGCGGCGGCAAGACCGGCACCACGAACAATTACGCAGACGCCTGGTACATCGGCTTTACCCGTTACTATACAATGGGCGTTTGGGTCGGAACGGACTCCCCGGCTCCGATGGGTCCGGGCCATACCGGCTCCGAAGACCCGCTCCCGGCCTGGATCGAAGTGATGAAGGAACTTCATAAGGATCTGCCGATCCGCGGTTTCACCATGCCGGCAGGGGTCGTTTCCAAGAAAATCTGCAACCACACGGGGAAGATCGCTGGCGAATTCTGCGGGGCGACATCTTACTGCCTTTATTCCGCAGGCCATGTTCCGGAAGAACAGTGCGACGGCAACCACCTTTCGAACAAAAAGGACGCTGGCGATGCCACGATCTTCTCGAGCAAGAGCTCTGCGGAAGGGTCGATGAAGGCCAAGACCAAGCAAGAAAAGAACGCTCCCCCTCCCAAAAAGAAGACCCGCCAAATGTTCTAACGCTTAAAACGCCCGAAATCGGGCGTTTTTCATTTTGGACGGGAAAGCTAGACTCTTTTTTTACTTACATTTCGGGCGAAAATTGCTATCTTTGCGTCTCGGTGACGAATAATTTCAAAGATATCAAATCCCTGACAGTGGATGAACTGAAGGAATGGCTTTCCGCAAATTGCGAAAAGACGTTCCGTGCTGACCAAATCGAGAACTGGCTTTTCTGCCAGCAGGTTTCGAGCTATGATCAGATGAAGAACCTTCCACAGCAGACTCGCGACAAGCTTGCCAAGGCTTTCGCCATCCGTTCCCTTACCGAAGTCCAGCACCTGGTGTCTGTCGACGGAGCCGTCAAATGGCTCTTTAAAACGGCTGACGAACACTACATCGAAACGGTGCTCATTCCGACGAATGGACGTTTTTCCGTTTGCGTATCCACCCAAATCGGCTGCGCCCAGAATTGCGCCTTTTGCCGTACCGCAAAAATGGGTTTTATCCGCAATCTCGAAGCAGGTGAAATTCTCGAAGAGATCATTCAAGTCAACGCCTACCTGAAGGAAACCGGCGAAATCGATGCCGACGGAAAGCCGGCACAGGTCACGAACATCATCTTCATGGGCATGGGCGAACCTCTGAACAATCTCGAAAACGTTCACCGCACGTGCTGCACCTTGCATAACCAGAAGCTCTTCAATCTGGGACGTAAAAAAATGACCGTGAGTACAAGCGGTGTCGTCCCAAAAATCAAGGAGCTTGTGGACCGCAACACACCTTGCTGCCTCGCTGTTAGCTTAAACAGCACGAACAACGAAGCCCGCAGCTCTGTGATGCCGGTAAACAAAGTCTGGCCTATCGAAAAACTTCTCGAAGCGACTGACGAATACACTCGCCGCACCGATAATTACGTCACCTTCGAATTCGTTTTAATGAAGGATGTCACTTGCACAGACGCTGCCGCAAAGGAACTGATCCGAATTTGCGCTCCGCGTCGCGTTAAAGTGAACGCAATCGTTTTGAACGCCATGGACGATCCGAACTTGGAAGCGCCGGCCCAGGAAGACGTTGATCGCTTCCTAGAAAAGGTCCGCGCGGCCCACATCCAGATCACCATCCGGAATCCGCGAGGTCGCGATATCTTCGCTGCCTGCGGACAGCTCGCTTATAAAAAACAACAGAAGGTAGCTAATGCTGACACAGAATCTGCCTGAGTTCTGGGAAAATCTCTACACGGAACACAAGGATTACTGGAATTTAAAGAAGGCCACCCCGGCTCTTCTCGACTTTTTCAAGAACCCCGTCTGTCCCCAGTCGGGAAGCGTGCTCGTCCCGGGCGCAGGCTTCGGCTATGACGCAGAAGCTTGGGCTGAACGCGGACACGACGTGCTTGCAGTCGACTTTGCGCCGACCGCAGTCGACGAACTCGACCGTCTATCCCGTAAGCACGAAAACTTCAAGTCTCTCGATTTGGACCTTTTCGAACTCAACCCGAAGGATCCTAAAAAGGGCGGCCAGCAGTTCGACATCATTTACGATTACTGCACTTTCACGGCCATCCACCCGGGTCGTCGCGACGAATGCTTCGAAGTTTGGCAGAAGATGCTCAAGGACGACGGTGTCGTCATCGCTTTCTTCTACCCGTTCTTGAACGGAAATACCCTTCAAGGACCTCCGCATCCGACTTCCGAAGGCGAGCTTATGGCGCGTCTCGATGGAATTTTCGATATCGCCGAACGCGTGCCGGTTAACGACAGCATTCCTTCCCGTAAAGGCAAGGAAGAAATTTGGCTCTTGAAAAAGGTCGAAGAATAAATAGATATATTTGATGGGTCATCCCTTTTTTCGGGGATGGCCTATCGTGTTTTTAAACGAATCAAGGAATTTTAGCTATGGCAGAAGAAAATCTTTGCCCTTGCGGCTCCGGCAAAACCTACGCCGAATGCTGCGAACCGATCATTAAAGGCGAAACTCTCGCTCCGACCCCGGAAGCCCTGATGCGTTCCCGCTATACCGCCTACGCAAAGCATGAAGTCAAGTGGCTCAAGGATTCGCTCGAACCTTCCCAGCAGGCCGATTACGACGAAAAGAGCGTCGAAGAATGGAGCAACCGTTCCGAATGGCTCGGCATCAAGATTCTCCAGACCAAGACCGAAGAAGAAAAGAACATCGGCTGGGTGGAATTTGTCTGCAAATTCAAGCAGGGAAACATCGCCCGCGAACATCACGAACTTTCGGAATTCCACAAGGTCAAGGGCGCATGGCTCTTCTATGATGGACGCGCTGTAAAGCCGCAAACGATCCATAAAACCGCTGAAGTCGGTCGTAACGACCCGTGCCCGTGCGGTTCTGGCAAAAAGTACAAGAAGTGCTGCGGCGCTAACAAGTAATTTCGAATAAGGAACGCATTGATGAAATTCCGTATTTTCGTAGATGGTGAAGCAGGTACCACCGGCCTTCAGATCAACGAACGTCTCGCCAAGCGCGATGACGTGGAACTTTTGCACATCGATCCGGAACTCCGCAAAGATGCCAAGGAACGCAAACGTCTGATCAACGAATCCGACGTGACATTCCTTTGCCTCCCGGACGCCGCCTCGAAGGAAAGTGCAGAACTTTGCACCAATCCAAAGACGAAAATCATCGATGCGTCTACGGCTCACCGCACAAACCCGGCTTGGGCCTATGGTCTTTCGGAGCTCTCCCCGGAATTTCGCAAAGCCGTTGAAACGAATACGCGCATTGCAAACCCGGGTTGTCACGCTTCCGGCTTCATCCTCGGGGTTTATCCGCTGATCGCAGCGGGACTCTTGAAAAAGAATGCGGACCTCGCCACATACAGCCTCACTGGCTATTCGGGCGGTGGCAAAAAGATGATCGCAAGCTACGAAGCGGAAGGCGCCCAGATTTCGCATCCGGGAGAATCCCCTCGCCTGTTTGCGCCGCGCCCCTATGCGCTCGGACATCATCACAAACATCTTCCTGAAATGATGCAGGTATGCGGACTTGAAAAAGCCCCGATCTTTAACCCGGTCGTCGGTCCGTATTATAAAGGCATGGCTGTTTCCACAGCTCTTTTCCAAAGTTCCTTTACCAAGAGCGCTTCGGCAAAGGACGTTCAGGAAATTCTTGCGGCTCATTACGCAAACACCCGCTTTGTCAAGGTTCTCCCATTCGAAGAAGAACCGACTCTGGATGCGGGCTCCCTCAACCCGACGGAATGCAATGGAACGAACGAAGCCCACGTCTACGTGTTCGGCAAGGATTCTTCCATCCAAGTCTCCGTCATTATCGACAATCTGGGCAAGGGCGCTAGCGGCGCTGCGATTCAGAACATGAACATCGCGCTCGGACTCGACGAAGGAATCGGTCTCTAATGTTTTTAGACGAAAAAACGATCGAAGTTCGCTCCGGTAAAGGCGGTAACGGCCTTAGCAGTTTCCGTCGCGAAAAATTTGTACCGCTTGGCGGTCCGGACGGCGGCGACGGCGGTCGCGGTGGCAGTGTCATTTTGCGTGCGAACGAACAGTATTCCACGCTTTTGGACATGGGCAACACGCACATTTATAAAGCGGATAACGGCCAGGACGGAGGAGCCGCCCGTTGCACCGGTCGTTCGGCAAAAGACTTGATCGTCGACGTTCCTTGCGGAACTCTTGTCAAAGATGCCGAAGGGCATATTCTTGCAGACCTGACGGAACCGAACCAGCGCTGGGTGGCTGCCAAAGGCGGCCGCGGCGGTCTCGGCAACGTCCACTTTGTAACGCCGTCCCTGCAGGGGCCGGAAAAGGCCACGCAGGGCCAGCGCGGGGAACGTCGTGAACTTTTCCTTGAACTGAAGCTTGTCGCGGATGTGGGTCTTGTCGGCTTTCCGAATGCAGGAAAGTCTTCCCTGGTGAACAAGATTTCGAGTGGAAAGCCTAAAGTCGGCGACTACCCGTTCACCACTCTCGAACCGGTCCTCGGCATTGTGACGGAATCGGCGCGTTCCTTTGTCGTCGCCGACATTCCGGGCCTTATCGAAGGCGCTAGCGAAGGTAAAGGTCTCGGACACGAATTTTTAAAACACATTGAACGCACTTACGCGCTCCTCTTTGTCATCGACGCTTTTGACGACAACGCCTGGAAAAACTTCCAAACCCTTCGCAAGGAACTCAAGCAGTTCCATCCGAAGCTTGTGGAAAAGCCTTTCATTGTCGCGCTCAACAAAGCGGACCTGGGAATTGAAAAAGCCGAAAAGGCGTTCAAAGCCAAAAAGCAGGATTACATTGCGACATCCGCAATCACGGGCATCGGTCTCAAGGAACTGAAAAAAGCCCTAGGCCAGCTTGTGCCGGATAAGCGCAAAAAGAATGTCGGTTGGGGAAAATAAAATGACAGCATCCAAAAACATCACCAAGAAAGATCTCGTGGAAGAAATCGCATCGCGAGCCGGCCTGACCCAGGTCGACACGAAGGTCATTGTGGAAAGTTTTTTGGATGCGATTTCCAACGCCCTGATCGAAGGCAAGAATATTGAGATTCGCGGCTTCGGGCGTTTTAAGCTCCGCATGCGCGGGGCGCGTACCGCTCGTAATCCCCGCACAGGCGAAAAGGTGAATATTGACGCCCAAATTCGCCCCGTATTCGAAGCTAGCCGTGAACTGAGTAAAATTTTCGACGAAAAATCCGCCGACGCGGAATTCATCGAAAACATCGAAGGCGAAGACGACAATGACTGATAAAAAAGAAGTCGCAAAAACGCCAACCATCACAAACCGCAAAGCGCAGCATCTTTACTTTATTGAAGATCGTTTTGAAGTGGGCGTCATGCTCGTCGGTTCAGAAATCAAATCGATACGCGCCGGCAAATGCAGTTTTAACGATGCCTGGGTTGAAGTTTCCAAGGATAAAAATGAACTTTGGCTCGTGGGTGCCCATATCGACGAATACTTTTTTGCCAAACGCTTTGGACACGAACCTCAGCGCAAGCGCAAATTGCTTGCCCACGTTTCCGAAATCCAGAAAATGCGCAAGGCCACGGAACTGAAAGGCTTGACCTTAATTCCGCTAAAGCTGTATTTCAAAAAGCGCTATGCAAAGATCGAAGTTGGGATTTGCCGAGGCAAGGACCAAAGAGACAAACGGCAAGACATCATCGCACGCGATGAAAAACTTGCCATTGCGCGAATCGTCAAAGCAGGTGGTCGACATTGATTTTTGTAGCGTTGGTCCTTTTGCTGGGCATCTTCTCCGAAGCGGTCGCAAACGTTCCTGTTTCAAAAATTGCAGACACCTGGATGGTGAACATCGATTCGCTTTCAAAAGAAGAAGATCTTTCGACATCCTGGCAACCCGTAGAAAGGCATTTTAAGGCAGAAGGGAAAAAGCTTTCCTGTTCCTTTGTCTTAGGATTCCCCTATATATTCGCCAACGGAAACGCCGTCAAGCTTGACGTTCCGACTACATACGAAAACGAAATCATCTGGACTCCCGCCAAAGAAACCATTGAGATTTTCGAAAAGGCTTTTTCCAAAAAATACGTTCTCGACACCAACGCACAGGTTCTCCGCGAAAGCGTTCCTACCGTTCCCGAAAAAGTTTCTTCTTCGGAAGCATCTTCCAGTTCTTCCGCACAAATTCAAGTTTCCTCATCTTCCGCAGCAAAGGCTTCTACCGAAAAGCCTATCGTTCGAAAGAATGCGCCCGCCGGTTCCCGTGAAGTCAAGAACATCGTAATCGATCCCGGCCATGGCGGAAAAGACCCCGGAGCGATTGGATTGATTACAAACGAAAAAAGCATTGTCCTCGCCGTCTCCAAGCTGCTAGAAAAAGAACTCGTAAGCATGGGCTTTAACGTCAAGCTCACCCGCAGTACAGACAAATTCATTCAGCTTTCCGAACGTCCGCAGATTGCGAACAAGTGGAACGGCGACCTCTTCATTAGCATCCACTGCAACGCCATCGACGGCAATAAAGACCGCAAGGAAAAGACAAAAGGATTCCGAATTTACGTTTTACGCGATCCCGAAAGCGAAGAAGATCGCGCCATCGCTCGCCGCGAAAACAAGGTGGCCAAAACCTATGGCGACAAGAATTCCAAGGAAGAACTTTCCCCTCTCGACTGGCTAAAGATCCAAGCAAGGCTTGAACAGTACAAGCAGGCAAGCTACACCTTTACCGAAAAGGCGATCAAAGCATACGAAGGCGGAAAGATTTCCAAGATGGGATCCGGAGCTGGCGGTGCAGGTTTCATGGTGCTTGTCGGGGCTTTCATGCCGGCAACCCTTATCGAACTCGGCTTCATCAGCAATCCCGAAGAAGAGCGTTACATGAATTCCGAAAAGGGCCAAAAGGAAATGGCAAAACGCATTGCCAAGGGCGTTCAACAATACAAGGAAGCGATTGACGAATACCTGAAGACACTTTCGCATTGAGAATCCGAAATTTGTGACAAAATTGTCTTATTTCAAGATTCACAAATGTCATTTTCGAACTCTTTTTGAAAATTTTCATGTTAACATTCCAATAGAAATTCTATCTTTGAAAAACAAAATTTGAACACCCGAGGTATATATGTCCGGACACTCTAAATGGGCAACCACGAAGCGCAAGAAAGCTAAGACTGACGTCGCCCGCGCAAAAGCCTGGAACAAATTCATTAAGGAAATCTCCATCGCAGCAAAGCTCGGTGGTGGCAACCCGGATTCCAACCCGCGTCTCCGCGCAGCCATCCTCAAGGCCAAGAGCCAGAGCCTTCCTGCCAAGAACATCGAATCCGCTATCGCAAAGGGCACCGGTGAAGGTAAAGATGTCGTCATGGAAGAACCGATCTATGAAGGTCGCGGTCCAGGTGGCGTTGCCATTTTCGTGAAGTGCATGACGGACAACAAGACCCGTACGGTCTCCAACATCCGCAACATTTTCAATAAGAACGGCGGTAGCCTCGGCGAATCCGGTTCTGTCGCATGGGCCTTTACGCACAAGGGCGTGATCGACGTCGACGCAACCAAGTATGCCGAAGATCAGGTCATGGACGTGGCTCTCGAAGCCGGCGCCGATGACATGTCCACCGATGACGGCGTTCATGAAATTTCCACATCTCCGGAAGCATTCGATGCAGTGACCAAGGCTCTTGAAGCTGCAAACATCGAAATGCTCAACGCTGAAATCACTTACGTCCCGAACGACCCGGTCAAGCTCGACCACGGCGATGCCCAGAAGCTCCTCAAGCTTCTCGACAAGTTCGAAGACGATGATGACGTCCAGGACGTCTATCACAACGCTGAAATCAGCGATGAAGATATGGACGCGGCTGAATAATCAGTCCCGATTTTCAAAAGAAAAGGCACCGCATTCGCGGTGCCTTTCTTTTTGAAATCTTTTGTCTCCAATCAAAAAATCAAATCATCATCAAGTCTGAATTCGGATTGAATTCCGAATTGACTTCCGGTTCCTGATAGCACTGTTCCGGACATTGGATTTGCGTCGCAAAGAAGTTCTTGTG
>OCVV011263703.1_pt1 | contig 26413 bp, 24 predicted proteins | sample 1539721 | NCBI WGS metagenome assembly OCVV01 (sample SAMN02144230, study PRJEB22623) | gut metagenome | biome: sheep rumen | host: Ovis aries | place: New Zealand | reverse complement strand
CCTGCCGTTCTTATCCTTACCAGCACTTCATTCTCAGAGTATTCCGGAACAGGAATCTCCTTTATTTCCAGATCACAACCATTTTTATTGTATCTGTTTAATACTGCTGCTTTCACTTGCCGCCGCTCCTTTCTATCTCCATCCGCATTCTGTCCATGCAGTTTTTAAGTGTAGTGTTTTTTAATTCCTGTTCAGCCTGCTCTTCAATACTTCGGAAAACCTCTGTCAGGACCGGCCTTATATGTCTCCCGACAATACACTGATCATTCGGATTCTGATGCAGGTCAAAGACGTGCACCTGATCTGTTTCTGAGATCGCATGATATACCTCATATAACGACAGCCTGTCCGGGGGCATCAGCAGCCGGAAACCGCCGACCCCCTGTCTGCTTTCTATGATTCCCTTCTTTTTCAAAAGCCCGGTGACCTTGCGGATGTAGCTGGCGTTCGTACCGACGCTCGCCGCGATCTCTTCAGATGTCATCGGCTTATCAGCCTCGGATATCAGGATCAGCATATGAATAGCCGAAGAAAACTTTGTATCCATTATTTAGTCCTTTCGTACGTTACGATATAATGTACATCCTCCGGCACTCTGATCTCCGGATCCTCAAATACAAATCTTCCGGAAGCGCCGTTCTCTTCCATCGTCATATCAAAATGCGCAAGCGCGATTCCCACATCCACCTTCTGTATATCTCCAAGGGAGCTGTCTTTCATGGACTTTTGCTCATAGAAATGTACTTTGTTTCCATCTGCTACGGCACGCCATGGCTGTTTATTTCCCGCTGACGGCGCAAGTCTTACCATCTCAAGCGCCTCGGCAAAATCACCGGCACCTTCTTTCGTAAGTCCGTTCTCAAAGGAGCCGTCGAAGTATAATTCGCCAAACGGGATCCGCTCATCAGCCTTCAGTCCCTTACGCATCAGCTTCTCCCGGATCGACCTTTTTTCCGCCGGATATCCTACAGGGCTTGCCGTCGGAAGTACCTCATCCCCCTGCACATTCATAGCCTCTTCAAAGGCGCTGCGGCTTAAGGACGCCGCAAGCATGACCGTTCCGATCCCGAGGGATAACGCATAAAGGCAGGCTTTTTCAAAGCTGTATCCATAGCCTATCTCATAGTTCCTTACCCGTTTTACCTTCGCGGCCATATAAGTGTTTTCACCAACGATCACCGGACTGGAAAGCTTATGTTCCTTCGCGTCCAGCAGCCGGAACTCAACCGGTACATCAAACGGATCAACAAGTGTGTTTATATACTCTTCAAGTTTCTTTCTGTCTGCTTCGGAAAGAGGCTTGCCATCGAATGTTCTGACGCTCTTTCTCTGTTTTATCATATCTTTTACTGAGAAATTCATGTTTATTCCTTTCTGTTGTACTTGTATCAGCTACTGATACAGATTAAGGGACGGGCAGAATTTTGTCAAGAAAAAAACTGTACGAGGGAAATAATTACAGATCGTTTGAATTTCTCCACAATTTTCTTATCATATGCTGCAGACTTCGCTGCAGAATAACGCAAAAAACCTCTGAGCGGATATTGATGTTCCGCCCGGAGGTTTTTCATTCTTTGTCGTATTCATTTAAAGTATCATGGAGATGACCCATTGTTCGTCATCTCTCCGGATATTAATGGAGTCCTGATCAAGATATCCGATTATAAGCTCCTCGAATCTTCTCTGTTCGACAAGCTCACTGATCGCCTGCTGATAGGCTTCGGCTGAATCGAGACGGACAGAAATACAGCTCTTTCCGCTATAGTACTCATTGGCAAATATCTGCTCATAAGTACCGTAATCCCATCCGTACATCTGCAGACCTTCCCTGATGAAATAATTGTTATCAGTCGAAACACACGGAGGAACGGTCATTTCCATCTCAATAGTATGATCCCGCAGCAGCTGTTCGTCCGTGACAAAACAGAAGCTGTAATCAATTGGACTCTCAGCGTCAAAGTCTCCCCATGTCACATCCGCCTGATACCATTTTTCGTCCAGATATACCTGATTCCAGCTGTGGGGCTCGCCCTCCGCCACTCCGATTTCCATCGTGGCAGGAATGCCCAGCTTTCCCAGAAGGTACTGATATGCTTCCGTGTAGCCCTGACATACTCCCGTATGGTTCAGAAGAGTAGAGATAAAGCTCTGGTCGATCTGGGTTATATCATAAGAAGTATTGTCTATCAGATATTCATACAGGTATTTGGCCTTCTGATACTGATCCATATCTTCGGTAATACCCGAAAGCGCTTTATCCGCCGCCTCCTCTACCTGAGGCTCCAGAAGGACAACGTCCTCCTTCGTAAAGGTATAATCCGGGATGAAATCTGTCTTTCCGGATAAGTATGAGACATACTGTCCGCCGCCGTCAAACCAGAAAAGGTCCGGCCTGTCCGCGGCTATGCAGTTTATAACATTTTCCAGCTGCTTGTTGCTGGCTTTTGTCACCGTTATTTTGTCTTCATAGGCAGCTATTCCTTCGGAGATCCTGTCATAAATTTCTTTTTCCTTATCATCCAGCTGCTCCCTGTACCAGAGATATGGCGGCGCACAGGTGTGAACTATCGGCGTCTGAGTTTCTGCCTGAGCTTCTGTCTGCGGTCCGGAAAGCAGCAAAGATGCCGTCTCCAGATTTCCGGAATTATCCCCCAGACTCTCCCTTACGTCCTGCATAACTCCATTCATATTAAAGCCTGACAAAATACCCTTGTTATAGAAATTGAGCGCGATGATCGCAAGAACCAGCGCCGCGATCACCACGTTCATTCCTTTTAAAATTTTTTTCAAATACTCTCCTTGTTCTGTTTTTTCTTTTTTATGTCCGTCTTAAGGAGTCTTAAGAAGCTGTTACTGCTCTTTTTTCAGTCGTTCCTTCATCTCCGCAAGCCTTGCCGCAGCATCATAATTTCCGCCGTCTGAGTATTTTTCTTCCAGATTTTCAGTGGCTTTATTCTGGCTGTCCATGTACTCGTTCAGAGACTCAGCCTTCATACGCTCTTTCTCTGCCTTCTCCGCCAGACGGTCAAATGTGGCAAAAGCGCTGTCGTTGATCTGTCCGGAAACCTTGGAAGCCTTCTCTGCCGCTTTGGCGTTTGCCATATCCGCCTTGATCTCTGCTGCCTTTCCTTCCATGTTTTCGATCTGAGATTTCAGTGTATCCAGCTTGGTGCGAAGGGCGTCCGCACTGTTCTGCGCTACGGTAACACGCTCTTCCTGTTTCTTGATCTTTGACTCCAGCTTTCCGACCTGTGTCAGCGCAACAGTGGCATCGTCGTCATTTCCCGCAAGAACGGCTCTCTCAGCGATACGATTATATTTATCACGTTCTGCGATCAGATCCTCCAGATCCTTTTTGACTTTTTTCTCGTTATAAAAAACCTCGCTGGCCTGACGCACCTGATCCGCATATTCTTTCTTTGCGTCGATGATCGTCTGATCGATAACCTCTGCCGGATTTTCGAACTGATCTACAAGCGCATTTACCTTTGAACGACAGATCAATGATATTCTGCTAAACAAATTTGCCATGATTGAAACCTCCTGTTGTATTCATATTACATGTTTTTTTGGCAGCTCTCCGGCTTGAAGTCTGATCGCAGTCCGCCGTTATCAGCTGCTGTTATTACTTTTATAATTGCTTTTGCCGGCTTTTATGCCCGTCTCCGCATCTGTGTATCAGTTCTTACGCATTCAGGTATCCTTATCCTCACCGTATTTTTTCTCCAGATCGTCCACCTTCGGATCTGAATAGGAATTGAGATCGGAGTTCAGTATTTTCGCGTCTGCTTCGGCCTGCTGCGCTTTATATTTCTTTCTTCTGACAAGAGCAACGACAATGATGACTCCGGCTATAGCTATTACTGTGATCAGCGCGCTCCTCATAGCCTGCTGTCTCGTAGTCGTATCTACTGTCATTACCTTGTCGGCAGCTTTTTCAAAGGATGTGGCAAAGTATTCTTCGTCTCCCATATCCGATGTATAGTAGTGATCCAGATAATCCAGAAGTATCTCCCTGGCCTCAGAATCCATGACCGTTTCCGCCTGGGAACCCGCCCAGCAGGATGTGCCGTAATTATTCTCTACGCCTTCCACAAAACAAACTATGATATGTCCTTCGTCGGTAAACTTCTCAGCATACATTTCTTTCAGCTTGTTCTGCATTTCCGTATCCGTGGGATACATATTTCCATCTATATTCGTCGTAATATAAAGATACGGCTGTACTCCGGTCTTGTCATAAAAATATCTGAGACCTTTTTCCAGCTGTCCCGAATTGCTGATCCATCCGGCCTCATCCTCGTACCATTCATCGATCAGCGTACACTGTGACGAAGAAAGCTTTGTCCTTTCCATCGTACTCGCTGTAATCTCTGTGGAATTACTATCGCTGTACGATGAAAACATTGCAAGAATGATCAGCACAGCTACTATCAGAATAGGGATTGTTCCGCATCCGAGACATCCCATGCCCGGACCGGTTCCCATAGGATAACTGCCGCCTGTTCTTCTGCGGTATCCGCCATATCCCGGACCGCCTCCAAAATAGTAGCCTCCGCCGGATCTGGAACCGCCGCCGAAACTTCCTCCGCCCCGGCTTCCTCCTCTGTAGCCGCCGCGGCTTCCGCCATAATGCGTATGAGATGAGCCTCCTCCGCGTCCGCCTGCGCCGCCGGAGCTTCCGCCTCCTCTTGGCATAGTAAATACCTCCGTTTCTGATTCATGAAAAACCCTGCAGTAAGTATATAATTGTTTTAAGAATATTTACTATCCTGAACGAAAGGAACGATCCCCTGACCGGATATGATGATCCATCCGTTCTCATTCTGCAGAATACTATAATCATCGCATATTATCATAAAATACACAATAAATTTCACAGTTATTTCACTATTTATGGTTTATTCCGTCAGTTTCTCTTAAATATAATTATACTTCCAATGACTTTTTTAAGATGTATTTTTTAAATGATTGACTATCTTTCTTAATTATTATATAATGTAAATCGTTTCGGGGCATGGCTCAGTTTGGCTAGAGCGCACGGCTGGGGGCCGTGAGGCCGCAGGTTCGAATCCTGTTGCCCCGATTCTTTTTTTTGCGCTTCCACAGATATTATGTTAATCCCCACGGAACAAACCCTCCGGGGGATGCACACGCTGTACATTTATATATAATAAACTATAACTTCCCGCTTCATGCTGAAGGTGACTGTTGGAATCATGAAAAATAACATCGTAAAGGTTTTGTCTTGCGGCCGGCACTTTGAATTTTCAAGTGTAAACGCTGAAAATTCATTAGTACCGCTGCCTGCAAGACAGAAGCGGAAGCGTCCTTGAGATGTTATTTTCATGATAAGACTATTTTATATATGATATTTGGAAAGTTTAGTATACAAGTAAAGCCGCCGTATGGAGAAGATCTGAAGATTAACTCCTAACGACGGCTTATTTATTTTAATTCAAAACTTTTCCGGCCTGCTGATCAGATTTTGTCTCTGTATCTGATATATCCCGGATCGTCCGCCTCAGCGACCAGTTTGACGCCTGCGGATATCTTCGCATATCTGTCTACGATCTGATTTTCAAGGTATGCTCCCTCTCCGATCTCAACGTAAGAGAGAATGATACAATTCTTTATTTCCGCTCCCTTAGCGATATGAACACCGCGTCCGATAACTGATCCGGAAACTTTTCCATTGATCGTTCCACTGTTGCATACGTATGAATCAGTTACATCAGCTTCCTCATAAAACTGTGTCGGCCAGGAATCTGTCATACGTGTATAGATAGGCCACTCCTCAGTAAACAGAGCCGCTGTCTCTTTCGGATCAAGAAGCGCCATATTTGCGTCATAGTATGCCTGCAGATCAATGATCGGTGCATAGTATCCGGTATGCTCCACTCCAACGACCTTCAGTTCACCCAGCTTCGCATTGATCATATCTGCCAGAGTATATTTGGATGAAATATCAGTAGCCTCTTCAATGAGCTCTACGAGAAGATCTTTCTTAAGGATGTAGGAATCCATGAATACATTCGCATCTGATTCTTCGAGCATATTCGGTCTGATTCCGGTAACCTTGTCTCCGTCAAGGTCTATCAGAGAACAGGTTCCATACTTCTTATCGGCCTCCGTAACTTTATGATAAAGAAGCGTTACGTCATTGCCTTCTGCTGCATGAGCATCCAGAAGCTCGTCATAATGAGCTGTAAATACTGCGGAGCTTGAAGAAATGACTACATATTCCTGCGTTTTTCTTTTGATGGCTACCAGGTTTTCCATGAACGCGCGGACATTTGTATTATATACAGGATTTAATGTGTTCGGCTCTGAGAAAAGGATCTCGATTCCGCCTCTCTTTGCGTTCAGGTTATGTGCTCTTCCGTCTCCTACATGATTGGCAAGCGCGCGGGGATTATCGCTCAGGAATACCTGAAGATCTTCGATTCCGCTGTTACTCAGGTTTGAGATCGCGAAGTCGATTACACGAAATCTTCCCAGAAAATTAAATGCGCCGACAGGACGGTAATCTGTCATACCTTTAACCTTACGGCCTGAACAGGATGTTACAATACCAAATGCTTTTGCCATTTTATTCTACCCCCTTTACATCCTCAGCAACCAGAAGGATCTCTTTGCTGTCTGCGCTGCCGACTACTGCACCTTTTCCGATCTTTACGCCGTCTGCCACAAGAGCGCGGGTAACTACGGCACCTTCCTCTACGACAACATCCTTCATAAGAACGGAATCGACGATCTTCGCACCTTTTCCGACTGTTGCGCCTGTAAAGATAACAGAGGAATCAACCTCTCCGTCAATGTGGCTGCCCTGAGGTATATACGCTGTATTTATATTTGCGTTCGGTCCGATATATGCAGGAAGAACAGTCGTGTCTCCCGTATAGATCTTCCATGTAGGATCGTCCAGATTCAGCTCGTTATCGTCTTTCAGAAGATCCATGTTTGCTTCCCAGAGGGAATCAATGGTTCCTACATCTTTCCAGTATCCTTCGAATTTGTAAGCCACCAGTTTTTCATTGTTTGCAAGGAGTGTAGGGATAATGTTCTTTCCAAAGTCATGGTCTGAATTCGGATCATCTTTATCTGTCATGAGCAGTTCGCGAAGCTTTGGCCAGTCAAAAATGTATATTCCCATAGAAGCCAGAGTGCTGCGCGGATGAGCCGGTTTCTCCTCGAAATCGGTTATTCTGTTATTTTCATCCGTGATCATGATACCAAAACGTGTAGCTTCCTCCATTGTAACGGGCATAACGGCGATCGTAGCCGCTGCGTTCTGCTCTTTATGGTACTGAAGCATTTTGGCATAATTCATTTTATATATATGATCTCCGGAAAGGATCAGAAGATTTTCCGGATTATAGCTGTCGATAAAATCGATATTCTCTGTGATAGCGTCTGCCGTTCCTCTGTAAACGTCAAGACCTGCATCTGCTCTCTCACGGGGCGTAAGGACATAAACGCCTGCGTCCTTTGTATCAAGCCCCCAGGTCTCGCCCTTTGCCACGTAGCTGTTCAGCAGTACCGACTCATACTGTGTCAGAACGCCTACTACGTTTACGCCGCTGTTTGCACAGTTACTAAGTGGAAAGTCGACAATGCGATATTTTCCGCCGTAGGATACCGCAGGTTTAGCAACCTTGTTAGTAAGATCATGCAATCGACTTCCACGACCTCCGGCCAGGATCATTGCCAACATCTCATTTCGCTTCATAATGAACCCTCTCTTTCATCTGTTCTGAGAATTGTTATACCCTTTGCTGAAATATCTTCCAGACATAAGATTATTTAGCATACAACTGTTAATATTTTACAATACTTCTGATAAAAATCCTATATGTTTACTCATTTTTTTTAATTTTTATTGCCTTATTCCATTCTTTTTGGGAAAAATGCTCAATTCAATCATTGACCGTAAAGATCTGCTATGATCTCTGCACATTTCTCAATGCTGACCTTTCCGGTATCCAGTGTGATGGTGTAGTTTTTAGCGTCATCCCAGACATAATCAGTGTAATAGCTGTAGAAAGCGGCTCTTCTCCTGTCCACCTTTCTCAGCTCCCCGGGGGAAGGCAGCTCGCTGCTTCCCGTTCTCTCTTTCACACGTTCGGCACAGGTGACATAATCGGCGTGCAGAAACACAGAGATCACGTCCTCATTTTTACGCAGCAGATAATTAGCGCAGCGGCCGACGATGATACAGGGCTCTTTTTTTGCCAGATCACGCACGATCATTTTTGTCGCGTCCCAGATCTGATCCTGTTTGTTTGTCTCGAAACGGTTCGTTCTCAGGGCGTTCATGAAAAAATTACCGGATTCCATGTACTCGCCTTCTTTTTTTATTAGCGCTCTGGAATATCCGGTTTCCACTGCCAGTTTGTTGATCAGCTCCTGATCGTAAAAAGGAATCCCCAGCCTGTCGGAAAGAGCCTCAGCTACAGAATGGCCGCCTCCCCCGTATTGTCTGCTGATTGTTATGATTCGATTTGACATTAGATTTCCCCCTTCCGAAGATTCATTTGTACTATTATACCATAATACCGCAGATTATTTCTTTACTTTCAGTAAATATTCTGAAATCCCGTTCAGGTAATCTGCCTTTTTCTGTGAAATGGATAAAACCGAAACTGTTTGAGCATCGAAAGATACGAGTTCACACAATTTCTGAACGAGGGACTTTTGACTCTTTAATCCTATGACACAAAAGGCAGCGGAAAAAAATCCTCTATTCTAATAAGTTTGGTTTTATGGTAAAATATATTGAGTTTTTATGTATTAAATTTAGTATTGGCCTGACGGCCCGGACAGACATGGGACGGCCGGCGGGAAAATGATTTGGAGGAATTATGGGTAAAATATTTAAATTCGATTCTGATGTGGATACGGATCAGATCATCGCGTCTCAGTATCTGTTATATCCCACTATCGAAGAGATGGCTCCGCATACATTTGAGTCTCTCAGTGATTCTTTTGCTTCGAGTGTAAAGCCCGGCGATTTCGTTGTGGCTCATGAAAATTTCGGCTGCGGATCTTCCCGGGAACAGGCACCGAGTGTGCTTAAGGCTCTCGGCGTTAAGGCTGTACTCGCAAACAGCTTTGCCCGCATTTTTTACCGCAACGCCATAAATATCGGTCTTCCTGTCATTGTATGTAAAGGACTGCATGATGTGGTAAATACCGGTGATGATCTGGAGCTTACGCTCTCCGAGGGCATCGCCCGCGTAAACGGACTGGAGCTTCCATGTACAAAGCTTCCTGAGAACCTTCAGGCAATTCTGGATCAGGGCGGACTGATCGCTTCATTGGATAAGGAGGATTGATCATGGGAATGACAATTGCAGAAAAGATCGCAGCGCTTTCTTCAGGAAATAAAACCGTCAAAGCCGGTGATATTTATACAGTTGAATTGGACCGTCTCCTGAGCAACGACGGAACGACGCATCTGACGATCGATATGTTTAATAAACTGAAACACCCAAAGATTGCTGACGTGGATAAGCTGGTCTGGGTCGTGGATCACAATCTTCCGTGCGACAGCGTAAAGACTGCTGCTTCGCATAAGAAAATGCGTGATTTTGCAAAGGAACACGGGATTACCTTCTATGAAGGCGAAGGCGTATGCCATCAGGTAATGATCGAAAATCATGTACGGCCCGGAGAGCTGATCTTCGGCGCGGACAGCCATACTTGCGCATACGGCGCTCTGGGTGCCTTCGGCACGGGCGTTGGATGCACGGATTATCTCTACGCCATGGTAACCGGAACCTCCTGGATCCTTGTCCCTGAGACCTTGCGCTTCAATCTTCACGGACAGCTTCCCGAAGGCGTCTACGCAAGGGATCTGATCCTGACGATCATAGGAATGATCGGCGCCAACGGCGCAAACTATAAAGCCATGGAATTTGGCGGAGACGGTCTGAAAACCCTGAACATGGCAGACCGTATCGCGGTGTGCAACCTCTGCGTTGAAGCCGGCGCAAAGACCGGACTTATGGAGGTGGATCAGGTTACGATGGATTATCTCCGGGAACACGGCCGCGAACCGAAACAGATATGCATGCCGGATGAAGACGCCGTATACGCTAAAGTATATGACATTGACCTTGGAGATATCCGTCCTATTGTAGCTAAACCTCATTTCGTGGATAATGTCGCAGACGCGAAGGAATGTGAAGGAACCCATATCGATGAGGCTTTCCTCGGATCCTGCAACAATGGCCGCATTGAAGACCTTCGGGTTGCGGCAGATCTTCTGAAGGGACGCAGTGTCGCCCCGGGAGTTCGTTTCCTGATCACTCCCGCCAGCCGCTCCGTTTATCTTCAGGCAATGAAGGAAGGTCTTATGGACATCTTCATTGAATCAGGCTGCATAGTAAACAACGCCAACTGCTCCGTATGCTGGGGCTCCTGCCAGGGGGTGATTGGCGAAGGCGAAACATTGATCAGTACGGGAACACGTAACTTCAAAGGCCGCGCAGGACACAAGGATTCATTTGTATACCTGGCGTCCGCGGCAACCGTTACCGCTTCCGCGATCAAAGGCTATATTGCTACCGCCGATACACTGTGAGTTCTTCGGAATCACCTGAACATCAGAAAAACAACCTCTGTTTTATCAGATAATTGTGAGGATAAAAAAATGGATAAATTTACCGGTAAGGTCTGGCTGCTCGGCGATGATATAGATACTGATATCATTATGCCTACAGAATACCTTGTTTTTAATACGATAGATGAGATGAAACCGTATGCTTTCTCTCCGCTTCGCCCGGAGCTGGCCGGACAGATCCGTCCGGGAGATATCATAGTAGCAGGAAGCAATTTTGGATGCGGTTCCTCCCGCGAGCAGGCTCCTGAAGTCGTAAAAGCTCTCGGAATCAAATGCATAATTGCAAAAAGTTACGCGCGCATTTTTTTCAGAAACGCCATCAATAACGGTCTCCTTCTGATAGAAAACGGCGACCTTGCTGATGATATACACGAAGGCGACGATATTACAGTTACTGTTAATAAAGAGATAAACTACAACGGAAAAAGCTATCCGATCGTTTCTCTTCCGGACAACCTTGTAGAGATAATCAATGCCGGCGGTCTGGTAAAAGCCATGCGAAAACGAAACGGTCTGGAAGATTAAGGAGCTTATTATGGGAAATACAATTATAGAAAAGATCATCGGGCATAACGCCGGCCGTACTGTCAGCCCGGGAGAAATCGTGACCGTGAACGTTGACCGCGTTATGTGTGACGACATTATGATGCCCTTCATCGTATCTAAATTTGAAGAAATGGGCTTTAGCAGGGTTTGGGATCCCGAAAAAGTAGTGATCATCTGCGATCACCTTGTTCCGGCAAGTCAGGTGGACGATATCCGGGCATATAAGATAAGCACAGGTTTTGCCGAAAGACAGAATATCCCGGAATCAAATCTTCACCGGTCTGACGGTATCTGTCATCAGCTGATGACAGAGGCGGGTCATGTAAAACCGGGACATATTGTATTTGGAACGGACAGCCACACTACCACATACGGCTGTGTCGGAGCGTTCTCCACCGGTATCGGATATACCGAGATGGCCGGCATTCTCGGCACCGGTCAGCTCTGGATGCGCGTTCCCTCAACGATCAAAATAAACATAACGGGAAAGCTCCCGTCAAACGTAATGTCAAAGGATATCATCCTGAAGATCATCGGCGATCTGACTGCGGCCGGCGCCACCTATAAAGCGCTGGAATTTACCGGCGATACAGTAGAAAACATGTCTGTCGCATCCAGGATGACCATGACAAATATGGCCATAGAAGCCGGCGCAAAGTGTGCTCTCTTCGCGCCTGATGAGAAAACTGCAGACTACTGTGAAATAGAACTGGATGACTTTCAGAAAGATCTGAAGGGCGACGCCGACGCCGTCTATGAACAGATCCTTAATTACAGAGCTGAAGATTTCGTCCCTGTTATGGCGATACCATCCAATGTGGATAATGTAAAACCTGTCAGCCAGATAGAACCTGTAAAAGTTGATCAGGTATTCTTAGGCTCCTGCACAAACGGACGCCTTGAGGACCTGATGGCGGCCGCCGAGATCCTGAAAGGAAAAAAAGTACATCCTTTTGTTAAACTGATCGTAACGCCCGCAAGCCGCAAGATCTACAGAGAGGCTCTGGACAACGGTACTCTCGAGATCCTTATGAACGCAGGCGCGATCATCACGCATCCTTCCTGCGGACTCTGCTGCGGACGAACCGGCGGCATCCTGACGGATAACGAAGTCGTTGTCGCTACGAACAACAGAAACTTCCTTGGAAGAATGGGAACATCAAAAGTAAAGATCTACCTTGCATCGCCAAAAACAGCGGCATCCTGCGCGCTCACAGGCGAGATTACAGAACCCTGATCCGGGAGCAGTCCCGCGACACAAAAAAATGCTGACGCACAATGCGCCAGCATTTTTTATTACTATTCAATGATCATTCCCGATAAAGATCCTTTTATCAGTTGTTGATCAGCTTATCTGCATCGCTCCAGCTGTAGAGGCTTCTGATCTGCTCGCCGACCTTCTCTGCCGGATGCTCCTGAGCAAGTTTTCTCATAGCGCGGAAGTGAGCCTGTCCGCCTGCGCCCATCTCAAGCAGAAACTCTTTTGCAAAAGATCCGTCCTGGATATCGGAAAGGATCTTCTTCATTGCCTTCTTTGTATCCTCTGTAACGATCTTTGGTCCCGTGATATAATCGCCATACTCAGCAGTATTGGAGATGGAATATCTCATTCCCTTGAAGCCTGACTCATAGATCAGATCTACGATAAGCTTCATCTCATGTACGCACTCGAAATATGCGTTTCTCGGATCATATCCTGCCTCTGTCAGAGTCTCGAAACCTGCCTGCATAAGCGCGCAAACGCCGCCGCAAAGAACAGCCTGCTCACCAAAGAGGTCAGTCTCTGTCTCAGTACGGAATGTAGTCTCCAGAAGTCCTGCGCGTGCTCCGCCGATTCCAAGACCGTATGCCATAGCCAGCTCCTGAGCTTTTCCTGTATAGTCCTGCTCTACAGCGATAAGGCACGGTGTTCCTTTTCCTGCAAGGTACTCGGATCTTACTGTGTGGCCCGGTGCCTTTGGCGCGATCATTGTAACGTCAACGAATGCCGGCGGAACGATCTGTCCGAAGTGAATATTGAAACCATGCGCAAACATAAGCATGTTTCCTTCTTCGAGATTCGGCTCGATATCGTTCTTATAAAGTGAAGCCTGTTTCTCATCATTGATAAGGATCATGATGATATCAGCTTTCTTTGCAGCCTCTGCGGCTGTATATACCTTAAGGCCCTGCGCTTCTGCTTTAGCCCAGGATTTACTTCCTTCATAAAGACCGATAATAACATTGCATCCGGAATCTTTAAGGTTCAGTGCATGAGCGTGACCCTGGCTTCCATATCCGATAATAGCAATTGTCTTTCCATCCAGAAGGGAAAGGTTACAGTCTTCCTGATAATAGATTTTTGCGGACATTTTTATTCCTCCATATTTTATATTATATTTGTTAAAGCGCTTAAACCGCTCTTTAGCCGTTCATTACGGTGCAGTGATCAAAGATATGTTACGTCCTCAATACCTCTTGAAAGGCCTGTCAGTCCAGTTCTCGCAAGCTCAAGGATCTCATAGCCGTCAAGCATGGTAAGGAATGCCTCCAGTTTGGAATTATCACCTGTCAGTTCGATGATCATGGAATGATGACCTGTGTCGACTACGCGGCCTCTGTAGATATTTGCAAGTGTGATCACATTCTGCCTCTCGTCCTTGTCGCATCTGATCTTGACCAGGATAAGCTCCCTGCGGACACTTTTCTTTGTCTTCAGGATCTTCAGATCTCTTACATCAACCAGCTTCTCCAGCTGTTTTCCAATCTGCTCAAGCGTAAGGTCATCGCCCGACGCGACGATCGTCATTCTGGAAAACTTAGGATCGGCGGTAACTCCTACCGTAAGGCTGTCAATATTATATCCCCGTCTGCTGAACAGACCTGAAACACGGCTCAGTGCACCTGAGGTGTTATCAACAAGCAATGAAAATACTCTTTGTTTCATATTCATCTTCCTCTGATTTCAATAAATTATAATGATCTTACTCATCAGTAAATTATCAAAAATTTACGGAAAATTCCGTAACTTTTGTTATTCTACTATCTAATAGTGATTTTGTCAAATCTCGGGTTAAATGTCTTTGTTTTAATACAGATTCACAGGAAAAATTCCAGCGAATATCCAAATTTGTCGGTATTTTAACATTTATTCACCCGTTTCTTCCTTCATTGGCTCTGCCGGGATAAACACGCGGGTATTTTGCACCTCCTGCGTTTCCAGCTTCTGCGTCATTCTTGCCTCCTCACAGAACTGGTCCTGGGCGCAGATCGGTTTTTTTCCTCTTCTGTCAAGTTTCTCATATTTTCCGTCTGCATCCATGATCCTGGCTTTCACGTTATCAGCGAGCTGGACCTTCAGAATATGCATGGCTTCCGCCTTTGTGTTTTCCTGTTTCAGCGGGAACACTATTTCCACACGGCGGTCCAGATTTCTCGGCATCCAGTCGGCGCTTCCCATGAATACTTTCTCGGCTCCGTCAGCATAGAAATAGAAGATCCTTGCGTGTTCCAGGAAATTTCCCACAATTGAACGGACGGTTATGTTTTCGCTTACTCCCGGAATACCCGTCTTCAGAGAACAAATCCCCCGCACGATCAGGTCGATCTTTACGCCTGCCGCGGAAGCTTTGTAGAGCGCCTCCATGATCATAGGCTCGCAGAGAGCATTCATCTTTGCGATGATATGTGCTTTTTTGCCTGCACGGGCATTGTTTTCTTCATCTTTGATCATCTGAAGGAAAGAATATTTCATCCAGATCGGCGCCACGATCAGATCATTCCACTCATCCGGCTCAGAATAACCGGTTATCATGTTGAACACAGCTGACGCATCCTCGCCTATGCGTTTATCGCAGGTCAAAATACCGCAGTCCGTGTACAGTTTTGCCGTCTTATCGTTATAGTTTCCCGTGCCCAGATGAACATAACGGCGGATGCCGTCATCCTCACGGCGCACTATAAGTGTTATCTTGCTGTGCGTTTTCAGACCTACAAGGCCGTATATTACATGGCAGCCCGCTCTTTCAAGCTCACGTGCCCAGCCGATATTGTTTTCTTCGTCAAAACGTGCCTTCAGCTCTACAAGCACCGTAACCATCTTTCCGTTCATGGCTGCTCTTTCAAGAGCCGCAACGATCGGCGAATTTCCGCTGACACGGTACAGCGTCTGCTTGATAGCCAGTACGTCCGGATCGACGGATGCGCTTGTCACAAAATCCACGACCGGATCGAAGCTGTAGTAAGGGTGATGCAGGAAAATGTCCCTTTTCCGGATATTTGTGAAAATATCATCCTTATTGCGAAGACATGGTACGTCAACAGGCGTATAATCTTTCACCTTCTGATCATCAAATCCCTTAAGTCCGTACATACTCATCAGAAATGTCAGATCCACGGGACCGTTTATCATGAATACGTCTTCCTCCCGGATCTGCAGTTCTTTTTTAAGTATGGCAAGCATGTCTTTATCCATCCCGGCGTCAGCCTCCAGGCGAATGACCTCTCCCCACTGACGTTTCTTCAGAGATTTTTCAATTTCCAGAAGCAGATCGGACGCATCATCCTCATCAATGCCAAGCTCCGCATTTCTCATGATGCGGTAGGGATAGGCACAGATGACCTGAAAGCCCTGAAATATCTTGTCTATATTTCTCTTAATTACATTTTCCAGAAGCACGATGCAGCGATTGCCGTCCTCGTCTCTCGGAATCTCCAGATAACGCGAAAGAACAGATGGTACCTGGATCGTGGCAAAATCTGCTTTTTTCTTTTTTCCGTTCTTTGATATCAGAGCTCCGATATTCAGTGATTTATTCCTGATCAGCGGAAACGGTCTGGAGGAATCCAGAGCCATCGGCGTCAGCACCGGATAAACGACCTCATCATAATAATCATCGATAAATCTGGTCTGTTCCTGTGTTAATTTATCTTCATAATCCAGGATACGCAGCTTCACATTCTTTAGTCCCTGCAGGATTGATCTGTTATATGTCCGGTACTGCAGTTCCACCATTTTATGTGTCTTCTCAGATATGTTCTTAAGCTGATCTTTCGGTGTCATGCCTGCAAAATCCGGTTTCGTATACTTCGTATGTACCATATCCTTCAGTGAAGCTACTCTGACCATATAAAATTCGTCAAGGTTTGACGAAGTAATGCTCATAAATTTCAGACGCTCAAAAAGCGGTATGTTCCTATCCCTTGCTTCGCTAAGAATGCGTTCGTCAAAACTCAGCCAGGACATTTCACGATTTGTGTAATATTCCGGTTTAGTATAATCCACAACCTCAACCTTTTCAGATTCCATTAAATACCTTCCTCTATAACTTTCTCTTTATACTCAGCACAGGCGTTACATTAAACACATCGCGGAAAAATTCAAGCTCTTTGCCTATCAGTCCTCTTTCCAAAATATAGTTTTCATCTACGTTCGCGGAGATGATCAGCTGATCGTCCCTCATAGAGGTCTTTACATCGATCACCTTCTGATGATGACTTCTGTCCATAGCGTTTGCCAGACGCAGAATCGCCACGATCTGTCCCACCATAATATACTGCTTCTTGGAAATATTGCTGAACATGGCGATCTCCTGGTAAGACGGGAAATTATCCACGTTATAACGTACACAGAAAGCTATGATGTGCCTCTCCGCATGTGAAAGACCAATGATCTCGTTGCTCTTCACTATATGATATGCACATTCACCATAATTGTTCAGGCTCAGATATTTCCCAACCTCATGAAGCATGACCGTGATCCGGAGCAAAAGCTTTTCCCTGTTTCCCATACCATGGATCTTTCTCATGGCGTTGAAAAGTTTCATGGCTGTCATCTCTACATTTTCAAGGTGCTTCATCTCTGAGGAATATTGCTCCGCGATATGCTTTGCACAGGAAACGATATCCTTTTCGAAGTTATGCGGTCCCTTCATCATCTTCATGCTTATCGCATAATCATAGGCCATACCTATCGACAGATTTTTTCCCTGCGGTATCAGCACCTCCGGTTCCAGCATCCCCACAAATGTATGATGAATGATTATGGACGGACGCATAAGAGAGAAAAACACATCAGGAACGCCTATCCTTTTTACCAGAATGTGATCAGGCGTTTTCTGCATCTCCTCGTAAAGAGTTTCAAAGTCCTTAAGCTTAACCATGTGTGTATCCGGATCGATCTTTTTTTCAAAAAGCTTATCATTTACAAAAAGACCGTTCATGATCACGTTTTTTATCTTGCGGCCTTTCAGATGGATCTTTCTGAAACTGTACATTTCATGCTGTATGTACTCTTCCACCAGTCTCTCATAGTGATCCGTATCTCTCATCAATGGCTGAAGCATATTCCGGAGCCTCAGACTTCCCATGGGAATATTGACTGTGGAAAGCAGCGATCCCTTGTCAAAAAGAGTAATCTGGATGCTTCCTCCGTCTACGTCCAGGATCGCCGTACTGTCCTGTATCAGCTTTTCAAAATCAGCGCTTTTCGCCGCGTTTCCCATTACATTAAAGAAACGATGTTCTGAGTTGCTCAGTATTTCCACCTTAAGCCCTGTCCTCTGGCGGATCTTTCCCAGAATAAAAAGACTGTTGTCGGCTTCCCGAAGAGAACTTCCCGCAACCGCTCTGGTGGCGTTCACCTTGTAGCTTTGCGCGATCGTTACGAAGTCTTCCAGCACTTCACACAGTTCATTGACCTTCTCCAGGGTGATCTTCCCCTTGTCATAGGTGTCAGCACCCAGTTCGAGATGCTTCCGCAATGTCTCAAGACTCCTGACGCCGTTTTTTCTGGTGATCTCAAAAATGTCCAGTGTAATATCGAACGCACCGATATATATCGCCGCATACGTTGTGATTACCATAATTTCCCCCATTTTTTTAAGTTCTCACATTTATTCACTAAAGCTTCCCAGCAAATAGGTTATGAATTGCTGTGCCGTACGTCCGGATATTCCTCCGTGGCTCAGCTCCCACCTGTTTGCTTCCGAAAGAAGCTTTTCTTCCGGGATATTGATACCGTTCCTTTCTGCCAGGCCGCGGACGATCTCAAAGTATTCCTTCTGAGACGGCTTGGAGAAACTGATCGTTACGCCGAATCTATGCACCAGGGACAGTTTTTCCTCCATGGTATCCGAACGGTGCATACCGTTGCCGCTTTCCATGTCATCCCTGTCGCTCCAGTTTTCCTTGATAAGATGTCTTCTGTTTGATGTGGCGTAGATTAGCACATTTTCCGGCTTCGTCTCAACGCCTCCTTCGATCACAGCCTTGAGGAATTTATATTCTATCTCAAATTCTTCGAAGGACAGATCGTCCATATAGATGATAAATTTATAATTCCTGTTCTTGATCTGCGCTATGATATTAGAGAGATCTTTAAACTGATGCTTATATATCTCTATCATGCGCAGTCCCTGAGGATAAAACTCATTTACAATAGCCTTGATACATGAGGATTTGCCGGTACCGGAATCTCCGAACAGGAGGCAGTTATTGGCTTTTCTTCCCTCTACAAAGGCCTGCGTATTGTCTGTAAGCTTCTTTTTCTGTATCTCATAACCGATCAGATCATCCAGCATGACATGCTCCATGTTATTTATGGCGTGGAATCCGACCTTTCCTTTTACGGACCCGCTGATACGGAATGCTTTATTTATGCCAAACATACCTACGCCATAGTCTTTATAAAAACCTGTCAGATGATCAAAGAACTCATTTTCATCTTCAGACGCAGTCAGCGCCCGCGAAAGCTCAATGACTCTCTCGCTTACGTTTTTGTTATACATAAGCTCAGGTTTTCCGATTGCTTTATAATTCAGCAGATGTGAAAAACAGTTGATCCCCAGTTCATTTTCGAGCCAGGTAAAATCATAGTGGAACAGCTGGCGGAACGCTTTGAAATCATTTTTTGCGAAATAGTTTACAGACCCGTCCTTGGCGCCTTCTTTTTCGCATGTCAGACTGAAGGGATTTTCATCCATGATCAGCCTGAAGGTAAGATAGTTGTTCCAGAGATTCTCGTCAAAGCCATAATCTGTAGCAATGATGAGTATCCTTTTTACCTGCTGAAAACATCTTTCGATCAGCTCGTCCGTCGTCTGTGTTTTTTCTCTTGCATTCTTGCAGATGTCGCCCATCTGCATCAGGATGGTATCCTGCGGGATAGATCCGTAGATCAAAAGCTTTGAAAGTATGTGGTCCATTTATTTCTCCCGGGTAATTATTTTTTCAGCAAAACAGATTATTTATTTCTGTGGCCTGAATACTTCTCTTCGCAGTACAGACATCTGTACACTTCTTTTTCAGGATCGGTCAGTACAAATACCTGATCAAGCCCCTGTTCAATAGATGTTATGCATCTTGGATTCTTACATCTGATAACGTTAACTATCCTTTTCGGCGGAGACAGCTTTCTCTTTGCAACAATCTCTCCGTCGCTGATAATGTTTACCGTTATGTTGTGATCGATGAAACCGACTGTATCAATATCGATCATGTCCAGCGGACACTCGACCTTGATGATATCCTTACGTCCCATCACATTGCTTCTGGCGTTCATTATAATGGCAACGTTACAGTCAAGCTTGTCCAGACGGAGATCATGGTAAAGTGTCATGGCCTTTCCCGCTTTTATATGGTCCAACACAAATCCTGTTTCAAGTGCGCCTACATTTAACATTATTCTACCTCCAGACCTAAAAGTGTAAGGATCAAAGCTTCTCTGATATACATTCCATACCTGACCTGCTTGAAGTAAGCCGCTCTCGGATCAGAATCGACCTCCACCGAGATCTCATTCACCCTTGGAAGCGGATGAAGTATGAACATATTATCTTTAGCAAGTTTCATTTTCTCTTTATCCAGAATATAAAAGTCTTTCATGCGGACATAGTCCTCTTCATGGAAGAATCTTTCTTTCTGTACTCTTGTCATATAGAGAATATCGAGATCGCCGATCGCGTCCTCAAGGCGGATCACTTCTGAATACGGAATATTATTGGCATCCAGAATGCCTTCCCTGATATAAGAAGGAATCCTGAGCTCTTCCGGGGAGATCAGGACAAACCGCACATTCGGATAACGGATCAGCGCAGTGATCAGCGAATGCACCGTTCTGCCATACTTAAGATCTCCACAGAGACCGATCGTCATATTTCCGAGGCTGCCCCGGAGAGACCTGATCGTATGCAGATCTGTCAATGTCTGTGTCGGATGCTGATGTCCGCCGTCTCCGGCGTTTATAACTGGAATTCCGGAAAACTGAGACGCTACCAGAGGGGCTCCTTCCTTTGGATGACGCATAGCCGCGATATCCGCAAAACAGCTGATGACACGGATCGTATCCGCTACGCTCTCTCCTTTTTTTGCAGAACTGTTCTCTCCTGAATGAAAACCGATCACCTGTCCGCCCAGATTCAGCATTGCTGTCTCAAAACTCAGGCGTGTACGTGTACTTGGTTCATAAAACAATGTGGCGATTTTCTTCCCATCACATATATGAGCATATTTCTCCGGATCCTTCTCTATTTTAACAGCCAGCTCCATCATCTGATCAAGCTCCTCAACGGAAAAATCCATCGGACTCATGAGATGTCTCATCCGTAATTACCTCCTAAATAAGTACTCTTTATTATTTCCTAACTAAACATTTTACATCATGTCAATACTCTTTATCAAGTGAATGATGAAGGTCCTGCGTTCTTCTTAAAACTGATCTGTATGATCATTTTTACCGCCCTGCCGGCTTCCGAAACATTCCTGATGTGATAACAATCCCTCATTATCCTACCGTGTCCGGCCTTATCGGGATCGATCCGGGAAGCTGTATCTCTCCGTACCTCCGGGCATCCAAAAAGGCTGTCGGATCCGCGTATCCACAGATCTGACAGCCTTTGTCATGCGTTTTTAAAAATATGATTTTTTATGATTATTTCTGCTCAAGAGCTCTTGCTCTGATATTTGATACCGGAACCATGCCGCCATCGCTGTAATCATAGAAACCGATGCCTGTCTTTCTTCCGAGCATGCCGGAACGTACCATCAGTCTCATCAATGGTGCCGGACGATATTTCGGATCTTTTGTCTCGTTGAAGATCGTCTCCATGATCGCGAGACATACATCAAGTCCTACCAGATCTCCAAGAGCCAGCGGTCCCATCGGATGGTTAGCGCCGAGTTTCATGGCTGTATCGATCTCTTCTACAGTGGCAACGCCCTCAGAATACATAAATACACCCTCATTGATCATCGGGATAAGGATACGGTTAACAATAAAGCCTGCAGCCTCATTTACAAGTACAGGTGTCTTTCCGAGTTTTACGGATGTCTCAAAGATAAAATCTTTTACATAACCAGGTGTGCTTGGGGCAATAATGACCTCAACGAGCTTCATGACCGGAGCCGGATTGAAGAAATGCATACCGATAACAGGTTTTGCCAGTCCATTACTCAGCTCTGCAATAGAAAGAGATGATGTATTGGACGCAAAGATGCAATCAGGATTTTTTACGATATCATTCTGAAGTGATTTGAATGTCTCTTTCTTGATCGCCATGTTCTCGATCGCTGCCTCGAGCACCAGATCTGCATCAACTGCTATTTCGTTCAGGCCCGGTACCAGTTTTGCTGTGATCGCGTCAGCTGCCTCCTGAGTCATTTTGCCTTTTGCAACTCTTTTAGCGAGAGCAGAGACGATCCTGTTCTTTCCGTTCTCAGCGAACTCAGTCTTAATATCACACATGTAAACTGTATCGAATTCATCGCACTGAGCAAATGTCTGCGCGATTCCGGAACCCATAACGCCGGCGCCGATTACTGCAACTTTCATTTCAAATACCTCCTGTTTGTTTCATTTCGCTCCGTCTTTGTTTTCAGTTTTCAGGCGGAACAGAAAAACCTTTTACTTAAAAATATACTGAATAAAATAATGCCTGATATCAGGAAACGTAAGAGATCAGTCTCTCTCGACAACAGTTGCGCATCCCATACCGCCGCCGATACAAAGAGTAGCAAGACCTTTCTTTGCGTCTCTCTTCTGCATCTCATGAAGCAGTGTGACAAGGATACGTGCACCGGATGCTCCTACCGGATGTCCCAGAGCGATCGCTCCGCCGTTTACATTAACGATATCCATATTGAATTCAAGCTCACGCGCAACAGCAAGTGACTGAGCAGCAAACGCTTCGTTAGCCTCGATCAGATCCATGTCCGCTACAGTCATGCCGATCCTCTTCATTACTTTCTTTGTAGCTGCGACAGGTCCGACTCCCATGATAGAAGGATCCACTCCGCCAAGTGCTCCGCCTACCCATGTAGCCATCGGGGTTACGCCGAGTTCTTTTGCTTTTTCTTCACTCATAACTACGATCGCAGCGGCACCGTCATTGATACCTGATGCGTTTCCGGCTGTAACAACACCGTCTTTCTTAAATGCAGGGCGAAGTTTTCCGAGAACTTCCATCGTAGATCCTTTACGCGGACCTTCGTCTGTGTCAACGATAACTGTAGATTTTTTTGTCTTTACCTCTACAGGAACGATCTCATCTTTAAATCTTCCCTCTTCAATTGCCTTGCAGGCAAGATTCTGGCTGCGAACTGAGAATTCATCGAGCATTTCTCTTGTAAGTCCCCACTGCTCTGCAACATTCTCTGCAGTGATACCCATATGATAGTTATTGAATGCATCCCACAACGCATCGTTGATCATGCAGTCAACAAGTGTGCCGTTATTCATTCTGTATCCGAAACGGGCGTTCATAGCTGCAAACGGCGCTTTGGACATAGACTCCATACCACCTGCAACAACGATATCAGCGTCGCCTGATTTGATCATCTCTGCTGCCATATTAACGCAGTTCAGACCGGATCCGCATACTACATTGACCGTAACAGCCGGAACCTCGATCGGAAGACCTGCTCCGATAGATGCCTGTCTTGCAACGTTCTGTCCAAGACCAGCCTGGATAACGCATCCCATAATAACTTCATCTACCTGATCTCCGGGAACGTTTGCTCTTTTCAGGGCCTCTTTGATAACGAGTGATCCGAGATCCTTCGCATCTACTGTGCTGAGAGCTCCACCCATTTTTCCAACAGGAGTTCTTACGGCACCGGCCAAAACAACTTTTTTAGACATACTCAAACTACCTCCTTGCCTATTACATCCTTCATTACCGCATATTTTCTCAAATCAAAATATACTACTATAAATATACTATTATTAAAGACTTACGTCAAATTGGAATGTGAATTTATACTGTAATATTTACGTTTTCGTTAATTTTATAACGATCAATACAAATTGTCAATCTTTTTCTCGTTATTTATTTAACAATAATAGATCGGCTCAAAAAGGACGCGGTCTTATAGACCGCGTCCTCATTAAAGTTTATCGTTTGCTGCTTCGTCTCCAGATATTCATCTTCCCGGCTTCTTTGATCAGATCGTCTCTGAAATCCGGATGAGCAATACTGATCAGATCCTCTGCACGCTGCCATGTTGTGCGGCCCTTCATATTTACCATGCCGTACTCTGTAACGATGTACTGCACGTTCGCCCTGGTGTCCGTAACGATACTGCCCGGATCAAGAGTTGCTCTGATACGGCTTTTCATCTCTCCGGTTTTCTTATTCGTAAATGTAGAAGGCATGCAGATGAATGTCTTTCCTCCTCTGGAAGCATAAGCGCCCAGAACAAAATCCAACTGTCCGCCTGCTCCGGAAATATTGCTTGTACCTGCGCTCTCGGCATTGACCTGTCCGAAAAGATCGCATTCAATGGCGTTATTGATAGAGATAAAATTATCCAGCGCCCCAACGCTCTGCGTGCTGTTCACATATCCGACAGATGTACATTTGCACTGAGGATTATTATTCAGATAATCAAACATTCTCTTAGTTCCGCCGGCAAAGGCGTACACCTGAAGTCCTCTGTCAATGTTCTTATACTTTCCGGTGATCTTTCCGGCTTCCGCCATATCTACGAAGGCGTCAACATACATTTCTGTATGTACACCCAGGTCTTTCAGATCGCTCTCGGCGATTTTTTTGCCGATGGCGTTGGGCATTCCGCCGATTCCCAGCTGAAGACACGCGCCATTCGGGATCGCGTTCACCACCTGCTCCGCTACGGCGTTATCCACATCCGTTGCCGGAGCTGCAGCTCCCATGACATCTATAGGCGGATTGGATCCCTCGATGATCATATCCACCTGATCGATGTGAATATACGCGCCCTGTGATCCGAGGCATACCGGCATGTTTTCATTCACTTCCACTATTTTCGTCCGGGCTTTATTAAAGACCGCCTCCATATGGCTGGCACAGGGACCCACATTAAAGAATCCGTGCTCATCCATCGGAGTCACCTGTATACAGGCCACGTTAAGGTCGTCTTGCATTTCTTCATAATAACGGGGAAGCTCTGAATAACGGAAACCCGCATAGAAACTGAATCCTTTTTTGATCGCTCTTCTCTCCGGCGTACCCATATGCCAGCTGTTCCATGTCATATGCTCGGCTGCGTTTTCAACGCGGTAAACGGCAGGCTCATGCATTAAAACTCCGCCGCGGAAATTGATATCATATAACTCCGGCATTCGTTTCGCCAGAGCTTCATCAAAAGCGACCGGTGTTCCCACACACCATCCGTAATCTACCCAGTCTCCGCTTTTCACTACAGCGGCTGCCTGATCTGCTGTAACCAGTTTACTTCTGTACTTCTCCTGATAATTCATTACTGACACCTCTTTAATTATTCCTGTCTTTTTGCTCGTCATTGTCTGATCTTTTTTCCGCTCCTTATCAGATCTGCCACACGTCTGACTGATGATCTGCTCTTAAACCATGAAGCGGACCTGCCCGGATATGATCATAAGCAAGTCTTATTTACAGTCATAATATCACATTGACAAAATTATAACAATACTGTTTTTTACTGCTTTTCAGAACCTGTTCATCTGTTTACTCAGCGGCCCGGTCACAGAATTACCATGGCGTCGCCGAATGAGAAAAAGCGATACTTCTCTTTTACAGCCTCTTCATAGGCCGCCAGGACATGATCCCTTCCGGCAAAAGCAGAAACAAGCATGATCAGCGTTGATTCCGGCAGATGAAAATTCGTGATCAGTCCATCTATCATCTTGAATTCATATCCCGGATAAATAAAAATATCTGTCCAGCCGCTGCCAGGCTTTAAAACACCGTTCTGATCAGAAGCCGATTCCAGTGTACGGCAGCTCGTGGTGCCGACGGCAATGACCCGTCCGCCGTTCTTCTTTGTATCATTTATCAGTCTGGCATTTTCCTCATCTACAATATAAAACTCCGAATGCATATGATGATCAGTAACCTCATCCACCTTTACGGGGCGGAAGGTTCCCAGTCCCACATGCAGCGTCACGTGCGCGATCTTCACCCCCATCTCCCTGATCTCTCCGAGAAGCTCCTTCGTAAAATGCAGTCCCGCAGTAGGCGCTGCTGCAGAGCCTTCATGCTCCGCATAGACAGTCTGGTAACGGTTTTTATCCCTGAGCTTATGGGTTATATACGGCGGCAGAGGCATCTCTCCGAGGCTGTCCAGTATTTCCTCGAAGATTCCTTCATAAGAAAAACGAATAAGCCTGTTTCCTTCCTCTACCACATCTATGATCTCGCCGGTAAGACGGCCTTCGCCAAAAACGATCACCGCCCCCGGCCGGCACTTTTTCCCTGGTTTTACCAGTGTCTCCCATATATTATTTTCTCTGCGCTTCAAAAGGAGGATCTCTATCACTGCGCCCGTATCTTTTTTTACCCCGTAAAGCCTTGCCGGGATGACTTTTGTATCATTGATCACAAGGCAGTCGCCCGGATGCAGAAAATCTTTGATATCTCTGAAATGTCTGTGCCTGACTTCACCGGTAACCCTGTCAAGGGATAAAAGGCGGGACGCGCTTCTGTCCTCCAGCGGATCCTGTGCGATCAGTTCCTGCGGAAGGTAATAGTTAAAATCACTTGTTTTCATTTATCTCACACTCTCGATCTTTTTCGGGACCTGTTTCGCTCCATTCGCTATAGCTGCGCAGGTCAGATACAGCCCCTTTTTTTTACATTGCCAAACTTCCCGCTTCATGATCAAACTGTTTCAGAAATGCCATGTGGGAAGTTTTTGTTATTAGCTAAAACTTCCCACATCATCATAGTGGGGCAGTCGTAATCATGAAAAATAACATCGTAAAGGTTTTGGCTTGCGGCCGGCACTTTGAATTTTCAAGTGTAAGCG
>OCVV011277705.1_pt1 | contig 26416 bp, 26 predicted proteins | sample 1539721 | NCBI WGS metagenome assembly OCVV01 (sample SAMN02144230, study PRJEB22623) | gut metagenome | biome: sheep rumen | host: Ovis aries | place: New Zealand | reverse complement strand
ACATCCATAGTTATATTATCGTATGTCAGTAGCTGCCTGTCCTCTGCCATGTCGTATGCCCGGCGCATAAGAGCTTTTATCTTGAAGCCAAGAACCTCTACAGAAAAAGGTTTATCTATATAGTCATCCGCTCCCAGCTCAAGTCCCAGTATCTTACTCTGATCATCAGTTCTCGCACTCATCATAAGAACAGGTGTCTTCAGCTCCCGCCTTATCTCCTGAAGAGCTTCATATCCATCCATTCCGGGAAGCATCACGTCAAGCAGCAGCAGCTTATATGCCGCTGTCTTCACAAGCGCCAGTCCTTCCTCTGCATTCATCTTCCACTCAACAGAGTAGCCTTCACGACGCAGGAAATCCTGAACCAGTCCACCAAGTTCCTCGTTATCTTCAATCACCAGAATGTCTGTCATATCCTTCTCCACAACTACCACTACACAGATTCTTAACTTATAAAAGATGATAACACTTTATAGCTTTCTTTTGTAGCAATTTATTGAAGGGTCCTCACTTACATATAATCACAGTACACTTTTCTAAAACACTATTTGTTATATCCTAATAGCTACCTACGTCAAGGAATGTAGGAATATCCTCTGCATTGTCACCCTTCGTAAATGCCACATGAATCTTACCGGTATCGTAGTCGATAATTACAGTATGAACATTTCCACTGTTATGTACGTTAGAAACTATGTACTCATCAACGACTTCCTTCGCCATAAGTCCTTTTGCATCAGAAATGGAGAACTTATCCTTTTCACTTACCCATTTATTGTACTTTACAAAACGGGTTATATTGAACTCATCCCCTGTAAAAGTATCCTGATTTCCTTTTGTGGCAAATGTATTCACTATGCAGAGTGCATCCGGCGTATCCCACTGAAGACCTTCCATAAGCTCTGAGTCTGTAGTTCTAAGAACGGACTTCGCTTTACCGGTAGCCGCAACTTCCTTCGTTGCATTTTCACAACAGAATGCATCCTCCGCATCTGTACAAAGTAGATTATTGCACCAGGTGAAGTCTCCACTTTCTCCTACCAAGTATTCTCCCGCTTCTTTAGCCGTTTCAAAATGTTCAAGGGCATATCTTATCTCAAAGGTGTAACATTTCTTGCCCTTATAAATGAAAGGCAGACCTTCTTTAGAACCTACATCAAGAATCGCTATCATAACACCATCATCGTTAACGGCAGTTATTATATCCAGTAGCCCCAGAACACCAACTGTAGTAATGGATTTATCATTTTTCTTCATATGAGTAACTGCATGTATTTCTGTCATCTGATTATTACTTCCGGTATTCCACTCAAGATTTCTAATGGATATCCTCTTTCCGCTGACAGTTTTTTCCCCTCCAAGAGAAAGCGCACTGCAGGCTGTAGGTCTAAGAGCATCAGGAATGATCTGCATAGTAAGCGCCTCTATATAGCTGAGCTTACCATCTTCTGCGTAGCCTTCTTCGCCCTGTGATATTGTTTTTGCAAAGCTTGTAACCTCCGCCTTATATTCTTTGGGAAGCGAATCAACAAGTGTTTCTATTCTTTCCTCTAGTGATTCATAATTAACCTTACGTCCATTAAAGGCATTTCTTATATTCTCATGCAGATATGGTTCAAAGCTATCGACAAAGCCGGGAACAGCTTCAAGAATGGTCTCGGCATAAGCCTTTCCTACTTCGTCCGGTTCACCCTTTTCATAATCCAGTGTCACATCATAATAGGTTGGATATTTTCTTATGACACACAGTTCATCTGAAGAAGAAACGGTTTCTATAACCTCTTCTTTCTCGCTGTCATCTGTGTATGATACCTCCTCTTCAACATTAAGAGATCCAACCCTTTTCATCCCTTCAGATTGAACCTCTGAAACACTAGCGCCGCATCCACATATAGAGATGAGCATTCCAAAGCTCAAAGAAATGCTTATTATTTTTTTATATATTTTATTCATCTCTGACTCTCCATATCTTTATACTATCAATAGGTTTAAAGGCTAATAATAAACTGATTGAAATAGTTACCAGCAGCCCAAGTGAAATGACTATCATCGAAAAAGGTGTAGGTGATGCAAGTGCAAATCTTCCAACACCCAGCGCAGCTATTCCTATCTGATTAAAAATCATTTTGGAAACAGTAAAGGCGAGGGCGATGCCTATAATTATGGCACATGCAACCAGAATAAGTATTCTTATATAATGCCATCCTCTTATGCTATTCTTATCAACACCTATACTTTTTAGCATTGCAATATCTGCTGTCTCTTCCTCAATAAATATCTGCTGATAAAGGAAGGTCATTGCGAAAACAGTTACCGCCATTATGATTGCTATGACCACAAATAGCATATCAAAGATAGTTCCATATTCATTTCCCAGATCAAAATCCAGAACCTGATCAAAGTCCCATATCATTATGTCTTTATTGACATTTCGCATCTTCTCAATGGTTGCATCATATTCACTCTCCGGTACATCCAGGGATTCATTGAAAAGATCCCAGTCATCCACAAAATAATTTTCATCCGGCTTTGCCATGATAAATTCCGGCATGCCACCATTCAACATCGATTCATAGAACGCAGTTACTATAAAATCCTTTTTTACATATTTAAGAGTAAAACCATCATCCTGATATACTCTATATACCAGCGTAACTGTATCACCTAGATTTACTCCCATTGTCTCTTCTAATCTATGAGATACAGCAACTTCATTTTTAAGTGTTGGAACTTTACCGCCCTTTACAAATCTAAGTCTCTCCAGTTCCACATCTTCATTATCAAAATATAGCTGTATGCCAACATCTTCACCCGGCGCTTTCCAGGTAGCTTCCTGTGAGTCGATAATCTGAATATTAAGAGGAATACCATTTTCGTTATAGTATTTTTCATAGTACAGAAATACGTTTCTGTAGCTTCCTTCCTGTGCCACAAGTTTTTCTCTGAGATTATCCTCAGGTCTTATAAGCACTTCTCTATCAGCGACCATCCAATAGTTTTTTCTGAAATCATCACTCACTACTGTGTCCTTTAGCTGGACTACCAGAAGAAGCATTGTTATACCCAGAGTGAAACTTACGATAAGATATATATATCTTTTAAGCCTTCCTATTATATCCTGTGCCGCGAGGAAAAATGGAACTGAGGAACGTCTGCTCTTATGAAGAAAAACACCCGGAAGCTTCCTGAATCTTTCGCCTCTGTTTTCTCCATGAATCGTGTCCATTACTGATATTCTTCTCATTCTTCTAAGAGCAAGGAACGAAAAGATTATCATAAGTAAAGTGAAAGAAACACTCATTATCACTCCGAGAACAATAAAAACCTCTGTCTTTGGAGTCAGGGTATTAACTATAAAATGATTTATCATAAATCGAGAGAGAGGTATGCCAAATACTATTCCCAGGACACCGCTTATCAAAGCAAATGCTATATACTTCACAATAAACAGTGATTTATATGCCAGGCTATCCACGCCTATCGCCTTCATGGTTCCTATCTCTTTTTCTTCTCTCTTTATTGTTGCATGAAGACTAAAACGAATACTCATAAATATAAGTAATATGAGCGCAAATCCCATTATGACCATGAAAATGCTTATAATATAAGTTATCATCGCCGCATTGGAATTCATATTACTTTTTCCGGTTATTATATGATCAATAAATCCGTCCAACTCATTGGTATCATTTAGTTTGTTTAGATCCACCATAAGGTCATATCCCCATCTCTGAAGCTCTGACACAGATGAAAAACCATTTTTAAGTCTAATCTCATATAAATCACTTAAGCTGTTAAACTCTTTCACAAGTTTCGTATAGTCTTCGTCTGAAAGAATAATCTTATGAAAAAAGTTTGAGCTTGGATCCTTATAGATATGAGACACAGTTAACTCATATATATTTCCCATATCTGTTGTGATCCTAACCTTGCTTCCAACCTTTGCCTTTGCATTATTTGCCAGATACTGCGGAAGTGCTACACATCCATTTTCCACCTTAAGAATCTCATCATTCATATCATAGGGAATATTCTGATCATTACTTACAGTAGTTAAATATGCAGTGCTCTCATATAGATTAGTAACTGTTCTTCTATCTACTCCTTCAAACCATAATCTTTCTGTTGCTATTACCGGACGCTCTGATATTTTAATATCACCGATTTCCGGATATTTTTTCAGAACCCTCATCAGTTTGTCTCTCTGACCTTCTTCGTCCGAGATACTTTTGTCAACTGTAAATATTATGTCTGATGTCTTACACATCTCGTAGGTATCATTTGAACCCTGAAAGAAGGTATAAATAAAGCCCGCACTTGTAACGAGGAGTGTTGCAGCTATTATCATGAATATACAGAGAACTATATTTAAAGCGACCTTATCTTTTAGATCCTTTTTCAACATTCGTAAGTACATAATTCTACCACCCTAATTTATCTAACCAGTTTCGGAGTTCTTTTTCTCTTTTAGCAAGCTCTTCTCTGTCGCCACCATATTTTCCGAGTTTTAATTCACCCTGGATATCGCCATCCACAAGGTATAAAATCCTGTCAGAATTTGCAGCAACCTTCTCACTATGTGTTACCATCAAAACTGTTGTCCCGGACTCATTTGCCTTTACAAGTTCTCTTAATACCTCCAGGGATGCTTTTGAGTTCAGGGCTCCTGTCGGTTCATCTGCAAAGAGAATCTTTGGACTGTTAATAAGGGCTCTGGCAAGACAGGCACGCTGAAGCTGACCACCTGACACTTCAGTAATCTCCCGCTTTGCAGTATCGATAATCCCAAGACGTCTCAGCAGTTCTTCGGCATCCCTGTTTACTTCTTCACGGGATTTGACCTTTGCCTGATATCCCGGAAGTACTATATTGTCTAAGATACACAGCTTCTTCATCATGTACATCTGCTGGAAGATAAAGCCCATCTTGTGAAGTCTAAGCTTCGTCAGCGCTTTATCATTCATCTCTGACAGATCATCTCCATCAAATATTACGCTTCCGGCTGTCATATCATCCATCCCGCTTATGGTATAAAGCAATGTCGATTTACCGGAGCCGCTGGGTCCCATTATGGTTACGAACTCGCCTTCCTCTATGGTTAGATTGATATTCTGAAGGACGTTATTGCTATATCCATCCACAATATAGGTCTTACACAGATCCGTCGCTTTTAAACATACATTTCCCATTTTGCACCTGTATCCTCTCTTTTGTTTGCTTTTTTCTCCCAGCTCTACCTGTTTTCCTTCTTTTAAAGCAAACTTTTTCTCGTTTTCACGCTTTTTGTTTGCTTTTCATATGTCACTTGACACTATCTTTTATCATTTATCTATGATTTATTCGCCGATTCATTTATTGATTCACTTGCCGATTCACTTGTCTTTCTATCCGCATTTCCTAAGAGTTTTATCTGCAATCCCACGAAGGCTCCCCAGAGCAGACTGAATATGAATTTTTGATAAATACCCCTGAATAAATAAACCTTTTCCGGATTTTTCGGATTATATGATACCTTGATATTATTGCCTTTTTCAGGTTTATACCATCCTGTAAGTTTTATTTCTTTTTCAAATTCTTCGCCGTTTACATTATAGCGTATCTTTATTTTAGTCGCTTTACTGGATGTCTGATGACGCGATCCTGTTTTGACTCTGTAATTAGAGACCCCCAAAACCGTCGCCTCTGTTTTTTCGCCGGTTAAATAATAAAATGTATCGCAAAGTGTTCCTATACAGATTATTAACAGAATAAGTATTACAAAACCAAGATACAATCTAACCAGATTTCTTTTAAACCAATTATCCTGATTTACTGCATTTTTCATAACTCTCTATACTCCTTATCAATCATAAGACATGCAATATTTTTATTTACAATGCGATAGTAACATTCTAATTCTTAAAAAATCTTTAAAGTTTTTATTTTTTTATATTTCTTTTAAATGCATAAAAAAACGACCTGTTCTGTATGATTCTGTTTAACCATACATAGCAGGTCAGTTTTCCTGACAGCTTTAATATTTTATATCCTTCATCATAATACCTATAGTCTCTTTTATAATCTGTTCTTCTTCATGATTTTGTCTCCTTCATTTGTTTGATGAGGCTACTTTATCAGATGAAGGAGAGGCACGTACGAAAATCTGCGCAAGTTGCATATTGTGATGCACAAGTTGCATTTAATACTAATACCATTTGTAATGCTATCTTAATCCTGAATTATTCATTGAATAATTCAGGTTAAACATAATAAAAAAAGGCAGCTCTGATATTTCTATCATCACCACCTGCTTTATTTGGCAAAATAAAAAATATCATTTCACCCTTTTGTAAAAATCATGTACCGATCTGAAATTGATTCTTTTTCCAATCTTTATGGGAACCTTGTTTACAAAAAAAAGACTTTGCTCGCCAAGGAGTATTCCGTGGCCTGCCTGATCAGTTCTTGACATGGAAATAATATGATAATTATCAAATTCATGCAGAATAAGCTCAATATATCCCTCCAGCGAAATCTCCGTTTTTTTCAAAAGTAAGACCAGATCATCGATATCATACCTGTCTTTCTGATACTCGTTCTGTTTGATTATCCATTTAGTCGGATCATTACTCGGCGCTTCTATGTTAAAAACATAATCTTTGGGAGAAAAAAACTTATAATCATCCCTGTGTTTCCCAAAGATTACAGTGTACTCATATCTAAATCCACTGATTTTTCTTATTCTACTGCCTTGAATACGGAAATAAGCTCTGTACGCCGGAATAAAACCATTATCGGCTCTGGCGCATATGTAATATTTAGTGTTATCTATATTATTCCTTCTCATCTGTTTTCACTATTCCCTTTAATAAATACCTTTCATTCGTGAAAAACAAGTGTAGGTCCAAATATCAGTTTTTTACCGAGATTTAGACCGTTATTTTTATAATGTTCTTTTATTCTGTCTGATAAGTGCCATCCTGTCAAGATTACCATGTTTGATTTCATTCTCCAGCGAAGAAAAAACTGCTCTCCAAAAATCTATAGATAAGATCAGCGTTACAGAAATATGAAGACAAAAAGCGGTCGCCCCGAAAGCAACCGCTAAAATAATATAAATACCGCTCTATGAAATGATACACGGAAGTCCATGCTCCTCCAACTGAATATCCAGTTCAATCATGTCATATATCTCATTTTCTATAAAGTATGAAAAGATGATATCCGTCTTATCACAAGGCGAGAGTGCATATCCGGCTCTTGCCAGAAGATCCTTAGATTCATCCAGATTGAGCATTGCTCCTACACACAGACAAAGCGCTGTAATCTTCTGAGGATGATAATTCACATTATTCTTTATTTTGGAAAATGTCTTCTTATCAACTATCGCTCTTTTATATACTTCAGAGTTCTCCATCTTCTTATCCTGAATCAGATAAAGAAGATACTGGGAAAATGTATCAGAGAGATGCTTCATCCGTTCCTCAAGCTTACTTTCATGTTCTTCAATATCAAAATATGCACCATCTGGTTTTATTGTTTCTAATGATGCTCCGGAGAGTAAAACCTCTGCATCTTCATCAGCCTCATCGAGTGATTCATCATACTTACCAGAAGGAGCTGCCATATTAGGCATGAACATACTCTCTGATGAAGCAAAGCCTCTTTCCGGTTTTCCAAAAATGGAACCAAGCTTCCTTCTTCTACGACTTCCGGCTTCCTCTCTTCTCGCCGCCTTAAAGAAGCCCTCTCCATATTCTTCTACACGTTTCTCTTCAACATAGTTCTGATCTATGTATTCCTCAAGATCAGAATATATCTTATCTCCAAGTGAAACCGTCTTATCATCAAAGACCACAAGATAGATAAGCATGTCATTTTCGAGCAGAAATGCATTTATCTCATCTACCGCTATACGCATACCTTCTTCTTTGGGATAACCGTAACCGCCTGTTGCTATGAGGGGAAATGCAATGGATTTGATACCATTTTCCTTTGCAAGCTCCAGACTCTTTTTATAGCATGAACGAAGCTTTACCTCTTCATCTGCATTTCCACCATCATAAAGAGGACTTACAGCATGTATGATGTATTTTGCAGACAGATTAAAACCCGGTGTTATAAAAACTTCTCCCTGAGCCACATATCCGATTTTTTCTTGTCTGTATTTCAGAAGCTCATCATATCCGGCAGCCTTATATATAGCACTGTCACAGCCTGTGCCAACTGAAGGGAACTCATTTGCCGTATTAACTATAGCTTCGGTATTCATTTTGGTAATATCATTTCGAACTATTTTAAATGGCATATAACCTTCCCCCTACACTACTTTATCTATTTTCCTATTTTCCTTTTTCTAATGAAAGGAAAAATATAGTACGAATACTGCAGCTATTATGATAAATGCCCCTATAGTGAGGTATTTATAATTGTTGACTTCACCAGGATTATCAGAATTAACATTAAGTAACATTTGGTCGCCCTTTTCATAATGTGTGCTTGACCAGCTTGATACGTATTCATATTTTTGTCCCTTAACCTCATATTCATACGTGGCTCTATACCTATATTGATCTTCATCCTTATCGTATTTTCTTGACACACTCGTTACAACAGCCGTAACCTCCATATCATATTCATTATTTACTGTGAACTGACGTGCTATATAATGGATACCTGCGGCAATAAGAGCAATAGCTACTATAACTCCAAAGAATATCTTGACCTTCTCACTCTCGGTATAGACATGGCGATACTTCTTCTTTTTACCTTTCCCATGTCTCTTCTTAGTATTAGCTGTATCATTTTCCGGCATAACTTTCACTTCCTTAATTTTTTTGACTAGCGCCGCTATATATTAACACATTTACTATTATTAATCAAAATAAGCCTTAGTCAAAAAAACGCATAAACTGTCCTGATCATTCTGAGCATCATTTCCTCTTATAGCAAGTCCACCAAGTCTTTTGTGAATGTACTATTTATGACCATTTTAAAAAGCTCTTACCTCTTAAGCCTTCTCAAATTCCGGTTTCCATCCTGCAAACTGTACAAGCTGCTCATCCGTCCTGTGATAGTATCTTTCAGCTTTAGACTTATTCCTTCTGTTCCGACGGGTCCAGCATTCTGATTACCTTTGCCGGAACTCCGCCGACTACAGCATACGCAGGTACATCCTTTGTGACAACAGCTCCGGCAGCCACTACAGCATACTCTCCGATGGTAACACCCGGACATATGGTTACATTCATACCAAGCCATGCATTTTTCTTAACCAGCACTTTTCCGTAAGTATATTTTGTATGACGCTCATTCATATCATGATTGATCTTTGTTGTTTACATTTTTACATAAAATGGATAATATATCCAATAGAAAGATTAAATATCCTATTTAATTTTTAAATATCTTGAGGTTGGAGAATGTTATGACCACAAAACAGATAGATTACTGTATAGAACTTGCCAGAACACAGAGTTTTTCAGAGGCTCTGAGAATCTCTTTGTCAGCCAGCCTACTTTTTCATCTATTACAGCACCGATATCCCCATCGATGCAGATAGCCTGCTCCATGATATCCTCCGGGCAAACTGCTTTGCCAAAATTTACGCAGGCATATATAGCTTTCGGATTCTTTGCTGTCATCTGCCAGAAGGGATATTTCAACATCAGACAAATGCCTCAAATCTGACTACATCGTTAGACTTCACATCAACTTTTTCAGCGGTCTGCTTCAGGTGCGCATTAAAAAATGCCAAATGACACTTGCACAGATTTTCATGCATAAAGTCCGCATCCAGCTTACCTGCTATTCCTGACATAGCTTTATGAATGGCAAACTTCATATCTGAAAAGCCAACATGCTTCATATCTCTGAACACTGCCTTATAAGCCGGTGCCGAGCGCATACAGCAAACTCTTGCAGCAATCACTTCATGTTCATCGCAGGCTATCATAATGAACGGCTTATCCATAACCTTATCGTTATATTTACCGAATAGAATACCATCTATGTTTACACCGCATTTAAATTGCGGATCCTTCATGCAGAGATAATAGGCAATCGCACCACCAAATGAATGACCAGTCAGACCGATACCCTTATCAAAATCTATCAGATCACTATAATTCTGCTTAGCATAGTTCAGTGCTATATAAATATCCTTTTCCCATTCAGGAAGACGCTTTATCAGAAAACCGTCAAACCTCTCCTGATACCTGTCAATCTCCTTTGTTAGTTCCTTATCCGTACCCTTCATTTTACTAAGCTTATTAAGCGCTAAAATATTTGGGAGCATCGGTTTGTTTGCGAGTCTCGGAAGCTTCTTATCACCAAAAGTCGGAGCAGCGTCATCATACTCAGTGCAGACACCCTCCAAAGGATGACCAACCGTCATAACTACATATCCTTGAGATGCAAGCTCTATACAAAGAAATGAATTACCCTCCCTAAAGGACTGATATCCATGATTGAAAATGATAAGCGGAAACTTCTCTCCATCAATACGCGGAGCATCCTTGTAACATTCAGAAATATTATGCCCCGCCGCTGTTTCCTTGTCGTAATTAAGTGGGAGCTTAAAAGCATTTTTCACACCCTTAAACATATCCCGCGACATATACTGTTCCTTTTCAAGTCCATTCACAGCCTCTTTCATAACCGGATAATAAATACGTGCAGAGATTCTTCTCTTCATGCCCGGCGAGAGCACCTCATCTCTTTCTTCCTTTGCCGTAAATGTCGTCGTTCCTACTGCATATTTTCCGGTCGGTTTTGGACTATTTCCCATTATTCTTCTCCTCCGCATAAGTAGATAATCGATCTTGCAAGTGTATCAAAAAGTGGTCTTGGCTTACACTGGGCTCCCATAGGTGCCTTATAGCAGGCTGTAAGAATACAGTTCATCTCGATTCCTGTATAAGCAGCCGAAATAAAATTTGCTATATTCTCCGGTTTATCCCTGAGTTCATATTTTCTTTTCTTACTTTCCTTAAACAATCTAGGCAGTGCCACTGTAGATAGATAGCCAAGACTACTCTTTCCTTTTATTCCTCCGAGAATCTTTTCCGCCCTTTCAGGCTCATTTATTGCAAGAACCGTAAGATCAAAATTAATCTTCTGAATATCCATCAGATGTTTCTCCATAACATCAGCCAGGATATCAAAAATCTTATGCACTCCCTCTTCAAAACTCATTTCATCACTCGCACCAAAAAGCTGCTCTATTTCATCAATGATGTTATAGTTCATCCTCATTCCGGCAATAACATCACTTAAGATTTCTTCCAAATCCTTATAAAATCTGTAAATCCCCCCCTGAGAAAGCCCTGCCTCTTCAATGACATCCATCATAGTCACCATTTCAACCGGTTTACGAAGACACACCCGGTAAGCAGCATCTACTATAAACTTCTTTTTATTATCAATATATTCCTGTGTAACCTTTGGCATTTCATCCACCCCTTTAAAAATGAATGTAGTTTCATTTTAATTACACCGCCCCCTTTTGTCAATATAAAATGTGACAAGGGGACAGGCACCTTGTCACATTTAACGAAAAAGAGTTGATTCAGATTTCTCTAAATCAACTCTTCAAGTAGCAGGGGTACAAGGATTCGAACCTTGAAATGACGGAGTCAGAGAACTGATGCAAATCTCCGCCAGGCCCCTAAAATACTACATTGATTATCCAAACACAGCAAATAATACACTATGCGATACACTACCTATTATTATACTTCAAAAAGATATCTATCTTCTACCTATATAACTTTATCCGGATTTTGAAGTAATGACGATATAATCGGATGTAAAAGTGCTGTATTGTCTATTGAATTAATCGCACACACTTTATTACCCGCATCTTTACTTGAAGCTCCACAATGATAAACCTTTTCAGTGCCTAATCCATAATCTAAAACAATAAAACGATCATGACAATCAGGATTTGGTTTTAATCTTAACGTCGGATATTCATTATTAAAATCTGTAACTTCCGAGGCTGTGAGCGCTCCATTTCGTCCACGCTTATTCTCAGTAAAAAGCATTACATCAACACCTAATTTTTTATGAGACAGCAAATGCAAAGTTTTAATATTCACATAATCATCTATAACATAGATACTTTTCTTTGCTTTTTTATAGATTTCTATATACGCCTTATCAGCCTCAAATTTCTGCCCTTTGTATATTACATAATTCTTTATTTCCGTATCTTGAACAAAATTCTCATTTATTTTATTTATACTTTCATGTATTGCGGCAATCTGATTTTCCATCTCATCCTGTCTTGCAACAATCGACTTAGTATCAATATCAGTTGTTTCCATTAAGAGTTTCAATTCCTTCTTGGTCACAAACTGCTGGTTTTGACGAATATAATGCCTCATTTCACGAAAGGCTCTCATTATTGCAATACTTTGAGTTACTGCAATATCATTTTTAAGAACCGTAGCAAGCATATATGTACCCTGTTCTGTATATACATAAGGATTTGATCTGCTTTTACGATTAATATTTGCGGTCGCATTTTGCGACCACACCAATTCAACCTCTTCGTCAGTTAATTGAAACATAAAATCTTCTGGGAACCGGTCAATATTTCGTTTTGCCTGCTCATTAATCCTCTTTACAGTATATCCATATAACATCGCAACATCTGAATCAAGCATCACATAATAACCACGTATGGTATACACAAGACCATTCAGATTTCCAATAGGAATTATCTCAGCATTTTGTTTTTCTGCCATCCATTTTCCTCCAATTCAAAAATTTGTAGTCGCATTTTGCGACCACAAATTATGATCTCAACAATATAATTGAACTATATACTCAAAAACTTCCATTTACAGATAGAAAAAGTTTATCATAAATTACTTATTTTGTCATTGAACTTAAAATTAAAAAAAGCCTGCAAATGCAGAGCTCCATAATATATAAGATTCTTTATTGTCGTACATGCTGCCGAAACCATTTAACTATTTCGTCGATTACTCTCTCACTTTCAGATAAATCCGGACGCAAAACTGGAAATGCGTGAATCAGTTTCGGATCACTTCCCATATGACACAGGAAATGTTCCACCCCCTTATTTCCTAGCTCACCGGCAAAATCCAAAGTATATCGTTCCAACATATCAGCTTTGCTAGTTATGAGATAGCAGGGTGGAATATTATATATAATTTCAGGATGCTCCAGATTCGTATATTCAGCCATTGCCTTGCTTCGTTCATCTTTTCCATAGAAAGAACGTGACAGAAACCAGCAGAAAACTTTTTATTTCCATCAATCAGTCCGCCACCATGGATATTAACAATTACCGGTAAATCTTCTTTTACATCAGTAATCGGTTCAAATATATCCATCAACAGTTCTTTTCCGGAACGGTTCTTATATGGAATATCTCTGAATTCTTTAAGACCATCTGATGATATTTCTTTTATATCATCAAGATTCAGTGCATGGCTAAGTTTATATTTTGTTAATGATATTATTGCATTTTCGATAATAGCCATAATTAATAACCCATCTCATCAAATTCTATTATATCATCTTCTGTAATCGTCCTTACTACCCGGCAAGGAACCCCACAAGCAAAAACATTCGAAGGAATATTTCGAGTCACAACACTTCCTGCCCCAATTACACTATTATCACCAATTGTTACGCCTGCACAAACTATCACTCCAGCAGCAATCCAAACATTATTTCCAATAACAATCGGAGAATCTATTTCAATATTCCCTCTACTATGAGGTTCAAAACTGTTATCAACAACACTTACTTTTCTTTGTTCTGGAAGAAGAGGATGAGAAACCGTTAGAATCGTTACATTAGGCGCAAACATAACATTATCGCCTATAATTACTTCTTTATGATCCAAAATAGTACAGTTATAATTACAGAAGAAATTTTTACCAATATGAGTATTATTTCCCTGTTGAGCATGAAATGGAGAAATCACCAAATACGGATCTCCATCTATACTTGAAACAAGTTTTTTAAACAATCTATTCCTCCTATGAACGAACCATAAGGGTGTCTTATTAAATTTCCATTGAATTAGTTCCGAACGTAGCATAGACCAAAAATATTTTTTGTCTGAAGGTTGATATATATATTTTTTCTTCGAACTATACATATATTTTTCTCCACTAAATATTCATTATCTATCTTTAAAATTTTCAAACTAGCACAATTTAAATCTCTCTTAGAACCTACTCAATAATAGTATTAGTAATTACTATCACAGTAATCGTACCAAATTGTAATAAATTTATTAGCTTTTTTTTCATCTCTTTCACCCCATCTGCACATCAGCAGTACTATGTTTTGTATCTTTTTTCTTCTATGTCCGCTACACTAAACCACCCATCTAAAATATCCTGCTCAAACCATGCTTTGTATTTGTAATAATCCCCCATATTATTTCTTCTCATACTTATGCACTTGTTAATCCGAGGGTGAAAATATAATTGAAGCTTCAAGTCAGCCATTATCATTCTTAATTCTTTTTTGCAACTTTTTATTGCATGTTCTTTGTCTTCGAACTTATCTATAAAATTCTTAGGATCAAAATAACCTGGATATGCATTTATACCCCACAGATTTCTTTTAAAACGTTCAATAGCAATTGGGATTATCACTGCATCTGCTTCTAATGCAGCATAAATCATTCCCGAAAACAGTTCATATACTGGTACATTAGGAGAAATATTCCATGCTGCTTCCATACTACACAAGATGTTATCACCTAACCTCAGGCATTCTACAACATTAGGGATAACCTTTCTTCTGTCGTCTTTTGAACGCATGTCAAAACAAATCACCCCATTTAACGCAAGGATTTTCCCCTCAATTCCCACATGCATATTTTCATAATCACCAAGCAAAACTGTAAAATGCTGTTTTATTACTTCATTTGCAACTGATACATCATCATGTCCTACATGAGTGATTGTATATATTACTCTCCTGTCCTTTGGCGGATTAATATCGCTATTAAGAACATATATCTGATTTCCTGATAATCTCAAACTAACCTTCATTAATACATGAAGTAATCCATGAAATTTTCTTCTAGTATTTAAATTCATTTTCATACACAAAGAATTATCATCTTGTTTTTTTAAAAGATTTAGATAAATACGATATTCTTTATCACTCATAAGATTCTCGTGTTTCAGGGATAAGCGTTCAACCTTTCCACTTTTAAACCATCTATATGAGATAATATCTGGAATCTCCTGATCAATATATGATTTTCTTTCTCTATCAAGGCGTCTCTTTATTCTCTTATCCTCCAATAACTTTTCACTATTATTCAATATTACAATCAGTTTCCTTATATCTATAATTGATTCTCGCATATCTAAGTTTCTCTCTGATTTTATCCACCGGTCGAATTTCTGCACCAATTCTCTTTATCTGTTCGAATTCATCATGAGGAATAATATCGCAATTTCTGATACAGGACATTTCATAATCAACATCAAAGAATTTATAACTATTGATATTCTTTTTTACCCAATCCGTATACTCTATTGGCACATAGTATTTTTTATACTCCGGACTTACCTCTATCTCTTTTCTCAGCTGAACCATCGCGTCATAAACTTCATTATCTTTTTCCGCTATGGAATCATTCTTTGATACATAGATTCTTTTTCCAAACTTAATCAAACATACCCTTCCACAATAGACAAGCCTTGTTGGAATAATCGGAGTCCCTGTTTCCTGAGCTATTTTTATATCGCCCCAATATCTAGGCAGAATGGGCAAACTTTTTGTCAAATTCCAGGTGCTTTCCGGAAAGATCAACATATTATAACCTTGCTTAATACCTGCAACACATTGTTCATAAGCATTAGTTTTTGATTCTTTAGTTTTTCTATCAATATAAACACAACCATTCATCCGAAACGCTATATCAGCTATAGTGTTATTTATTGTAGTATAGTCACAAAGGACAAAGATATGTTTTTTTATAGCTAAAGATAATATGGGCATATCATATGCATTAGAATGATTTGCAGAAAATATAATTGGATTATTATCAACGTTCCAATCTATGTTATTTAACTTAATCACTTTAATAGGCGTTGCATGAACACACAACCACAAAAGCGGATGTACTATTCCCTTTAGACAGAACCATTTCAACTGATTTTTGAGATTACCATAATACTCAACAGCACCTTCATAATATTCCTTTTTTTCCGAAGTACTCATTTTGTCTATTTGCGATTTACTTCGCTTTTTATACTTCTTCATATTATCCTCGATTTGAATTAAACCTCATATTTTTATCTGGATCATATACACATTCCTGTTCGACTAACCTGTCAAAAAACTTGACAGAATTAATCTCTTTATCAATAATCTTATTCCAATAGACTAATCCTTTATATCCGTGGGGAACAGATTTCGGATCATTTCTTGTATCCTCTTCCATAAGATTCCACTTTAAAGTTGCCATGATATCTCTCAGATACGAAACACCTTTATCTTTTTCCATAGAATTTACATCTATAGCTTTGCCAATCGAAGAATACACTCTATCCTTACCTTTTAATGTTGCAATAGGAACTATCCAAGCATGTGTTTTCTTTGCAATATCCCATATTCCCGGATATAGATTCAGAACCAATTTATTTGGAGAATTATTCCATGTTCCCTCAGGAAATATAGCCACCTTTGCTCCAAGCTTTAATGCATATATAATTTTATTTCGTGCAGCATTTCTGCTTTTCTTATCAAATCTATCAACCAATATCATTCCCGTGATAAATGCACAAAATCCATCTATGCATCCAAGAGCCTGTTTTCTATTACCAAACAAAACATAAAAGTCCTCACCCACAGTCAAAAGAGAAGCTAAAAAATCCTCCTTAAAACCATGTGTACATGCAAATATTACTGGTCTGTCATTGGGTATGATTTCTCTTTTTACCACGCACAAATTCAACCCATATATCTTTCGTCCAGCAAAAGCAATTATTGGAAAAATCTTTTTCCTAATCACTATTCCAGGTTTGGATATAGTTTTCTTCGGATCATTTAAAATCAGGAACTTTAAAAACGGATTTTCTACATACAGTTTGCTTCTATTATTCATTTTCGAAGGCATCTTTTTCAATTCTCCCATATTGAATCTTTTTTCAAATTATTTTTCAAATTGTTCATGCATAAACCGTAAAAAATCATATTTTTTATCATATTCACGATTCACTATTATAGGAGCCATGATACCAGCATTTTTAAAGTCAATTTTGACATTATCAAATGAGGCTCTAACCAACTGAGGAGTTGTATCCCCCTTGGGTATACGAGGTGTTATTTCTTCGTCAAAACAATCTCGTGTCCATTTAACTTCGTAATATACATTTTTTCTTTCAATCATATATGACAAATGTATATCTCCTGATAAATCAGAGCGTTTATGTGTTTCTCTTGAAATTGCATTCCACCTTAATGTTGCAATTTGATCACGCAAAATAGTTAATGCTTCATCTCTATCCAGGTTACTAAAGTCAATAGGTTCACCAGCTAACACATAAATGTTCTTACTTCCGTATGGTTTCTCACTCAGCATCGGAACAACCCTTTTACCAGTATTATATGCAACATAATAAATGCCGGTATATAAGTGAAGACATAAAGAATTTTCAGAATTATTTAGTGTTCCTTCAGGATATAACAAAACACTTGATCCATTATTCAATACTTTCTCCATTTTTAGTTGACAATCTGTTCTGCTTTTTTGATCAAGCTTATTTACATATATCAAGCCATTCATCCATGCAAAATACATTTCAGGATTATGGTCCAAGTGATCTGTTGTTCCTACCACAACATATGTACTTCTATCTACTGCAGCCAAATTCGAAGCAACCTCGCCTGGAAAAGAATGACCGGCAGCAAAAATCACGTTTTCGTCATTAGGTATATCCGGCCATTTTTCAATTATAATTCTTAGTCCACCTTTTCTTGCCGCTTTACTGACAATCCAATTAGTAACAGGAAACAGTTTTCTTCTCGCTTTTATTCCATTCACACTGGTAAATGTTTCTGCTGACTTGTTTTTCCATGAAACAAGACCTACGTTTGTCCACATTTATATTGCTCCTGTCTTTTATTAAGTATTAATTCTAATTTATGTATCTCAATTCACGTCACAATCTCATTAATTATTTTGTATTATTCTCAATACTTTCAAGTTTCTTATAATCAATCTTTCCAGCTGCAGTCATAGGCAGTCTATCAGAAAACACATATTTTGTAGGTCGACTGTATTCTGGTAGTTTATCTATACATAGCTGCACTAACTCTTGCTCTATTTGTTTTCTATCTTTTGTGTATTGCTCTTTCAAAACAACATACGTTGACAATTTGACTTCAAGAGAATGATTTGCACTTTTCACTGTACAACTCGATTCTACCGATTTATGAGATTCTATAAGTTTATCTATTCGATCAGGATAAATCTTATTTCCTTGACCATTGTATATGGTAAGAATAATTCGTTTTAATCTACCTGTAACATAAACAGTTCCTTTTTCGGTAATATATCCAAGATCACCTGTATGGAACCATTTTTTTCCATCACTGTGAATACGAATTGTTTCAGCTGTGGCCTCTGGATTATCGTAATACCCTAACATCATATACGGTGTCTGAAAACAGATTTCTCCGATTTCGCCATATTTCATTTCTTTATCATTCTGATCAAAAGTTGAAACTATATTCTTGCTTAAGGGATATCCCACACTTCCAGTAAATTTCTTGTTAAAATTACCACAAGCCATCGAACCTATTTCTGTCAATCCATACCCGCTCATTATCTTGTTAGGAGCAATTACATTGTTTATTTCATTTTCTAGTTCATTTGTTAATCCATCCCCACCACTACCTATATTCTGAATAAAAGAAAGATCTGCTTTTTTAAACTTCTCGTCCTTAGGAATATACGTCAAAAATTGCGGAGCAGAACAAACTACATTTATTTTATTTTTTAAGATCTTGCTTGGAACTATCTGCGGATCTATCTTAGGAAACAGATAGTTTTCCATACCACGAGCAAGTGGAATATGAATGTTTACAATAAAACCATATGAATAAAATGGAGGAATTGTATTTAAAAACCGTATCTGCCTCTTATAATCATAATTAAGAATATCCTCGTCCAATATTCCATTTATGCTCTCATCTGTAAGCATAACCCCCTTAGGATCTCCTGTTGTTCCTCCTGTATGTGCAAGAACAGAAAACCTATTTGGCCTGAACTTATACTCATGTACCTCAGGCTGTCCCTTACTAAGTAATACAAAATCCTTCCAGGTCAAAAATGAATTATTCGTCTTACTCTTGGTTTTAATCTTAAACGCAACTTTTATATGAAATGGCATACTCTCGGCGAGGTTCAGATTCACTATTGTTTTGACTTTAGTTAAAGGAATTGCCTTGCTAATCGTCTCATTAAACAAGTTAAGAGCAATCAAAACTTCTGACCTTGCCTCATTTAAATAGTTAACCAATTCTTGCTCACTAGCCGTTACATTTATTAGATTGATTATTGCCCCTATCTTGCTACATGCATATGCACAATAAATAGTCTCTGGAGAGGACAATCCCATTATGGTAACAACATCATCAGGTTGAACACCAAGCCTCAAAAGAGATTTGGCACACTGGTCAATCTTTTGAAATACATCACCAAATGTGATTCGAACACCAAAATAATTCAACGCATAATCATTAAGATAATTCTTGTTTGCTGCATACACATATGAATACAGCGTTTCCTGTGGTATGAAGCGCTTCTTTGCTCTATCTGGATAATACTTTCCCCACGGCCTATCTATAGATGGATACCCTGTCTGTCTGTCTGTCTGAGGCATTGTCAATTGTCCCCTTTCATGTGTCAAGTCAAGTAATTAATGATTCAATACTCTCATTTTAAATGAACCATCACTCGTACTTGAGAACTGTACATCTTTTATGATTCCATCAGCAACCGTAACAAAACCATCTGTCTGCTTCGCCATCCTGTTCTTGTCTTTCTTTAGCGTTGTCGGCGAATAAGGAAGCATCACATCATGAACAGCAAACGCAATGAGATTCACACCTGGCTCATATTGTTTCACGCATTCCACAAGTTCACTAAGATGGCCAGCCTTTTCCGGCTCTCTTACATCTTTATCCCATACAATGTGTGCAACAAGATTAACGGAATCATGATCTATAGGCTTTTCGAGAACAATCGCATCATCTATGAACGCTTTTTCTTTTATCTTATTAGAAATATCAAAAAGATAGATTTCACGACCATCCGATAATTTCACCGTATCTTTCAGTCGCCCCCAAATATACACAAAGCCATTCTCATCAATCTCTGCAAGATCACCAGTATGAACCCAACCATTCACTACAGTTTTCTCCGTAAGTTTTGGCTTGTTATAGTACCCCTTCATGGTAGCTTTAGTTTTTACACGAAGCTCTCCTCTTTGATTGTAAGATAGTTCCCTATCGTTTTTATCAAATATTCCCACTTCCATCCCCGCCTGAGGAACGCCGACTGGTTCAATTACTTTAGTCGGGGTAAATCTATAGTCTGCCCTATCGATACAGATTCCAGAAAATGTCTCTGACGTACCATAACCACCATATATGCCATTTGCACCACATTCTTTCATAATTTGATTCCATCGCATATATCCAGCTCTTTACTCTTCAAAACATTTCCCCAATAAGAAGGCACTACCGCCATATGATTCAGTCGTAGGTTCTTTATCATACTTGCAAAATTCTGTGAATCAAACTTTGGGACCAATACGAATGTCATTCCAACAACAAATGGCATATGTAATCCCGCCCCAACGCCATATGCAATAAACGGTGGCATTATATCCAGGAATCTTTGTCCTGCAAATAGATGCATGCCAGATAGTTTATATTGATATGCAATTGTGTTAAAACTCTCATTTAATAAAACAACGCCTTTGGGAATACCTGTTGTTCCTCCAGTATGAAGAATTGCAACTGGCACTCCTTTTTCTGTATTCTCTATAATTTTTTTACTACCTTTATCCTTTAAACCGATAAAAGTACTCCAATTTAATACAGAATCACTATAATTGATTTTCTTGCGTTTTCCTTTTACATAATCAATTTTCTCAGATGTTTTATAAACGCCATGTTTTATTCCTATTAAAGAATCCCCTGCTGAAATTAAGATAATTTTCTCAACACTTGTATGTTCAGATATATCTTTAATCAGCCCGTAACATAGATCTATTGCTATAAACAGCTTAGAATCAGCTTCTCTAGTATAATCATAGATTCCCTCTTTGCTCGTTCTAGGATCTATCATATTTGCTACAGCACCTATTTTGCTTATTGCATAAAGAAGATATACTGTTTCCGGAGTAGTCGGCATTGCTATTGTAACAATGTCTCCCTTTTCTACGACAATCGCTGTCAGTGAATCAGCTGTACTGTCTATCTGTTCAAACATCTCACCATATGCTATTCTTCTGCCAAAATACTCCATGGCTATTCTGTTCAGATGGTTCTTATTATTTTCATAGATGCATCTATACATGGTAGTTTGAGGAAATTCAAACTCCATCACAGCTTCTGAATAATATTTTTCCCATGGTCTATCTATAGATGGATAACCTGTCTGTCTGCTGTCTGCGAAAGCATAATTCTTTCTTCCAAATTGTCAATCACTTATTTACCCTGTTTTCAAGATCTCTATAATCAATTTTGCCTATAGGTGTAAGAGGTAATTTATCAATTACAAATATCTCTTCAGGCTGAGCATACTCTGGTAGCTCTTCCTGGCATAATTCTGTTAGCTCTTTTATAATCCGATCTTTTTTCTTTTTGGCTTTTTCAGTCAAAACAACAAATATAACCGGTAACATTCCCTGTGCATGACTTTTGTCCTCAGTTCCAACAGAACAACATTCTTGAACGTTGTCATTTTTTAGAACTACATTTTCTATGAAGCTTGGAAACACCTTAAAACCATCATGCCTTACTATAATTCGTTTAATGCGTCCTTCTATGAAAAGCATCCCGTCTTCATCCATATATCCGATATCTCCGGAATGAACCCATAAAAGTCCATCAGAATGTTTTCTTAAAATAATATGTGTCTCTACTTCATTTTTATAATAGCCAATCATAGTATTGGGGCCGGTCATGCAGACTTCTCCCTTTTCTCCATACTTCATTTCTTCACCAGTTTCCGGATCAAATATAGAAATAACAGTATGAGCAAAAGGGATTCCAACGCTGCCAATCTTATTAATTTCATCCGACATACAGGCACTGACTGCAGCAGAAACTTCAGTCATCCCATATCCCTTCATTACATTGTTTTTTCCTTTATGGGATTTGATAAATGCATTGACTTTTTCTTCCAGATCTATCTTCATCGTATCCCCACCAACTACGGGTGAAATTAGATAGGATAAATCTCTATTTTTCATTTTTTTGCTCGTGATAATATTCTCATAATGTGATGGAACTCCAACTATATGCGTTGGGTTGTACTTTATCATCAAATCATCATATTTCTTAGGATCAAATGCCGGAATCAATACAACCTCCATCCCCTTAATAAGAGGCATATGCAAACCATTACCTATTCCATAAGCAATAAATGGAGGCATAATATCAGCCCAGACATCTCCTCTCGCCATATAAAATGCACTGTTCATTAACTGAAATGCGGATTGATTTAGATTATCATTTGAGAGCATTACCCCTTTCGGAACTCCGGTTGTTCCACCAGTATGAACGATAACGCAACATTCATTTTCCCGATAAGGCGATTCAATAAATTCCTGTTCTTTTCCATTTTCTATAAATGAGTACCAGTCAAAATGAGTTTTATTGATTTGAACCTTACCTTTAGATATTCTGTATAAAACTGTTGTAGTCTGAGGTAATGAATCTGCTGGAGAAACAACTATTACATTTTTCACACCAGATTCCTGAATTACTTTAACTATCTTTTCATAAGCCAAATCAATAACAACAACCGTCTTTATATCAGCTTCTTCAATATATTCTCTGATTCCTTCAGCACTTGTTCTCGGATCGATCATATTTGCTACTGCCCCAATACGATTCAAGCCATAGAAGGAATATATTACTTCCGGAAGACTGACGGCTATAACAGCTACAATATCTCCTTCGTGGATGCCAAGTTTCAAAAATGCCTTTGCAGCTTTTTCGGTCTCTTGAAAAAAAGAATTATATGTTATCTTTCTTCCGTAATAATTAAATGCTATGTCATTGGGATAGGCTTTATTTTCCGTATAAATATAATCATATGCTTTTAGCTGCGGAAGCTTGGCATTTATCTGTTCTTCTGTATAGTATTTTAACCAAGGCTTATCAATTGACGGATATCCTGTCATGCCTTCCTTATTACTTACTTCTTGTGTGAGCATAACGTCCCACTCTCCTTTAAACTCATTTACCTATGGTAAAACTAATAAGTGTCCCATAAAGTAGACAATGTGGGACATAGTATTTTTGCCCTTATTTATCGTTAAAAACGTACATTTACCATAACATTTCAATTATAAACCTAGTGTCCCAGAAAGTCTACTTTTTGAAACGTTTTTCTTCATCAAATTCCTTACATCTTCTGAAAAATGTAGATTTACTCATTCCAGTTTCTTTTGCTCCTACTCTTACTGAAATCTCCCCAGCTTTCCATAGTTCATATATTTCTTCAAAATTACTCGGAAGTTCTATCTTTTCAGCCCCAAAACGGACTCCCTTCTCTTTGGCAATAGCTATTCCCTCTGCCTGCCTCTGTTTTATGAATGATCGTTCCGTTTCTGCAACATACGCAAGAATTTGGAGAACTATATCAGCTACAAATACCCCTGTCAAATTATCATGCTCGATATTTGTATTTAATAAAGGCATATCCAGCACCTGGATATTAGCTTCTAAAACCTTTGTTATCTGCCGCCATTCCTCAAGTATTTCAGAATAATTTCTACCAAGCCGGTCAATACTCTTTATTACAATAAGATCTCCACACTTTAATCGTCTGAGCAGTTTGCAATACTCTGTTCTGTCAAAATCCTTTCCTGATACCTTATCCACATAGATGTTCTTTTCTGTAATTCCTATTTCGCGCATAGCAGCCATCTGTCTCTCAGGATTCTGATCCTTTGCTGATACACGAACATACGCATATTGTTTCATAGTATATTGCCTCCTTTCTAGTATCTCTAACCATATATAGAAAGTAGACAATGTGTTGTTGTGTATTATTTTTTCTATATTTTATGTACTTAAAATAAGTCCATTTTGAACATTATATCACCTCGTGTACTTAAAATGTACTTATGCATAATATTTTGCAAATATCATGATTTTTCTGAGGTACATTTTCATGGATAAAGATAAGCATCTTGGACTTAGAATAGACTCTGAAACACACGAAAAAATAAAAAAACTTGCAGAATACGAAGGCCGTTCCATAAATGGCGAGGTATTATATCTAATCAGACAGGCGATAAAGGAACACGAAAAGAAAAATGGGAAGCTATAGTTCCTCAAATTCACAATAAAAAAGGCGTCTCTCCAATATGTTTGGATGTTCGCCCCTTTGAATCTTTACTATCTCTCTATTATCACTATAATGATAACTCAACCTTTCTTGACTTCCTTTGCCTTTTTTCCTGTTCTCGATCTTGAGCTTCTCTTTCCGCCAACCTTATACCTTGATTCACTATTTCCGTCGTTTTATCTTTTCCAAGAACATTTTCTATAAAACTATATTTTTTAGCTTTATCATTAGCTTCAATATATTTTTCGGCAATCATATTTCCATTTTCTTCAGCCCTATATCTCCTCTTGGACTCATCATCGAGTCTCTTACTAAGATTCATGATTTCAACCTTAAATCCATTACATTTTTTCTGTAATGATACAAGTTTTTTAAGAAGATTGTTCACAAATGGTTTAATATATTTTTCTTTATAAACAGAAGCCTTTATAAGTTTGAGGGGATCCGGAATCTCCCACTTAGATTCTTCAAACTCCTCAATTCCTTCAGTATATATTTTGCTATATTCTTTAAGTCTATTAACTTGTTTTTCTATATCATGACATTCTTTTTTTATTTTTTCGTTTTCTTCCTGCAATTTTTTATTCTCATTTGCAAGTTCTTTATTTTGAGACTTTTCTCCTATTCATCATCTATATTTAATCTTAAAAAAACTTCTGGCTTATTCAGTTTCAGTTGATTATCTAACGATGTAAAATAATAAGATTTAGGTTTATCAGTAGGTATATTTGCAGCTCGCAGATTTTTTGCAACTGCAAATATCTCGTCAAACTTATAATTCAAAAGGTGAGATACTGCTGACGGGCCATCCATATAAACCCCGGCAACTTTAATACACTTGCTGTCTGCATCACATAATTCTTCCGCTATTATTCTTACCAGTAAATCAACATATACTATTTCATCTACTTTTACTGACTGAATAAGTCTTTCATATTCCACCCTTTTTTTTGTTGATTTTATGAATAAATCTAGCTTTGTGTTATCTTTCATTCCTTCATTCATTCTATCCTCCGATTCATCTGTAATCATTTCTAAATCATCATCTTCGGGTTTTGAATGAATGATAGATTTATCATTATCTTTATTACTACTTTGTTTTATATAATCAGTATTATATTGTGGCGGATTTACCGCGACGGTTTCTCCGTGACGGTTTTTCCGTGACGGCTTTTCCGCCACGGTAAATCCGCCATGGTCAACTGATTGTAAGTCCTTCCCTACGCGATCTTTTTCAGTAAAAACCTCTATATGCGATTTAAACCGCCCATGATCACCATGTACACTAGTTCGTCTCAAATATCCTTTGATTTCCAGCCTCTTCAATGATTTCCTTATTGCATCCTTTCCATCCGGTACAATTTTGCATAAACCCGCCACGGAAAAATCCCAGCCATCCGGAAGGCTACATATCGTGCACATCACACCACAATCTATCATTTTTAAGCTACTAAGCCACTCATTCAAAGCTTTATCAGTAACAATATATCTTTTACCAATACATATAGAAGGAAAGCCCTCAGACTTAATGAGTGCATATGCCTTATCTCTTCCGATTCTAAGAACCTGAGAAAGTTCTTTAGCAGTAAAGATTTTGATATCATCCTGAATTGAATTTTCTCAAGCTTTCATCTTTGTTCTCCTTTCGTATTTGTTTTGTGTGTTCATTGAATACGTGATAATATAACAAGTAGGAAACTATTCGTATGACCAATTTCAAATTAAGCGAGGTGTAATTATCTTAACTTCCAGTGAGGATTAACACTCAAACGAATAAAAGACCTCGAAAAGCCCGGAAATTCAACATTTCTATTGATTTTCCGGGCT
>OCVV012891160.1_pt1 | contig 26424 bp, 20 predicted proteins | sample 1539721 | NCBI WGS metagenome assembly OCVV01 (sample SAMN02144230, study PRJEB22623) | gut metagenome | biome: sheep rumen | host: Ovis aries | place: New Zealand | reverse complement strand
AAGCAAACCCCATGCTGCCCCTCGACTTGCATGTGTTAGGCCTGTAGCTAGCGTTCATCCTGAGCCAGGATCAAACTCTTCACTGTAATTGCTATATTATAGTTCTGTTCGACCGGCCAGGCTTCCTGCTTTATCTCGTTTATACTGTTTAGTTTTTATTCAGGAATTGACTTCGGTTTGACTGCCTTACGCATCCCTTGCGAGGGAGCGATTTGGCATGTCTGCCTTGTCTTGATTGTTCTGTTCGCAGTCTGTCAAAGAGCGTTCTCTTCGCCTCCCTTTCGGAAAGCGAGTGCAAAGATACGGCCTTTTTCCGAACCGACAAAACTTTTCATGAGTTTTTTTTGGAAAAAGATAAAAATATGTGATTTCAGACAGGAAAAAGGGAATAAGAGAGGGCGGAAGACAAGAAAAAGGAGGGGGAAGGCGAGAGGGAGGCGGCGGGAAAACCGCCGCCCGCAAGCATGGGGAGAGAGGGGGGGGAAAGAGATGGCCCTTTAAAAATCAAGTAATCTCATGGCGAAGGCATATTCTGCCCATCTGGGCAATAAGGTTCAACTGTTCATTGTTTGCAGGATGCTCCAATGTCTCTAACATGTCAATAGCCTCATACGGCCTATCCGATTTGTTCCTCCCTATATTATATAATATGTGTAATTTTAAGCATCAGGTAGAATGTCAATACTCCACAGAGGAGTTCTTGTGTATTCCACGCAATGAGTATCGTTTGTCTCAGTCGATGAGTGGAGATTGTCCCCAAAAGGAAGTTGCCCGTTAGCATAACGTCATGTACACTTGCTTGCATCCTATTGAGAGGGGACAGCATTTCTCCCGTCGCTTTTTGCCGTCTTCCTCAATAAAACATAAGTTATAATTCATGAAATATAAGTTATGGTTCATGAATTATAACTTACAATCCATGAACCATAACTTATGTTTTATGGAAGATGCGCCTGGCGTTCAATTGTCAATGTGAAGGAAAGGCTGTTCTGATGCAAGAACAAGGTGTCTGATTGCAAACGATGGTGCAACTGCTTATACAGAACAGACGTCAAGTTATGAACAACGGAGTGCGGAAAGGATTGCAGGGCTGTTTTTGGCGTTTTAAGAATTATAAACACAGAAAAAGCGGTGTGTTCGGGAGAAATGAAGTATCTTTGCAAAGTTTTTTGTAACTTAGGACAAACTGACGAGAAGAACATGATGAAGAATCGCTTATTGCGGATTGGCCTCCTCATTTATATAATAATAATGAGCAATGGCGTGGCTTCGGCACAGGAAGAGAATTACACGGCACACATCCTGCGCCTGAGGGCATACGGCAGCATTGTTTATCCATCATACAGCCGACCGATTCGGTGGATGCCCGACGGTGAACACTATGTGCAGATGGAGCAGAAGGACAATGGGCAGGAGGAGATTGTCACCTATTCGGCCAAGGACGAGAGCCGTCAGGTGCTGATTCCGGCCGAGCAACTAATGGCGGACAAGGCCAGTGGGAAGCAGATTGAGCCTTGGGACATCTCATTCAGCCATGACCAGGAGAAGGTGCTGCTGTTTACGAACACGAAGAAAGTGTGGCGCTATCACACTCGTGGCGACTACTGGGTGCTGGACCGCCAGACGGGTGCGTTGCATCAGTTGGGCAAGGGACTGCCGGAGAGCAGCCTGATGTTTGCCAAGTTCTCGCCCGATGCGAGCAAGGTGGCCTACGTGAGCCGGAACAACATCTATGTGGAGGACTTGCAGACGAAGACCCGCAGAGCCATCACCACAGACGGGTGTGACACCATTGTGAACGGCACGTTCGACTGGGTGTATGAGGAGGAGTTTGGCTGTCGCGACGGTTTCCGCTGGAGTGGCGACGGAAGGCACATAGCCTACTGGCAGAGCAACACGAGCGGCACGGGATGGTTTGACATCATCAACAACGTGGATAGCATCTACCCCACCGTGCAGCATTTCCCCTACCCCAAGGCCGGCACGACCAACAGTGCTGTGAAGGTGGGGTATGTAAGTGCAGAGGGTGGCGCGACGACGTGGCTCCCCATTCCGGGCGATGAGCGCAACAACTACTTGCCGAGGATGGAGTTTGTGCCAGGCACGAACCAACTGTTCATCCAGCAGATGGACAGACCTCAGCACAGCAACAAGGTGTGGACAGCGACGATTGGGCAGAACGATTTGAGGAACATCTTTGAGGACTCGGACAGCACGTGGGTGGAGACGAACGATGAGGTGAAGTGGCTGAAGGGAGACAAGTGGTTCACGTGGATGAGTGAACGGGACGGATGGCGGCACCTGTACAGGGTGAGTGCCGACGGACGGCAGATGGTGTGCATCACGAAGGGTGACTTCGACGTGATAGAGCAAGTGGGGCTGAACGAGAAGAGCGGCTACGCGTATTTCATTGCTTCGCCCCACAATGCCACACAACGCTACCTGTATCGGGCCCGACTGTTCGGCAACGGACAGTGCGAACTGGTGAGCGATGCCTCGCAGCAGGGACAGCACAACTACAACATGTCGCCCACCTGCACATGGGCTGTCCACACTTTCAGCAATGCCCGCACGGTGCCACAGATAGAGATGCAGTCTTTCCCCTCGGCCAAGACGGTCAGGGCACTGGTGGACAACAGCAAGGCCCAACAGGAGTTTGACCAACTGGGCATACAGCCCAAGGAGTTCGTGAAGGTGCGTTCGGGCGAACTGATGCTCGATGCCTGGATGATTAAGCCTTACAACTTCGATAGCAGCAAGAAATATCCCGTGATTATCGACGTGTATGGCGAGCCAGCCAGTTCGACCGTGCAGGATGTGTGGTCGGGCAGCACGTGGCATCAGTATCTGGCCAGCCTGGGCTACATCGTGGTGAGCATCGAGAATCGCGGTGCTGCAGCCCCGCGTGGCAGGGAGTGGCGCAAGTGCATCTACGGCGAGGTGGGCACCTTTGCCAGCGAAGACCAGGCACGAGGCATTCTCGACCTGGCGCGCCAGTTCCCCTTCATCGACACCGAGCGCATCGGCATCACGGGCTGGAGCGGCGGTGGGAGCCAGACGCTCAACTGCATGTTCCGCTATCCCAAAGTGTTCAAGACGGGCATTGCCGTGGCTTTCGTGGCCGACCAACGCCTCTACGACACCATCTATCAGGAACGCTACATGAACACTCCGCAGAACAATCCCGAGGGCTATGAGAACGGCTCGCCCATCAACTGGGCCGACGGACTGGAGGGAAATCTGCTGCTCATCCACGGCACTGGCGACGACAACGTGCACTACCAGAACTGCGAACGGCTGGTGAACAAACTCATCGAAGAGGGCAAGATGTTCTACCAAGTGTCTTATCCCATGCGCTCGCACAGCATCAGCGAGGGCGAAGGAACCACATGGCACCTGCGCAAGACGATGGAGAACTTCTGGCTGAAGTTTCTCCCAGCAGGAGGACGATAGGAGTTGACAGTTGAGAGTTGAGAGTTGACAGTTGACAGTTAAGAATATAAACCAACATACCAAAAAGAAAATGAAGAAGATTATTACTATGATGGCAGTACTCGCACTGATGACTGCTACGAGTTGTGCACAAGACAGCAAACCCGCTCAGAAAGTGATGACCGAAGCAGAGATGCAGGAGGCTCTGGCTCCTCTCTTCACTAAACTTCAAGCCATCCCCGACGATGCAAATGCCGAGGCAACCATGCAGAAAGAGGCACTCAGTTTTATGAAAGAGAACAAGAACGATGCCGGTGCCTACGTCATTCGGAACCTGTTGGCATTCACCATGCCCACCGACGAACTCATCAAGTTGGTAGATGGCGACGAGTACTTCAAGAACCACCCCCTACTGCAGGAGGCCAAGAAGGAATGGCTTGTGCAGGCCGAGACTGGTGAGGGCAAGATGTTCAAGGACTTTGAGGCTGAGTATGAAGGCAAGGTGAGCAAACTCTCCGACTATGTGGGCAAGGGCAAGTATGTACTCGTTGACTTCTGGGCCAGTTGGTGCGGTCCCTGCCGGGCAGAGATTCCCAACCTCATCAAGGTCTATAACCAGTACAAGGGCGAGAAGTTCGAAGTGCTGGGTGTGGCGACATGGGACAAGCCCGAGGACACAAAGAAGGCCATCGAGCAGATGGGCATCCCCTATCCGCAGATGCTGAATGCACAGAAGGCTGGCAGCGATGCGTATGGCATTAGCGGCATTCCGCAGATTATCCTGTTTGGTCCTGACGGCAAGATTGTGAAGAGGAACCTGAGAGGCGAGGCCATAGAGAAGACAGTGGCAGAACTGCTGAAGTGAGAGGGCTGCGACTGAGTCGCAGCACACAGAACCCCAAAACGAAGAGAGGGCTGCAAGAGGGCTGCGACTGGGTTGCAGCACAAAGAACATCGAGCGGCACAAGAGAGAACTGATGGCACTGACGAAGGACGAACTGCTGGCACTGGTCAGGAAGGGAGCAAGGAACATGTCGTGGCAAGAGAAACTGCGACTGACTGTGCTATTGAGCCTGCCAGCCATGGTGGCACAGATTTCGTCAGTGGCCATGCAGATTATCGATGCGGCCATGCTGGGACACCTCGGCACGAGGGAGTCGGCTACGGTGGGACTGGTCTCGACAACCATCTGGCTGTTCGGCGGCTTGTGTTCGGCTTTTGCTGCGGGTTTCTCCGTTCAGGTGGCGCACCATGTGGGAGCAGAAGACTTGCGAGGTGCCCGCAACATCATCAGGCAGGGCATCCTGGCAGGACTGGTGTTCAGCCTCCTGCTGACCATTGTTGGTCTCGCCATCGCCCCGTTTCTGCCAGCATGGCTGGGGGCCGATGCTGAGTTGTGTGCCGGTGCATCCGAATACTTCTCCATCGTGGCAATGGCCCTTCCTGTGCTTGAAATCAACATGCTGGCAGCCGGTGCATTGCGCTGCAGCGGCAACATCAAGGTGCCCAGTCTGCTGAACGCCCTGATGTGTGTGCTCGACGTGGCGTTCAACTACCTGTTCATCTTCGAGTTCCACATGGGCACGGCAGGTGCGGCCTATGGCACCTTCGTGGCCTACCTCATCACGATGGGACTGATGCTTTACTTCATGGCAGCGAGAGACCGCCAGTTGCGTTTCGCCCTCGACACCGAACTGGTGGGGCGTTGGGACTGGTCGCGCTACATGCCGAGCAAGAAGTCGCTCCAGAAGGCGTTCATCATTGGCTCGCCCATCAGTTTGGAACGCGGCGTGATGTGTGGTGCACAGATTGCCATCACGGGCATCATCGCTCCGCTGGGTTCTGTGGCTCTGGCAGCCAACACGTTTGGCATCAACATTGAGAGCCTCTGCTACATGCCGGGTTATGGCATCTCGGAGGCAGCCACCACGCTGGTGGGTCAGAGCCTCGGAGCGCGTCGCAAGGACCTGATGCGCAGTTTTGCGTGGATTTCCATGGGACTGGGCATGAGCATCATGGCGCTGATGGGTGTGCTGATGTGGGTGTTTGCTCCAGAGATGATGCAGATGGTGACAACCGACAGGGAGGTGGTGCAACTTGGCTCCGAAGTGCTTCGCATCGAGGCGTGGGCCGAACCGATGTTTGCCGCCAGCATCGTGGCCTACGGCGTGTTCGTGGGTTCGGGCAAGACGCTGGTGCCGAGCATCATGAACCTGGCCAGTATCTGGGTGGTGCGACTGACGCTGGCCATTGTGCTGGCTCCATCGATGGGGCTGCACGGCGTGTGGATAGCCATGTGTGTGGAACTCTGCTGGCGCGGAGCGGCCTTCCTCTTCCGCCTGAGCCGCAGGAGTTGGAGCAACATCAGCATGGAAGAGACGAAACACAATAGTACGAAAGAGGAGAACGACGAACTAATTAAGACAGAAACCATTTATGAAACTTATTAAAGACCAAGAATTTGGAGGAGAACGTCCACTCTATGCTTCGCATGATTTACGCTTGGAGAACGTGACCATCCACCTCGGCGAATCGTCCATCAAGGAAAGCAGCAACATCGAGGCCGAAGGGTGTCGGTTCGAAGGGAAGTATGTGTTCTGGGAGGTGGACAACTTCAAAATCAACAACTGCTATTTTGCCGAGAGTGCGCGCAGCAGCCTGTGGTACTCGCGCGGATGCCGCATGACAAACTGCAAGGTGGATGCACCCAAACTGTTCCGCCGCATGGATGGCATCTATGTGGAAAACACCGACTTTCCCAATGGCGAGCAATACCTGTGGGACTGCAAGAACATCGAGATGAAGAATGTGAAGATAGAGAACTGCGATTATGCCTTCATGCACTCGGAGAACATCAAGTTGACCCACTATCGCCAGGAGGGCAACTACGCCTTCCAGTATGCCAAGAACGTGGAAATTCACGATGCAGTCATCAACTCGAAAGACTCTTTCTGGGAGTCGGAGAACGTGACCATCTACGATTCCGAAATCAATGGCGAGTATCTGGCTTGGTATGGCAAAAATATCCGCCTCGTGCGCTGTCACCTCACGGGCGAGCAGTTGCTCTGCTATGTGGATGGACTGACGCTGGAGGACTGCACCTTCGGCGAGGATGCCAACCTCATCCTCGAATACTCGACTGTGAACGGCACCATCAAGGGGAATGTACACAGCATCAAGAACCCCACCAGCGGCACTGTGACCGTGGAGGGGAAGGTGGGCGAACTCATCTGGGACGAGAACCAGAAGGCACCCGCCGACGCGCGAGTGATAGTGAAGGGAGGAGTTAGGAGTTAGGAGTTAGAAGTTAGGAGTTAAGAAGATGAAATACGATTTTGACAAACCGGTGCAGCGTCGCGGCACCAACTGTGTGAAGTGGGACGAGATGCCCTCTTCCGATGTCATCCCCCTGTGGGTGGCCGACATGGACTTCGAAACAACCCCGTGCATTCAGCAGGCACTCATGGAGCGCATGCAGCACGGGTGTTTCGGCTACACGCTGGTGCCTGAAAGTTTCTACAATGCCACCATCCAATGGTTTCAGCACAGACACCAGTGGACGATTGACAGAAAGTCCTTCATCTACACAAGTGGCGTAGTGCCTGCCATCTCGGCCATCATCAAAGCACTCACCACTGCAGGAGACAAAGTGTTGGTACAAACGCCTGTATATAACTGTTTCTTTTCCAGCATCAGAAATAACGACTGTGTGTTAGAAGAGAATCCTCTCAAAAACGAGGACAATCATTATAGCATCAATTGGGAAGACTTTGAGGCGAAATGCGCCGACCCTGCTGTAAAGGTTTTCCTTCTGTGCAATCCCCACAATCCAGCAGGACGCGTATGGACACGCCAAGAGTTAGAGAAGATGGGCAACATCTGCCTGCAGCATGGCGTATTTGTCATCAGCGACGAAATCCACTGCGAGTTCACCATGCCAGGCCACACCTACACCCCCTTCGCCTCCATCTCCGAAGCGTTTGCCCGAAACAGTGCGGTGTGCATCTCCCCCTCCAAGGCTTTCAACATCGCTGGGCTGCAGATTGCCAACATCATCGTGAAAGACGAAGAAGTGAGAAAGCGAGTGGATAAGGCCATCAACATCAATGAAGTGTGTGATGTCAACCCCTTCGGTGTGATAGCCCTGCAAGCCGCCTACTCTTCCGAGGGCGAGGAATGGCTCAACCAACTCTGCCACTACATCAGCGACAACTATCAGATGGCCCGTCAGATGCTCACTGAAGCCCTGCCCCAATGCCCTGTCACCACGCTGGAAGGCACCTACCTGATGTGGGTGGACATCCGCGCCACAGGCAAGACCTCACGCCAAGTGACCGACCACCTGCTGCGAAAGGCCAAGGTCTATGTCAACTGCGGCACCATGTATGGCGACTCGGCCGGCGAAGGTTTTATCCGCATCAACCTCGCCACCCGAAGGAGCCTCTTGCGAGAAGGCATCCAACGCATCATCAGTGGAATCAGCAACAACTGATTCCACTTTTTTTTCACTTTTTTCGCCTATTCCTTGCTTTGTATTCTTATTATCTGTACATTTGCACACAGAGACTAACTTATCATCGACCAACCTATATATATGAACAGAACCACATCCCCCATACGCAGGACGATGGCTCTCCTGCTCACCCTGCTGGCCACAATGACCGTGCAGCAAGTTTGGGCGCAGAATGACTATCTTGAAAATCAAAGGAAGGCAACCGAAGACATTGCCGAGTCGATCTATGAACGCCTCTTCCCTGAAGGCAATGATGCGCACCAAAACGGTGAGTATGGGGAGTATGATGAAGAGAAGATGAAGAGGGAACACGAGCGCTTGGTCCAAGAAGTCTCCAGACAGAACACAGAATTCAACAGACAGCAGAAAGAACGTATGGATGATGCGATAAAGAGCCTTAATTTTCACATCAATTCTAAGGGCGACAATTGTGAAGGCCACCACCACGGCCCCATCGACCAGTTGTCGCACGAGGTCTTTGGCTCTTACGACCCGCTGGGCCTTGATGAACAGGCAGGTGTGATCGGCACGATAGGTGTGGGGCTGATTAGCACCGCTGTCAGCATCGGACTCGGAGCCGGTATCGGAGCAGCAGTAGGTGGTTCAGTAGGCGGAGTTCTCGGCGGTGGCATTGGCGGAGCAGCAGGTGCAGCCGTTGGTGGCATTGGCGGAGCCGTTCCCCCTCCACCACCTTCACCGACCGCAGGAGGTACCCCACCCCCTCCACCACCATCACCCGGTGAGACTCCTCCACCACCCCCCGACTATCCCTCGCCCGAAGCCCCCGAGCCTGAATACCCCGAAGAAGAACCAGAACCGATAGAACCCGAGGAGGAGGAGGAGAAAGAGACTGAGGAAGAAGAAGAGGAAGAAACCGAGGAAGAAGAACAGGAAGAGACTGAGGAAGAAGAAGAGGAAGAGACTGAGGAGGAAGAAGAGGAAGAGACCGAGGAGGAGGAAGATGAGGAAGAGACTGAAGAGGAAGATGAGGAAGAGACTGAAGAGGAAGAAACTGAGGAGGAAGAAGAGGAAGATGAGGAAGAAACTGAGGAGGAAGAAGAGGAAGAGTCTGAGGAGGAAGAAGAGCAGGAAGAGACTGAGCAAGAAGAGAGCAACGATGAGAAGCCTTCCGATGACTCTCCAGAAAATCCAGCATCTCCAGATTCTCCAGAAGATTCCCCATTCGACGATGACTTCGAGGTGCGCGACCCCGTGACGGGCGAGATGAAAAAATACTACTCCGCTGGCGACGGCACCTACTTCACCGACAACACCATCAATGCCGACGACCCCAATCAGCGATACACGCTCGACGAAATTAGGGAAATCATGCAAGACCGTGCAGAGAATGCCGATGTTCTGCGTCAGGACTACATCCAAGGACGGGTGAATGCTCAGGAGCAGCACGACCAATGGATGGAGCAGAGCCAACGAGACCTGGAGCGAGGCTACAGCGACGAGATGAAGGAATATCGCGACTGGGTAGCCAAGCAGGAACAGGCACAGAAGAAGCAGGAGGACTTGGAGAAGTTGGCAGATAAATACCATGTGAAGGCCGACGAAAAGGCCGTGAAGGATGCCATCAAATGGGAGCAGTTGATGAATCAGATAGACTCCAACACCTACCGCTACGAAGGCGATGCTTGGGATGACAAGGAACAGTATCTGGAAACTGTAGATAAGACTGCCGAGGTGGGTGTAAACGTACTTGCCAACATCACTCCGGGCGGCAGCCATGTGAAAAATGCCTACACCTTCGCCAAGAGCACCCTTGTGGCCACCAGCGAGGCCATTGCCGATGGCAAGTCGGTGAGTGAAGGCTTGCGCCACGTGGCTGTCGGCATGGGCGAAGGAGCCTTGGGGGTGATTCAGAACGAGGCAGACAGCATAGCCGATAAATACGGCGGCGGATGGAAGACTGAGTACCTCGTCACCGTAGGCACTGAAGGCACCAAGGAGGGCATGAAGGAATACTACAAGACGGGCGACTGGAACAAAGCCTTCCATGCCAGCGTAAAAGGCGTGGGCACGAAGACCGTGGAGTTTGGCGTGAGCAAGGGCATCAGCGCAGGTTTTGACACCCTTAGGGAAGGCTCAAAAGACTACGTCGATTATGCCAAGAAAGGACTTGTGCCAGACGACGACAAAGCATACAATGTCATGTCGAAACTCAACAACTTCCTCAACAAGGAGTCGAAGTTCAAGATAGGTCCAAAGGTGAAGGGCGTGAATGTCAGAGTGACTGATGTGGGCAACGGCAACGCCAAACTCGTCATGAAACAAACAGGTGTGGCTGGCATCTTCCAAGGCACCATCGACAAGGGCAAACTGACCGAGGGCATCGTGAACGAAACCCTCACCCAGACAAAGTTTGGCGATGGCGAAGGGCAGAACATCTACGAGCACCTGGGCGGTGACACCTCTGTGGCTTTGGTTGACTTTGTACCCGAGACTGCCCGCACCATGGGTACTCTCGTGGGCAAGTATGGACGTAACACCTAAAAAAACAATCTTACCCCCTCATAGCATGAAGACAGAAAAACCTCAAAAAACAGCCCCTCCACCTCCTCGCCTCATAGTGAGACACCGCTCCACATTGGCCGACGCACTCACCCTCGCCATGGAGCAATGCCTCGTGTGGCGCGAAGTAGGGAGCAGGAAGCCCTTCTCGGCCAAGGAACTCTACCTCTTCGCCCTGTGGCACGACGAGGAGCATCCGCTCACGGGGCATCAGTACTACATGGTCACGCGCGAAGGTGCCATCGGCATCAGCCCTGGACTGGAGTGGCTGACCACATGGATGTTTGTCCCGATGGAGGACTGCCGCGAGCGCGACTTCATCATGCTCAAGATGCGTGATGAACTCAAGGAGGAACTTGCTCTCCGCAAGACCGAAGAGTCCGTGCAACCATCAGAGGAACTCCATTCGGCTCAGCCTCCACAACCACCCACGGTAGTGCCTCAGCCTCCGAAGCCTAAGGCCGTCACCCTGCGGTTCTGCACCAATTGCGGCGCAAAAATAGTGCCTGGCAACAAGTTCTGCATCCAGTGCGGAACCCGTCTTCAGTAACCAAAGCACGAAACAGACATGGAAAAACAGCAACAACCTCCTCCCTCTCAGCAACAAGAGAGCATCGGTCTGGGACAATATCTGAGAAATGCCCTGCAACAGGGGCTGCAACTGCTCAAGAACCCCGTCAAACTACTGCCCACCATCGCCATCTCTCTCGTCTGGCTCATCATCGGCATCCTCTCCAACCTCTGGAAGCCTTTCCCCTGGCCCATGCAGTTCCTCAGTTTCCTCTCCTATGCTGAGGGAGGTCTCTTCGGTGGCTTTTTCGGAGCCGTAGGCGGCATTGTCGGCAAGGTCGTCATGGCCGTGTTCATCAACTCCCTCGTCCTCCCTCTCTTTGAGAAAAAGCCTCCTTTCGTGGGTGTGAAAGGCGGACTGAAAGGTATGGTGGACAGCATCAAGAACGACACGGCCAAAGGTCTCTCGCCCCTGCTTACAGGTGTGGGACTTTCCCTGTTGCTTTACACACTCATGAACATCAACCAGCGGTGGCAAAACTCGATGGTGGGCATCGTCTCGCTGGTCATGCTGCTACAGACCATCGGTAACAAAGGCAGTTTCTTCATGGGCCTCATCTTCTCGGCTGCCCGTTCCCTGACCAAGGGCAAGGTGCCGCCCCTCATCGACGTGACCCGCTTCCTTTCCGGCATGACCATCGGTTTTGCGATAGCGGTGGGTCTGAGCCTTGTTGGCCTTCACTTGTGTTTCTGGTTGGGAGGGTTCTTCCTCTTTTGGGGTGTAGTACTGACTGTACTGATGCGGGGCACATCCAAAACCTCCACGCTCCAATCCTCCAATACTGGAGTCGGTTCAGCCGCCTCTACCCCACCTCCTCCACCTCCGTCAAGTACTCCTCCCCCACCTCCACCTTCCTCGCCAGCCAATCTTCCTCCACCGCCACCTTTCCCCCCTCGCTACCGCTAAAGAACAAAACCACTTAACGATATGGAACAGAACGAACAAGAAATCAGGAATCTGTTGCGCCAACAGGCAGAGGAGGCTTTCTGGACAGGCCATTTCCCCTATCTGATGCAGGCATTGGCCATAGCCATCTCACGCTGTCAAGTGTGGCGACAGGCCGACAATGAACAAAACGTTTTCACACTCATAGAGTTGTTCAACTTTGCCAAGGACTGGGACGAACAGCATCCGCCCAAGGAGGGAGAGTTCTACCTGGTCAGCATCGAAGGAGCCATCGGACTCTGCTACGAGGTGGAATATTCGGTGCATTGGCTTTTCACACCTATGGAACCAGGCCCCCAATGCGACCTGTTGTTGGAACAAATGCAACAAGCCCTGATTCAACAACAAACCGAACAATAGAAAAAGAAGAAACTAAGTGCATACAAACAAGAAAAGTATCTTTTACTCATAAAAATTAAGAACTATGGCATTTTGTGGACAATGCGGATTTAAGAATCCAGACGGAGCGAAGTTCTGCGGCAGTTGCGGAGCAGACTTGACAGAAGAACAAACAGACCTTGCGGAAGAGACACCCCAAGCCTCAATCGCTTCAGCCCCTACAGAAGAGGAAGAAACACGACTGGCTCCTCCACCGCCACCAACATTGGAGGAAGTGGTGCCATCGCCGCCTCCTGTGCCAATGCCTCCATCTGACACACCGCAACCTCCCATGTCTGAGCCTCCCACTCAGCAGAAAGGAAAGGGGAAAGGCATCATTATCATCGGCATCGCAGTGGGGCTTGTGTTGTTGCTGGCTCTCGGCGGACTGGGCTGGTGGGGCTACTCATATATACAGAAGAACAATCCAAGCGGGGAAGAGTTGCTGTCGGGAAGTAGCATAGCAAAGAATGAGAAGAAAGACGACCCCGAAACTGGCACGGATGAAGGCACACCCTCCGACGACGAAGAGGAAGAACTGAACGGTCAGTCAGACTCCATCGCCACCCCATTGGAGGAAGACGGAAAAACGAAAGAAAAAGAGGAGAAGGGAGAGAGTGACGAGAATCGACAGTTGGCTGAGAGTGGGCGAAAGTTGGCTGAGAAAATGGAGTTCCCTGTCGTTGCCTACAATGCTGAACCTCAACACGACATGTACTACCGCAACGAAGAGGGTGACATCGGTGTGAAGTTCAACTTGAAGAAGCAGCGCAGCCGCACCTCCATCGGCACGATGGAAATCACCCACTGGCTGTCGGGCGATAAGGAGACCTATACCCTGGAACCCTGCGGCAGCAGCCTCTATCGAATCGTCAATCCCAAAAATCCGAACAAGAATACTTACCTCTTTGTCTATCAAGGAGGCAAGAAACTCATCATGGGCGACCAACACAGCAAACAACACCTAACGAAGAACTGACAACAATGAAGCATGAGACAAGACATCTCTCCACTCTCGCTGCCATGATGGCCGCAGTTCTGCTGCTGACATCCTGCAACTGGGGACGTCCCAACATCAACGGATGGAAGAGCGGCCAGCCCATCATGGACGGCTGGACATACGAGATGGCGGGCGAATACTGGCTCCCGTCGGTCATGGCTGACCAACAGCCTCAAACAGCCGAAGAGGTGGCGAACCTGCAAAAGGTGAACGTGCGAGTGAACCTGCCTGTGCATGAGGAGAACCCCATGCCCCACGATGGCATGACCTACCGTCAGGCCTCCACGGGCGGCTTCATCACGTTCCATCTCACCCCCGTGGAAGGTGACACGCTGTGTCCCATAGGCATGGCCGACTTGCACCTGAAAGAACCCATGTACTTCGACCGCGACAGCCTCAAGACCGTGCGGGTGAAGAGCCACGGCAAAGGCATCTTCAGCACCTACAGCATCAAGCAGCAACCACTGCGCGGCCAACCCAAGCAATACATCGAAGCGCTGGAGTGGAATGCGGCCATCATCTCGGTCTATCCGGGTGGCGACAGTCTGCTCATCTGCCGGGGCAACACGCTGGGCGAGGCTTACGTAGCAGAAAAGAAGCCTTGAACATCGAGAACTTCTGCGGACGGAACACAAAAGAAGAAAACGAGTACACAAGAAAAAGACGGAACACACAAGAAGAAGACGGACGCACGAAAGTAGGAGGGACCCACATCGTTCATGATGTGAGTCCCTCCTACTTATTTTTGATGCTGCACTTTTACTTCAGCAGGTCGTCGAGAGCAGACTTGAAGTCACCACCCTCCTGAGCAGGAGCCTCATTGTGTGACTCATGGTTGTTGCGAGGTGCGCGCTCAGGGCGTGGACGACGCTCGCCACGTTCGGGGCGAGGACGACGCTCGCGCTGCGGACGCTCCTGATAGTCGGCAGGCTTCTCGATGAGGGCACGACGAGAGAGTTTGTACTTGCCCGTCTTCTGGTCGATGTCGATGAGTTTCACGTCAATCTCGTCATCCTCCTTGATGCCAGCCTCCTCGACAGTGTCGAGACGCTTCCAGTCAATCTCCGAGATGTGGAGCAGACCGTCCTTGCCGGGCAAGAACTCGACAAAGCAGCCGTAAGGCATGACGCTACGCACGGTGCCGTGATAGACCTCGCCCACCTCGGGGATAGCCACGATAGCCTTGATTTTGGCAATGGCAGCCTCGATGGCATCGCGACCGGGAGCAGAAATCTGCACCTTGCCCACGCCATCCTCTTCATCGATGGTGATGACGGTTTGAGTATCTTCCTGCATCTGCTGGATAACCTTGCCACCAGGGCCAATGACAGCACCGATGAACTCCTTGGGAATGATGATTTGCTCGATGCGTGGCACGTGTGGCTTCAGTTCAGGACGTGGCTCAGAAATGGTCTTCATCATCTCGCCCATGATGTGCTCACGGCCAGCCTTGGCCTGCATGAGGGCTTTCTCCAGAATCTCGTAAGAGAGACCGTCGCACTTGATATCCATCTGAGTGGCAGTCAAGCCGTTCTTCGTACCAGTGGTCTTGAAGTCCATGTCGCCCAGGTGGTCCTCATCACCCAGAATGTCGGAGAGGATGGCATACTTCTCTTCGCCGGGGTTCTTGATGAGACCCATAGCGATGCCAGCCACAGGGTTCTTGATGGGCACACCTGCATCCATCAGAGCCAGCGTGCCGGCACATGTGGTGGCCATCGACGAAGAGCCATTGGACTCCAGCACGTCGCTGACCACGCGGATGGTGTAGGGATAATCATCAGGGAGTTGTCCCTTGATGCCGCGCCATGCAAGGTGGCCGTGACCAATCTCGCGGCGACCCACACCACGCTGTGCCTTTGCCTCGCCCGTAGAGAACGGAGGGAAGTTGTAGTGGAGCAGGAACTTCATGTAGTGGCGGTCGAGCGCACCATCCACGAGTTTCTCGTCAAGTTTGGTGCCGAGGGTGGCAGTAGCCAGTGCCTGTGTTTCACCACGAGTAAAGATGGCACTTCCGTGAGGGCCAGGCAGGGGAGACACCTCGCACCAGATGGGACGGATGTCAGTTGTCTTACGACCGTCGAGACGAGTGCCCTCGTCGAGGATGCAACGGCGCATGGCGTCGCGCTCCACGTCGTGGTAGTAGCGGTCCACGAGTGCGTATTTCTCAGCCAGTTCGTCCTCACTCAGTTCGGTGTGGGCGGCGGCGTATGCCTCTTTGTAGTCCTCACGAATCTTCTCGAAGGCTTCGGCACGCGCCTGTTTCTCCAGAGCCTGCTTCGTCACGTCATAGGCTGGCTGGTAGCACTTAGCCTGCAGGTCAGCCTTCAGTTCGTCGTCGTTCACCTCGTGGCAGTACTCGCGCTTCACGTCCTTGCCCAACTCCTTCATCAGTTCCTTCTGCAGACGGCACTGGGGCTTGATGGCCTCATGGGCAGCCTTGAGGGCTTCGAGCAAATCCTTCTCCTGCACTTCCTTCATCTCGCCTTCCACCATCATGATGTTCTCTTCGGTGGCACCGACCATCAGGTCCATGTCAGCCTCTTCCAGTTGCTGGAAAGTGGGGTTAATCACGAACTTGCCTCCAATGCGAGCCACACGCACCTCAGAGATGGGGCCTTCGAAAGGAATGTCGGAGCAAGCCAGAGCGGCACTGGCAGCAAAACCAGCCAGCGCGTCGGGCATATCTTTGCCATCGGCCGAGAAGACGATGACATTCACATAAACTTCCGCATGATAGTTCGAGGGGAACAGCGGACGGAGGGCACGGTCAACCAGACGGCAAGTGAGGATTTCCTCGTCGCTTGCCTTGCCTTCGCGCTTGGTGAAACCTCCAGGGAAACGGCCATTGGCCGCATACTTCTCACGATACTCTACCTGGAGTGGCATAAAATCTGTTCCCGGTACTGCATCTTTCGCTGCACAAACAGTGGCGAGGAGCATGGTGTCGTTCATGCGGAGCATCACCGCTCCATCCGCTTGCTTGGCCAGTTTTCCTGTTTCGATGCTGATTTCTCTTCCATCAGGCAACGAAACCTTCTTTGTAATTACGTTCATCTTGTTGTTTGAAAATATATAAAAACATCTGTAGTCGTGCCACTCTCGGCACGAAAAATCGGGCAAAGATAACTCTTTTTCTGCACATACAGACGATATTTGCACGAAAAACTGCCTTTCTTTCCTCCTTTTTAATAAGAAAGGTGTACCTTTGCTCTCAAAATGTAACACAGAGATGAAGAAAACACTCACAATGATAGCGGCAGGAGCCTTGATGTTGGCTGCCTGCGACAACACGCCGAAGTTCAGCGTGGAAGGAACGATTGAGGGGGCAAAAGACTCGATGCTCTATTTCACCCACAGCACTCTGGACGGGGTGCAGCGGTTGGATTCAGTGAAACTGAAGGAGGACGGACGTTTCTCTTTCGATGCCAAGGCACCAGCGGATGCACCCGAGTTTTATGCCTTGCAGATAGGGACACACGTCATCAACTTCGCCGTCGATAGCACGGAGAGCATCACCGTCACGGCCAAGTTGCCGACGATGGACAAGGGCTACACCATCGAGGGCAATGAGAGCAGCAAGAAAATCAAGGAGATAAGCCTGATGCAGCAACAGGTGCAGAAGCGACTGATAGCGATTGAGCAGAACGAGGACATGTTGCCAGGCGACAAGGTGGATAGTCTCCAATCCATCATCGACCGCTACAAGGAGCAGATGAAGACGAACTACATCTTTGCCGACCCGCGTTCGGCTTCAGCCTACTATGCTGTGTGCCAAAGTCTGACCGACCTGCAAGGCACCTTCCAACTGTTCAATCCGCTGACCGATCGTACCGACGTGCGCTGCTACGCCACTGTGGCCACGGCGTGGGACGGTGCCTATCCCGATGCGCCACGCACCCGACAACTGTGCAACATGGCCATTAAGGGTATGGACAACACGGCCACACCGCAACAGAAGGTGCTGCAAGTAGATGAGGAGAAAGTGGCCGAAACTGGCATCATCGACATCAACCTGCCCGACATCAACAGCCGCCTGCACAGCATCACGGAGTTGAAGGGAAAGGTGGTACTCATCGACTTCACTGTCTATGAAGCCAAAGAGTCGAGGGAACGCACCCGACTGATGCGTTCCCTCTATGAGAAATACCATGCGCAAGGGTTTGAAATCTATCAGATTTCGCTCGACGAAGACATCCACTTCTGGAAGTTCTCGTGCGAAAACCTGCCATGGGTGTGTGTGCATGAGACTGACGGTGCGACCACACAGATTTACAACATCGTCAATCTGCCCACGTTCTTCCTGGTCAACCGCGACAACGAGATTGTGCTCCGCAGCGACTTCATGAAGGGGTCACTGGAAGAGAACATCCAGCGACTGCTGTAATCCACAAAACCTCACACGTATTCCTCGCCGAGGTTCAGTTGTGCGTCGTTCACAAACTTGCGTATGTTCTTCTGGTCGCCTTTCTTGCAGATGACCAGCACGTTGCCTTCTTCCACCACCACATAGTCTTCCAGTCCTTGCACCACCGCCACATGGCCGTCGGGCAGTTTGATGATGCAGTCCTTGCAGTCGTAGAGGAGCGACTTTGAGTCGATGACCACGTTGCCCATGTCGGACTGAGGCAACGCTGCATGCAAGGAAGCCCATGTGCCGAGGTCGGCCCAGCCGAAGCGGCAAAGCATCACATCGACATTTTCCGACTTCTCCAACACACTCTGCTCCAGACTCATGTTGGGACACTTTGTGAACAACTCCATCAGCAGGTCGGCTATGTATTCGCCCTCCCTGTATTTTGTCACCACATTTTCCACAATCCCGGCAAACTCGTCGCTGGCACTTTTCACGGCATCGAGGAAAGTGTCGGCGCGCCACATGAAGAGGCCCGTGTTCCAGAGAAATTCGCCACTCTCGAAGAAGATGCGGGCAAAGTCGTTGGCAGGTTTCTCTGTGAAACTCTGCACTTTGAAGATGTTGCTGAAGTCTTTCCGTTCTTCAGTCATCTGGATGTAGCCATACGACTCCTCGGCTCGTGTGGGCTTGACACCGAGGGTGAGCAACATGCCACTCAAGCCCACATAGTCGAGGCCACGCAATATGTCCTCGCAGAATGCGTCATAGTTGGTTATGTTTTGGTCGGAAGGACTCACGATGAAACGCCCGTCGGGGCATCGGCGCTGGATTTCGAGTGCAGCCCACGTCACAGCAGGCACCGTGTTTCTGCGCATAGGCTCCATCAGGATGTTTTCATACCTCAATCCAGGCAACTGCTCCACCACCCACTTACGGTAGCCTTCGTTCGTCACGATGATGATGTTGTCGGCATCGATGAAACTGGCAAACCGCTCATAGGTCATCTGCAGCAAGGTCTTCCCTGTGCCAAGCACATCAATAAACTGTTTAGGCTTCTGTTCACGGCTCATTGGCCAAAGGCGAGTGCCAAGCCCGCCGGCCAGAATGACACAATAGTTTCTTTTGTCCATGTCACTTTATCATTTATAATAGGTATCAATAGGTTAGTTTCTTTTTCACATTGCGAATATAGGAGAAAAAAAACTATCCACCAAATTTATTTGCGAAATAATGGCCAAAAGTAACATATTTTATGAATTAGCCCACATTTCCTCTCCTCCGACTCACGCACTGCCACCACCCCGACTTTGGCGACACCACTCACTGAACATCTCCACTGCCTCTCAACCGACGTCCCGGACATCGGTCAACCGACATCGGGGACATCGGTCAACCGATGTCCGGGACGTCGGTTTGGAGGCACAAAAAGAGCCTTTCGGGAGGGTGTGAAGATGGGGGCTTCGAGGCTACGTCACTTCTTCTGCTGTGAGGCACCCGACACGGCATCCACCTGAGCCGGCTTGGCAGCCCGTTCGGGAGCCTTTCCGTCGCTCACCACCGTTGCCTCAAACCCGATTTTCTTCAGAGCGGCCACGATGGTTTTGGAGTTGGTTTTCTCGGCATCGTAGGTCACCATCACCTGCCTGGCGGCGAAGTCGGCCTCCACCTTCTTCACGCCTGCCGTCAGGCGCAGTTGGTTCTTCACATTCGTCCGCGTCTCCACGTTCTGCACCTCTGGGGTGGTCTTCACCACCAGCACTTTCAGGTCTTTTGCCATGGCGGTGACACACATGAGCAGGGCCGCCAAGAGAGTCATTGTCTTTTTCATACGTCTATTTCCTTTTTTTGCCACAAAGGTAGGACTTTCCGTTGAAAAGTGAAAATGAAATCCATTTTTCATTTCCTTTTGGCCACTTTTTCGTCGAAAAGCCGTACCTTTGCAGCCGTTATGAGTATATCCATTGAATTGAAGAACCTGACAACAGGCTACAAAGTGAAAGGCGGCGAGAAGGTCATAGCCCAGGGGCTGAACGCCACGCTGAACAGCGGCGAAATGGTCTGTCTGCTGGGGCCCAACGGTGCTGGCAAATCGACCTTGCTGCGCACCTTGGGCGGTTTCCAGCCCGCCTTGGGAGGCATGGTGACCATGATGGGGCGCGACCTCAAGAACTTTCAGAGCAAGGAACTGGCCCGCGTCGTCAGCGTGGTGCTGACCGACAACTCCGGCATCAAGAACATGACCGCCGAAGAGGTGGTGGCCATGGGACGTGCACCCTACACGGGCTTCTGGGGCAAACTGGCCCAGAAGGACAGGGACGTGGTGAAGAAGTGCATGAATTGGGTGGGCATCGAACCGCTCGCACAGCGTCCCATGCAGACACTCTCCGACGGCGAACGGCAGAAGGTGATGATAGCCAAGTCCATAGCCCAAGAAACGCCCATCATCCTGCTGGACGAACCCACCGCCTATCTCGACTATCCCAGCAAGATTGCCATGATGCTCCTGCTGCACCGACTGGCCAAAGCACTGAAAAAGACCATCTTCATGAGCACTCACGACCTGGAGCATGCCCTGCAGGTGGCCGACCAAGTGTGGTTGCTCGACCCCACACTGGGACTGACCGCCGGACTGCCCGAGGACCTCAGCATCGACGGCAGCATTGAACGATATTTTGCCAAGGAGAACATGACATACGACCGCGAGACATGTTCCTTCTCCATCAGCCACGACACTGCTCGCGAGGTGGTGGTGCAAGGAGAAGACTCGCTCCAGTACCGCCTCTTCTGCAAGGCACTGGCCCGCAACGGCATCAAGGCAGTCCGCTCGGCCGAAGACACCCAAGCCAGCACCACCGTGACCATCAGAGTGCCGGGCGACGGCACCTACCGCATGCTGGAAAATGGACACGAAAGCATCAAGGTGGACAAGATTGCCCATCTGCTCGGCATGATTGTACCGGCCATCACCAAACATCAAATCTCGGCCATCCGCGAGAAAGCCGACATGACCCCCTACGAATAAGACTCCTGACGCATGAAAAGAACACTCACTCTCCTGTTTCCCCTGATTCTCACGTGCCTCATCCCCACACTGCCCACCATGGCGCAGACGGCAGAGATGGAGCAAGACCTGTTTGACGGTCTGCGCGAAGGCGACAAGGCAGTCGTGGTGGCCGTACACGACGGCACCCTCGACGGTTCTGCCATTAGCACCTACGAGCGCATCAACCAGCAACTCAGACAAGCCTACCCCAACTATGCCTTCCGCGAGGCATGGACATCGAGAAGCACCATGAAACAAGTGCCCACCCCCGACGAACTGCTCAGCCAGTTGCAGAAGGAAGGCTACACCCACGTGCTCATCCAGTCGTCCGACCTGACCGATGGCCTCAACATGCAGTGCCTGCGCCAGACGGTGGAGGACATGAAAGGAAAGTTCAAGCACATCCGTCTGGGCGAACCGCTGCTCAGCAGTCCCGAAGACTACGAGAAAGCCATTCAGGCTGCAGCCATCTTTGGCCAGCCCAAAATGGTCAACGTCTTCGTTTGTGCCGATGCCGACAATGGCAACGCCACACAATACGCCGTGCTCGACTACACTCTCCGCAACAGGGACATGAAGGGCTGGCATGCTGTCACCATCGGCGGAATGCCCACGTTTGCCCATCTGCTCAAGCAACTGAAAAGCGAGAAGGCCAAAAAGGTACACCTCATCCCCTTCATGCTGACTAACGACAACAAGGAGGCTCTTGAAACTCTGCGCGAATGGGAGGAAGAACTGGACGACGAGGGCTACAAGGTGAGCGTGGAGATGCACTATCTGGGCGAACTGGACGACATCATCAGTCTCTTCGGCAACCACATTCGCCATGCCGAGAAGTTTCGCCGACTGACAGCCAAAGAACAGAAACTCACCACACGCTGACAAAACTATGGCAAGCCCCTATCTCGAAATACAAGGACTGACCAAACGCATCGGCCACCGTGTGCTGTTCGACAACATCTCGTTCACCGTGAACGAGCGCGAACACATCGGCCTCATCGCCAAGAACGGCACAGGCAAATCGACCCTGCTGAGCATCATTGCCGGAAAGGAAGGCGACGATGGCGGCAAGATTGTGTTCCGCAATGGCATCAAAGTGGGCTATCTGGAACAGACACCCACACTCGCCCCCCACGAGATGGAGGGAAAGGATGAGGAGTTCCTGCAACGCTACAAGCAGTATCTGACCCAGATGAAAATCTCAGCCGAAGAGGCCCAACGCACCGAGGCACAGTTGAGCGGCGGACAGGTGAAGCGCATCGCCCTGTCGAGAGTGCTGGCCGGAGAGCCCGACCTGCTCATCCTCGACGAACCCACCAACCACCTCGACCTGCAGATGATAGAGTGGATGGAAAACATGCTCAGCCGCAGCACGATGGCCATCCTCATGGTGACCCACGACCGCTACTTCCTCGACCGCATCTGCTCCTCCATCATCGAGATGGACAACGAGCGCATCTACACCTACCGGGGCAACTACTCCTACTATCTGGAGAAGCGGCAGGAGCGCATCGACAACATGAACGCAGAGATTGCTCGCGCGAACAATTTGTATAGAACAGAACTGGAATGGATGCGTTCCACTCCTTGCGCCCGCAGTTCAAAGGCCCGCTACAGGATTGAGTCTTTCTACGAACTGGAGAAACGAGCCAAGCAACGCATCGAGGAACGCAACGTGCGCCTGGAGATGGGCGGCACCTACATCGGCAACAAAATCTTCGTGATGACCAATGTGTGCAAGGCATTCGGCAGCCGCACCATCCTCAAGGACTTCAACTACAACTTCACTCGCTACGAGAAACTCGGCATCGTGGGCAACAACGGCACAGGCAAATCGACCTTCGTCAAGATGCTCCTGGGACTCGAACCCCACGACAGCGGCACCATCGACATCGGCGAAACCGTGCGCTTTGGCTACTACTCTCAGCAGGGCATGCAGTTTCGCGACGACCAGAAGGTGATTGATGCCGTGAGGGACATTGCCGAATACGTCGATATGGGCAATGGTGAACGCCTCTCTGCCAGCCAGTTCCTGCAGCACTTCCTCTTCTCGCCCGAAGAACAACACAGTTACATCTACAAACTCAGCGGTGGCGAACGCCGACGTCTCTACCTCTGCACCGTGCTGATGAAGGCTCCCAACTTCCTCATCCTCGACGAGCCGACCAACGACCTCGACATCGTCACCCTGCAGATTCTCGAAGACTACCTCAAGAACTTCCGAGGTTGCCTCATCATCGTCAGCCACGACCGCTACTTCATGGACAGAGTCGTTGACCACACCCTCGTCTTCCACGGAGACGGCGACATACAAGACTTCCCCGGCAGTTACAGCCAGTACCGCCTTTGGAAAGAGCAGAACGACAAGCAGCAACCCACCGAGAAAACACCCGCCAAAGAAGAAAAGAAACCTGACGGACGCAACCAGAACCGCGCCCGCCGGCTCACCTTCAAAGAGCGGCAAGAGTTCAACCAACTGGAACAAGACATCGCCGCCCTCGAAGACGAGAAGAAACGCATCGAGGCTGCCCTCTGCGGAGGCACCACCTCGGTGGACGAAATCACCCAGATGAGCAAACGCCTCCCCACCCTCTCCGAAGAACTGGAAGCCAAGGAACTCCGCTGGCTCGAACTCTCAGAATTTGCTTAAAATCCCAGTAAGATTAGACTCACCAACCCAATTTGCCTCACTAACCCAATTCGTCCAACTGGCAAAAACTCCCCCCAAAAGATGAACATCACCTCAGCCACCTACATCGGCTCCAAGCCACACCACTCACAGTGTCCCCAAGACCAACGCCCCGAATACGCATTCATCGGTCGCAGCAACGTGGGCAAGTCCTCCCTCATCAACGCCCTCACCGAGCGGCGCAAACTGGCCCTCACCTCCTCCACACCCGGCAAGACCATGTGCATCAACCACTTCCTCATCAACAACCAGTGGTATCTCGTTGACTTGCCCGGCTACGGCTTTGCCCAACGAGGCAAAAAAGCCATGGACAAACTGAAAGACATGATTAGTAGTTATGTGCTTGAGCGCGAACAACTCACCTGTCTCTTCGTGCTCATCGACATCCGCCACGACCCACAAAAGGTTGACCTCGCCTTTCTCCACTTTCTCGGCAGCAAAGGCGTTCCCTTCGCCATCGTCTTCACCAAGGCCGACAAACTCCCCCCCTCGAAAGTGAAACCAACCGTAGAAAGATACCTCAACACCTTGCACGAAGAATGGGAAGAACTTCCCCCTCACTTCATCACCAGTGCCACCAGCAAAATGGGACGCGAAGAACTCCTCAACTACATCGAAGACATCAACAAGAGCCTATAGAAACATGCGGGAAAGAAAATTTTCCCGTATTTTTTTGCAAAAGAATTTGTGAGGAATAAAAATAATCACTACTTTTGCACCATCTTTTTGGGACAACGGAAAAATTTGTAAAGAAAAAGAGTTGTCGCAAAACCCATCCACACAAAAACATTTTTCATAAACACTGTAATCAGTCATTTAGTAGATTAGTAGGTTTGTAAACTATTCTTACGACAAAACCACTAAACAACTACCACCACATTATGTATAATTTAGAAGAACTCAACCGCAAAGAGAAGGAGGAACTTCTCAGCATTGCTGCGGAACTGGGCATCAAGAATGCCGACAAGATGGAAGACATCAGTCTCCGGCTGGCCATCATCGACGAGCAGGCCACGACCTATGCCTCCACCGCAACCGAAAAGACAACACGCAAACGTTCAAGAGTCAGCGTCAAGAACGTTGACCGCGTCTATACGGCCAATCAGGACAAGGCCAAGAAGATAGACAAGAACATGAAAGTGACCAAAGACGAGTCGATGTATGCCGACCTGTCCGATGAAGAAAAAGCCATGCTGGCCGAAACCGAACCAGCGGCAACAGCAGAAGAGAAGCCTGCCGAGCCACAGAAGCGTGGCCGCAAGCCAAAAGCCAAGGACGGAGACGCAGCCGCCACCGAATCCGCTGCCGCACCCAGCACCGCAGAAGAAGCACCCGCACCGAAGAAGCGCGGACGCAAGCCCAAGGCAAAAGAAGAGCCTGCCGCAGCCGAACCTGCTGAAACCGTGGCTGAAGAGACCGCCCCACTCGCCGAGAGCGATGCCGAAAAGGCAAGACTCATCGACAGCGTAGTGCCAGAAGAGGCATTCACCTCGTCCGACTCTCATCCCAAGACCATCTTCTCCACAGCACAGAAGGCAGCCTCCCCTGCCAGCACCCCCGACTTCATCATCCTGCAAGACATTCCCCACGAAGAAGACTACTTCGCCGGCAACTTCCCGATTTTCGAGAAAGAAGTGGAGCATGAACCGACCTACAACAATGTGCCACAATACGACAACTTTGCTCCGCAGAACATGATGCGAAAAGACAAGATGGTGAAGGAGAAAACCTACGACTTCGACAACATCATCCGTGTGAGCGGTGTACTCGAGACAGTAGATAACTACGGGTTCCTGCGCAGCAGCGACTACAACTACCTGCCCTCACCCGACGATGTCTATGTCACCCTGCAGCAAATCAAGCACTACGGCCTCAAGACCGGCGACGTGGTCGATGGCTTCGTGCGTCCCCCTCGCGAAGGCGAACGCTTCTTCCCCCTCGCCAGCATCGAGAAAATCAACGGGTGCGACCCAGCCCGAGTGCGCGACCGCGTGGGCTTCGAGTTCCTCACCCCCCTCTTCCCCGACGAGAAGTTCCGACTCTGCAGCGGAGCCGGCGACAGCAAGTCATCCCGTGTGGTTGACCTCTTCTCGCCCATCGGCAAAGGCCAGCGCGCCCTCATCGTGGCACAGCCCAAAACAGGTAAGACCATGCTGATGAAGGACATAGCCAACTCCATCGCCGCCAACCACCCCGAAGCCTATCTCATGATGCTCCTCATCGACGAACGCCCCGAGGAGGTGACCGACATGGCCCGCACCGTCAATGCAGAAGTCATAGCCAGCACCTTCGACGCACCCGCCGAAAACCACGTCAAGATAGCCGGCATCGTGCTGGAGAAAGCCAAGCGAATGGTCGAGTGCGGCCACGATGTCGTCATCTTCCTCGACTCCATCACCCGTCTGGCCCGCGCCTACAACACCGTGTCACCAGCCTCAGGCAAAGTGCTCTCCGGCGGTGTCGATGCCAACGCACTCCACAAGCCCAAGCGCTTCTTCGGCGCAGCCCGCAACATCGAGAACGGCGGCTCGCTCACCATCATCGCCACAGCCCTCATCGACACTGGCTCCAAGATGGACGAAGTCATCTTCGAAGAGTTCAAGGGCACCGGCAACATGGAACTGCAACTCGACCGCAGCCTGGCCAACAAGCGCATCTTCCCTGCCGTCAACCTCACGGCCTCTTCCACTCGCCGCGACGACCTGCTGCAAGACCAGACCACGCTCAACCGTATGTGGGTTCTGCGCAACCATCTGGCCGACATGAACCCCATGGAAGCCATGGACTTCGTGATGAAGCAAATCGAACGCACCAAAAACAACGAAGAATTCCTCATCAGCATGAATGGATGACCAAGTGAAAAACATTGAGTATGTTTTTCGCTTGGGCAGGGGATGGTAGTAGCATTTCGAGAGGCAAGGAACGAAGCCGAAGCGAAAAGCGAACGGACATCGGAGGACCGGCAGGGGATGGTAG
>OCVV012831802.1_pt1 | contig 26425 bp, 19 predicted proteins | sample 1539721 | NCBI WGS metagenome assembly OCVV01 (sample SAMN02144230, study PRJEB22623) | gut metagenome | biome: sheep rumen | host: Ovis aries | place: New Zealand | reverse complement strand
AAAAAGAAAGAATTATGAAAAAGAAATATATGAAGCCATCATTCAGAGTAGTGGAACTGCAACACAAGTGCCAGTTACTGGCTGGCAGCGGTGACCCCACAAGGGAAGTACCCTGGTGGGACGGCGAGGGCGATTAAAGCCTCCATTTGATAAGGATAATCCCCAAGGGTCATGGAGCCCGTACCTTCGCCCCACGGAGGCCGGGGCTTCGACCCTTGGAGGCGGCACCTTCGCCCCACGGAGGCCGGGGCTTCGCAACCCCATGCAGTATTTTGGTAAACACAGAGATACAGAGATACGGAGACACGGAGAAATAATAAAAACTCTGTGCCTCTGTACCTCAGTGTTGAGTGAATATTTAGGGCAAAATCGCCATTCCTTGTCACCTCGTTGCCACACGTAACGTACTGATTATCAGATAGTGTTGCAAGGTGGCAACGGTTGCAAGGGTAAAAAACTTTATGTATGCGCGCGTGCGCGCGAAGATTCGATACTCATGCCAAACAATAAATAAAACGGGGTCGCCCTCAATTTCAATGGTACGTATAGGTCATTCTCATGGAGACGTAGCCCTTGGGCCATTTCACTTTGTCCAGGAAGAATTTTGCTGAACCATGTGACAGCAGGAACAGGTCGGGGCGCACTTCCTTGAACTCATACTGCATATTGTTCTGTTTCTCCTGCCAGTTGATGCGTGATATCTGCCAGCAGCCATCTGCGATGTGCACCCTCATGTTGTCGAGTTTCACAATATAGAACGTCCTGTTGCCCTTGGTGTAACTGCCCACATATTCCATGCCCGTCTCTTTCTTCTTCCTGTATTTCTTCTGCAGTTCCTTCACTTTCTCGCGTACTCTCTTATAGAACTGGTCATACACGTTGGCGCTCATCATGCCATCGTGTTTCAGGAACGACTTGATCTGCTTCTCCGTCAGTTCCTGCTTCATCTCCACCATCCGTACATTCGAGGTCGTGATCCTGCCGTTGTTGAACAGCACGTCCTCTGCCATCGTGATACCGAAATGCTTATGTTCCCTAAGGGCGGTCACGATAGGTCCGTAACCTGCCAGACGGGCAGCGAAGGTGATGGTCCTGCGGTGGGGGAACTTCGTCAGGTCAATATCCTTCTCCAGTTGGCAGGTCACCGAGTAGCGCAGTGCCCTGACCCGTTTTTTAAGCGGTTGGGAATTGGCAAGCACCTTCTTCAGCAGGTACTCCTCGAAAGTCATGCCCTCGGGCAGTACCACCGTCTCGGCAAGATGGAGTGAATAGGCAATATCCTCATCCTCATCTTGTGCGTGTCCATTCAGTGTCACGAGCAAAACCGCAAGCGTAAAAATTAATCGTATGACTTTCATTTCTCCTGTTATTATGTTTTTTGCAAAGATACGAATAAGTGAGTAAAATGCCAAATATTCTCCTCGATAATTACAGAGAGGGGCGGTCAAACATGTTGACCACCCCTCTTATCTATTCAGTGTTTGTGTCGGAAGGTAGTTCTTATACAATACCCTGGCTCATCATGGCGGAAGCCACCTTCATGAAGCCTGCCACGTTGGCACCCTTCACGTAGTTGATGTAACCGTCAGCCTGAGTACCGTACTTCACGCAGTTCTCGTGAATATCGTTCATGATGCGCTTCAGGTAGTCGTCAACCTCCTTGGCAGTCCATGACAGACGCTCAGAGTTCTGTGACATCTCCAGACCGGATACTGATACACCACCGGCGTTGGAAGCCTTACCAGGAGCATACAGGATCTTAGCATCCTGGAATATCTTGATAGCCTCAGGCAGTGAAGGCATGTTAGCACCCTCAGCGACGGCGATGACACCGTTGTCTACGAGAGCCTGAGCCTGCTCACCGTTGATCTCGTTCTGGGTAGCGCAAGGCAGTGCGATATCAGCCTTCTCGTGCCAAGGACGCTCACCTGCGTGATATACTGCGTTAGGATACTCCTCAGCATACTCCTTGATACGTCCACGCTCTACGTTCTTCAGCTCCTTCACGTACTCCAGCTTCTCAGCGGTGATACCGTCTGGGTCGTAGATGTAACCGTCAGAGTCAGAGAGGGTCATAGGAATAGCACCGAGCTGGATGCACTTCTCTGTAGCATACTGTGCTACGTTACCAGAACCGGAGATCAGCACCTTCTTACCCTTGATGTCGATATTGCGGGTAGCAAGCATAGAGGTCAGGAAGTAAACACAGCCGTAACCGGTAGCCTCAGGACGGATCAGTGAACCACCGAAGGGGATTCCCTTACCGGTCAGCACACCCTGGAACTGGTGGGTCAGCTTCTTGTACTGTCCGAAGAGGTAACCTACCTCACGACCACCGACACCGATGTCACCAGCGGGAACGTCCTCGTCCGGACCAATCACGCGATATAACTCATTCATGAATGCCTGGCAGAAACGCATTACCTCAGCGTCGCTCTTGCCACGTGGAGAGAAGTCAGAGCCACCCTTGGCACCACCCATTGGCAGGGTTGTCAGTGAGTTCTTGAAAGTCTGCTCGAAAGCGAGGAACTTCAAAATACCGAGGTTCACACTCTTGTGATAACGGAGACCTCCTTTGTACGGACCGATAGCGTTGTTGTGCTGGATACGGTAACCCATGTTGGTCTGAACCTTACCCTGGTCGTCTACCCATGTGATACGGAACTCATAAACACGATCGGGGATGCAAAGGCGCTCGATGAGGTTTGCCTTCTCAAACTCAGGGTGCTTGTTGTACTCTTCTTCGATAGTAGGAAGAACTTGGCTTACTGCCTGGATGTACTCCGGCTCATTGGGAAATCTCTGTTTCAGATCCTCTACAACTTTTGCTGCATTCATAATCTTTTTACTTTTTTTGGTTATTATACTATTGAAATTTGTCTCTTAGTTTATTTCGGATGCAAAATTACATCAAAATTTTGAATTACCAAACATTTTATCAAAAAAATAACGAAAAAAGTTTCTTTTTGTCACTAATTGATGAAAATCAAGGTAAAAATGACAATAATATACGGTTATTATGTGTGCGAAAACAACAAACGCCAGCTGGAAAAGCTGGCGTTTGTTAGGGAATATGTGTGGAATGTTAATGGGTGAACGACAGTTCGTCTTTCCCTTCCACCTTATTTATATATATAGTATCTCCGTTCTTGAGGTCACCATTGACGATGAGTTCCGAGATTCCGTCCTCGATATACGTCTGGATGGCACGTTTCAAGGGGCGGGCACCAAACTGTACGTCGTATCCCTTCTCGGCGACAAACTGTTTCGCCTCGTCGCTCAGGTTGATGGTATAGCCAAGGTCGCTGATGCGCTTATAGAGACCTTGCAGTTCCACGTCGATAATCTGCTTGATGGCTTCAAGGTCAAGCTGGTCGAAAGTGATGATCTCGTCCAGACGGTTAAGGAATTCTGGCGAGAACTGTTTCGACAGTGCTTTCTGCACGATGCTGCGGGCATGCTCCTTATCCTGTTCGTTGAGCATCAGGGAGCCTGAGCCGCCACTGGTGAATCCCACGCCGCGTCCGAAGTCCTTCAGTTGGCGGGTACCGGCATTCGAGGTCATGATAATCACCGTGTTTCGGAAGTCTACAAAACGTCCGTTACCATCTGTCAGTCGTCCCTCGTCAAGCACCTGCAGCAACAGGTTGAACACATTGCCATGCGCCTTCTCTATCTCGTCGAGCAGTACGATGGAGTAGGGGTGACGACGCACCCGTTCCGTCAACTGTCCACCTTCCTCATAGCCTACATAGCCCGGAGGAGCACCAATCAGTCGTGACACGTTGAACGACTCCGTATACTCACTCATGTCGACACGGATCAGTGCCTCACTGCTGCCAAACATAAACTCGGCGAGTTTCTTGGCAAGGTAAGTCTTACCCACACCTGTCGGTCCGAGGAACATAAAGGCTCCGATAGGATGGTTGGGGTCTTTCAGTCCTACCCGGTTGCGCTGGATGGCACGTACCATTTTCTCTATTGCCTTGTCCTGTGCGATGACCTGTTGCTTCAGTTCCTGTGCCATGCCTTTCAGTCGGATGCCCTCCTCCTGTGCCATGCGCTGTACGGGGACACCCGTCATCATCGACACGACATCCTGCACCTCTTTCTCCGTCACCGTCTTACGGTCATCGATGTCACCCTCCTGCCATTTGCGGTTCATCTCCGCCAGCTGGCTCTCCATCACTGTCTGACGGTCACGGTAGCCAGCTGCCAGTTCGAAGTTCTGGTTCTTGACGGCAAGCTGTTTCTTCTCCGTTACCTCTTTCAGCTCTTGTTCCAGTTGTGCTATCTCAGGGGGTACTTGTACATTATTAAGATGTACGCGTGAGCCTACCTCGTCCATGGCGTCAATCGCCTTGTCAGGTTGCTGACGGTCACTGATATAGCGGTCTGTCAATTTGACACATGCAGACAGTGCGTCATCCGTGTAGTTCACATGGTGATGGTTCTCGTAGTGTCCTTTGATGTTATGCAGAATCTGCAGCGTCTCCTCTGACGTGGTAGGTTCGACGAGCACTTTCTGGAAACGGCGTTCCAATGCTCCGTCCTTCTCGATGGAGTTGCGGTATTCGTCGAGTGTCGTGGCACCGATGCACTGTATGGTTCCCCTTGCCAGTGCGGGTTTCAGAATGTTTGCCGCATCCATCGAGCCTGGTGTGGAACCAGCTCCGATGAGGGTGTGAATCTCGTCGATAAAGATAATCACATCCTGATTCTGTTCCAGTTCCTTGATGAGCTGGCGGATGCGTTCCTCAAATTGTCCACGGTATTTCGTGCCAGCCACCACGCCCGTCAGGTCGAGGGTCACGAGTCGTTTGCCGAAGAGCATAGGTGAGCAGTCCCTGCGGGCAATCATCTGTGCCAATCCCTCTACGATGGCACTCTTGCCCACACCAGGCTCACCAATGAGGATGGGGTTGTTCTTCTTTCTGCGACCCAGAATCTCCACCACGCGCTGGATCTCCCGTTCGCGCCCCACCACGGGGTCGAGTTTGTTATCCAGAGCCTGTTGGGTGAGGTCTGTCGAGAAATTATCCAGCACCGGAGTCTTCGACTTTGCCTGTTTTGTCTGTGTGGTAGTGGTATGACTGCCCGATGCCGACTGTCGTTGACTGTTAGAGGTCTGTTCTTCCTCCTCTTCTTCAAAGTCCTCGTCTGGCAGTCCGATACCATTCTTGACACTGAATAGTGTCAGCGTATCCTCATAATTCATATTATTCATTTCCAATACTATTTTAGCTCCGTTGTCCACCTGGTCATGCAGGATGGCGAGCAGCAGGTGCTGTTCGTCCACACGGGTGGTGCGCTGGATACGTGCCTCCAGCACCGCCAGTTTCAGGATATTGCTGGCTTTTTCGTTTAGAACCAGTTCACTGGTATTGATAGGCATCCCGATCTCATCTTCTCTCACACGTGACTCCAGTTCCCTCTTCACATTTGAAGTGTTGATGGCAAGACGGCGGAACACGTCATTGACGGGTCCCTCCTTGATGCGCATCATACCGAGCAGCAGGTGTTCTGGTCCGACACTCCTGCTGGCGAGTCTTGCCGCTTCCTCGCGTGAGTAAGCGAGAATTTCCGATACCTTTGGTGAAAATTGACTTGTCATACGTTAGTGTTTTCTACAAACATTGTGCCAAAACAACAGGATGGCATGGTTGTGAATGGTGCAAAAGTACAAATAAGTCGTTAGAAAACCAAAAGATTCTCGGTTTTTCTTTCCTTGGCATCGTTCTGAAATGAAAATAAATCCTAATTTATTTTGCATTTTGCTCACTTATTCGTACCTTTAAGACCAAATTTAGTCTTGAAGGTAGGCTGCATCTCAAAAAAACTCAAATAATATTTGGTTTTTTGTTCGATTTGCACTACCTTTGTACGCTAATTGAAAAAAGGTAAAAACGCGTCAGCGGGCTTTAAAATGCCCTTAAACGCAAAATAACAATAAAAATGGATCAGACAATCGACAACGACAGAATTATCAAAATCAACATCGAGGAGGAGATGAAATCCTCGTATATCGACTACTCCATGTCGGTCATCGTAGCCCGTGCGCTGCCTGATGTACGTGACGGTTTCAAACCTGTACACCGCCGTATCCTGTACGGTATGATGAACATCAACAACGTATCGACCCAGCCGTATAAGAAGTGCGCGCGCGTCGTCGGTGAGGTACTTGGTAAGTATCACCCTCATGGCGACTCCTCCGTCTATGGAGCATTGGTGCGTATGGCACAGGACTGGAACCTGCGTTATACACTCGTTGACGGACAGGGAAACTTCGGTTCCGTGGACGGTGACTCTCCTGCTGCCATGCGTTATACGGAGTGCCGCCTCTCGAAGATGGGTGAGCATATCATGGACGACTTGGAGAAGGATACCGTTGACATGATGAACAACTTCGACGACTCTTTGCAGGAGCCGACGGTGATGCCTACCAAGATTCCTAACCTGCTGGTGAACGGTGGTAACGGTATCGCCGTGGGTATGGCTACCAATATGCCGACCCATAACCTCGGTGAGGTGATTGATGGTTGCTGCGCTTATATAGACAATCCTGATATCGACACTGATGGACTGATGAAATATATCCCAGGTCCTGACTTCCCCACGGGAGCCTATATCTATGGCTTGCAGGGTGTGAAGGATGCTTATGAGACCGGTCGTGGACGTATCGTGATGCGTGCCAAGGCAGAGATAGAGAGTGGCGAGACCCATGACAAGATTGTGGTGACCGAGATTCCATACGGTGTCAACAAGGCTGACTTGGTGAAGTATATCGCTGACCTTGCCAACGAGCATAAGATTGAGGGTGTTGCCAATGTCAATGATGAGTCGGGGCGTCAGGGTATGCGTATTGTAGTAGACTGCAAGCGTGACTGCAATGCCAATGTGCTGCTGAATAAGCTCTTTAAGATGACCGCTCTGCAAAGCTCGTTCTCTGTGAATAACATCGCACTGGTGAAGGGACGTCCCCGTCTGCTGAACCTCAAGGAATGCGTGAAATATTTCGTGGAGCATCGTCATGATGTAACCATTCGCCGTACAAAGTTCGACTTGAAGAAAGCACAGGAGCGTGCTCATATCTTGGAGGGCTTGATCATCGCTGTGAATAATATCGACGAGGTCGTACACATTATTAGAAATAGTAAGACCCCGAGTGATGCCCAGCATAACCTGGAGGAGCGTTTCAATTTGGATGAGCTGCAGTCAAAAGCAATTGTAGATATGCGTCTGTCTCAGTTGACGGGTCTGCGTGTTGACCAGTTGCATCAGGAGTTCGACGACTTGCAGAAACTCATTGCCGACTTGCAGGAAATCCTTGACAACCCCGAGCGTTGCAAGCAGGTGATGAAGGACGAGCTGCAGGAAGTGAAAGAGAAATATGGTGACGAGCGTCGTACGGAGATTATTCCTTTCGACCACGAGTTCAATGCCGAGGACTTCTATCCCGACGATCCTGTGGTGATAACCATTTCCCACATGGGTTATATCAAACGCACCAAGCTCGATGAGTTCCATGAGCAGGGCAGGGGTGGTGTCGGTGCCAAGGCTGCCCGCCACCGTGACAACGATTTCACCGAGTATATCTATCCTGCCACGATGCATAACACACTACTCTTCTTCACCCAGAAGGGACGCTGCTACTGGCAGAAGTGCTATGAGATTCCTGAGGGTGACAAGAACTCAAAGGGCCGTGCCATCCAGAATATGCTGAATATCGAGCCGGATGATGCCATCAATGCAGTATTGCGTATCAAGAACTTCAATGATACAGAGTTCCTGAACTCACACTATGTGGTGTTCGCCACGAAGAATGGTGTCATCAAGAAAACTTGTCTGGAGGCATACAGCCGTCCACGTACCAATGGTGTTATCGCCATCAATATCAACGAGGGCGACAAGGTGGTAGGTGTTCGTCTGACCAATGGACACAACGAGTTGCTGCTCGCCAACCGCAATGGTCGTGCCGTCCGTTTCAACGAAGACCAGGTACGTACCATGGGACGTGTCTCAACTGGTGTTATCGGAATGCGTCTTGACGGTGGTGACGACGAAGTTGTCGGCATGGTATGCGTCAACGACCCGCAGGCAGAGACCATCATGGTTGTCAGTGAGAATGGCTATGGAAAGCGCTCAGAGATAGAGGACTACCGTAAGACCAATCGTGGTACGAAGGGTGTGAAGACCTTGGCGATTACCGAGAAGACGGGTCGTCTGGTTGCTATCAAGGTAGTGACTGACGAGAACGACCTCATGATCATCAATAAGAGTGGTATCCTCATCCGTCTGAAAGTCGCTGATGTACGAGTGATGGGACGAGCTACCCAGGGAGTCCGTCTGATCAACCTGACGAAGAAGAACGACACTATTGCCAGTGTCTGCAAGGTGACATCCAGTCAGGAAGAGGATGTAGAAGAGGCAGAGATTGTCGATGAGGAAGAAGAGAATTAATCCGAATACTCAGAAAATAAATAGTTTAACCAATATTAAAAGCTTATGAAAAAAGTAATGATGATGGCATTGGCACTCGTAGCAAGTGCTACAGCCTTTGCCGGTGACAGTGACGCTTTGAAGGCTATTAAGAAATCAAAGAACTATGCTGATGCCGCTCAGCTTGTGAAGACCTCACAGCTCGCTAACGACGAGGAGCGTGCCGAAGCATACAATAAACTGGTAGACCTTGCCATGGAAAAGGTGGGCAAGGAGACGGGTACTATTGCCCAGAACCAGGCAGCTGCTCAGTTGGGTACAGGCAAGGAGGAGGCATACGACACCCTCGGACTGGGTGATGCCATCTGCAATGCCATTGCCGCAGCTATCGAGTGTAACAAGTATGACCAGCTTCCCAATGCAAAAGGTAAGGTTAAGCCACAGTATGATGAGAAGAACGCACAGCGCATCTGGGCTGTACGCACTCACTTGGTGAATATCGGTCAGGAAGAGGCTCGTAAGAACAATAATGCCGCTGTACTGAAATACTGGGGTGCTTTCCTTGACTCAGACGCTGATCCTCTCTTTGCCGCTCAGGACCATGAGCAAGAGAAGGGATATATCGGACAGGTAGCCTTCTTCGCTGGACGCTATGCCTTTGATGCTAAGCAGATGGAGCGTGCCGACAAGTACTTCGATATCGCTATGAAGGATCCCGAGATGAAGAAAGACGCTCTGACCTTTAAGTTGTACGCTGCAGGCAGCAACCTCAAGAGCAAGGAGGATTCTCTGAAGTATATCGATCAGCTGAAGACCCTTTATAACAATGATCCTGAGAATGACGTTCTCCTCGACAAGCTGTTCACTATGTACGATGGTATGAAGGACAAGGCTGCACAGACAGCACTGCTCGACAACCACCTCGCAAAGTATCCTAACAGCTTCGCCGCTCTTGCCAACAAGGGTATGATGGCTATCGCTGACAATAATGCTGAAGAAGGTGCTAACTGGCTCCGCAAGGCTGCTGTGGCAAGTCCTGAGAATCCTGTTATCCAGACCTACCTGGGTACCTGTCTGAGTGTACAGGCTGGTCAGACAGATGATGCCGCCAAGCGTAAGGCTCTCTACCAGGAGGCTGTACAGGCTCTCGACAAAGCTAAGCAGCTCGACCCCAACAAGCAGCAGGCTAACTGGGGATATAACCGCTATCAGGCATACTATGGACTCTATGGTGCTGATGACCCCAAGACCAAGGATGCTGAACTGGACACTAAATAAATAGAAATAATACTTGCAGATGAAGAAGCAAAAAACAATGGTGCTGCTTCTCCTTCTGCTCATGATAACACCGTGCCTGAGGGCTCAGAAGAAAGAGCTCAGTCAGGCACGGTCTTATATCAAGAGTGGGAAGGATTTTGACAAGGCGGAGAAACTGATGACCGACTTGTTGGAAAAGGATTCAGCTAACCGAACCAATGAGAAAATCTACCTGACATGGTTTCAGGCTGTCACAGAACAATATAAGGCAGCCAATGAGAAACTGTATCTGAAGCAGAAGTATGACACCGCTGCTTTCTTCAATCTGACACGCCGGCTCTATAGCATTGCTGAGACACTGGATACGCTGGATGCCCGACCTGACGAAAAGGGGAGGGTGAAGATACGCTATCGTGAAGACCATGCTGAGATGCTCGACCAGTTACGCCCTAACCTCTATTTTGGAGGCACCTATTTCCTGAGGAAGGAGGAGCTTCCAACTGCCTACGATTTCTTCGAAACGTATCTGGATGCTGCCAGTAAGCCGCTCTTTACCGGCTATGACTATCAGGAGAAGGACAAGAGGATGCCGGAAGCAGCCTATTGGGCTTCTTATGCTGGGTATAAGATGCAGGATGCCGTAAAGACACTGAAATATTTCGACTGGGCAGTGAAGGATGAGGAAAGGGCAAAATTTGTGATGCAGTATGCTTGTGAGGCATATAACTGGCAAAAGGATGAGCAGGCGTATCTCATCATGCTCAAACGGGGATTTGACGATTATCCTGATTTTCCTTACTTCTTCCCTAGACTGGTTGATTACTATAATGCGAAAGAGCGTCCGGACTCTGCATTGTATTATGCGGAGGAGGCACTGGAGGAGTACCCTGATGGTCAAATATTCCTTCTTGCCAAGTCGCTTGCCTTATTGAATCTGGAACGTTACGACGAGTGTATCAAGGTGAGTGAGCATTTGATTGCTCTTAACGACTCACTTCCCGAGCCATATTTCAATATTGCTACCGCAAAACTGAACCAGGTGCTGGCACTCGACCGCCGGAACCAGCCTCGTGTCTACCGTTCGCAGATGCATAAACTGTATGCGGAGGCACGTCCCTATATGGAGGCATACCGGAAACTGGCTCCTGACGAGAAACAGAAATGGGCACCGGCTCTTTATCGTATCTACCTCAACCTGAATATGGGCAAGCAATTTGAGGAGATAGACAAGATTATGCGGAAGCTCTAATGCTAAAAAATCGAAAATAAATACCATTGTCGTATTTGTTTTCGATTTTTTTCTTATCTTTGTAAGTCAATATGTGCAACTGAATCTAAAACAAATTATATTATTTGAAGTATTATGGAAAATAACGAACTCATTGCTCAGTGTGAGGCACGGGCAAAAGAATGGCTCTCTCCAGCCTTTGACGAGGAGACACGTAAGGAAGTACAGGCTATGTTGGACAATCCCGACAAGACAGCCCTTGTGGACGCTTTCTATCAGAATCTGGAATTTGGTACGGGTGGACTCCGTGGTATCATGGGTGCCGGTACTAACCGCATGAATAAGTATATCGTAGGTATGGCTACTCAGGGCTTTGCCAACTATATCCTGAAGGCTTTCCCCGGCAAGCAGTGCTCTGTTGTCGTAGGTCATGACTGCCGTAACAACGGACGTATGTTCGCTGAGACCGTTGCTGACATCTTCTCTGCCAACGGCATCAAGGTTTATCTGTTCGAGAGCCTCCGTCCTACACCGGAGATCTCTTTCGCAATCCGTGAGCTGGGTGCCCAGGCTGGTGTGAACGTCACCGCTTCCCATAACCCTCGTGAGTATAATGGCTACAAGGCTTACTGGGATGATGGCGCACAGGTGCTGTCTCCACACGATACGGGTATTATTGACGAGGTGAATAAGGTGACTATCAACGACGTGAAGTTCGAGGGTAACAAGGAACTTATCGAGATTATCGGTGGTGAGATGGACTGGGACTATATCCAGGCTGTCCATGAGGCTCTGATTGACCAGGAGGTGATCAACCGCCAGAAAGATCTCAATATCGTTTACTCCGCTATGCACGGCACGGGTCGTCATATCGTTCCCATGGCTCTGCGCTCTTGGGGCTTCCAGAACATCCATGTCGTTCCCGAGCAGATGGTAGTGGATGGCAACTTCCCCACCGTCGTTTCTCCTAACCCCGAGAATGCGGAGGCTATGACACTGGGTATGAAACTGGGTACCCGTCTGAATGCTGACCTCGTGATTGCCTCTGACCCCGATGCCGACCGTCTCGCTATCGTCGTCCGCAACCCGAAGGGCGAGTGGGAGATTATCAATGGTAACCAGACGGCAATGATGTTCTGCTGGTATATCATCACCAACCGTAAGAAGCTGGGTCTGATGAAGGGCAACGAGTTCCTCGTGAAGACCATCGTGACCTCTGAGGTTATCGCACAGATTGCCAAGAAGAACAATGTCGAGCTGTTCGACGAGTTCACTGGCTTCAAGTGGATTGCATACCGTATCCGTGTCAACGAGGGCAAGAAGAAGTATATCGGCGGTGGTGAGGAGAGTTACGGCTTCCTGCCATTCGACAAGGTACGTGACAAGGATGCTCCTGCCTCTATCTGTCTCATCTGTGAGATTGCCGCATGGGCTAAGGATCAGGGCAAGACACTCTACGACCTGCTGATGGACATCTACGCTGAGTATGGCTTCTCGAAGGAGACCACCATCAATGTGGTGAAGCCGGGTAAGAGTGGTGCCGACGAGATCAAGCAGATGATGGAGGACTTCCGTAAGAATCCTCCCACGGAACTGGGTGGCTCTAAGGTTTGTGTATGGAAGGACTTCCGTTCTCTGGAGCAGAAGAATGCCGACGGCACGACCTGTAAGATTGACATGCCAGCTACGTCTAACGTGCTGCAGTGGTTCTGTGAGGATGGCACGAAGGTCAGTGTCCGTCCTTCCGGTACCGAGCCAAAGATCAAGTTCTACTGCGAGATCAAGGATCCTTCCTTCAAGTGTGCCGGCTGCTACGAGCGTTGCACCAATGCCGCTATGGAGAAGGTTGCCGCTATCAAGAAGAGTCTGAACCTCGACTAATAGTATAAGGAAGAAAAAGGAGGGTGTGTCAAAATAGGCACACCCTCTCTTTGATATATTCTTTTTTTATTTTCCCGTTCTGACATACTCCAGTGCACGTTCCAACTGGGCATCTATTCCTTTTAGTGCAAACATATTTTGCGAAATGTCATGCATGGTAGAAAAAAATGTGTATCTTTGCAGGGTAATAAACAATTTTTGAGAAAATTCTATTCAAAAAGTGATGACTATGAACTGTAAACTATTAATGTTGGGAGTACTGCTCGTCCTTACGGCATGCGGTGGGAAGAAGGAGCAGAAGAGTGAAGATAACGGTGTCAACAAGCATACGGAGGAGTATATCCTTCAGCGCATAGACACCATCTATAAGACCGTAGGTAAGGCAATTGTTGATGCTGAGGGAAACCGGGTGGATTACATCGCAAGTGACTTCAATCGTGACAGTGCTTACTGTTCTCAACGCTACTATGCGCTGATGCAGCAGGCGTTGGAGGTGTGTGAGAAAACAGGTGAAGTCCTTTATGACTATGACCATTGGGTATGCGGACAGGATTTCTCTGAGGACTGGAGCTACAAAGTGAAGAAAATTTATCAGGTCACGGATTCCACGGCACTCGTCGACCTCACTATCCATAATTTCAATGACAAGGAAACGACCATCGCTCTTCGTTTTGAGCGTGATGACTGGTATATTGATGATTTCTGTCCTTCCGAGGATGGAGAGGATGACAAGGCTTATCTCCGCCGGGTGATTCAGCAGGGGGAGAAAGCTCAGGGAGCGGAACTGACATTCGACAATATGGAAGGCATCTATGATGATGAGAAGCAGGAGAGCCGCATTTGTCTGATGAGCGACGGTACAGCAACATGGGGAATGATTGGAAGTCTGAATTTTACGGAATATACCTACAGGATCAGTGGCAACACGATCTGTCTGAAACCGAAAGATGTAGACTCAGAAGAGGATTGCTACAAATATGACCCCAAGACCCGCACGCTGAAGAACGAACAAGGTTCCGTCTATTATCGGCAGGAAGAGTAGGGTATTCTTTGCAGAGGCATAAGAAATAAGTAAATATGAACTATACGGTGATTGGAACAGGTGCCATAGGAGGATACTATGGCGGACGATTGAGGAAGGCTGGAAGGGTAGTGCGATTCCTGCTGCGCTCCGACTATGAGTATGTGAAGGAGCATGGATTACAGATAGACTCCTGCGACGGCAGTTTCCATCTCGACGGGGTGGAAGCGTATAATGACACGAGACAGATGCCGAAGACGGATGTGGTGCTGGTATGCCTGAAGTCCATCAATAACTATAAGTTGAGGGAGATGCTGCCTCCCATCCTGAAAGAGGATACCTTGGTGGTGCTCATCCAGAACGGTATCGGAGTGGAGGAGGACCTGCAAAAGGAGTTCCCGCAGTTGCAGATCGTGGCTGGTCTCGCCTTTATCTGTTCGAGCAAAGTGTCTCCCGGACGTGTGTCGCATCAGTGTTATGGTTCTATCAACCTTGGCAACTACTCCTGTAAGGAGGAATTGTTTCATGAATTGCTCAAAGACTTCCAAGAGTCAGGTATCGAGGCTGCTGAGGTGCCTTATCTGGAGGCACGATGGAAGAAAGCCGTATGGAACATGCCTTTCAACGGCATGACTGTCGCCCTGAACACCTCCACCGACAAGTTGTTGATGAACCCCGCTACCCGCCAGTTGATCTATGACCAGATGATGGAGGTCGTTGGAGCCGCCAATGCTCTTGGTGTGACAGCGTTGAACAGTGAGTTCGCAGATAAGATGATGGCAATGACGGATGCGATGGTACCCTATAGTCCCTCTATGAAGCTCGACTATGACAACCGTCGCCGGATGGAGATATCATATCTCTATACCCGTCCTATTGCAGAGGCAAAAAAAGTCGGCTTCGACATGCCGAAACTTGCGATGCTCGAAGCCGAGTTGATTTTCCTTGAGTCTCTTTATTAAGTATAGCCGTTATGAAGAAAGAACTGAAAATCGTCATTGCTCTGATGTTGTGTGTGGCGTGGACGCTGCCTGCCAGTGCACAGACCACTGTAGAGAGTATCCGTAAGGAGTATCAAGCCGTTCAGCAAGATATTGCCCTGATGATGCCTAATGAAGACGGGGAAACACCGTCCCCTCCCGTATACTATGACCTGAATGTGTCGCAGAACTTGCCGGGCACAGGTCCGCATCACGAACATATCCGGATGTACTATAATGAGTTGGATGCGGACGAAGATGAGGTTTACCCACCGCATTATCTGCGATTCACCACTGCGAAGTATAATTTTGCAGCCCGTGAGTTTTACGAGGAGTACCTGTACGACGCAAAGGGACAGGTGATGTTCATTTACGTCCTCACCCCCGATGTGGCAGATGATTTGTCGCCTTACGAGCTGCGGATGTGGTTTGATGGCAAGAGTCTGTTGCGCTTCTCTGCCAAGAAATACAAGGGGGAAGAATTGTTTAACGGCACGACCATTCCAGAGCCCTACCAAGGTGAGACAGACCGTTCCCGTCAGCGTGCCCTCCGTTTCCTTGATATGTTCAAAGGAATCGATGATAATACCTATCTGTAATATTTTGTTGCTGTATGGAAGATAACAAGAGACTGTTGTCGCTGGACGTGCTGCGTGGTATGACGGTGGCAGGAATGATTTTGGTGAACAATGGGAGTGGTGACTCGTTCGAGATGCTGGAGCACTCGGCATGGAACGGGTTGACACCCTGCGATTTGGTGTTCCCTTTCTTCCTGTTCATCATGGGAATCTCCTGTTATCTGTCTCTCTCGAAATGCCAGTTTACACCTACCCGTCACATACTTTATAAAGTGGTGCGGCGTAGTGTGTTGCTTTTCTTGATAGGTCTGTTCATCAACTGGTTTTCCATGGCGATGTACGGTGACTGGCTTGATTGGGGGCATCTGCGTTACTTTGCCGTGTTACAGCGCATCGCACTCTGTTATTTCTTTGTCTCCATGTTCGCCCTCTTTGTGAATCATCGTTACATCATCCCGACCATCCTTGTGCTGTTGGGTGTGTATGGCGTTATTTTAATCGTGGGTGACGGATATGCAGAGGATGCCAGTGTGAATATTCTCGGGCGTACCGACCGGTTTCTTTTTGGTGACGACCATCTTTACCATTATACCCCTGTAGACCCGGAAGGACTGCTTGGCACCATCTCTGGCATTGCTCATGTGCTTGTCGGCTTCTATTGTGGTCAGCTCATCAAGACGGCAGCCACCATCGAGCATAAGATGATAGGACTGTTTGCTGTCGGGACTGTGTGTCTGATGGGAGGATATCTGTTGAGCTACGGACTTCCCTTGAACAAATGTGTATGGAGTCCCTCGTACATGCTCGTCACCTGTGGACTTGCTTCCTCTTTGCAGGCACTCATCATGTTACTGGTAGACGTGCGTTCGTGTAATCCGCTCTATTACAAGCCTTTCCAGATATTCGGAATGAACGCTCTTATCCTTTATGTGTGCAGTGAGTTGCTTGCCATCCTGTTTGGCAGTTGTGGCGTCTCTGCCATGATGTATGACGTCCTCCATGCTGTTATCACGTCGTTGAAATGGTGCTCTCTCGCTTACGCTCTATCGTTTGTGGCAATTATTTTCCTTATCGGCTACGTGCTATATCGTAAGCGTATATTCATAAAATTGTAGGTAGTCGGGATTAAATATCCCTTATGCTGGCGCAAGCCATCACCGGTCGGGATTGGATATCCCTTATGCTGGCGCAAGCCATCATACAAATAAACAAAAGAGGTCTGAAGATTGAAAGTAAACTTTCATCGTTCATACCTCTTTTATTTCTTTGTGATCCGGTCGGGATTCGAACCCGAGACCCACAGCTTAGAAGGCTGTTGCTCTATCCAGCTGAGCTACCAGACCATCAAATCGGGTGCAAAGGTAAATAAAAATTGGGAGATAGCCAAATTTTATACTTTAAATCTTATGTAGGTGCGGTCGTCAAAGGAGTCTTGTCCCATCATGAATGCCTTGCTGGCGAGGAACGTGTGGATGTTCAGCGGGTCGTTTTGCCGTTGTTCCGCCAACCGCTGCTCACTCTCTGCGAGGGTAGGACAGAGGAAGGGATAGCCGTCGGTGGCAAAGACAATCTCATGGGGTTGGAAGTCGAGGGTGATGACGGGGACGTGCTGTTCGGGAATGGGGAAACCGTCGATGACAGAGTAGGTGACGTTCTGCCGTTTCATGCTGTCGATGATTTCGGGGAGGATATAGTCACGTGCCGTGTCATGGGTGCGCAGCTCCTCAACGGTCATCCCCCCGGCTAATAACTGTTTTGCCTTCTCGGCACGCTTGGCGGCATAGACCGCCTCCTCAGGTTTGGGATTCTCAAAGAGCTGACCGTCCAACAGACACTGGCAGTCACCGACCATCCATATCTGTCGCTGCAAGCGGCTGTAGATGATGGCGGAGCAGGTGAGCCGCTCCTCCGGGTGTTCGGCAAACCGCTGCATCCGTGATTTCCTGTAATGCTTGCGGATATAGGCGGTGACACCACGCAGGAACTCATGACACGTCATCTGTTTAGGGGCATGGCGCAGGTAGCGGCATACCAGCCACATCGCCTGTCGTCCGTTACTGCGGAAGATGCTATGGCGATAGTCGGTCTTCGAGGTCGACCCGTCGATGACGGCGATGAAGTCAGGGGTGATGAGGATTCCGTCCTCGCTTTTTCTTTGCGGGTTCTTCGCGACGAGGTTTTGCTCGATGATAGTCATGATGTCTGGTGTCTGAAGTCTGGTGTCTGTAGTCTGCTGACCGCTGACTGTTGTCCGTTTCCTTATACCAGAAGAAATACTGCCGCTGGGCGAGTTTCTCTTTCTGGCTATGGGCACTCCATACCTTCTCCAGCGTATAGGGGTCATATCCTGTATACCATGTCTCCGTGGAGACCGTCATGGGGGTAGGGGTGAAGTCCTGTACCTGTTCGAGGTGGAAGTTCAGTTGTTTGGTAATCTCCGCCAACTGTGCCATGTCCTGCTCCGTGCATCCCGGATGGCTGGAGATGAAGTAGGGGATGATCTGCTGGTTGAGGTGCTCCTCCTTGTTGATACGGTCGAAGATGCGCTTGAAGTCATAGAACAGTTGGAAGGACGGCTTGCGCATGAGCCACAGCACCCGGTCGCTGGTATGCTCGGGAGCCACCTTCAGTCTGCCGCTGACATGCCGCGTGATGAGTTCCCGGGCATAGTCCATGGCGGCACGGTTGGTCTGTTCATCCTTGCTGTGATGCAGGATGAGGTCGTAACGCACCCCACTGCCAATGAAGCTCTTCTTGATGCCGGGCAGTGCGTCGACGGAGCGGTAGATGTCGAGCAGGGCACTGTGGTCGGTATTCAGGTTCGGACAAATCTGCGGATGGATGCAGCTGGGTCGCTTGCATTTCTCACATGCCTTGATGTTACGTCCTTTCATGCCGTACATATTGGCAGAGGGACCGCCGAGGTCAGAGAGATAACCTTTGAAGTCAGGCATCTTCATCACCTCCCTGACTTCCCGCAAGATACTCTCCTTGGAGCGGCAGGCAATGAACTTACCCTGATGGGCGGAGATGGTGCAGAAGGCACAGCCGCCGAAACAGCCACGGTGGATGTTCACGCTGTGCTTGATCATCTCGTAGGCAGGAATGCGTTTCCCCTTGTATTTCGGATGAGGCTGACGGGTATAGGGGAGGTCGAAAGAAGCATCCAGCTCCTCTGTGGTCATCGGCGGATAGGGAGGGTTGACGATGACTAGTTGAGAGTTGGGAGTTGAGAGTTGAGAGTTGAGGGGTTGGATGAGTCGTTGGGCATGCATCATGTTCGACTGTTCCTCGATGTGTCGGAAGTTCTCTGCCTGCAGGCGCTTGTCCTTCAGACACTCCTCATGGCTATGCAGTACGATGTCCTGACTGGTGATACCTCCAGGGATGTCTTGCTCCTTGGATAGATACACAATCTGGGGGATGTCATGGAGAGCGCTGACCGGTTGTCCCTCATCCAAGCGTCGGGCAATCTCAAGAATCGTCTTCTCCCCCATGCCATAAGAGATAAGGTCGGCAGGAGCGTCACACAGGATACATGGGCGCAGTCTTTCCTGCCAGTAGTCGTAATGCGTCAGTCGGCGCAGGGAAGCCTCGATGCCTCCCAGTACGATGGGAACATCGGGATAGAGCTCACGTAAGATGCGGCTGTATACGATGGTCGGATATTCCGGGCGGGCATCATGTCTGCCGTCAGGACTATAGGCATCCTCCGAGCGCAGACGACGGTTAGCCGTGTATTTGTTGACCATCGAGTCCATGCATCCCGGAGAGATACCGAAGAACAGACGGGGACGACCCAGTTTCTTGAAGTCCCGATAGTCACCATGCCAGTCAGGCTGCGGTACGATGGCTACCTTATAGCCGGCAGCCTCCAGCACCCGTCCGATGACGGCGGCACCAAAGGAGGGATGGTCAACGTATGCGTCGCCGGCAAACAAGATGACATCGACCTCCGTCCATCCACGGAGGTCAAGTTCCTTCTTCGTTGTCGGAAGAAAATCAGTTAGCTTATACTCCATCCCTCTCTCACCTCTTACCTCTTACCTCTTACCTCTCACCTCTTAATTAAACGGTGTCCCCTGGAAGGCACGTGTCGTCATACCGAGGTTGTCGTTGCCACGGTTCTTCCAGTTGATAAACAACAGGACGAGCTGTTGCAGACCATACGCTTTCATGTTCTGGTGATAGATGACATCCAGGCAGAGGTCCAGCAGGTTCTTGTCCTTCCCTGCGTCCGACTCCAGCATGGAGCGGATGTTCAGTTTCAGTTTGTCGAGAACCTGCTCGTCCACATAGCCGTTGGAGTCAATCAGGTCACGGAAGAGTTGGTACTTCTCGATAGTCTCTAAGTGTTGGTCACTGATCTCAATGTTTCTTGTACCACTTGAGTTTGTTTGAATCTTGTACATAATCAATAGGTTTTTAGTTATTATTTAAGTAAGAAATTTAATATTCCACGCATGATAGCACCTTGCTTCTGCTCATCCATGATGCACTCGAAGGGGAATCCCATGGTGAACGAGCGGTAGTCCCTTCCCTTGTAGGCGACAGCCGCATCCTGTCCGTCCGCATATTGCATGACGGTGAAGGCAGGAGCCGCAGGGCGGAGGATGTCTGCCGACGTGGCGGCGTAGTGCTCCTCGTTGAGCATATTATAATAAGGTATCACGGTTCCCAGTCCGTTCACCTGATTATTCTCCGCACGGTATTGTCCGCCATAGGTGCATTTCAGTGTCTCACTGACAAACTGCTCCTCTTCCGTTCCCATGATGTCCGTACCGATATAGGCACCACTCACCAGCAGAGCACCTCCACGACGGGTGTAGTCTGTGAGTGTCTTGCGCATGCTCTTTGTGAACGTCTTATAGTACACCAGACTATGTCCGTCGTTGCGCTCCAGTCCTAACACGAGGTCAACCAGCGGATAGTTCTTCAGTTTCACCTTGCCATCCTCGATCACCTTGTCGGACGCACTGACGATATTATACTCCTGAGCAGAGGCAATCGCCTTGGCATGGGTGGTGACATAGTTGAACTCGTTGCCGGCGACAAACGACAGACCAGCCCATCCGGCCGTCGTGCCATAAGTGATACCCGGGTCGTCGTTTATGTCAAACTCCTTTTCGCCACCAATGGTACGGATAGCAGGAGACGACAAGCGGTGGAAGTTGTTGACGATCATCACTGTCTTCTTCGCACCGGGGTGATAATAGGCGGAGAGGGTCTCAGAGGGAAAACTGCGTCCGCCCTTGTTGACGGCAACCACTTTGAAGTGGTAGAGCATGTCAGGTTCCAGTTCCAGTTCATGACTCTTGCCCTTGACATAAGTGCCATTATCGAAATCAGCACCACCCTGTGAGGTATAGACGATATACCCTGTTGCCTCGGCAGACGGCTCTTGCAGGTCTGTCACCTCCTCCCAATGCAGTCGTGCCTTGTTCTTGGAAAGCTCGATATAGAAATTCTCGGGAGCCAAGGGTGCTACGACACATGAGCGGTTATGTTGCTCGTTGACATAACGCAGGATGGTCTTATAGATGATACGTGCCAGCGTAAACTTGAAATGAGGGTCATGTCCGTAGCGCATATCATTGAAGTTCTGATGCGACAATGTCTCCAGGATAGCACTTGGCACGGCAGGCAGTCTGGTCTCGGAATAGTTGCGGTCGTAGAGCTCACGACGGTTCCAGCGTCCGTATTGGTATTGTAACCCTGTGCTGATATTCGTCAACAGCGCATCCGCAAAGTCACGGGAGGCAAGACGGGAGATCCCTGCGTTGAGTTTTCCTTCGTTGAAGTTGGAGGTGAAGATCGACAAGGTACCAATTATTCCATTCTCTTCTTTGGCGATACCAGCATCACTATGTATGGCGAGTGACAACTCGATAGGAACGCGCAGTCCGGTGGTGTCAGGAACAAAGGGAGAGCCGCCAGCCAGGTAGTTGGTCATGTTCGACCGCACGTTGATGTCGTCGGCATAGTCGTCAGTACCCATTCTGCCGCTATAGACAGAGTAGGGCATGCCAGCCCATTGCGCATAATAGCGGGCACCCTCTATGGCACGGGGCAGTCCGCTGACTGTCTCACCACGTCTGATATTACCCATGCCGCCACCGAAACGGACAGCATCCGTCGTCACCACACCACTCTGGTTGCTCTGGTTCGTCAGTGTCACACGGTTGAACTCACTATACCCCTTGTCAAACTCGAAAGTGCCCAGGTACACCCAGGTGCCGCCACCCATCCGCTGGTTGACATGGAAGACGGTGCGCTCACCCTTGTGCCATACCGTATATTCCGCATTGTCGATGCTGTTGTCCACGGTCTGGTAGCTCACGTAGACGGCATAGCGTCCCGACTTGGGGAAGTCAGGCTGGTAACTTGCCAGTGAGTAACGGCTCTTGCTGTTGGTGGTCTTCACCATACGTGCCGTACCAGCCATGAAAGGATTCTCGTTGTCGACGTATGCGGTGTCATGATAGGCGAAACCAGCCATGGGGGCATCCTTCCATCTACCATGGGAGGTCGCTTCGATATAGTTGCGTTTGCTGCCGTCGTTGTCCACGATGACCTCCTCTTTCTGCCAGGCACGCTCACGGGGAGTGAAGACAACGGCTCCCGCATTCTCCAGCATAGGGATGAGGTAGGGGACTACGATGGTCTGTGTGAAGAGGTCTTCCGTCGTGCCGAAGAGTTTCGGACGCTGCCATTTCCATATTCCGTTCTTCACGTCGTAATAGCGGCCGTGACTTGCCCATAGGGAGAGGTGTCTGCCCTGCAGACCCTCCGTGATATCATGAGGAATATCCATGTTCTTGACCCATGGCTCCCCTTGGTAGTCGGTTCCCCACATACGGGTTTTGTCCTTGTGCTTCTTCAGGCGGTTGGGAATGAGCTCCTGTATCTCGTAATTGTGGGTCTTCACCTGTAGGAAATAGTCGTCATAAGGTGACGGCAGCACCTCCTTTATCTTGGCGTAGATATCCTCCACCACCTGTGGGGTAAAGCTCTGTTCCGCAAAGGCATCATTCACCTTGACGGTGAGCGTCTCATTCTCATCGTCCATCTCCAAGTCAGAAAGATGGGCAGTCCTGGAGAACTGGGCTCCCTGAGGCTTGTAGTTCTTGAAGTAATTCTCCAGTTTGTCCTTGATGGCACTTGTGTTCGAGTTTTGTGCCCAAGTCTGTCCACCGCAGAGCACTGCGGTCATCCATAAAACAAATATTGTTTTTCTCATCAGTTTTTTCCAATCGTGAAGTTCTCAGGTTTCTTGCCCTTGAACTTGCTGAAGTATAGTTTAATCTCGCGCATCTGTTGGTCGATGTCGCCGTTGGGTATAATTGTTTTCGTACATTCGATATGTTTCCGCTCATAGTCGACACCATAGAGCAGGATAGGCATCTCTGCCTTCAGGGCGATATAATAAAAGCCCTTCTTCCAGTCAGGATTAGGGGAACGGGTGCCCTCCGGCGTGATACAGAGGTGGAAGGTCTTTGCTTGCCGTGCCGTCTCTGCCATATTGTCGGTCATACTCGTCTTCTTCGACCGCCATACGGGGATGCCGCCCAGTTTCCTGAAGATAGGACCGAGCGGCCAGAAGAACCACTCCTTCTTCATCAGGAAGTTGCTGTCAATGCCCTCCGCGCCACTATAGAGCTGTCCGATCAGGAAGTCCCAGTTGCTGGTGTGGGGAGCCAGACATATAATATACTTGTCGGGGTGAGCCTCCGTTACCTCGGTGGTCCACCCCATACGTTTGTAAAGTAGCCAATTACAAAATGATTTCCACATACTCCTACAAAAAATTAATATGGTCAACGATCTCGCAGACCTCCTTGCTGAATTTCTCCCTGAGGTCTTTGAAATACAGTTTCGCCGGCATTCCCGGCTCCGGGTGTGAGATACGGCTGATGTAGTTTTTCTGTAATTTAGCGATAGAATGCAAGATGGTCTCCACCTCAAAGCGATTAGGGGCGTTACCATACAACGATGCTGCTACGAAGTCTACAAAGAGTTCCTCACAGATTAGGTTGATTTGTTTTTTCAGATCTCGTCTGTTTGCCATAAATTGTCTCCTCCTATTATTACTTATTTTGTTTTGCACTCCAAAGATACGGAAAATATTTCTACTTACCAAGCTTTCATCACAAAAAAATATTAAAAAGGAGAAAATACCTCTTATTCTTTCTTATTTCTACCAGAAAATGATTAATTTTGTCAGCCAATTAGGAAATTATTCAATTAATTAATAAAGATTCTATGGAAAAGAGTGCATTGCAGAAAGCAAGAGCAGCCTATCAGCCTAAATTGCCAAAGGCTCTTCAGGGCGCAGTGAAAATCAAGGAGGGTCAGCCGACCCAGAGTGTAGGTGACCAGGAGGAGATCAAGAAGTTGTTCCCCAACACTTATGGCATGCCTATCGTGGAGTTCGTTCCTGCTGACGAGGCTAATACCAAGAAGATGAACGTGGGTATCATCCTCTCTGGCGGTCAGGCTCCTGGTGGTCATAACGTGATTACCGGTCTGTTCGACCAGATTAAGAAACTCAACCCTGAGAACCGCCTGTTCGGTTTCATCCTGGGTCCTGGCGGTCTGGTAGACCATAACTACATGGAGCTGACCAAGGAGATTATCGACGAGTACCGTAACACGGGTGGTTTCGATATGATTGGCTCAGGTCGTACGAAGCTGGAGAAGGTAGACCAGTTTGAGAAGGGTCTGGAGATTATCCGTGAGCTCGACATCAAGGCTATCGTGATTATCGGTGGTGACGACTCTAACACCAATGCCTGCGTCCTCGCTGAGTACTATGCCGCCAAGAACTATGGCGTACAGGTCATCGGTTGTCCTAAGACCATTGACGGTGACTTGAAGAATGCCCAGATTGAGACTTCCTTCGGTTTCGATACCGCTTGTAAGACCTACTCGGAGCTGATTGGTAATATCGAGCGCGACTGTAACTCTGCACGTAAGTACTGGCACTTCATCAAGGTGATGGGACGCTCTGCCTCTCATATCGCCTTGGAGTGTGCTTTGCAGACACAGCCAAACATCTGTCTCGTCAGCGAGGAGGTGGAGGCTAAGGAGCAGAGCCTGGACGATATCGTTACCTATATCGCCAATGCTGTTGCCACACGTGCCGCTGAGGGTAATAACTTCGGTACCATCATCATCCCTGAGGGACTCATCGAGTTCATCCCCGCTATCAAGAAACTGATCGCCCAGCTGAACGACGTGCTTGCCATGCCGGAGGCTAAGCACATCAGCCGTGACGAGCAGGTGGACTTCGCCAAGAGTCATCTCACCGAGGAGAACCTCGCTGTCTTCAACAGCCTGCCTGTCGGCGTGGCTCGTCAGCTCGCCCTTGACCGTGACCCGCACGGAAACGTACAGGTATCACTGATTGAGACCGAGAAACTGCTGTCTACCATGGTGGCTCAGAAGCTGGAGCGTATGAAGAAGGCTGGTAAGTACTCTGGTAAGTTCTCCGCCCTTCATCACTTCTTCGGTTATGAGGGACGCTGTGCCGCTCCTTCTAACTTCGACGCTGACTATTGCTATGCCCTCGGTACCTCCGCAGCCCAGTTGATTGCCAATGGCAAGACTGGTTACATGGCTATCGTGAAGAACACTACTGCTCCTGCTGACCAGTGGGTGGCTGGTGGTGTGCCCATCACCATGATGATGAACATGGAGCGTCGTAACGGTGAGATGAAACCTGTTATCCGTAAGGCTCTCGTGGAGCTGGACGGTGCTCCCTTCAAGACTTTTGCCGCTCATCGTGACCAGTGGGCAAAGGATACCTGCTACGTATATCCTGGTCCTATCCAGTATTGGGGACCCACAGAGGTCTGCGACCAGCCTACGAAGACACTGGCTCTTGAGAAGGCTTAATACAGTATATGCCGACAAAGCGTAAACCGCAGCATAAGTCGACGACAAAGCGACGTATCACGAGTCCTGTCCGCCATAAGCGGCCAGGACTCTTCGTGCGTCTGCTCCAGCACATGCCAGGATGGGCTTGGTGGATCGGCGGCGGTTTGATAGTGGGGCTATACGTCTTCTTCTTTTATTATATCTTCGTCGGTCCGTTCGGCTTCCGTTGGCGTGCCTTGTATGGGGATGTCAACTACCCGGAGGGGTATGAGATCCATGGTATTGACATCAGTCACCACCAGGGGGAGATTGACTGGCAGGAGCTGAAGGACAACGGACAGATAGACAAATACCCTATCCGGTTTATCTATATCAAAGCGACAGAGGGTGCCAGTATTGTCGATGAGAATTTCTATGAGAATTTCCTTCAGGCTCGTGAATATGGGTTCACCCGTGGTGCTTACCATTTCTATAGCGTCCACTCACCAGCGAAGGCGCAGGCGGAGTATTTCATCAAGAATGTGAAACTGGAGAATGGTGACCTGCCTCCTGTCCTTGACGTGGAGCATAAACCTAAGAACCAGTCCGTCGAGGAGTTCAAGGCGAGTGTGTTGCAGTGGCTTGAGATCGTTGAGCGACATTATCGTGTCAAGCCGATTATCTATACTTATTACAAATTTAAGCTCAAATACTTAAACGACTCAGTATTTGACAGCTATCCGTATTGGATAGCGCATTATTATGTGGAGCAGGTGGAGTACCAGGGACCTTGGAAGTTTTGGCAGCATACCGATAACGGGCGACTCGCCGGCATCAAGGGTACTGTCGACTTCAATATCTACAACGGCTCCTTCTACGACCTCCGCAAACTCACCATCGGTGCCCGTGAGCAGATAGGGGAAGAAGCCTATCAGGACGAATAGTGATTCCGACATCTCCTATAGGATATTTTGTAAGGGATACCTCCTTTCATTGTAAATCAAATTGATTTGCAAAGTAACCCCCAATTTCCTAGCAAATTCTTCACTGATATTTTCTATCAGAGTGCAAAGTTAGAGTCCCCCAATTTCCTATTGGGTTAATTGGTTGTGCGCACTGTCGCTGGAATCAGTCGGTAACTGAGCACCCTTCAGTCGGTAACTGAGCGTCCTTCAGTCGGTAA
>OCVV011355898.1_pt1 | contig 26442 bp, 20 predicted proteins | sample 1539721 | NCBI WGS metagenome assembly OCVV01 (sample SAMN02144230, study PRJEB22623) | gut metagenome | biome: sheep rumen | host: Ovis aries | place: New Zealand | reverse complement strand
CCGTCCTCAGCGGTCAGGTTCTGCACCAGAGCCTCGTCCTCGTAGTTGGTGCCGCTGCCGTCGGCCTCGGTGTTCCAGCGCAGCCACTGGCCAGTAGTGGTCGAGAAGGCGTTCTTGGTCAGCGCCGTTGCCTCTTGGTCATAGGTGAAGGTCTGGTCGGCCATCTCGCCGTGAACGGGAATGCCCGCCACAAAGTGTACGGTGTAGGTGTTGGCCGTCCACTGGGCGTAGAGTATCACTGCGGCCCCGTTTTCGGCAGTCAGGTTCTGAACCGTCTGTCCATCGGTGTAGGCCGTGCCGGTGCCGTCCGCTGCCGTGTTCCAGCCGGTGAAGGTGTAGCCCGTGCGGGTGTAGGCGTTGGCGGTCAGTTCCTTGGGTTCATCGTAGGTGAAGGACTGAGCGCTCATTTCGCCGTCTGTCGCGCCATTGCCGTTGAACTGCACAGAATAGGTGTGAGCCGTCCAGTTGGCGGTATAGGCGCGGTCGCCATTGGAGCCAGAGGGGATGGTCACGGTCTGGGTGATTCCATCAAGGTCGGTTCCCGTCCATCCACCGAAGGTATAGCCCGTCTTTATCGGGTTGTTCAGGGTGATTGCTTCGCTCTCGACGGTATAGCTCACCGGGTTGGAGGCCGCAAAGGTCGCGCCCTCCACGTTGTTGTAAGTGATGGTGTACGTAATGGGCTGGCAGCTAGCTGTCACCGTCACGTTGCTGGCGGGCATGGTGAAGGTGAAGTGTGTGTCGTCCGCCTTTGTCGCATCGGTGTTGTTGTATTTCACGCTGGCGACTTTATAGCCCTTATCGGGGGCTACTGTCACCGTGACAGTGTTCCCGCTCTCAGCCACCGCCGGGGTCGTCGCCGCCCCGTGGACCGCCGCGTTCACGGTGATGAAATGAGCGTTTGGCGAGGGCTGCAATTCCACGTTCTTGATGGCGGTTTTCTGCGCGTCGGTCAGTGAGCCATAATAATAATTGCCGCCTGCGTCCTTAAAGAACTTGCCGTCCGCAATGGTCACGCTGCCGCTGTACTCGGAAGCCTTGACCCTGTCTGTCGCTGCGTTGCTCCAATTCAGGGTGGTATTGCCGCTGATCTTCTTGGTGTCCAGAATTCCGCCATTGTAAGTGACGCTGCCGTTCACACAGGTATTGAATCCCGCTGTCAGATGAACTTCACCGCCATTGACGTTCAGATTACCGTTAATTGCGCAATTATAATTGCTCACGCCGCAATAGAGCTTTCCTCCGTTCACGGTAACGCTTGTAACTTGGTCACTAATGCTTAAACAACTCAGCGTACCCGTGCCATTCTCCTGTCCCCAGATAACGAGGTTGGGTTTGCCGCCACCTGCAGTATTGATGGTCGAGTTGGGCAGGCTAAGTGTTGCTCCGTCGCAAAGGATGATGTTGATGACTACGCCATTACCGACCAGATTGAATCCTCTATTGCGGGTCACATTCCCGCCCACGGCATACCAGCCAGAATACAAGCCAACATCGCTGTCGCTTGTAATCCTTTCGGCTTCTACCGTCTGCGTGACGCCGTTCATATCGACGTAAGTGAACGTCTCTTTTACAAAGGCCGCCGTCACGGTTATGTCCTCAGTGGGCATGTTGAAGGTGTAGCTGTTGTTGGACACGCTACCGGTCACATCGGTTCCGTTCACGGTCAGGGCACTCAATATGTAGCCTTTTTCGGGGGTGATGGTCAAGGTGACGGAGGCGTTCTCCGCACAGTAGAGCGTGCTGTTGTAGTTGAGTTGCACACCGCTGCTGGCGGTCACGCTGCCACCGGTTACACTGCCGGGGAGGGTAAGCTTGCGCAGCCTGGGCGCGGTAACGCTTTCGCCGTTTCGGCCGACGGCGACGAGCGAACTGCCGCCGTTATTGATCGTGCCGCTTTCGCTGTAATAGTAGCAGCCGGTACAGGAACCGTTATACTTCCCGCCGATAATAGCGCCTGTCGAGCTTGAGTTTCCTTTGAGGGTCGGGTCGAGGACATAGCAGTTGCTGACAGTCGTTCCAGTTGACGTGCCGATCAGTCCGCCAATGCCGTCGCCGAATTTTGTACCGGCAGTATTGCTGGAATCTATATAGGGGCTGACAAGGCGCACATTGCTGATTGTTGCGCCGTTGGTCATAAGGAAGAGCCCCAAATAATTGACATATTGCTTCTCATAAAGCCCGGTGATATAATGGTTGCCGCCATCATAGGTGCCGCTGAATGGGTGGTCGTAACAGCCGATTCCCGTGAAGTTGCCGCTAAGCGCAATATCGGCGGTTTGCTTGAAGGTCTTGCCGCTGCAATTATTGCTTTGGCTGTAGGTGGCCAGCGTGTTAAGCGCCTCAGAACTGTCAATGATGAATCCGCCGATTGTCGCGTCATAGGTCAGACCGTCGACTTCAGACTTCCACTTGGCATAGAAGGTCTTGTCACCCGACGAGTCATAGGGGATGCCCGTAACCGCCGTACCCGAAAAACCGGAGTTGTCGTACCATCCCTCAAAGACGTAGCCCGTGCGCATGGGATCGGAGAGGGTCACGGTCTCGTCGTCCCTGTAGGTGTTGGGGTTGGAAGCCGCGTTGATGCCGCCGTTCAGCACATAGGTGATGCTGTAGGTGACAGGTGCTACGTATGAATAGCTCGTGCCGTTAAACGTCACGTTTGCAGCATAAGGTTCGCTTGATGAAGTCACAGTAGCGTTGACCGTCGCTGTGAGGCTTGTGTTTTCAGCGCACATGAATGTTGCCGTGCAGGTAGAATGATCGCTCGACCAGTTCCACTTCGGCTTGAGTGCCGCCACGCAGGTGACGGTACAGACTTTTGCGCCTTTGGTGCCTGCATTTGCCGAAAGGGCGGCGTAAGTTGTATAGCCGTCGGAACTCTGCCCCGGAGTGAGGCCGGTTATGTCCGATGCCTTCCAATGAGCCGAAAAATCAGCATTCGTAGCTAAGCTTATGTCGCCACTTGTATCTCCATTTGTCTGCGCTTTCAAGTAGCCATATGTGGGGTTGTAAATAAGTTGCACGGACGTTGTCTGGGATGTGTTAATCCCCGTCCAGTCCACTCTGTAGAAATGGTCGCTGAAGGCGAAATAGCCCGAGGCCGTGCCCGACGAGGATACCGTCAGGAAGTCGGTGAGGTCAGTCGCCCACGCCGTCTGTGCGGTGAGCAGGGCGAGGAGCAGCACGGTGGCTGTCCTCGCGGTGTGTTGGATGATGTGAATGATGTTGTTCATCGTTTGATAAGTTTTTATGTTAATATTAATGTTTACTTCGGTTGATTTTGACGCGATGTCCTATCTGTTTCCTCCTTCTGTCGGCGCAGGTAGTTTTCGATGTGGGCGTTGCGCCCCCAGTAGTAGGCGGCGAAGCCGAATCCGATGGCACTGGCCACGATGACAACGAGGGGGAAGCACCACGCCAGGATGTCGGCAAACGAGAGTGCAGCAGAGGCCGCGAGAATGTTGATGTTCATATTGCTTACGATTTTTGATTGCGAAGGCTGCGATTAAGCGAGAGCCATGATGCTTGCATCTTTGGCCGAGCGAAAGCAGGCTCGCCGATTTTTGTCGGCAAACTTAGAGAAGAACGGGCGCGTGGATGTTTCCAATCGTAATTTTTTTGTGGCCAAAAGTAAATTTCTGCATCCATGAGACGCAGGAAAACAGTCCATTTTACTCTTGCACAAGTATATTTTAGAGGCAACCTGCCGATGGAATAGGGATTTTTTTGTATCTTTGCAACCGATGAACGCAATGGAGTACATTTTCGGCCTTGCGGCGCTAGCGTACATCGTGACGAGCACAATGTTTGCCGCCGTACGCTGGTGGCACACGTGTCCTACTACGGATAAGGGCTATGCCTACCCAGACCGCCGGATGCAGGCATTGCTCTACCTCGTGCCGGCGGTGGTGCTCGCGCCGTGCGTGGCTTTTCCCATGCGACCGTCGGCACAGGCGCTGGCCGCCCACTACTTCGTGCTCTGCCACAGCTTCTTCTGCGCACTATTGCTGATGACCTACTTCGGACAGGTGAAAGGCTGGCAACGGTGGAAACCTTGGTCTGCCGCCCTGGGTGTTCCCGTCGGCGTGATGGTGGCGGCGAAGACTGTTGAGGCCTGGACGGACGTGGCGGTGATGCCGGAGCGGATGGGATGGTGGCTGACGGCTACGGTGGGCGCGGTCTGTCTGTGCTATTGCCTCGGTGCCATGCACCGCGTGTGGCTGTGGATGAAACCGCTCGGCGAAGACTACTACTCCAACCCCGACGACCTGCCACTGGAATATGCCCGTCAGGTGCTGCCCATCCCCGTGGTGCACGGCGTGGCGGCGTGGGCGGCATTCCTCATTGGGAATGTGGCGGTGACAGCTGTCGTCATGGTGCTGCTCTCGGTGTTCAACGTGTGGTTTCTCATCCTCGTGCTGCCAGCCCATCGGCATCGGGAGGACCTGGTGGCAGAGGTATCGGAAGATCATTCGTCTGATTCATCGGAGGATGCCTTGCCCGTGAACAACGGCACAAGCACGGTAACCTCCGGCGGCGCCGCTTCTGAGTCATCCCAGAAGCCACTGCCACGCGAGACCGTAAGCCGCATCAAGCAGCAGCTACAACAGTATGTGGAAACGGAAGAGCATTTTCTTGATCCTCACCTCACGCTCCGCGACGTACTCACTGGCGGTTGCACCTACAACCGCAGTTATGTATCGCGCGTGCTCAACGAAGAGATGGGCTGCACCTTCTCTGCCTACGTCAACCGCCTACGCCTGCAGCGGGCCGACGAGCTGCACCGTCAGGAGCCGAAGGCACATATCGGCGACATCATCGCCCGCTCTGGTTTCGACTCTCCATCGAACTACTATAAGGCGAAGCGGAAATACAATTATTCTCCAAATATTCCAGACAGTTTCCAGCATTGCTGACAAAGATAGTCTCTTCCAACTCGCACGTCTGTGATACTTTGAGACCCAAGAACTCATCACCCTCGGCATAATCGCCAGAACCTGTCATGAAGAAACGCATGAGTTCGCGCCGCTGCTCATTGTTGCGCAGCGACTGCATGTATTGGACGCTTTTATTTAAAAGTAACACTTAGACCCTCCCAACAACCTCCGCCCCTTGGCGAGGAGCCGTGGGTGGGCTGCTCGGAAACTATCCGAGATTGTCTATCAACGCTTGCAGACGCTGAAAGAAGAGCCCGATATGATAGCCGTCTACGAAGCGATGGTTGACCGTCACGGTGACATTCAGCTGCCATCGGCCATCGCGCTGCTGATAGCGTCCCCAGTTGATACGGGGAATGGCATCGTCGGCGCTGTCGAGACCGGGATTTGTAATTGCAGTGGCATCCAGCGTCGGGGTACAGGAGTAATAGACGACATTCTGCAAGGGAGCCATGCCTGCGAAGAGTGTTGTCTGCTCAGCGATGGCAAGCGAAGTAGTTGCGACGTACTCATGCAACGTGCCCTCGAAGGGTGCCGTGTAGAAGTGGAACACCTGCTCATCAGGTCGCTTGTGGGTGAAATTTGTGTGGATGCGGTCGTAGACGACAGGCTTGCCGTCCTCGACGCGCATACGGAAGGCTTTCAGGCCGTTCTGCGCCTGCGTGGCCAGGTAAATGAGAGAGAGGTAGAAAGAGAGACGGTGCTGCCGCTTATACTCCAGCAGTCGCGTCACGTCGATATACGCGGCTACGGCATAATGCGGCGTCTTCAAGCGCGAGAAGTGCTCGTAGATCTCTCATCGCTCCCAGTTTTGAAGGTCTATAGGATGGTAAGTGTGCATAGCAATGTACGGAAAGGCTTGACGTTCTTATCGGCAAGTTCTTTTCTTGCTTCTGCTGTATAGGTATCATATTTTGCCGATAGCGGCAAGAAAATGGGAGATTATTTCTTCCCTGTTGCTGTTGAACTTATCAATTTCTCATTCACCACCCTTCAACTGCTCAAGCAACTGAACTAAATCATCGAGCTGGCGGGCATCAACCTTGATATCCAGCAGACGACCTTCGCGGTCGAAGAGCTTGTAGGTGGGGAAGGAGTGGACGTCGAGGTAGCGCTCAATGGCGGTTTGTTGTTCACGTGGCAGGTTGTAGTGGGCCACGTTGTCGCCGGTCACCTCGTACATCTTGATGACATTCTCCCACGACTCCTGCGGGCTGTTGTTGGCCAGATAGAGGAATTCGATGTCGAAGTCCTTCAGGCGGGCATACTCCTCGGCGGAGTGGCTGAGGGCTTCCTTACAAGGTCCGCACCACGTGCCCCAGACGTCGAGCAGCACGAACTTGCCCTTGAAGGGTTCGAGGATCTTCTGCAGCAGGGCTTCGCCTTCGCTGATGCCGGCAAGGCTGTCGGACGACTTAAGCACCAGCCTGTCGAACTCGCGGTTCTCGATGGCGATGTAGTGGTCGTTCTGCCGTTCGACCATCGCGATGCAGGTGGGATTAGCGACCATCGCCCTCAGCGTGTCGAGGACTTCTGCGGACAGCGACGCGCGGTTCTGGTCGAGTTCTTGAACCACCGTCTGTGTGAGGCGCATATCCTTGATGAACGGGTCGGCACCCAACGAGTCCAGCACCGACTGCCAAGTCTTCAGTCGAGCTAAGAGATACTTCTCATTGAAGAGACGGGTGGCCTTGGGGCCATTGAGAATTTTAGTCATCTCTGCATTCAGTTCAGCATTTCCGGCATTGAATTCATCGGCCAGCCGCTGCTTCTCTTCCATCGTAGTTGCCTGAAGAATGGCCTCATTAACCTCTTTTACCCAATCCTTCCAACGGTTGACCAAAGCCCGTTCCTCGTCATTCGATACAAGTTCCTGAACGTACTCGGTCGGATTCCACGTGAACGGGCGTGCGTGCGCACTTTTGGCATCATCCAGATAATCGCGCAGGAAGCCGCAGAGGTCGCGATGCAGGGTGTAGGGTCGCTCCATCTGCGTCCAGAAAGTATCGTAGGCATAGCGGCGGGCACTTTCGGGGAACTGAAAATCCTTGCTGTTGAAGCGTGCTTGACCGAAATCCCCGGCCTGCTGGCTGAACGTGTTGCCTCGACGATACAGTCGGAAGCGGGTGGAGAGCGAGGGATGCGCCTCGCAGAGGTCGTCAATGGAGGCATACTGAGCCTTGAGCAGGCTATCTACCGACGCGATATACTGGTCGAAATCGCCACCCTCAGCCATGCGAATTGACTCCCAGTCGAGCGGGTACTTGAAGAGCTCGTTCTGCAGGCGAGCATCGTTGCCCATGAAGAATCGGCGACCCTCCTTGAAGTCGTAGATCAGGAAGTAGGTCTTGCCAGGCTCGAACATGGTACGGAGGAAGCAATGCTTCCAGTCGCCAAAGAACTCGGTGCTGTTCAGGACAGGAATCTTCACCATGAAGCGTCCCAAGGAGTCCAAGTCAGCATAGGCGCTCTCCTGCTTGTCCGTGAGGAAGTCTTCGTAGCCGAACTCGAAGGTCTGCTTCTTCCCCCACTTTTCGGGGAAATCCTTGATCCAACCTACTACCGTCACGGTGTCTGTCGCATAGCCTGTATCAACGAAGTCTGTACGGGTGTCCTTAGTCGGATAGTCGGGCAGGAAGCGACTGGTGATCATGCTATACGCGGCCTGATGACCACCAATCTGTATCGCGCGCGTATCTTTTTTATTCTTCCCGACTTTGACGTGGAGCTCTTCGCCAGCATTGCTCATGACGATGTCGGCCTCGCCCGTCTTCGGGTTCACGTCGCATCGTTTGTATGTCCAGAACCGGCAGTCGTAGATAGCGCAATCCTCAAAGAAAGCGATCTTCCAATCGCCATTCTCGTCGCGCCAATACGAGGGGAACAGCTGCTTCCAGCGTTCTTCCACGGGCTTGATACCCTTGATTTGGAAAGCACGTTCGCCATCGCCTTCGATGAAGTCGAACGAGCGGGTGCCCTGCGGCAACGGCTGGAAATGAAAGACGATGTCGCAACGACCGTCACGACCCGTATGGACGTACTTGTCAAGTTCTATCCCGTCGGCGGACTTCAGGGCATAACGCAGGTAACCTGCCTTCAGGTAGGTGACGCTGACGAATTGGAACTGATAATCCGACCGCAGCATCACGGTGGCGTACACCACCGTCTCGTCCTCCTTCAGTTCCACCTTCGTCACGTCAAAGGACAGGTTGAAGTAGCCGTCGCCATAGACGTTTCCGTACTCGGTCGTGGGATGCTCCCACACTTGTACCTTCTCTCGTGCCTGCCCTGCCATAGTGGCGAGGGCAAGTAATGCGGTAATGATGGTTCTCTTGTACATTTACCTTTATCAATTATTTCCCGAAAATCTCTGCGAGTTTCTTATCTATTTCCTCACCACGCAAACCACGGGCAAGGATTGTGCCGTCGGGGGCGAAGAGGAGCACATAAGGAATGCCGCTGAAATGATATGCATCGGTGGGAGTGTTCTGAGCATTGATTATCTGCGGATATGTAATACCAAGTTACTTGATGGCTGCTTCGGTGTGGGCTGGCTTGTCGTTGACTGCCACGCCAAGAACTTGCAAGCCTTTCTCCTTGTATTTGTTATAGGTGGCAATGATACTTGGAATCTCCTCTCGGCAGGGAGCGCACCACGATGCCCAAAAGTCGACGAGCACATATTGTCCACACCCGACATAATCTGAGAGTCATGTTGTCTTTCCCTGATAGACTACCTAGAAATCTACGAAAGGCTTTTCCGTGTCGTTCTCCTCTACTCGGTTCTGCTGAGCCTCGGCCTTCCAACCCGAAGGTGGGAGCTCTGCCAGACCGAGAGCCTTGCGGATAAGCGGTTCCAGTTCGTCAACTTCCGTCGAATTGGAAAGTATTTTGCCGTCACGATCGATGAGATACATGCCGCCACCGGCAAAACTCAATCCGTTCTTCTGCCATACGTTCAGTTCGTCTTTCAGATCGATAAGGTTCTGCCACGGATAGCCGTCCTTCTCTGCGGCTTTTATCATACTGCTTACCTCATTCTCACGGGCGATGCCAATCACAGAGAATCCCTTATCTTTATATTCTTTGTAGAGCGGGATGAGGTCGCGGCTATGCTGCCGACAGGAACCGCACCACGATGCCCAGAGGTCAATGACGACCACCTTGTCACGATAGAGTGACGATACCCACACTTTTTCACCATCAACAGTACGAGCCTCAAAGTCGATGTAGGGTTTGCCGGGCTTCAGCTTCCAAGCAGCCTCGAGGGTAAGGATGGTATTGTGGATTGAATTCTCGGGATGGAAGTTCTCATAGGCTGAATGATAGAGATTCATCAGCTTCGTTTTCTGCTCATCGTGACGAACGCTGTTATATTGCATTTGGTAGACGATGTCGTAAAGCAAGTACTGCATGGGATGGCTGGCATAGTACTCTAATTCCCAGGAACGGAATTCGTCGTACAATTTCTGATATTCAACCATAAAATCCTGATTGCGTTTCATCAGCAGCGAGTCCTCTTCCGAATTCTTACCCTGCGCCTGCAACGCCTCCACTCGTGGCCTGATTTCTTCCTTTGCCTGTTTCTCTATAGCATCCATTCTTGAGATGTAAAGTCGCATAGCCTCCTCGTCCATCTTGATTTTCAATGCCTGCTCGGGGCCACCGCTGACAATTCGCCATGTGTTGTCATCGAAGCATAGACTTACTGTTGTATTTTCCACGAGGAAAATCTCGTTTCGCCAGGAGCCTTGCTCCCATTGTACATGCAGAAATACGTTGTACAGACTCATTTTGTCGGTCTCGACATCGCAGGAGAAATGCCCCTGAGCATCGGCTTTGGCCGTGATGTAATTATCTGATACGCGAATGTCCACACTGGCAGGACAGATGACAATGGTATTACCCTGCGTCGTATCACGTAGTTCGCCCTTGATGTGGCATTTTACTTGCCCCTGCGCTGCCATTGCGGCAAGGGCAAGCAGGGCGGTGATAATGCTTGTCTTGTTCATGTTCGTTCCATTTTATTTTTGGAATATAGCTCCTATGGGATAGTAATGTGTTCACTCCGCGCGGGTGATCTGAAAGTCGGTGGCGGAGAACCACTGGCCGAGCCAGGTCTTGCCTGTGAAGGTATTGTCGGAGGTCAGGCCATAGCGGATGACGGTGGGAGCAGTGATGCGGATAGGCTCGAAGGCAATGCGATTCCAGCCGTAGCCTTTGTGGTCGTTGGCCTCAACCAATTCGCATTGCTGATTGCCGTAAGCGACAGAGTCTGAGGAAATAGGAACGTCGTTGTGGTAACGGACGAACTTGTCGGCCTCCACCCAAATGTCGCCTCCCGTGTTGCCTGTGGCAGGAATCTCCTTGAACTGAGGCTTCTGATTGCCCACGATGGCATAGATGCAAACTCCTGTGCCATTGGCTCGGGCTGCACAGGTCAGGCGGTAGGTGCCGGGCTGGAGGGTGTCTGCCCGCTCCACGCGGTAGCGCTGGCGGTGATTGTCATCGTAACAATCGAGATAGCGGACATCGCGGTCGCCCGTGAGGTGCTCACCATGTGCAGTGAAGCGGTCGTTGCAGCCCTCGGCATTCAGAATCGTCCAGCCGTTGTCTTGCAGGAAATTCCATTCATGAGGCTGTACGTAGATGCCATCGTGCGTGTTTTCGGCACGCTCGCGAGCATCGTGTTTTTGCCACTCCTGCCTGCTATACTCCTCCGATGCCTTGATGAGTTTTGGGAATCCATAACCTATGGCAGCGCTTGCCACAGCCAGTCCGACTATCCACATGACGAGCAGGGCGATGCGCTGGCGATAGGGCATGGAGGGCATCTGCTTGAACTCGTTCAAGAGGCTGTGGATGAGCGCGTAGGCCGTGATGGCAAGGACGATACCTGCGGCTACCACGAAGATGTAGAAAGGAACGGTCAACGTAGGAACGAGCGCTGCAAACTCCTCCGTCCGGAAGAAGCTGTCGCCTTCCTTTAGAAATTCAAAAGGATTCACAGCGAAAGCGGTCAGGCAGACAATGCCGATGAGGCACATGACGGCGAGGAAGGCGCCGAAGGCATAGATGCACCAGCGGAAGAGGGTTGAGATGACCGTCCACAAGGCTACGAAGAAGCCGCCGATGCAACCAAGGCAACCAGAGGGGCGAGACCCACCCCCCTGCCCCTCCCTGTTAGGGAGGGGAGTAGAATGCACTTGAGAGGAAGCACCTTCTTCACTTATCTGGTAACCACTCCCTCCCTCATAGGGAGGGCGGGGGGTGGGTCTGCTATTAGCCACTTCCTCCGCCAGATTCTGCGGGTTCACCTCCTTACCCTTCATCCTCAGCCTATCCTCGGGTGTCTCGGCCACAGGCATGAGTACGGCAAGGACGATGTAGACGATGATGAGGGCGATGCCCCAGTAGTAAATATGGAAGTAGAGGTGCTGATGAGGCAGGAACCACAGGAAGTTGTACGACGAGCCTGCGAAGGAGAGCAGGACGATGGCGGCATAACCTAAGCGCCACCACAGCACGTCGCCGCCGAAATAGGCTGCGAAGCCCGAAAGCACGCCCATCAGCTTCTTGTCGTCGGGGTTACGGTAGAGGCGTTTGGAGGACAAGCCCCCAGAGCGGCCCACCCCTATCCCCTCCCCAAGGGAGGGGGACTCGTTTCCGCTTGTATTCTGCCTCTCTGAACTCCCCTCCCTTGGGGAGGGGTTGGGAGTGGGCCGTTCGTTGGTGGGCTGCTCCTCCATCTCTTCCGGCCTTCCAATCCTATGGATGACCTCGCGCACGTGATCTATATTTATTGCTTCGACGCCCTTCGCCTTCAATTCATCGAAGAGCTCGGCGATGCGCGCCTCCAGATCCTCGGCAATCTCCTCGCCGCCCTCACGCGTGCGGAAATAATTACGGAGCGACTGCTCGTAGGTGGCGAGCATCTCGTAAGCATCCTCGTCGATGGCGAAGAGGCGCCCACAAAGGTTGATAGTAATATTCTTTTTCATTTCTTCAAGTAATTAACGGTGTTAGAAATCTCCCCCCATGCCTTGTCGAGCTCATCGAGGAACTGCTGTCCAAGTGGGGTCAGCTCATAATATTTACGGGGCGGGCCTTGTGTGCTCTCCTGCCATTCATAGGCGAGCAGGCCGTCTTTCTTCAGACGCGTCAGCAGCGGGTAGAGCGTACCTTCGACCACCAGCAACTCAGCTTCTTTCAGTTGCTGGATGATATCGGAGGCATAGGCCGGTTGCCGCTTCAGCAGCAGCAAGATGCAGTACTCCAGCATCCCCTTGCGCATCTGGGATTTGGCATTTGTTACGTCAACCATATATGCATACGAATTATCAAATGTGAGATATTGAATATAAAATATAAATCAAGGAGCAGATACCCTCTCCTTTTTAGTTTGTTTGTCTACTATATTTTATATTCTGCATTTTCTAATTATTACTCCTGTGGCATGATGACCCATAGAATCAAATAGATGAGGCCACCACAAAACATTGTGCTGACAGTCAGCACGACCAAAACGAGACGCAGTATGTCTGCATCCCAACCAAAGTGTTCGGCAATGCCTCCGCAAATGCCTGCTAACCATTTGTTGTAACGTGAACGAGTCAGTCTTCCTTGTGCCATAATCAATGTTGTTTTTGATGTTTTACGATACACGTCCTCACAGCCTCAGGCGTCCCTTAGTCCATGAGAACCTTTGCTTAAGCGGGAACAAATGTAGGCTAAATATTAGTACCTTGCAATACATAGTACTTGAATATATCGCAAGGTTAATAATATTTAACAATTTTATCTACAAAACTCTTTGTTGTTTAGGGCTCATTTAAGCCAAAACGGTTGAAGGCGTTGCATTATTCTACCGATGTAGACAATGCAACGCCTTCAACCGTTTTTTAGTTTAGGTGTTATTCTCTAAGCATTTGATTATTTCATTGCAGGCAAGTGGTTTGTTTCATCTGGGAAAATGACCATAGGCTTGAATGATTTGGCTTCTTCCAGTTGCATGTGTGCGTATGCCATAATGATGACAACATCTCCGACCTGAACTTTACGGGCGGCAGCACCATTCAAGCAGATGGCACCGCTCCCGCGAGGACCTTTAATAATATATGTATCAAAGCGCTCGCCGTTCATGTTGTTTACGATATGTACACGCTCGCCGGCAATCAGTCCTGCTGCATCCATGAGATCCTCGTCGATGGTGATGCTTCCCATGTAGTGCAGGTTTGCTTCGGTAACTGTAGCACAATGGATTTTAGACTTTAGAACTTCTACAAACATAACATTCAAGGTCCTAAATATTAATAATGTATGTGGTCGATCAGACGAATCGGCTTGGCACCGCAGTAGACAGTGATACAACCTACGACGGATTGAGCATCCTCCCAGTTGCGGATATCTAAGAGTGAGTCAGCATCGACTATTGAGAAATACTCTACATCGAGCCCTTTCACCGCATTGATTCGGCTGCATACATACTGAATGGTGGCGGTAACGCTGTGGCTCTTGGCAAAATCCTGGCTGGCTTTCAGAGCTTCATAGATGCGTGGAGCGATAGCACGCTCGTCGGGAGAAAGCAAAGTGTTGCGGCTTGACATGGCAAGGCCGTCGGCTTCTCTGACGACAGGGCAGGGAACGATTTGAAGCTTGAATCCCAGATCGGCAACCATACGCCTGATGACTGCAATCTGTTGGTAGTCCTTCTCGCCGAAGTAGGCTCTGTCTGGTTCAACCCAGGCAAAAAGCTTTGATACAATCTGGCATACTCCGTTAAAGTGCCCTGGGCGGCGAGCACCTTCCATTACGGCGTCTGTGGGCGGGTAGGAGAAATGGCGTGTGTCGGGCTCTGGATATATCTCTTCTACGCTTGGAGCGAATGCAATGTCTGCTCCACATGATTGCAGGAGCGCGCAATCTGCATCAAGCGTTCGCGGATAGCGTGCAAGATCGTTTTGGTCGTTGAATTGAGTTGGGTTTAGAAAGATGCTAACTACTGTAACATCATTTTCGGCTACAGAGCGCTTCACAAGCGACGCATGACCGGCATGCAAGGCACCCATCGTGGGCACCAAACCTACGCTGTGCCCATTGTTGCGTTCGCTGGAAAGAGCAAGTTGCAAATCCTTAATAGTTGTTATTATTTTCATTTCGTTGAACAAAGTTAGTGATTACCATAAATCACTTTCATAAAACGCCGCAAAATAACACAATAATTGCCAAACAGCGAAGGAAAAGTGTAAAATAAATACAAAAAAACACCTTTTCAAACGTTTTAAGCGGGAAAAGTTTGCAAATAGCCCGAGTTTTTTCTATATCTTTGCACAATAAATAAGCTTTAATTGCGACTTATGAATCCCAAAAGAATCCTTTTCATCAATCAAGCTATCACACCGTTTGTGTCGGAAACAGAGACATCATTGTGGGGAAGAAAGGCTCCTCAATTTGTGCAAGAACGGGGTTGTGAGATACGTGTCTTCATGCCCAAGTGGGGAACCATCAACGAGCGACGTTGCCAATTGCACGAGGTTAAAAGGCTCTCGGGTATGAATCTCATTATTGATGAGACTGATCACCTCTTGATTATCAAGGTGGCATCCATACAGGCTGCACGAATGCCCGTTTACTTTATTGACAACGACGAATGTTTCATGAAACGCCTCGAGGTGACCGATGCACAGGGAAACGAGTATGCGGACAATTCCGAGCGTGCTATTTTCTATTCGAGGGGCATCATTGAAACCGTGAAGAAAATGAGGTGGAATCCCGATGTTGTCATCTGTCAGGGATGGATGTCCGTAGTTGCTCCTTTGCTCATTAAAAAAGCTTTCCGTGAAGAGCTGGCATTCAGAGACAGCAGGATTATCTTCGCGCCTTCTGCTCCCGATGTGCTCAAGCTTAAGACCACTCCCCAGTTTCAAAAGGACATCTTATTTAAGAACATTTCTCCGGAGGACCTCGCTGCCTATCCGCAAGAGATGAGTGTAGGAGACCTTTACCGTTTGGCCGTCGACTATAGTGATGGCGTATTCTTCACCCCAGAGACCGTCAACGAGGAGCTGGCACAATATGCCCAGTCTAAAGGTGTGCCTGTCGACGGGCCCTTCGACATAGCAGGGGATGGGCTTCAACGCTTATTTGATTTCATTCAGTCGATAGATTAACATTTTGCATCACATCATCAGCACTTATTTTATGGATAAACACCTTCCCCTATGGGGACTAATGGTTCTGCTCGTGTCCTTGTCTTTTGCAGCATGCGACGAGGATACAGGTTCGATGGGTATCATTACCGACAATGATGCCGTAGCGTCGGACATCGAAACCTTTCAGATTCGTTCAACCACAATGGCCATAGATTCCGTCGTCGCAAATACTACCAAAAGTTATCTTGGGCAAGTGTTTGACCCCGAGACAGAGTCTACGGTTAAGGCTGAGTTTATTGCTCAGTTCCACACTTTCGAAGACTACGAATTGCCAGACCAGTCGATGCTGGTCAAGGGCAGCGATAATCAGATTGAAGCAGACTCGGTTGAGTTGCGCCTCTATTTCACCGACTATTTTGGCGAAGGCAACAACCCAATGAAATTGTATGTTTACGAACTCGACCGCAATAATATCCTGCGAGAAGACGAGACATACTACGCAACGTCCGATCTCTCTGATTTTGTGGCTCAAGGTGCACAGCCTCTCACCCAAAAGACCTTTTCACCACAGGACTACATGCTCACCGAAGTAGAGCGGAACTCTACGTCGCACTACAAGAATGTACGTCTCCGTCTGCCCAAGGAATGGGGCTCTGAGCTACTTCGTACGGCATACGAGCACCCCGAATATTTCCAAGATTCATGGCAATTTATCCATAATGTCCTTCCAGGGTTATATTTCAAGCTCCAGAATGGCATGGGCACGATGCTTACGCTCGATGTGGCTGCGCTCAATGTATATTTCCGCTACACCGTCAGCGATTCCACCTACATCGGTATTTCACGCTTCTCGGCCACACCAGAGGTCATCCAAAGCTCAAGTTTTGTCAATCAAGGCCTCAACAGCCTCATTCAGGAGAGCTTGACAGAGCCTTACACTTATGTGAAAACACCTGCGGCACTGATCACTGAGCTCACTTTGCCAGTTGATGAGGTCTATGCCGGACATGAGACCGACAGCATAGCACGGGCAAGGGTGATACTCACGAGATACAACAGGACAACTAATAGCAATTTCGTCTTTGGCATACCCTCAGAACTGCTGATCTTGCCTAAGGATGAGCTCACGTCATTCTTCAAAAATCATCAGGTGGCTGACGGCAAAAGCTCATTCACGACGGCTTTCGCCAGTGCCTACAACACCTATACCTTCGACAACATTGCCAACCTCTTGGCTTTACTCTATCACAGGAAGGTGGAAACGATGAAGCGCGAAAGCCTCACTGCGGAGCAATATCAGCGTAAGTATCCCAACTGGAATAAAGTAGCGGTGGTGCCTGTGAACGTTTCTACTTACACCGATCCGTCGACCAACATCACTCGTCAGACTTCCGTTACACACGATTTCAGCTTGTCAAGTATCAAGCTGAAGGGTGGGGTAGAACCCATTGATATGCAGGTGATCTACAGCAAGTACCATTAAGTTCATTCTTTTATATGGACGCTTGTTGCATGTGTACATCAAGTGTCACAAACGGAATCTCTTGCTTTTCCGTTTACGGTAGTTTCCCTTTCAGGCAATAATGCCTTCATTCCTGTCTGCTCAAGTGTACGAATTATCGTAATGTATATGAACAAAAAACCGGGCAGACTCTCGCACGAGAGTCTGCCCGGTTTTTTGTTATTGCCTCGTTCCCTATGTGCATCAGTCAATTCTCTTTGCAGCATCGGGTATTTCTCTTAGTAACATTGCTCAATTCTTTTAGGAGCATCAGTCAATTCTCTTAGGAGCATCGGGTATTTCTTTTAGGAGCATTAGTCAGTTCTCTTAGGAGCATCGGGTATTTCTTTTAGGAGCATTAGTCAGTTCTCTTAGGAACATCGGTCAAAACACTTAGACGCATCGTAAAAAGGTATCATAAAGATGCAAAGATACCTAAGGTCAAGTAGCTCCGCTCAATAACAAGCTCACTGTCATGTGCTTTGTGGACAGTCGCTGAAGGACCGTTCAAAGAACTATATCCAAAAGGTCGATTCACCCCTCGCACTTAGCATAATTGCACGACACGCCCAGCAGACATGATTATTCCAAGGTCATGGAACAATCATTCCATGACCATCGAATGATTATTCCATGACCTTGGAATAATCCTCGCACCCGTATGCATCGCGGTCTTTAACATGGCAAAACCGCTTAAGGCATCAGACGTAATGGCCTCTGCGTCGAACGCTTATCCCATTCTCTTAGTGAACTGTCGCCCGATAGCGTATGAAGGAACAAGTTAAAGTAACTGCCGGAAACAAAAAGGACAAAAAAAAGCTATGTCGCATGGACATAGCTTTTTATTTATCTATCAGTCAGGAGTTGCTTACTTTTTCTTCGGAGCGGCCTTCTTTGCGGAAGCCGATTCTTTAGAAGCAGTCTTGGCCTGAACAGTCTCAGCCTTAGGCGTAGCCGTTTTTGCTGCGGTTTTCTTAGTTGAAGCAGTGGGCTTCTTTGCCGTTGCAGCTGGCTTCTTTGCTTTAGGCGTTGACTTCTTTGCCGTTGGTTTCTTTTCTGCGACCTCGGCTTCTGTTGAATCTTCGTCATTCTCGTATTTGCTGAGGCGTGCCTGCAAGCGAGCGATTTCTGAATCTTTAACAGTGATTTCGTCTGCCTGATTGCGAATCGTTGTCAATAAGGCATTGAGCTCATCGTTTTCAATGTCGAGAGGATAGAGAGCATTCACACGGTTAATGAAATCGCCGAGAATGTTCATGTAGTTTGTGAAAGCATCATAGGGGCTGTCATAAATCCCGCGATAGAAGCCTACACCCATATTCTTGGTGGTCATGAAGCGGAAGTTGTTCGAGGCCTGAATGCGATCCCAATCCTGAGTAATACGGCGGTCTTTGCAGATGAGAACACGCTCGGCAACACTGTACAGCTTATTGAAAGCTTCGCGTTGCATGACGTTACCAAGCCAACAGCTGGTGTCACGCTCTTCGTCGTTCCAGCTCATGGGGTAAGCTACGTCGAGTTGTCCTACGGATTTAGACTTTGCGATAATCTCGGATGGAGTAGCGAAAGTGATGCCGCGGTCCTTGGCAACGGCGGGCAAAGCCTTGATGAACTCCAGAATATTGCTGCTCAGCGGCTGATAGATGCCCAGAGCGCACAGCTCCATGAAGATGTTCACGACTTTCTCTTCCTCAGGCAGCTGGGCAATCCAGTCCATGTAGGTATCGGCAAACAGGGGATACTCGTTCCAGGAAGAGTCGTTGAAGCGGAGTGAAATATCATCGGAAAGCTTGTAGTCGCGTAGCAGAAGTTTCAGGTTGGGATTCTGGTTGCAATGGTAAACAAAGTGGGGTGACTTCCAACCAAGGATATGCTTGGCGCCTTCAGCAATCATACCTTTGTAGCCCATGTCGGCAACAAGACCGCCGATGTCGTCGCTGTAGATGAGGGAACTGTTGCGAAGCACGGTGGGTTTCTTGCCGAACAGTTCTTTCATCTTCTTGGCTTGGCGGCCTACTTCATCGCGGAAAACGTCCTCGTTGATCAATGAGCTGAGTCCATGGCTGTAGGGCTCGGCCAGAAATTCCACACACCCTGTCTCGTTAAGTTCTTGTAGCATCTCGATTACTTCGGGAGCATACTGTTCAAGCAGTTCGAGGGCACAGCCGCTGATGGAGAAGGCAACTTTGAAGGCTTTTCCATAGGTGTTGGCCATCTCAATGAAAGTCTTGATAGCAGGGATGTACGAGCGTTCGGCTGTCTCTGTTATGCCGCGTTCATTCTCATAATCGTCGAAATAATAGTGATCCTTACCGATCTCAAAGAAGCGATAACGCTTGAGATGTACGTTTTGGTGGATCTCGAAATATAAGCAAATTGTTTTCATAAAACTATTATATGCTTTTTATGATTTATGCTTTAATGATTTCCCCTCGCTTTTCATAGCTTCGGTGCAATCCTTAAATATAAAATCTTTGAATTATTAAATAAGTTAGTATCTCGCCAGGCATTGGTCGTAAAGTTTGCGAATGCGAACGCCGACCTTTTCCCAAGTAATACCGTCGACTTCCTTCTTGCCTTCTACTTGTAAGTACTCGTGCAAGGAATCGTTGGTGCAAAGCGAATACATGGCATCAGCCATGGCGTCGATGTCCCAATAGTCGGTCTTGATGCATTTATCGAGAATCTCGGCACAGCCACTCTGCTTAGAGATGATGCTTGGCACGCCACTTTGCATGGCCTCAAGAGGACTAATACCGAAAGGCTCGGACACGGAAGGCATGACATATACATCGGAATCGCGGAATATCTCGAACACCTGCTTACCTTTCATGAAGCCAGGGAAGTGGCAGCGATCTGCGATGCCATAAGCAGCGGCCATATCTATCATGGCGTCCATCATGTCGCCAGAACCGGCAAAGCAGAAACGTAAGTTTTGAGTTCGCTCCAGCACCCGTTTGGCAGCTTCGATGAAATACTCAGGACCCTTCTGCATGGTGATGCGTCCGAGGAAAGTAATGACTTTTTCCTTGCGGTCTTTGTAAGGCAAACGCTGATCTACAATCTCTTGCAACTCTGGGGCCAAGGGATATACAGCATTGTGCATGGCAAAGCATTTTGCAGGGTCTTGTCCGTAGTGGTTGATGACAGTCTGACGTGTAAGCTCAGAGACGCACATGATGCAGTCTGCGTTGTCCATACCGTTGCGTTCGATACCATAAACGGTTGGATTTACGTTTCCGCGTGAACGGTCAAAGTCTGTGGCATGTACATGAATGACCAGTGGCCGGCCACTAACCTGTTTGGCATGAATGCCGGCAGGGTAGGTTAGCCAGTCGTGCGCATGAATTATGTCAAATTGTTCAGTGCGGGCCACGACGCCTGCAATGATAGAATAGTTGTTTATTTCCTCGGTGAGGTTCTTGGGATAGCCACCTGCAAATTCCATGCATCCCAGGTCATTGACGTGCATGTAGTTGAAGTCTGCATAGATGTGTTCGCGGTAGCGATAATAATCTTCGGGCGTCATGATGTTGCCAAGCCGCTGACGAACGTAATCGTAATTGACATCACGCCAGGCAATAGGAACAGAGTTCATGCCGATGATCTTGCAGGCAGACTGGTCTTCGTCGCCGAAAGGTCGTGGCAAACATAGCAGGGTTTCTATGTCACCTTGTGCTTGCAGTCCATGAGTTATACCGTAATTAGCAGTGGCGAGTCCACCAAACACATGAGGAGGATACTCCCATCCGAACATTAATACTTTCATAGTGCTGTTTCCTCCTTTATTTATTCTAATGTGTATTTATCTAAAAGTTTAACTACACGCATAATTTCAGCCACGTTGGCAGCAAAGCTCATGGCGCCGCGTCCATGGAAGGGAGGGTTGCCGTCGAAGACCTCAGGCAGTGTGCCTATGCAATGGTAGAAGAGTTCTTCCTCGTAACCGACGAGCTGACGCTCGACAAAGCTTACTCGGGAATAGCCAAACACTTTGAGGCATGCTTCAAGATAGAATCCAGCGAGCCAAGGCCATGCTGTTCCCATGTGGTAAGCATAGTCGCGTTGAACCTGAGGACCAACGTACATCGGATTGTAACCACCGCTCTTAGGTGACAGTGTGCGCAATCCTTTAGGGGTGAGCAGTTCCTTGGTGCACATGTCAAGGACTCCTTTCTTCTGTTTGGCATCAAGTGGGGAATAGTCGAAAGCACAAGCGAAGATCATGTTCGGGCGAACACTCCAGTCGATCATAGTGCCGTCGACGTAGTCGAGAAGATAGCCATAGTCGTTGAGGAAGGTGTCAATGAAGCTTTTCTTGGTCTTTTCAGCCATACGTTCCAGCTGTTCGGCTCTTTCAACGTCGTTAGTGGTGCGACATACGTTTGCGCTGAACAGGAGAGCGTTGTACCAGAGAGCATTGAACTCAACAATATAGCCTGAACGAGGAACAATGGGATGTCCGTTCTGGCTGCTGTTCATCCATGTGATAGCCTTATCTCGTCCGTTGCTGTATACAAGTCCATTGTCGTGGATATAGAGGTTTCCATGTTTTCCGGCAAGTAGCCATTCCATGATATCCCTGAGCAGCTTGCCATATTTTTCTATACCTTTGTCCATGCCGACAAACTTGCAGTATTGTTGAATACACCAGATTGCCCACAGAAGGATGTCTGGGTGCTCTATCTCATAGATTCGTACGCTCAGAGGTTTGCCTTCAATGAATTCACGTATTCCCTTTTCGGCAGTGCGCATTACGCGTTCAAAGTGGTCCACTTCGTTGTTCGTGAGCGTAAGGCCGGGCAGTGATATGAATAAGTCGCGGGCACGACATTTAAACCATGGATATCCCGCTAAGACATAAGTCTCGCCATCGCGGTAGTTGAGGAACTGGTGTGCACTGTTGACGAGGCAATGATAGAAGTTGTCGCGCGGGGTGCGTATCTTAACCTCATAGTCAGCCAAGTCTTTCAATTTTGCAGGGCTACATTCTTTAGTTCCTGCGGAGAAGACTACGCTTTCGCCTTTCTTGATATCAAATTCGAAGTAGCCAGGTACATACAAATCTTCGTTGGAGGCATAGCCGCGCTCTGTTTCCTTGGGATAGTCAACACCTCTGTACCAGTCGGGTCGGAACACCCACTCCGTTTTCTTGTTTAACTGCATGAACAGCTCTGGGTAGCCAGGGTACATGCATGTCTTGATTCCGTTCTTTACTTCTTGGTAATCGCGATTGGCACGCGGATTTTCATGTGTGAACTCGCGAACACTGCGGAAAGCGAGCCAAGGCTGAAGACGGAGTGTAGTCTTGGAATGGGCATCGAGGAGTGTGTAGCGAATGAGCACGCGGTCTTCGAAATGCTGGAACATAAGTTCTTTCTTCAAGATAACGCCGCCAACACGATAAATAGTTGTGGGCACCTGTTGGCAGTCGTATTCACGAATGTACTTGTGACCACGTGGACTAAAGTTGTCCCCTTGATATTTATGGAGGCCTAAGTTGAATTCGGCGCCATGCTGAATGACTGTGCAGTCGAGCGACGAGAGGAGGACGTGGTTTTCGTCGTCCAACTCAGGCACAGGTACTACAAGCAGACCGTGATACTTACGCGTGTTGCAATCGAGGATAGTTGAACACGAGTAAGCCCCCGAACGGTTAGAGCGTAGCACTTCTTTCTTCAGAGCTTCCTCCAGGTTTGTCATCAAGGTTTTGTCAAACTGTAAATAGCTCATAAGTTAGTTAATATATTAAGTATGGTTTTATTACAAAATCACTCCAAAATTAGCAATTTATTCTCATTCGCAAAAATATTTCATTTAAAAGTTGTTTCATTGTTTGGTGAAATCATAATAAAAGGCTATTTTTGTGCCAAATAACATAAAATGCTTGATGAAAAGGTCTCCGAATATTACAGATTTATTGCCCAAGTTAGATGGCTTGATGCAACTTCTCACTGAGCCGCAACGCTCGAATATGTGCGGTGTGGCCTCTGTTCATGCCTTTCGCAAAAATGAATTGATTTATCCTGCGGGCAGTCATCCGACGATGTTACACTGTTTGGTGTCAGGCAAAGTGAAAATCTGTCGCGAAGGTGTTGGGCTTCGGACTCAGATTGTTCGAGTGATACGCCCTGTAGACTATTTTGGCTATCGCCCGGCATTTGCAGGGGAGGACTATGTCTCTTCTGCTATAGCTTTCGAAGCCTCGGTCATCGTAGGCTTCCCTATAGATATGATAAAAAGCCTGGTGCGGGAAAATGCATCGCTCGCGTGCTTCTTCATACAACGGTTGGCATCCGACTTAGGTCAGGCAGACGAACGCACGGTAAACTTGACACAAAAGCACATACGAGGCCGATTGGCTGATTCGCTACTTTTCTTGAAAGACAGTTATGGTCTGGAAGAGGATGGCTATACATTAAGTATTTACCTTAGCCGTGAGGATTTGGCAAGCTTGTCAAACATGACTACGAGCAATGCTATCCGTACCTTGTCGGCTTTTGCAACAGAGAAGCTGGTTGCTGTTGACGGACGTAAGATAAAGTTGCTTGACGAAGCCAAATTGGCAAAAATCAGTAGGATGGGATAATTAAGTTGACGTGTTCAGGGCGGAGCATTATCTCAAATGGCGCATGAACTTCGTTTAGGACAATACCATCGGTGCTGATGTTGGCTTTGCGAACATCTATGAAGCGTATGGTTTTGGGCGTGCGGAATGATTTTACGTTCTTGTGGCTTAAGAAACTGCCAGTGAACAACATCCAAAGACCTTCAATAAGTTGTCGAACCTCGGGATATGATATTATGCTCATATCTAACATTCCGTTGTATGGTACAGCGTTGGGGGTCTGTCCGTATCCGCGACAATTGCCTACACAGACGCTCATCACTTTCTGTTCTATTTCTTCCTCGTTGATCTTGATCCGCATTTTCGTCTCCATCCTCTGAAATAGGAGCAAAATCATACTCGTGAAATAGGTGAGGGTGGTGAGTCCGAATACACTGCGGGCCTTGTATTTCAACTTCATGATATTGGCAACCAGTCCCACATTGACACAATTGAAAAAATAGTGTTCGGCATAGGTAGACTCAGATGACCTGTATTTGATGACACCGACGTCGACCTTACGAACTCTTCTTGCTTTTAGCCATTTGATAGTCTGGGCGTCATTCTCTTCTGTGAATCCCCAAAAAGAGGCGTAATCATTGCCTCTACCGTTTGGGATTACTCCAAGTACAACACGTTCACGCGTAGGGTCGTCGAAGGAAAGCAAACCATTGAGTGCTCTGTTCATTGCCGAGTCGCCTCCCACTATGACTAAAGTCTCGTAGCCATTGTTTATCAGCATCCTTGTAAGCCTGAAAACACTATCTGGACCTTCGCTTTGGACAAAATCATAGGAGACAGCTTGTGCATCCAGCAGATCCCGTATCTGTTCCCATCGCTTGTGGGAACGTCGAACTCCTTGTTTCGGGCAGTAGATGATGCCCCACCGTGTGTTGTCGCTCATTGTCGGTTGTCCTTTGTTTTATTCTATTTTATTTATTGAAGTGTATAGTCCGAGAATTTGGCTTGCTACACTCTCGGGTGACTGAGTGGCATCGATCCAAGTGATTTTTACTCCCCGTCGTTCCATGCCTCTGAAATAGGTCATTTGTCTCTTGGCAAATTGGTGTATAGCGGTTTCCAATTGAGAAACCATCTCATCATAGCTTGTTTGACCTGTTAGGTAGAGCGTTACGAATCGATATTCAAGTCCATAACTGATGAGGGACTCGGCAGAAACGCCGTTGTCCAATAGTTGACGAACCTCTTCTATCATTCCAGCCTTTAGTCGTCGTTTCAGGCGTGACGAAATACGTTCGCGTCTGAGTTCCCGGGGGATGTCCAAACCAATCGTCAGGGATTTCACTTCAGGAAAAGGCTCAGCTTTTTCTACCCCATTTGTCTTATAGTATTCTTCAATCTCTATGGCTCGGATAGCCCTTCTCGTGGTGTCTACATCAGTGGTATTGTGAAGACGCTTATAGGTTGACAGTAGCTTAGTGAGCTCATGTAAATTGCTATTTTTCAGTTGTTCGCGTAGCTGTTGATTGACGGGCACTTCAACTAAGTTGTAACCTCTAAGGATGCTTTCGATGTACAAACCAGTACCTCCGCAAAGAATGGGGAAATGCCCACGTTGCTGTATTTGTCTGAAGGCTTGAATGAAGTCGCGTTGAAAGTGGAATACCGAGTATTTTTCGCCAGCATTTGCTATGTCGATCAAATGGTAGGGGATATGTAAACGTCTGGCATCGTTGTTATCATGTGATAACGTTATATCATAATCCTCCAAATCTTTGCCTGTGCCGATATCCATCCCTCTAAAGACCTGACGCGAATCTGCTGAAATGATTTCGGCAATAGAGTTTGATGTGTCAGAGGCTATGGACATACGTGCCGCAAGTTGGGCAGCGACGGCCGTTTTGCCGCAAGCTGTTGGTCCTAAGATGGTGATTATCGACGTCTTCATAAAATATAATTAATGTGTAGTTCAGAAACGATAGCCTAAGCCAGCGTTTAAGATTCCCTGATAACCGAAAGCAGGAAACTCGATGCGGGCATATACATCACGACCAATGAGTAAGCCAACGGGAACAGCCTGAAAAGCGAAACCTGTGTGGACTTTGTCTGAAACACGATCAAATTCAATTCCAAAACCAATAGCGCAACGGCTATACATTGAAAAGTTGTGCATCTTCAACCATTCCAACCTTATCGTTGGCATGGCTATAAATATGCTTTCTTCGTATCTGTCGCTGTTGCCAAAAGCCGTATTTCTTCTGTATTGCTGACTTTTATCGGTGCCGTACCATGTGTCTTCATCCCAATCATCTTTGAGTACGGGAATGTACGTAAAGTCAAGACCAACGCTTAAACGTTTAGTCAGTCGTCTCATGTATTCGCCACTGATTTCAAAGGGGGCCTTGCGTTCATCCCTATAGTCGTCATCTTCAAATAGTTGATTGGGACGCATGGGCCAGATGCCTATGGAAAAGCATAACTCATTGTTGCTTTCGAAACGATAAGGGCGATGATTCCGATAGTTATGAGCTTGCACCTTCCTATCCGTCAGCGGATGATAGCCAGGTTGGCCATTTGCAGCAAACACGGTTAGGAATAACGCAAAAGAGGTTACAAAAATCCTTTGTGAAAACATATAGAAGTAGCTTGATTTTAGAGAAGTCAGTTTTAGATAATGAAGTGATATGGGCGTTGATGCAAGCACCCTTTGCCCAATGATATTAGTCGTCAATACATTCAGACTATGGCGCAAAGTTACTAAAAAAACTTGTAACAAAGAAGCAATTTTCTAAGATTAACGCAGAATGACCGTAAATAAAAGGCAAGACGGGGATTTAGAGCCCCTTGATAAGGGGCGGCTATAATGCAGGGATATGCAAATTTGGGAGGAATAAAGAAATAGTTAGGTTTCTTATCCGTAACCCAACTGTTGCCAAAATCAACGGGTTAACAATACCAATGTGGTATGGCAGGAGCGCAATGTCTGGCGAGGCAACGATAAAGGCATCCGTCAGTGCCAGCAGTTCGTCATCCGCTCGACCTCAGGTCGCTTGACTCGTCCAAGAACTATGAGGACTCAGTCCGTCGCCGTTATCAGATGGAACACGACGCCGCCATGCGTGACAGTATCGGGCGACTGATGATACGACAGTCGAAAGAGATTAAAAAGAACGCCAGTTCGGGATAAGATTATATTGCTGTCCGCTAAAAGATTTTAGAATGAAATAAAAATTAGGCTGAAGCCCTCGCTTGGGTTTCAGCCTTTTTCGTTACCTTTGTTTT
>OCVV011304491.1_pt1 | contig 26478 bp, 17 predicted proteins | sample 1539721 | NCBI WGS metagenome assembly OCVV01 (sample SAMN02144230, study PRJEB22623) | gut metagenome | biome: sheep rumen | host: Ovis aries | place: New Zealand | reverse complement strand
TGGATAATCTCTTTGTCTATGTTCCGATGCCGTATGTGAAGCGGATGTATTATCTGGATGTGGACTTTTACCGTTACTATATCGGCAGGGAGGATCAGTCGGTCAATGAAAAGGTGATGATCAGCAGGATCGACCAGCAGCTGCGGGTCAACAAGCTTCTGATTGATGCATATGATCCCTGGAAGATCAGAAATGAGCGCCTGCGGCAGTACATGCTGAATTTTATCGAGATTGTGACCATGGTCACAACGATTTTGCTGATCAAGTCCAATACCGATGAAAATATCCGGAAAAAAAGAGAATTCTGGCGTTATATCAAAACCGGCTACCCGAAGCTGTACCGGTGGCTGACCCGCCATTTTATGGAGTTTGTCTTTAATCTGCCGGGCAAGCTGGGAAATAAGCTTGTGGTGGTGATCTATATGGTGGTACAGAAGGTATACGGATTTAATTAAACCGAAAGAAATAGAAAAGAAAACAGCTGTCATAGAAAAAGCCCGGAGGGCGGCATCGTCGGATGCCGTTCTCCGGGCCTTTTGTAACTCCGCTTAATATTTCACGGAACTTAAATCGTTGATGACCTGCCGTTTCATCTCATAGAGCCGGTCCGAAAGGTCCACATAGACTTCCGCCGGGTTGTTGAACCGCTTATTCTCTGCCCAGAGGGTGTCCTTTTCCCGGGCGCAGATTTCGCGGATTTCCATGGTTGTCGGAGAGGAGTAGACACATTTGCCGTTTTCAAATACTGGAACCAGAAGCCTGCGCAGCGTGTAGGTCCCGCCGGGCAGGGTGGTCTTTTTCCAGGTTTCGTTGGGATCAAACAGGGTCAGGTCCTCGGAAGGGTCGAATTCCTCGCCAGCGATGCAGATCAGATCCGCACGGATCTTGCCGCTGGTTTTGTCGTAAATGCGGTAGATCTCCTTGTTGCCCGGGTTGGTGATTTTTTCCGTGTTTTCCGATAATTTGATCTTGGGAATGAAGCGGCCGTTCTCGTCTTCTATGGCAGCCAGTTTGTACACGCCGCCCAGGGCAGGACAGTCCCGGGAGGTGATTAGGCTGGTGCCGACGCCCCAGGAAGTGATGGCGGCGCCCTGCTGTTTTAAGGACTGGATCAGATATTCATCCAGATCGTTGGAAGCGGAAATGATAGCATCCGGGAAGCCGGCTCTGTCCAGTTCGGCCCGGACTTTCTTGGACAGATAAGCCAGATCGCCGCTGTCCATACGGACGCCGTAGTTTGTCAGGGTGACGCCTTTTTCCTTCATTTCCCGGAAGACACGGATCGCATTGGGCAGCCCGGAGCGCAGGGTGTCATAGGTATCAATCAGAAGGATACAGCCGTCCGGATAAAGTTCCGCATAATTCCGGAACGCAGTGTATTCATCCGGGAAGCTCATGATCCAGCTGTGGGCATGGGTGCCTTTCACCGGTACATTGAAGACCTGGCCGGTGAGCACATTGGAAGTGCCGACGCAGCCGCCGATGACAGCAGCCCGGGCACCGTAGATGCCGGAATCCGGTCCCTGGGCCCTGCGCAGGCCGAACTCCATGACGCTGTCATTTTCCGCGGCGTAACATACCCGGGAAGCTTTCGTGGCAATCAGGGTCTGATGGTTGATGATATTCAGCAGGGCGGTTTCAATGAGCTGGGCTTCCATAATAGGGGCCACGACTTTCAGCAGAGGCTCCCGGGGAAAGACCACGGTGCCTTCCGGAATGGCGTAGATACTGCCGGAAAAACGGAATCTGCTGAGATAGTCCAGAAAATCCGAATCGAAGATTTTCAGGGATTCCAGATAGCGGATGTCATCTGTGGAAAAGTTCAGGTTTTTGATATATTCCACCACCTGCTCCAGACCGCAGCAGATGGCGTAGCCTCCGTTGCTGGGGTTCTGGCGGTAGAAGACATCGAAGACCACGTTTTTCCGGCTGCCGGTTTTGAAATAGCCCTGCATCATGGTCATTTCATAAAGATCGGTCATCAGGGTAAGATTCTGTGTTGCCATGGGTTCGCTCCTTTATCTGTCAGCGCATTGGTCGGTAAGCACGAAGTACAGTTGTTAAGATTATACTTCATTCCGGCGAAAGTGCAAGCAAAGCGGGGCTGCGGGGAGGGCAAATCTGCTGTATTTCTCGGGAAGCAGGGTGGAAAACCCCGGGCCGGGGATGAAAAAATATAAGGAAAAAAGCAGAAAATATACATTTTATGGAATAATATGCAAGCTTCTGTTTGTTTTTGCTGATGTGCTGTGCTAAAATATTCAAGTGACACAGTCAGGAAGTGTGTATCTGACTGCAGAAAATCTGATTTATATTTTTTCTGGAAGGGGAAAAGAACGATGAAAAAAAGAATGACAAAGCTTATCAGCGCAGCAGTAATCGGCGCCATGGCCCTCGGCCTGGCAGCATGCGGTTCCTCCGCGGACAAATCCGGCACTGCAGGCGGCGCGTCTTCTGCCGCGTCCAGCACATCCGCTGAGACTGCTTCGGTTTCCACCGTGGAAAAAGGCAAGCTGCATATGGCTACCAACGCCCAGTTCCCGCCCTATGAGATGACAAAGGATGACGGCGGCTACGAAGGCATCGACGTGGAGATCGCCGAAGCCATTGCCAAGAAACTGGATCTGACACTGGTGGTGGATGATATGGACTTCTCCGCAGTGGTTACATCCGTACAGAGCGGCAAGGAAGATATGGCAATGGCCGGTCTGACCGTAAATGACGAACGGAAGAAGAATGTAGATTTTACAGACACCTACGCAAAGGCAGTACAGAAGATCATTGTAAAGAAAGGATCTTCCATTAAGACCGCCAAGGATCTGAAGAAGGCAGGAAAGATCGGCGTACAGGAAGGCACCACCGGCGCAACCTACTGCACCGATGATTTCGGCGCTGACCATGTGACCGCGTATACCAACGGCGCGACTGCAGTCCAGGCCCTGGTAAGCGGCAAGGCAGATGCAGTGGTCATCGACAGCGAACCGGCCAAGGAATTTGTAAAGAACAATGACGGCCTGAAGATTCTGGATTCCAGCTATGTGGAAGAAGAATATGCCATCGGCATCAACAAGAAGAATCCGGAACTGCGCAAAGCGATCAACAATGCTCTGAACGAACTGAAAAAAGACGGAACCGTTCAGAAGATCATTGACAAATACATTACAGCAGACGGGACGAAATAAGTATGAAGTTTCCGAAGGGGCGGTATCAGGCTGCCCCTTCGTTACGCAAGGAGAACAGTGAAAGTGGGAAGCAACAGTTTAAGAGATCAGTTCATACAGAGCTTTGTGGCGGAAGGCAGATGGAAGCTGTACCTGAACGGACTGAGAACATCCATTATTCTGACGATATTCGCGCTGATCCTGGGACTGATCCTGGGAGTGGCGGTGGCCGTCGTGCGCACACAGTATCTGCAGAAACGCGGAAAAAAAGGATTCGGACTTTCGGTGCTCAACGGCATCTGTCAGGTCTATGTTACAGTGATCCGCGGCACCCCTATGATGGTACAGCTGCTGATCTGGGGCTTTGTCGTATTTGCCGCCAGCAGGAATCTGTTGGGCATCGCGATTATCGCCCTGGGGATCAATTCCGGCGCTTATGTATCGGAGATTATCCGAAGCGGAATCCTGTCCGTGGATATCGGCCAGATGGAAGCCGGCCGTTCCCTGGGCATGAGCTACGGAAATGTCATGAAAGATATCATTATTCCGCAGGCAGTGAAGAATATTCTGCCGGCCCTGGGAAATGAATTTATCACACTGTTTAAGGATACTTCCCTGGTCACTGTGATCGGACTGATGGATCTAACGAAGGTGGCTATGACGATTCAGGCCAAAACCTATCAGGCACTGATGCCGTTTGTGGGCATCGCGCTTATGTATCTTGTCATTGTCATGATTCTGACATGGCTGCTTGGAAGACTGGAAAGGAGACTGCGTCGAAGTGAGCGAAGATAATACACTGATCCGGATCGAACATCTGACCAAGGCCTTCGGGGACCATGTGGTGCTGGATGATATTTCCGCGGAGATTCAGACCGGGGAAAAAGTGGTAATCATCGGCCCCTCCGGTTCCGGCAAGTCCACTTTCCTGCGCTGCATGAATCTGCTGGAACTGCCGACCGGCGGGCAGATTTATTTTGACGGCGCCGAAATCACCGCCCCCAAGGCGAACGTAAACGGGATCCGTCAGCAGATGGGAATGGTATTCCAGCACTTTAATCTGTTTTCGAATATGACGGTAAAGAAAAACATCACACTGGCGCCGGTGCGGACCGGACGGATGAAACAGGAAGAAGCGAATCAGACTGCGGAGCGTCTGCTGGACCGGGTAGGTCTTCTGGACAAGGCCGATGCGTACCCGGCTTCCTTATCCGGCGGGCAGAAGCAGCGAATCGCCATTGTCCGGGCGCTGGCCATGAACCCGAAGATGATGCTGTTTGACGAACCTACCAGCGCGCTGGATCCGGAGATGGTGGGCGAGGTGCTGGATCTGATGAAGGCACTGGCAGACGACGGAATGACGATGGCGGTGGTCACCCATGAGATCGGATTCGCCAAGGAAGTGGCCAACCGTGTACTGTTTGTGGACGGCGGGAAGATTCTGGAAGATGATACACCGGAGAATTTCTTCGCGTCCCCGAAAACCGAGCGTGCCCGGGAGTTCCTGAGCAAAGTGCTGGTTTAGGCAGAGGAAAATAACATTGACTTTTTGCATGGAAGTCACTATAATTTTTGAGAGTATCTTCCGGGGAAGATGCGTATCCGAAAACAGAATACAGCAAAGACGATGACGAAGACAGTATGGCATGCGGGAACGTCACAGCGAGCCGGGGCGGTGAGAGCCGGTATCAGTAGCACATGCAGGAACATCACTTTATCAGTTGCAGCCCGAACGGAGAGATCCTGGTAGGCGCTGACGGCATCCCACCGTGACAGGGAACAGTATGGGGCAGATGTCCCGTACTCTGAACAGGTGGTTAACGAACTCTAAGAGCCCGTCCTTTTCAGGACGGGCTCTTTTTCAAAAGAACAGAGACTGCGCAGACAAAGGAGAAGACGTAGAAATGAGTATTTACAAAAAAGTAGACACCACAATGAACTTTGTGGACCGGGAGAAGCAGGTGGAAAGCTTCTGGAAGGAAAATGATATCTTCCGCAAAAGCATGGAAAACCGCAAAGAAGGCGAGACCTACACATTCTATGACGGACCGCCGACCGCGAACGGCAAACCTCATATCGGCCATGTGCTGACCCGTGTCATCAAGGATATGATCCCCCGTTACCAGACCATGAAGGGAAAATATGTGCCGCGGAAGGCCGGATGGGATACCCACGGGCTGCCGGTGGAGCTGGAAGTGGAGAAAAAGCTTGGTCTGGACGGCAAGGAGCAGATAGAAGAATATGGCCTGGTGCCTTTTATCAAGGAGTGCAAGGAATCCGTATGGAAGTACAAGGGCATGTGGGAGCAGTTCTCCGATGTCGTGGGATTCTGGGCAGATATGGATCATCCCTACGTCACCTATGACAATGATTTCATCGAATCGGAATGGTGGGCGTTAAAGCAGATCTGGGACAAGGGACTGCTGTATAAGGGATTCAAAATTGTCCCTTACTGCCCGCGCTGCGGCACCCCTCTGTCTTCCCATGAAGTGGCACAGGGATATAAGAAGGTAAAGGAACGGTCGGCCATTGTCCGTTTCCCCGCCGCGGACGAGGACGCTTATTTCCTGGCATGGACCACAACGCCGTGGACCCTGCCTTCCAACGTGGCGCTGTGCGTGAATCCGGAGGAAACCTACTGCAAAGTCAAGGCAGCTGACGGATATGTATATTATCTGGCGGAGGCCCTTCTGGACCAGGTGCTGGGCAGACTGGCAGTTCCTGCGGATAAAAAGAAAGGCACCGCGGCAGTTCCGGCTTACGAAGTGCTGGAGCGTTTCCCGGGCAAAGAGCTGGAATACAGGGAATACCGCCCGTTATTTGACTTTACCGGCGCTTATGTGGCAAAAAAGAACAAAAAGGCGCATTTTATTACCTGCGACAGCTATGTAACCATGTCTGACGGTACCGGTATCGTGCATATCGCACCGGCCTTCGGTGAAGATGACAGCCGGATCGGACGGAACTATGACCTGCCCTTTGTGCAGTTTGTCAACGGCAAAGGCGAACTGACGGAAGAGACCCCCTATGCCGGTGTATTTGTGAAAAAAGCGGATCCTATGGTTCTGAAGGATCTGAAGGAGGCAGGCCTGCTGTATGACGCGCCGAAGTTTGAGCATGACTATCCGCACTGCTGGCGATGCGACACACCGCTGATCTACTATGCGCGGGAATCCTGGTTTATCAAGATGACCGCTGTGAAGGATGAACTGGTCCGCAACAACAATACGGTGAACTGGATCCCGGAATCCATCGGCAAGGGCAGATTCGGCGACTGGCTGGAAAATATCCAGGACTGGGGCATTTCCAGAAACCGTTACTGGGGAACGCCGCTGAACGTATGGGAATGCGAATGCGGCCATCAGGAAGCCATCGGCAGCCGGAAAGAGCTGGCGGAAAAGAGCGGCAATCCGGAGGCGGAGCAGGTAGAACTGCATCGTCCGTATGTGGATGAGATCACGATCCGGTGTCCGCACTGTGGAAAAGAAATGCACCGGGTGCCGGAAGTTATTGACTGCTGGTTTGATTCCGGCGCAATGCCTTTTGCGCAGCATCACTACCCCTTTGAGAATCAGGAGCTGTTCCATCAGCAGTTCCCGGCCAAGTTTATTTCAGAGGCAGTGGACCAGACCAGAGGCTGGTTCTACTCCCTGATGGCGGAATCCACCCTTCTGTTCCATCAGGCACCTTATGAAAACGTAATCGTGCTGGGGCATGTCCAGGATGAAAACGGGCAGAAAATGAGCAAATCCAAGGGAAACGCGGTGGATCCCATGGAAGCTCTGGGAGAGTATGGCGCAGATGCCATCCGCTGGTATTTCTATATCAATTCCGCACCCTGGCTGCCGAACCGTTTCCATGGCAAGGCTGTCGTGGAAGGACAGCGGAAGTTTATGGGCACACTGTGGAATACTTATGCGTTTTATGTATTGTATGCAAACATTGACGCATTTAACCCTATGGATTATACGCTGGAATATGATAAACTGTCTGTAATGGACCGCTGGCTGCTTTCCCGCCTGAATTCGGTGGTGGCTGAAGTGGATCAGGACCTCGGGTCCTACAGGATTCCGGAGGCGGCCCGGGCGCTGCAGAGCTTTGTGGATGACATGAGCAACTGGTACGTCAGAAGATCCAGAGAGCGTTTCTGGGCGAAGGGCATGGAGCAGGACAAGATCAATGCTTATATGACACTGTATACGGCCCTGGTTACCATCTGCAAGGCCTCCGCGCCGATGATTCCCTTCCTGACCGAGGAGATCTATCAGAATCTGGTGGCCGGAATTGATCCCCAGGCGCCCATGAGCATTCATCTGTGCGATTATCCGGTTTCCGACGCTTCCCGGATCGATGCCGAGCTGGAAGCAAATATGGACGAAGTCCTGAAAATCGTCGTATTAGGCCGGGCGGCCCGGAATGAGGCGAATATCAAGAACCGGCAGCCCATCGGTACGATGTATGTGAATGCGCCCAAACACCTGCCGGAGTATTTCGTGCAGATCATCGAGGAAGAGCTGAATGTGAAAAAAGCGGAATTCTCCGATGATGTCAGCGCCTTTACCACTTACCGGTTCAAGCCCCAGCTGCGTACGGTAGGACCGAAATACGGCCGCTTCTTAAATCAGATCAAACAGGCGCTGGCGGACATTGACGGAAACGCGGCCATGAAGGAACTGGATGAGACAGGCGTGCTGACATTGGATAATATCGGCACAGAAGTGAAACTGGAGCGGGAAGACCTGCTGATTGAGATGGATCAGCAGGAAGGCTATGACGCCCAGAGCGCCAACGGAATCACCGTAGTGCTGGACACCAACCTGAGCGAGGAACTGCTGGAAGAAGGCTTTGTCCGGGAGATCATCAGCAAGGTGCAGACCATGCGGAAAGAGGCCGGATTTGAAGTCATGGACAAGATCCTTCTGACCTATGAGGCAGACCGGAAGGTACAGGATATTTTCACAGCCCATGCAGAGCAGATCATGGGTGATGTGCTGGCGGAAGAGATTCGCTGCGGCGGCCTGCGCGGCTATCAGAAGTCCTGGAATATCAACGGTGAGAGTGTGGAATTAGGAGTTGAGAAACAGTGAACCGAACAATGATCAAAAAACTGCACCCCTTCGACAAGCAGAGGTTTCTGGCAACGGTCAACGAAAACCTGAAAAATCTGTACCGCAAGAAGCTTAAGGAAGCTTCCCAGGAAGAGATTTTCCAGGCAGTCAGCTATGCGGTAAAGGATATTATTATCGATGACTGGATGGCTACCCAGCAGACCATCGACCGGGAAGATCCGAAGATCCTGTATTACATGTCCATGGAATTCCTGATGGGCCGCGCCCTGGGCAACAACCTGATCAACCTGACGGTATACGACGAGGTGAAGGAAGCCCTGGACGAAATCGGGCTGGATCTGAACGTCATTGAAGATCAGGAGCCGGATCCGGCTCTGGGCAACGGCGGCCTGGGCCGCCTGGCTGCCTGCTTCATGGAGTCCCTGGCCACGCTGGGATATCCGGCATACGGCTGCGGCATCCGTTATCACTACGGCATGTTCAAACAGAAAATCGAGAACGGCTATCAGGTGGAAGTGCCGGACAACTGGCTTAAAAACGGCTATCCCTTCGAACTGCGCCGGCCGGAGCATACCTTTGAAGTGAAATTCGGCGGCTATGTCAGCACCCATATAGACAGTGACGGGAGAGTCCGGTTTCAGCAGGAAGGCTACCGCTCCGTAAAGGCCGTTCCCTATGATATGCCGATTCTCGGCTACGGGAACAGCATGGTAAACACCCTGATGATCTGGGACGCGGAACCGGTGAACGAGTTTGAGCTGACCTCTTTTGACAAGGGGGATTATCAGCAGGCCGTGGAAGAAGAGAACCTGGCCCGCAACCTGGTGGATGTGCTGTACCCGAATGACAACCATATTGCGGGAAAGGAACTGCGGCTGAAACAGCAGTATTTCTTTGTGTCTGCCAGTCTGCAGCGCGCCATAAGCAAATACAAGCTGAATCATCCGGACATCCACAAACTGCCGGAAAAAGTAGTGATTCAGATGAACGACACCCATCCGACGGTGGCAGTGGCGGAACTGATGCGGATCCTGCTGGACGAAGAAGGCCTGGAATGGGATGAAGCCTGGGAGATCACGAGCAGAACCTGCGCGTATACCAACCATACCATTATGTCGGAAGCACTGGAAAAATGGCCCATTGAGATCTTTTCCCGCCTGCTTCCCCGGGTGTACCAGATCGTCGAGGAGATCAACCGGAGATTCTGCCTGAAAGTACAGGCTGCTTTCCCGGGAGACAATGACAAACTGTCCCGCATGTCGATTATCCATGACGGACAGATCCGTATGGCCTACATGGCCATTGCGGCGGGGTTTTCCGTAAACGGTGTGGCAAGGCTCCACACGGATATCCTGATTCACCAGGAACTGAAGGATTTCTATGATCTGTTTCCGGAAAAATTCAACAACAAGACCAACGGGATCACACAGCGGCGTTTCCTCTGTCACGCGGATCCGCTGCTGGCGGAATGGATCACCGGAAAAATCGGCGATGACTGGATCACAGACCTGTCCCATATGAAAAAGCTGGCGGTTTACGCGGAAGATCCGAAGGTGCAGCAGGAGTTTCTGCAGATCAAATACAAAAACAAGCTGCGGCTGACGGAATATATCCGGGAACACAACGGGATCGATGTGGATCCCCGTTCCATCTTTGATATACAGGTGAAGCGTCTGCACGAATACAAACGTCAGCTGATGAATATTCTGCACGTTATGTATCTGTACAATCAGCTGAAAGAACATCCGGATATGGAGTTCCATCCCCGTACCTTTATTTTCGGGGCCAAGGCGGCTGCCGGCTACCGGATCGCGAAGCTTACCATCAAGCTGATTAATTCCGTTGCGGATGTGATCAACCGGGACACATCCATCAACAACCGGATCAAAGTGGTGTTTATCGAGGATTACAAAGTATCCAACGCCGAGCTTTTATTTGCGGCAGCAGATGTCAGTGAGCAGATTTCCACGGCCAGCAAAGAGGCATCCGGCACCGGGAACATGAAATTTATGCTGAACGGCGCCCTGACCATCGGAACCATGGACGGCGCCAATGTGGAGATGGCGGAAGAAGTGGGCGAGGAGAACATGTTCATTTTCGGCATGAGTTCCGATGAGGTCATCAGCCATGAGCAGAAGCGGGATTACAATCCCATGGATATTTTCAACAATGACGCGGAGATCCGCCAGGTTCTGATGCAGCTGATCAACGGATTTTATTCCGGCAGTGATACGGAGCTTTTCCGGGATCTGTACAATTCACTGCTGAATACACAGTCCACCCAGTATGCGGACACCTATTTCTGCCTGAAGGATTTCCGGTCTTATGATGAGGCGCATCAGCGGATTGAAAAGGCATATGCCGACGAATCCGAATGGGCCAGAAAGGCAATCCTGAACATTGCCGCAGTGGGCAAATTTTCATCGGACCGCACGATTCAGGAATATGTGGATGATATCTGGCATCTGGACCGTGTGACCGTGTCCGCAGATGATGAGTAGCCAGTGGAACGGAAACTGCCGGTAATGCTGCCGGCAGCAGCTGTTCCAGGCGCGGAACATGAAGGAAGGACATCCGCAGGCAGTGCCTGCGACAGGAGGAAGAGAAACTATGAACAGACCGGGCAATATCGCAAAAAGTATTCTGGCCGCTGTGGTCGCCATTCTATTGCTGCTGGCGGCACAGATCATTGTACTGACAGTTACCGGGATACAGTCCGGGGACGGAGTGATCCGTACACTGACCAAAATGGCGCAGTCATCCGCGGGAATTGACAAAACCGTCCTGGTGCGCTGTTATATTCTGTTTACCGTTCTGGTTTTTGTTCTGTTCGGGATCTGGTACCAGGCGCGTTTTGTGCGCCCGTATGCGGCGCCCCGGCGCAAAACATCCGGCAGGTTTACGCTTCTGACTATTCTGACGCTGATTCTGCTGGGCGTGGGTACCCAGTTGATCGCGCAGCTGATTATGAATGCGGAGGAAAAGCTGATGCCCGCCCTGTATCAGGCCAGCGGGAACGCGGTCAGCAATCTGGCGGAAAACGGCAGCTTTTCCCTGTGGGCGGCGCTGTATATCATAATACTTGCGCCGATCGCGGAGGAACTGATTTTCCGCGGGGTGGTATATCGGTATGCCAGACTGAATATGTCCTTTCTGGGCGCGGATATTCTGCAGGCGGTTTTGTTCGGGATTTATCATATGAACCTGATTCAGGGGATCTACGCCTTTGTGATCGGACTTTTTCTCGGGTTTGTTGCCAGCAAAGGCCGCGGAATCCGCTACTCGATCCTGCTTCATATATTGTTCAATGCCTTCGGATTCTTCTTTTCCAGTTTTTTCGAAGGACTTCCGGCGCTGCTTCCGGTTCCGAGCTATGCCTTCGGCATCGGAGTCACGATTTTTACCATGTATGTATATGCCTTTGAATTCAAGCCGTCCCGCAGAAAAGTGCCGCAGGATACGCGCGGTCAGCTGAATGATCTGGACGGTCTGGCCGGCGGCCGCGAGACTGGGGCTGATGGATCGGAATACAGGAGCAGAGACACAGATAATGACAGATAACATCGGCAGCTGAAACTGCGCGAGTATCTGCAGGAAGCGATGAAAACAGACAGCAGATTTCCCGGAACCGTTTGGAGGAGTCTGCTGTTTTCACTTATTGCGGAGAACAGGGTATGGCATTTGCACATCTGCACGTCCACACAGAATACAGTCTGCTGGACGGATCCAACAAAATAAAAGAATATGTACACCGGGTGAAGGAACTGGGCATGACTGCCGCGGCCATTACCGACCACGGAGTGATGTACGGCGTGATTGATTTTTACCGCGCGGCGTTGGCCGAGGGAATCCGTCCGATTCTGGGCTGCGAGGTATATGTGGCGCCCGGCTCCCGGCTGGACAGGGAAAGTTCCCACGGGGAAGACAGGTATTACCATCTGGTGCTTCTGGCGGAGAACAATCAGGGATACAGCAATCTGATGAAGATCGTTTCCCTGGGGTTTACCGAAGGATATTACTACCGTCCCCGGGTGGATATGGAAACACTGGAAAAGTATCATGAAGGCATCATTGCCACCAGCGCCTGCCTGGCGGGAGAAGTGCAGCGCCTCCTGCTGCGGGGACAGTATGAGAAGGCCAGGGAAACCGCTCTTCGCTATGAAGCCTGCTTCGGCAGGGGGAATTATTTCCTGGAGCTGCAGGACCACGGCCTGCCGGAGCAAAAGCAGGTCAACCAGGAGCTGATGCGTCTGCATGCAGACACCGGCATCGAACTGGTAGCCACCAATGATATTCACTATACCTATGCGGAAGACGCGGAGCCCCATGACATTCTCCTGTGTCTGCAGACCGGAAAAAAACTGAGTGATGAGGATCGGATGCGCTACACCGGCGGTCAGTATTATGTCAAATCCGAGGAAGAGATGCGCCGCCTGTTTCCCTACGCCCAGGAAGCCATTGACAATACGCAGAAAATCGCGGACAGATGTCAGGTGGAAATCGAGTTTGGTGTCACAAAACTTCCGAAATACGACGTTCCGGAAGGGTATACATCTTGGGAATATCTCAATAAGCTCTGTGAACAGGGCCTTTCCCGGTGTTACCCCGGCAGAGAAGAGGAAATCCGTCCCCAGCTGAACTATGAGCTGTCTGTCATCCGGAAAATGGGTTACGTGGATTATTTCCTGATTGTCTGGGATTTCATTCACTACGCGCGGAAACATGATATTATGGTGGGACCGGGCAGAGGAAGTGCCGCCGGATCCCTGGTGTCCTATACCCTTGGCATCACCAAGCTGGATCCCGACCGGTACCAGCTGCTGTTTGAGCGTTTTCTGAATCCGGAGCGGATCTCCATGCCGGATATTGACGTGGATTTCTGCTATGAGCGCCGGCAGGAAGTCATCGATTATGTGGTACGCAAATACGGCAAAGACCGGGTGGTGCAGATTGTCACGTTTGGTACGTTGGCGGCCCGGGGCGTGATCCGGGATGTGGGCAGAGTCATGGATCTTCCCTACGTGCTGTGTGACAGCATCGCGAAGATGATTCCCAATGAACTGAACATAACTATTCAGAAGGCGCTGCAGATGAACCGGAAGCTCAGGGAACTGTATGAGACAGACGAGACCGTGCACCGCCTGATTGACATGTCCAGACGCCTGGAAGGGCTGCCGCGGCATACTTCCATGCACGCGGCGGGAGTGGTGATCAGCCAGAAGTCTGTCGATGAATATGTCCCCCTGTCCCGGGCTTCCGACGGCACGATTACCACACAGTTTACCATGACGACCCTGGAGGAACTGGGACTTCTGAAAATGGATTTCCTGGGGCTCCGCACATTGACGGTAATCCAGAACGCTGTATATAATGTTCGGGATACGGAAGGAAAACAGATCGATGTGGATGCCATCGACTACGGGGATCCGAAGGTTTTCGCGTCCCTGGGCACCGGGCGGACCGAGGGCGTGTTCCAGCTGGAAAGCGCCGGCATGAAGAATTTCATGAAAGAGCTCAAACCCCGGAACCTGGAGGATGTGATTGCGGGAATTTCCCTGTACCGGCCGGGGCCGATGGATTTTATTCCCGCCTATATCAAAGGGAAAAACCATCCGGATTCCATCACGTATGACTGCCCGCAGCTGGAGCCGATCCTGGCGCCTACCTATGGCTGTATTGTATACCAGGAGCAGGTGATGCAGATTGTGCAGAATCTGGCGGGGTATACGCTGGGGCGCGCGGATCTGGTACGCCGTGCCATGTCCAAGAAAAAGGGCGATGTGATGCAGCGGGAACGGCAGAATTTTGTCTACGGAAATCCGGAGGAAGGGGTTCCGGGCTGTATCGCCAATGGGATTTCCGAAGAAATCGCCAACCGGATTTTTGACGAAATGACGGATTTTGCCAAATACGCGTTTAACAAGTCCCATGCGGCGGCATATGCAGTGGTATCCTACCAGACCGCTTATCTGAAGTACTATTATCCGGAGGAGTTCATGGCGGCGCTGATGACATCGGTGATGGATAATTCCGCAAAGATTGCCGAATATATTCAGGTGTGCAGAAGCATGGGCATCCAGGTGCTTCCGCCGGATATTAACGAAGGAAAAGGCGCTTTTTCCGTAGTAAACGGCGAACAGGGAAAAGCCATCCGCTACGGGCTGTCGGCCATCAAAAGCATCGGCCGGCCGGTGATTGAGGCGATTGTCCGGGAACGGGAGTCCGGCGGCGCGTTCCACTCCCTGCATGATTTTGCCGAGCGCTTGTCCGGCCGGGAAGTCAATAAGCGGGCTTTTGAGAATTTCATCAAAGCCGGGGCGTTTGACAGCCTGGGAGGATCCCGCCGGCAGATGATGATGGTCTATGGGATGCTGGTGGATCAGGTCAGCCGGAACCGGAAAAACATGATCAGCGGGCAGATGTCCCTCTTTGATCTGGTACCGGAGGAAGAACGGCAGAATTTTGAAATCCATTATCCGGAAGTGGAGGATTATACGGAAGCTGAGCGCCTGGCGATGGAAAAAGAAGTCCTGGGCGTGTACATCAGCGGCCATCCGCTGCAGGCGGAAGAAGCGAAATGGCGCAGTTCCATTACCCGCGTCACAAAGGACTTTATTCCGGACGAATCCACCGGCGAGGCCCGTGTACAGGATGGAGAACGTGCGGTTATCGGTGGACTTATTGAGAATAAAACGGTAAAGTATACGAAGAAGAACCAGGCGATGGCCTTCCTTACCATCGAAGATCTTTACGGCAGCGTGGAGGTAATCGTATTTCCCCGTGATTTTGAAAAATACGGAGATCTTCTGAACGAAGACGCCAGAATTTTTGTGGCCGGCCGGGTTTCCCTGGAGGAGGACAAAAACGGAAAGCTGATCTGCGAACAAATCGAATCATTTGAAGCATGCAGGAGAGAACTCTGGATACAGTTTCCGGATCTGGACACGTATGAACAGCAGAAAGATACCCTGCGGGAACTGCTGCATCTGTCTGACGGCAGAGATGAAGTGGTGCTTTATCTGAACCGTGAGAAGGCGGTCAAGCGTCTGGGAAGAAACCGGACCATTGATATACAGCAGGACCTGGTGAATGAGCTGGAGGCACAGTTCGGAAAAGAGAATATAGCGGTCAGAGAAAAGCCGGCAGACCTGAAACGTCCGGTGTACCGCTCCTCCCGATAAGTGTGGCATATACAGCAGCAAAGGAGTAGAAGTTATGGCAAAAGAAATCAAGAAAATCGGTGTACTGACGAGCGGCGGAGACGCGCCGGGGATGAATGCGGCCATTCGCGCAGTAGTCCGGGAAGCGATCTACCAGGGCAGAGAAGTGGTAGGAGTCAAGCGCGGATATGCAGGCCTGCTGGACGGTGAGATCGTGCCGATGCAGGCATCTTCGGTGTCCGATACGATTCAGCGGGGCGGAACGATTCTTCAGACAGCCCGCTGCCCGGAATTCATGACCGAGGAGGGACAGGCCAAAGGCGCGCAGATCTGCAAGGAAAACCACATCGACGGCATGGTGGTCATTGGCGGAGACGGTTCCTTCCGGGGTGCGCAGCAGCTTGCGAAACACGGCATCAATACAGTGGGCATCCCGGGAACCATCGATCTGGATATCGGATGCACGGATTATACCATCGGTTTTGACACAGCCATCAATACAGCCATGGAAGCCATTGACAAAATCAGGGATACCGCCTCTTCCCATGAGCGCTGCAGCATCATAGAGGTTATGGGACGTAATGCCGGCTATATCGCTTTGTGGTGCGGCCTGGCCAACGGCGCGGAACAGATCCTCCTGCCGGAAAATTATGACTATGATGAGCAGAAGCTGGTGGATGATATCATTGCCCGGAGAAAATTCGGCAAAACCCATTACATTATTGTAAACGCGGAGGGAATCGGCCATTCCTCTTCACTGGCCAGAAGAATCGAGGCAGCCACCGGCATGGAGACCAGGGCTACGATCCTGGGGCATATGCAGCGCGGCGGTTCACCGACCTGCAAAGACCGTGTCTATGCCACTACCATGGGGTCCATCGCGGTGGATCTGCTGTGTGAAGGAAAGACCAACCGGATCGTAGGGTACAAAGACGGAAAATTCGTAGACTTTGACATTGATGAAGCACTGGCTATGACAAAGGAAATTCCGGAATACCAGTATAATATTTACAAACATATGGCCATTTAACCAGGAGAACCGAATTCATGATTACAAGCACGGGCAATGCCCGCATCCGCAGAATTGTTCAGCTGAAGAGAAAAGCAAAAACCAGACGGGAAGAGAAGTGCTTCGTGGCGGAGGGGCTGCGGCTCTGGGAAGAAATCCCGGAACCGCTGGTCCGGGAGCTGTATCTGTCGGAATCCTTTGCCCGGGAGCACAGCGGCCGGATGGGGGGCAGACCCTGTGAAATCGTCAGCGATGAGGTCTTTCGGTATATGTCCGACACAAAGACGCCCCAGGGGATCCTGAGTGTGGTTTCCATGCTGCCGGACAGAAGCAGTGAGATTTTTGTCCCGGGAGGTCTGTGGCTGATGCTGGAGAACATTCAGGACCCGGGTAATCTGGGCACCATGTTCCGGACCGCGGAGGGCGCAGGGGCCACCGGGATTATCATGGATCAGACCACGGCGGACGTATACGCGCCAAAGACAGTGCGGTCCACCATGGGCAGCCTGTTCCGGGTGCCCTTCCTGGTGACAGGGGACCTGGCGGACGCTGCCGGCAGAATCCGGGACAAAGGCGGAAAAATTTATGCCGCCAGCCTGGCAGGCAGTAAGGTGTATGACGCGCCGGACTATGTCCCGGGCACGGCGTTTCTGGTGGGAAATGAGGGCAGCGGACTGACGGAAGCGGCAGTGGCCTTGGCAGATGCCAATATTCGGATCCCCATGGGAGGCCGGCTGGAGTCACTGAACGCAGCCGTGGCTTCCGCAATCCTGATGTATGAAGCGGGCAGACAGCGGAGGAAGGAATCATGTTTCAGCTCTGGGCAAAAGAAATCACAGCCAACCGAATGATCCGGGATATCACCATCCGGGATGCAAGCGCGGATACCAGGACCCATAAGGTGTTCCGCGCACTGGATCAGGTCTGCGATGCCTTTGATCTGGGCAGACCGATCTGGCTGGATTCCAATGTCCGGGAATTTGCCGGACACGAGAAGACCAGATTCTGCCAGGACAGTTTTATCGAGGAGATTCCCTTTGATTACCTGGAAATTCAGATTATAGAAGAAGACGGATGAGGGATTTGGACGAAAATCACTAGTAAGGAGGACAGCAGATGCAGATGAAAAAACGACTTTCGCAGATTCCATTTCAGGAAAGCGTAGATTCCTGGGAGAGTCTGATGTTCCTGTACAATTCTGCGATTCGTGAGGTCCGTACGAAACTGGATATCCTGAATGATGAGTTCCAGCATATCCACAGATACAATCCCATTGAATACATTGAGTCACGGCTGAAAAGTCCGGAAAGCATTATGAAGAAGCTGACCCGGCATGGCTATGAGACAACCATGCAGAATATGGTGGATCATGTCAGCGATATCGCCGGCGTGCGCCTGGTGTGCTCCTTCACTTCTGATATTTACCGGATTGCCGAAATGATCTGCAATCTGAGACAGTTCGAGGTCGTGAAGATCAAGGACTACATCAAACAGCCGAAACAGAGCGGATACCGCAGCTATCACATTATCGTCAATGTGCCGATCTATACCACGACGGATATTGTCTATACCAAGGCGGAGATCCAGATCCGCACCATTGCCATGGATTTCTGGGCCAGCCTGGAACACAAGATCCAGTACAAATTTGAAGGAAATACGCCGGTGCAGATCAGCAGGGATCTGCGCAGCTGCGCGGACATCGTATCCATGCTGGATGAAAAGATGCTGTCGCTGAATGAGGAAATCAGCCAGGCAAATCCTGGGCGTTCCGAAGAATAATGAATAAACAGCGGCCGACACATAAAAAGAGCAGCAGAAAAATGCGTTCCATTTTTCTGCTGCTCTTTTTTGAAATATCGGAAGAATCAGATGTCGATATTGGAAGAATTCAGATAGGCTTCCTGCTCCGGGGTAAGCCGGTCGATGGATTTGCCCAGGAAGCGCAGCTTGCGGTTTGCCACTTCCAGATCCACTTCCCGGGGAACGGAAATCAGCTTTTCGTTCAGGCTGTCTTTGTGCTCAACCAGATATTTTGCGCTGAGTGCCTGGATCGCGAAACTCATATCCATGATCTCTGCCGGATGGCCATCGCCGGCAGCCAGGTTGACGAGACGCCCTTCCGCCAGTACATAGATCCACTGACCGTCGGAGATCTGATAGCCGACGATGTTTTTGCGCTGGTCGATGGTGTCCAGGGCAATTTCCCGCAGGCGTTTCATGTCGATTTCCACATCGAAGTGTCCCGCGTTGCAGAGGATGGCGCCGTTTTTCATAAGAGCGAAATGCTCTTCCCGGATAACGCCGGCGCAGCCGGTCACCGTGATAAAGAAATCGCCGACTTTGGCGGCTTCTTCCATGGGCATTACGTCAAAACCGTCCATGACGGCCTCAATGGCCTTGATGGGATTGATTTCGGTAACAATTACCCGGGCGCCCAGTCCCTTGGCACGCATGGCAACACCTTTGCCGCACCAGCCGTAACCGGCCACTACCACCTGCTTGCCGGCCACGATCAGATTGGTGGTACGGTTGATCCCGTCAAATACGGACTGGCCGGTGCCGTAACGGTTGTCAAAGAGGTGCTTGCAGTCGGCGTTGTTGACCATCACCATGGGGAATTCCAGTTCGTTGTTTCTGGCCATGGCAATCAGACGGATGATTCCCGTGGTGGTCTCCTCGCAGCCGCCGATGACATAGGGCAGCCGGTCACGCATCTCGGTGTGCAGCATGTGCACCAGGTCGCCGCCGTCGTCGATGATGATGTTGCAATTATGTTCCAGGACACTGCGGATATGTCCGAAGTATTCTTCCTCGCTGCAGTCATACCAGGCGTATACATTGAGCCCGTCCGCAGCCAGGGCAGCCGCCACATCGTCCTGGGTGGACAGGGGGTTGCTGCCGGTAATATACATCTCTGCGCCGCCGGCTGCCAGAACCTTGCACAGGTAAGCGGTTTTGGCCTCCAGGTGGATCGAAAGGGCGATGCGGATTCCCTGGAAAGGTTTTTCCCGGGAAAAGTCTGCCTCAAGACTGCGCAGAAGCGGACAGTTTTTTCTTACCCAGTCAATTTTATGCGCGCCGGACGGAGCCAGGTTAATATCTTTAATCGAACTCATAGAATGACCTCCTCAATAGTAGTTCTCTGCTCAGAAGCTTACAGATGATTATAACAAAAAAATCACAATAAGCGAAGGCATTATGCTATACTATAGCATGAAAAAATAGTTTATTGTGGATATTTATGAGCAAAATCAGCCGGCGATCCAGCCGCCGCCGCCAGGCGGCACTGTGCGGACGGCAGATTCTGTCCATGGAAGGATTGCGGATATATGAAGAAATACAGGATGACGGCACTCCTGACTGCAGGTGCGCTTCTGATCGCGGGAACTGCCGGCGGATGTTCGTTCGGAACTTCTTCCGAAATGAAGGAATACCGCAGCCGGGGAATCGAGCAGATGCAGGAAGGCAGTTATGATTCCGCTGCCAAAACCCTGCAGAAGGCACTGGACGCGGCAGACGGAAAAACCAGCGACATGTCGGAAGACATCAGCTATTATCTGGCGCTGGCATACTATAAAAGCGGAAACAGCGACAAAGCGATTGCGGTATACACAGACCTGATGAAAAACGACAAAGAAGACAGTTACAAGCCATATTACCTGCGGGGCTGTGTGTATGCCAGAGAGAATGAACTCACAAAGGCAGCCGAAGATTTTGACCAGGCCGTCAAGCGAAACCCGAAAGACTACGAACTCTGCATCAGCTGTTACGAAGCGATGCGGGACGCGGGAGAAACCGGCCGCGGGGAGACCTACCTCAGGAAGGGGCTGAATATTGCGGGCAACAGCGCGGATGATCTGTGCGAAAAGGGATATATCAGCTATCTCCTTGGAGATAAGAAAACCGCCCGAAAACAGCTGGCGGAAGCCGTGGAAGGCGACAGTGTGCAGGCGATGCTGTACCAGGGCGTTGTGTACGCGGCAGACGGCGACCGTACGAAAGCAAAGGATTCCTTTGATGAATATGCTTCCCGCAACAGAAAAAACGGAGACAATCTGCAGAAGCTGGGCGCAGCCGCGTTAAACAGCGGTCTGACGGAAGCAGCCATTTCCTATTATCAGCAGGCGGTGGATGTGCTGGGAGATTCTTCTGACAGCAGCAAAGAAGCCAGAAAAGATCTGATTGCCGCTTATGAGCAAAAAGGCGATTTTGAAAAGGCATACAAACTGATGAGCAAGTATGCGTCGGATTATCCGGAAGATAAGGATGCGCAGAACGAACTCACCTTCCTGAAGACCAGGATCAGCGACTGACAGCGCAGAAAACAGCAGAAAGACAGATTTGATCAGAAAAAGCGGGGAGATCGGTGACACGGATGTTTGAAGTGATCAAACGAAACGGCGAGACTGCAGCGTTCGATCTGCAGAAAATATCAAAAGCACTGGAAAAGGCCTTTCAGGCAGCAGATAAATCCTATACGCAGGAGATGATTCAGCTGCTGACGCTGCGGGTGGCAGCAGATGTCCAGGATCGGGTCCAGGGGGATCAGATTGACGTGGAGATGATTCAGGACAGCGCCGAGCGGGTGCTGGCCAGCGCGGGATACAGCGATGTGGCAAAGATCTATATTCTTTACCGCAGACAGCGGGAAAAAATGCGCCAGATGAAATCCACCTTTCTGGATTACCGCAATATTGTCAATTCCTATGCCAGCGAAGAACATCCGGACCAGGAGCAGAAAGAGCGGAAGGAAACAGTAGGCAGCCTGATGGTCAGCAGTGCCGGCGCGGTGACGGCCAGGTACTGGCTGACGGAAATCTATGCCGGAGAAGCAGCCAGAGCCCATCAGGACGGCAGCTTTTTTATTCACGATCTGTCCCGGCTGACACCAAGCACCGCGGGATGGTCCCTGAAAAGCCTGATCCGGGAGGGGCTCGGAGGCATTCCGGACACGCCGGATTTCGGCCCGGCCAGACATCTGAACGTTTTGTGCAATCAGATGGTCAATTTCCTCTACATGGTGCAGAACGAGTGGGCCGGCCCCCAGACCTTTGCCTCTTTTGACACCTACCTGGCGCCGTATGTGAAGGCGGACCACCTGCACTACGAACAGGTGCGGCAGTGTATGGAGTCCTTTGTCTACGGAGTGAATGCCCGGGGAATCTGGGGAACCGAACCGCCCTTTTCCAATCTGGTCATCGACTGGAAAGTGCCGTCGGATCTGGCAGATCTGCCGGCAGAAGCCGGCGGGCGAAAGATGTCCTTTCGCTACCGGGACTGCCAGAAGGAGATGGATATGATCAACCGGGCGCTGCTGGAAGTACTGCTGGCGGGTGACAGCGCCGGCCGCCGGTTCCACTATCCGAATGTGACCTATTCCGTAACCGGGGAATTCGACTGGGCGGATTCCCGCAACAGCCAGCTTTTGTTTGAACTGACCGCGCGGTACGGAACACCGTTTTTTTCCAACTACATCAGCAGCGGCAGAAAAAAGACGGAAGTCAGGGATCAGAGCGGCCGCCGGTTCCTGGATCCCAACAGGCTGCAGCGGGAAGCCGGCAGTTATTTCGGTTCTGGGGAGAATACCGGCACCATAGGAAAAATCACAGTAAACCTGCCCCGGCTGGCGTATCAGTCTGCGGATGAACAGGATTTCTTTCAGCGCCTGAACCACATCATGGATCTGGCGGCAGCCGCTTTGAAAACAAAACGCAGTGTGCTGATGAAATTTATGCAGGAAGACCTGTATCCCTGCACCGGCAGGTATCTGGGCGGATTTGAAGGACATTTTTCCGCCATTGGAATCATGGGAATGAACGAAGCCTGCCTGAATGCTTCCTGGATCCGCAAGGATCTGACACAGTCCCGGGCCCAGCGGTTTGCCCGCAGTGTGCTGACCCATATGCGGGAACGGCTGACCAGATACCAGGAAAAATACGGGGATCTTTACAGCTTGGAGGCAACTCAGACAGAATATCTGGGCATTTACCTGGCAGGTCTGGACAAAGAAGCATATCCGGATATTGTGACTTCTCAGACACCGGAAGGCAAGCCTTATTATACGGAAAATTCCTACCTTCCGGAAAACAGTTTTCTGGATCCGGAGGATGAGCTGGAGATCCAGGACGAATTCCACGTGCTGTATACGTCCGGAACCCTGTTTACGGCCCGGTTTCGCAAAGAAGCTTCCGACTGGAAGAGTGTAAGGAATCTGGTGCGCCGCATAGCGGAAAATTTCCGCATGCCCTATTTCCGGCTGCTGCCGGCGGACGCTGCGGGAGACCGGGAGTACAAGCCCCAGGCGGAACAGCCGAAAAAAGCAGCGGATTTTCCCCTTTCCCATGAAGAAGAGCATCTGAATCAGTTAAGAGAAAAGACGGAATATCCTTTGGAAACAGGAGTGCCGTCCGGGGAGAAAAAAGCCCGGACAGACCATACATTGGATGAAGCGCCGGTGGCGCCGGCGGAAGAGCCGCAGGAATCTCCGGTACCGGCGGATGCCGTGGATAAGGAGAAAGATTCGGAGTGCTCCGGTAATCCGGAAAACCAGAACGGATCGGAGAAATATGCCGGGTCGGAGAGCCATGCCGAGCCGATGCGGCAGGAAGAGCCGGCAGGTTACACGGAATCAGCGCAGAAGGAAGAGCCGGGAAGCTATGCCGAGCCGGTGTACTGTGAAGAACCGGAAAGCCATGCTGAAGCGGCGCGCCAGGAAGAGACGGCAGGCTGTGCCGAACCGACGCGCCGGGAAGCGCCGAAGAGCTGTGACGGCCCGGAGTACCATAAAAATCCGGAAAGATACGGAGATCCGGGGAAACACAAGGATTCGGAGAGCTGGAAAGATCCGGAGAATCCTGGCGGCGCGGAACCGTACAGGGAATCGGAGACAGGCGAAACAGAGTCCCAGCGGAAAACGGGGGAAGAAGATTCTCTGCCGGAAGCGGAAACCGACCGCCCGCAGGCGCAGACCCGGTCGGATGTCCGGCAGCCGGAACCGGAAGAATCCGGGGCCGGGGATTCCACCGCAGAAAAAGAGCCGGAGACATCCCTGCAGACGAGGAAGGATGACAGGGTAGAAGAAGCAAAGAAGTTCATGAAAGACATGAAGCCTGCGCCCCGGGCGGCAGCCAGAACCGATGGGGAAGGCCTTCCGCTGGAAGACGGCTGGTATCTGTTTACACTGCGGAATGATCCGAACTGCATGGTGGTACGGCAGCTGCTGGGCGGCCGGAAATACCGTGAAATTGACACAGCGTCCAATCCGAAACTTCGAGGCGCGTATCAGGCCTTTCCGGTCCCCGTTCTCCTTGCAGTCCGCGGGGACCGGCAGGAGCGCCGGACCGGAGTGGAAGAGATTCAGAACTACCTGGCGGAAACAGAGGACAACGGCAGCGGACCGGATGCCTGAGGCGCCCTGTGTCCGAATGAGAAACAGCCGTCTTCTGCAGAGATAGGAAAGGTGATATAATATGGCGACACTTTTAATCAAAAACGGAATTCTGGTAAATCCGAAAGATCAGACAGAGACCCGCGCAGATCTCTTTGCGGCCGACGGGATCATTGTTTCTGTAGGCGGAGACGTGCCGGAGCAGGCGGATCAGGTCATTGACGCGGCCGGGGCGTATGTGCTGCCGGGGCTGATTGACCTGCATGTGCACCTGCGGGATCCCGGACAGGAATACAAGGAAGATGTGACGACCGGAGGAAACGCGGCGCTGCACGGCGGATTCACCACGATTGTGGCGATGCCGAATACCAGTCCCGCAGCGGACCATGCAGACGTCATCCGCTATGTGGAAAACAAGGCAGAAGCCACCACAAAAGTGCATGTGCTGCAGGCCGGCGCCCTGACCAGAAAAATGGCCGGCAGGGAGCTGGCAGACCTGGAAGGAATGATGGAAGCCGGCTGCCGGGCATTCAGCGAAGACGGAAAATCCGTCATGAATGCGGGGCTTGCGAAGCAGGCCATGGAGATTGCGGCGGCCCACGGCAGGGCGATCCTGGCCCACTGTGAAGACATCAATCTGGTCAGAGGCGGCGTGATGAATGATGACGCCAGGGCAAAGGAGCTGGGATTTCCCGGCATCAGCAATTCCGTGGAAGATACGATTGCGGCCAGGGATATTATCCTGGCAAAAGAGACCGGCGTGCATCTGCATCTGTGCCACTGCTCCACAAAAGACAGCGTGCAGATGGTAAAAATGGCCCGGGAAGCAGGCGTTTCCATCAGCGCGGAAGTGTGCCCCCATCATTTCAGTCTGTGCACGGAAGATATTCCGGGGGATGACGCCAATTACAAGATGAATCCGCCGCTGCGCAGCCGGGAAGATATGGAGGCGCTGCGCCGGGGACTGGCGGAGGATATCATGGATGTGATTTCCACGGACCACGCGCCCCATACCTTTGAAGAAAAACAGAGGGGATTCCGCAAGGCGCCCTTTGGAATAACCGGTCTGGAGACCTCTGCGGCACTGACTTACACCAACCTGGTGCGGCCGGGAATTCTCACCATGCTGCAGATGGCGGACAAGATGAGCTACCGTCCGGCGCAGATCCTCGGCATGGCAGACCGCAAGGGTTTCATTGAGCCGGGGGCTGCGGCAGACCTGACGGTGTTTGATCCGGAGAAAAAGTATGTGATCGATCCGGAGACTTTTGTATCCAAAGGACACAACACACCCTTCGGCGGCTGCGAAGTATATGGAGAGATCCGTGCCACGATTGTGGACGGCGAAGTGGTATACGAAGCATAGAGAGAAACAGGAGAGAGAAGGCTATGATCAAACAGTTAATAGAAAAAATCAAACAGACAGGAGCGCCGGTTGTGGTGGGCCTGGATCCGAAGCTGGCGTTTATTCCGGAACAGATACAGAAAAAATCCTTTGCGGAATACGGTGAGACTCTGGAAGGCGCGGCAGATGCCATCTGGCAGTTTAACAAAGGCATTGTGGATGCTGTCTGCGACCTGATTCCGGCGGTGAAGCCGCAGATCGCCATGTATGAGCAGTTCGGCCTGCCGGGGCTGGCAGCCTTTCAGAAAACCTGCGCCTACTGCAGGGAAAAGGGACTGATCGTAATCGGCGATGTGAAGCGGGGAGATATCGGATCCACTTCGGAATCCTATGCCATTGCCCATCTTGGAAAAATCACCGTAGGCAGCCATTCCTACGCGCCGTTTGCTGAGGATTTCGCCACAGTCAATCCCTATCTGGGAAGCGACGGAATCGAGCCTTTTATCAAAGTCTGCAGGGAAGAGGATAAGGGGATTTTTGTGCTGGTCAAGACGTCCAATCCCTCCAGCGGAGAATTTCAGGACCGCCTGATTGACGGAAGACCGCTGTATGAGCATGTGGCGGAAAAAGTGGCCGCCTGGGGCGAAACCTCTATGGAAGGCAGCTACAGCAATGTGGGCGCGGTTGTGGGCGCCACCTATCCGGAAATCGGCAGAGTCCTGCGGAAAGTAATGCCGAAGGCCTTTATTCTTGTGCCGGGTTACGGCGCCCAGGGCGGCACCGGGAAAGATCTGGTACACTACTTTAATGAAGACGGGCTGGGCGCGATTGTCAATTCTTCCCGAGGCATCATTGCCGCTTACCGGAAAGAGGAATACGGGAAATTTGGCGCGGAGAACTATGCGGATGCATCCAGACAGGCAGTAAAAGATATGATTGCCGATATCAACGGAGCCATCGGCGCGTGACGCGTCAGAAGACGGAGAACAGGAATATGAGTGAGAAAAAAATGGAACAGGCAGTGGTCATTGCCCAGAAAGAGCTGGCTCCCGGCGTCTTTGACCTGTGGCTCAGGACTTCGGAGGAGATCTGGTCCGCGGCGAAGCCGGGACAGTTTGTGTCAGTCTACAGCGAAAATGCGGCAAAACTTCTGCCCCGTCCGATCAGTATCTGTGAAATAGACAGAAATTACGGCGGAATCCGCCTGGTTTACCGCGTGACCGGCGCAAATACCGGAACGGAAGAATTTTCCGCCCGCCGGCCCGGGGAAAACATAAAGATTTTAGGACCTCTGGGTAACGGATACGATACCGCGTCCGAAAAGAAAGCCATGCTCATCGGCGGGGG
>OCVV011062400.1_pt1 | contig 26489 bp, 23 predicted proteins | sample 1539721 | NCBI WGS metagenome assembly OCVV01 (sample SAMN02144230, study PRJEB22623) | gut metagenome | biome: sheep rumen | host: Ovis aries | place: New Zealand | reverse complement strand
AGTTCTTGCTATTAAAGAAGAAATAAATATTCCTGTTAAGTTTATTGGTTTAGGAGAAAAAATGGAAGATTTAAGACCATTTGATATTGAAAAATATATCTACGGTTTATTTAAGGATATGATGTAATGGAAAAAATGCTTTATTTAAATAATTTATTTGATTTATATGGTGAATTATTAACTGTGAAACAACAAAAATATTTTACGGCTTATTACTTTGATAATTTATCATATGGTGAAATAGCTGAAAAGTATAATATTAGTCGTAATGCAATCTATCATCAATTAAAATTAATTGAAGAAAAACTTTTGTTTTATGAAGAAAAGTTAAAATTATTTGACAAAAAAGAACGTATTAATGCTATAATAGATTTAGTTGATAATAAAGATGCTAGAGAGATACTAGATAATTTATTTTAGGAGGAAATATGTTTGAACAAATTATAAGGATTAATGACCGTGGAGCTGAAATAAAACTTAATAAAAATAATGCTAATATTAGCTTATTAGGTTTACACTTAGTATTCGAAAGTAATGAAAAAAAAGTTGTTTGTGAAATTGATTCTGTAAATGATGATGTTGTCATATCACATTTTATTGGTGAAATAATTGATGGTAAGTTTTATAATGGTGTTATTCATAAGCCAGATACTAATGCTCAAATTCGCCTTATGAATCCTGAAGAAATAGAAATGATTATTGGTGTTAAATCTAACACTACCTTTACTTTTGGAATTAGTCCATTTTATGACAATAAAAGAGTTTATGTCGATATTAATAATATTTTTAGTAATCACTTAACTATTTTAGGTAATTCTGGATGTGGTAAAAGTTATGGTACAGCTCGACTTATTCAAAGTATTTTTAAAACAGAAGGTTTCTTACCTTACAAAGCTAGTTTAATTTTCTTTGATAATAACGGTGAGTATATTAGTGCTTTTGAAAATATGAATAGAATTAATCCTAATTATCATTTTAAGGTAATTACAACTAATATGGCTTATGATTATAAGAAATTATCAATGCCACTTTGGCTTTTAGGTGTTGATGATATTGCTCTTTTACTAAGGGCTACAACAGCTAATCAAATGATTTTGATTGAAAGAATGATTAAATTAGCTAGAGTATTTTCTCAAAATGATGAAATGACAAATAAGTTTAAAAATCATTTGCTTGCAAAAGCTATGTTGACAATATTATATTCTAATGATTTGCCAGTTACAAAAAGAAATAATATTTTTGGCTTATTTAATACTTGTAAAACAAATGAATTAAACTTAGAAGCTATAGTTCAAGGTGCTGGATATACTAGAAAGTTTAGAGATTGTTTTCATGTTGATTCTAATGGTGTGTTTACTGAAGGAATACTAATTACAGAATATATTTCAAGTTTTGTTCATCCTGAGTTTGATGATTATGAACCTAAAGAATATAATTCATATTCCCTAGTTGACTTAGAAAAAGCCCTTGCTTTTGCGCTTGTTTCTGAAGATTGGTTAAATAATCCATTAACTTATAGTGATTCAATTACTTTAAAAGTTAAATTACATACTTTAACAATTAGTAATGATGCTAAGTTCTTTGATTTACCAGGAAATGTTACCCTTGATGATTATTTAGTTAGTATTTTAATGGATAATGGTGGTAAAAATCAAATTTTAAATATCAATTTAGAAGATATAGATGATAGTTTAGCAAAGGTAATTGTTAAAATATTTTGCCGAATGTTCTTCGAATATGCTAAAAAATTACAAAAACGTGGTAGTGTACCATTTAATATTTTTGTTGAAGAAGCTCATCGTTATATTAAAACTGGAGAGGATATTGATTTACTTGGGTATAATATTTTTGACCGTATCAGTAAGGAAGGTCGTAAATATGGAGTTATGTTAAATCTTATTTCTCAAAGACCGGTGGAATTATCTGAAACAGTTATGTCGCAGTGTGCTAATTATTTAATTTTTAAAACAACCCATCCACGAGATATTGAATATATTACTCAAATGGTTCCATATATTACGGATGAAATTATTGAAAAACAAAAAGGACTTCAACCAGGATATTGCCTTGCCTTCGGAAGTGCGTTTAAAGTACCAACGATTATTCATGTAGATATACCAGATCCAGTTCCAAATAGTGATAACGTATGTATTACTAAAGAATGGAGTATTGAAAGATGACAATGAAAAAGTTTAGAATAATATCATTATTATTTATTCTTACTTTTTCTTTTTCCGTAAAAGCGGAAGTTTTTATGGAAATAAATTGTAATGATAAAAGTATAACTGGTGATAATAAAGTAAACTGTGAAGGTAATTTGATATATGAAGGGGTAAGTGTCTCTGATATTTCTTTTGAATATCAAACCAATTTAGATATATCTTTTCAAAGTGTTGAAGGATTTACACAAGAAAACAGTCAAAATAAAGTAAATATTCATGCTATTTCACCATTATATGATGAAATCTTGGATAGTAAGACTATTGTGCAATTTACTTTGTCAGCCAATGATTATTTAACTTCTGAAGAAGAATTACGATTTTTAAATATTAAAATTAATAACAATAATCAAATGAATGTAAGTGATGTGATAGAAAAATTTGAAGTTATTTCATCACAAAAATTAGATAATACTTGTACATTAGATAGTATTTCTGTTGATAATACGGTTATTTCTAATTTTGATAAAGAAATATTAGAATACCGGGATATTGTTGTGAACAAAGATATTGTATTTATTGATGCAGAAAGAACTGGATTAAAATCAACTGCTACAGGTCTTGGTGATGTTTTTATTAAACCAGGTGAGACGATTGCTCATCCAATAACGGTTACAGCCGAGGATGGTACCAAAAGAATATATACGATTTATCTTACTAATAAAAGAGAATTATCTTTGCCGGAAGAAAGTAATGAAGTTGAAACGAAAGAGAATAATCAAATTATGACTACAGAATCAAGTGGTGATAATACTTTAAAAACACTCGAGATTTTTAATGAAAAAGAAAAAATACCATTTACTTTTGATAGAAAAAAGGATTCGTTTGATTTTGAAATTACCAATCCAAGTATTAAAACCATTACGATAAAAGCGACACTTAACGACCAAAATGCGTCATTTATTGATGAATTCGGTCCACGTAGTGTTAAAATTAATGATGGAAATAATCAAGTACAAATTAAAGTAAAAGCGCAAAATGGTGATAGTAAAAGTTATATATTACGAATTACTAAATTAAGGGCAAAGGATCATGACAATACTTTAAAATCTTTAAAAATAAATGATAAGGAAATTCCATTAGTTGATGGTGTAACTAAATATGATTTAGTACTATCTAAGGAGATTAATAAAACAAGGATTGAAGCTGTTGCTAGTAGTGCACAAGCTAAAGTAGAATATCAAGATATTTTACTTACTGATGGTGATAATAATGTAGTAATTGTAGTAACATCTGAGGCACAAGAAAAGAAAGAATACTATGTTAACATAATCCGAAATGATGAAAAAAAAGATAATTTAGAAACGATTGAAGTAATTGGCTATGATTTAGGATTTTCACTTAATAAGCGTAATTATACTTTGAAAGTTAATGATGAAATTGATGAAATTGAGTTTAAAGTAGTACCAGACCTTGCTTATGAAGTAATAAGTAATAAACATATTCACAATGGTAGTATTGTTACTATAAGAGTTGATGATACTAATGGAACACATGAATATAAGATTAAGATTTTAAAAGAAGGAACGAACTTAAATACTATTTTATACATAGTTTTGGCTATTAGCTTTGCGGCAGTAATTATTGTCTTAGTATATGTAATTAAGAAAAGAAAGAAAAAGAAAACTAAAAAAACTCTTGATATTGAGTTAATTTAAATAAAAAAATACGTTTTAAAACCGTGTTTTTTTTATTATTCTTGATTATTTTAAAGTGAAAAGTTTACTTTTAACTGTTGTTTTGATAGACTATAGTTATGAAAGATGATTTAGAAAACTATTTAAAGTATTTAAAATTTAATAAAAATTATAGTGACAATACCATAATAGCTTATCGTGATGATATCATGGAGTATTTTGATTATGTAACAAGAGAATGTTTATCAGTTTATGATGTTTGTTATAGTGATATTAGATTTTTACTAGAATATTATGATAAGTTAGGCTTAAAAAGTCTTAGTATTAGAAGAAAAATTAGCAGTCTAAAGGGATTTTACAAGTATTTACTTCGTAGTGGTAAAACTCTTAACAATCCTTTTGATTATGTAACATTACCTAAATGTGAAAAAAAACTGCCACAATATTTAAATTATAATGAAATGATTGAAATATTTGATTCTATTGATACGAGTAGCTTATTAGGTTTACGCAATCGTTTGGTTATGGAACTTTTGTATGCTACTGGTGTACGTGTTTCTGAATTAGTTAATATTAAAATAAATGATATGAATCTTGATAATCGCAGTATTAGAATCATTGGTAAAGGTAATAAAGAAAGAATTGTTTTCTTTAATAAAATAACCTTAAAGTATATTAAAATGTACTTAGATGAAACAATTGCTATTCGAAAAGATGAATATTTAATATTAAATCATACTGGTAAAAAAATTACTACTCGGGGAATTAGTTTAATATTGGATAAAGTAATAAAAGAAACATCAATTATTAAACATATTCATCCCCATATTTTACGGCATACTTTTGCTACTCATTTATTAAATAATGGATGTGATATGTTAACAGTGCAAGAATTACTGGGACATCAATCGATTAGTACAACAGGAATATATACTCATGTTACGATGGACCATGTTAAGGATGTTTATTATCATACGCATCCAAGAAGTAAAATATAAGTTGTTTATTTATTCAAATCTATGGTATACTAAATAAGAAGGTAGATAAGATGATTAATAGAAAAGTAATTAGTTTAGGATGTATTGTATTATCTTTCATATGCTTTATTATGTATTTTATTTTTCGTGATATTAATAGTGAATCAAGTAAAATAACATATCAAGAAAAAGAAGAAATGATTGGGGATATTATTTTCTCTTATATTGATAAAAGTGTCTATATAAAAGATATGATTCCAACACTAGATAAGTTTGGAATAATGAATGATGCTTTTACCTTTACTATTAAAAATAATAGCCAAGAACCTAAAAAATACACCCTTAGTTTAATAGATGAGCAAAGTACGATAAAAAATAGTGATATTCGCTATGAACTTTCCAAAAATGATATTGTTATTGGAATAGATACATTATCAAATGATGGCATAATTGATGTTGGTGAATTAAACAGTAAACAAGAAGTTAAATATTCTCTTAAATTATGGCTTAATTATAATAGTGAATATTTAGTAGGTACCTTTCGTAAAAAAATAGGAGTTACGGAAGGAGAAAAAGGACAAATATCAGTTAATAAACCTGTTTTGGTTAATGGTATGATACCAGTATATTATGATATTGATAATAACTCATGGTATAAAAGTGATATTGAAGACTCTTTTATTAACACATGGTATGATTATAGTGAACAAAAATGGGCTAATGCCATTACAGTAAAGCAAAATAGGCGTGATTTTTATGAAAAAAGTGGTGTTGGTACAAAAATAATGCCTGAAGATATTAATTCTTTTTGGGTTTGGATTCCAAGATTTAATTATGAATTAGAAAATAACACTATTAAAATTCATTTTGTAAAAGAAAGCGAAGTGGCATATCCAGCTTTTAGTTTTGCTAATTTTGAAATACCGGGATTTTGGATTAATAAGTTTGAAAGTGGACTTGACGAAGAAAATAATTGTATAAAAACATCTTTAACAAAAGATTGTAATAAGAGTGATATAAAACTATATTTTGCTCCTAATTATCCTTTTTCTACAAGAATTACGATGGCTAATTTATTTTATGCAATCAGAAAAATGGAGTTTAATGAAAATATTTATGGTTTTCAAGGAGCTGGTTCTAAACTAAACTATGATGGAACAATTAATAATGATGGAAATAATCTTGATATTCATATGATGAAAAATAGTGAATGGCAGGCAGTAGCTTTACTTTCAGATAGTATCTATGGAAAACGTGGTAATAAAAATTATCAAGGTGATGAGCAAATGATATATCAAAATAATTCTAATTATACAGGAAAATCTTTTTATCAAGAAAAACTATATGATTATAATATAACCTTGGTTGGCGAAGGAGCAAGTACTACAGGAAATATTACTGGTGTTTATGATATGGCCGGTGGTAAAAGAGAATATGTTATGATTGATAATGAACAAATTGATTTGTTTAATGGTAAATCAAATAGTGGTTTTACGACTAAGGTAAAAAGTTATTATTACGATAATGATTTCTTAAGTGATACAACTTTACAATTTAAGGATCGATATAGTAATCATAATTCTATTACTAGTGAGCCTATAACTCGTGGTGGATATAAGAATACTGGTAATATATTTAATGTTTATAGTGTAAATGATTATATCAATAAAATTAGTTTAGAAACTAATAGTCGAGCATGTCTTGTAAGTATAAAGGAGAAAGAAAATGACAAAGAGTAAGAAAAAAATAAAAAAAGGGCCTTTTATCATATTAATTATATTATTTATTTTAGGCCTTGGTGGATATTTATATTATAATTATTTAAATAATAAAAATAAAACCGTTGTTCGTTATTTAGCTAATGATCAAGAAGAAGTAACTTTATTTAATGAACAATTAGAAGAACAAAAAAATGTTTATCGTGGTCAAAAGGTAGATTATTATCTTAATTATAATCATGATACTATGGCAAAAATTAAAATAGGTGAGGATGAATATTTCCTTAATAAAAAATATTTAGTTGAAAAATTAGAAGATACGGTTTTGGAAAAAGAGATGTATGTAAGAACTAGTTATAATTTAAATAAAGATGAAAATAGTGTTGATTTATTATCTTTGGTTAATAAAGGCGATAAATTAGAAATCCTTGGTTTTGATAAAATGGATGATAAGGGTAACGTTAATATGTATCGTGTAAAATATGGCGATGATACTGGTTACTTTTATGCCAAATATTTAGTAAAGGAAGAAGCTGAAGCCTTAAAGAATTATGATTATAATGGAGCTTATGCTACTCATGAGAAACAAAAAAATATTTATGGTGGTGGAACGGGAGCAACACTTGATTATTATCCGGTAATTAAACCTAGTTTTAAAGATAATGTTATGCCAGAAGAATGCTATACATTATATCTTAATGGTACCAAAGGAACCATGGCTATGGTAGATGATTATATTGCCTTTGCAAAAGAAACTAAGATTAATGCGTTTGTTGTTGATATTATTGATGATGTTAATATTGGTTATGCATCACCATATATGGAAAAAAACTCGAAAACGTCATTTAAACATGCTCAAAATAGTGTTAAAGAATATCAAGATGCTATAAAAAAGCTTAAAGATAATGGTTTTTATGTTATTGGTAGAATTACGGCCTTTAAAGATACATATTATGTAGATGATCATAAAGAAAACGCTATTGTTAATAATAATGGAACACCAATTTATCATCAAAGTAGTTATTGGCCAAGTGCTTTTAATCGAGATGTTTGGAAATATAATATAGAGCTAGCTAAAGAAGCTGTTGAATTAATGGGATTTAATGAAATTCAATTTGATTATGTTCGTTTCCCTGATGGATTAAATGCTAAAGAAAAAGCTGGTACAGTTAATTATCACAATACATATAATGAAACTAAGGCACAAGCTATTCAAAGATTTTTAATGTATGCGACGAACGAACTACATAAATTAAATGTTTATGTTTCTGCTGATGTTTTTGGTGAAAGTAGTTATGGTAGTGGTTATATTACAAGCTATGGACAGTATTGGCCAGCTATAACGACTGTAGTTGATGTAATTAGTGCAATGCCATATACTGATCATTTTGGTTATAATTATGGTGGTCATGCTGAACCTTGGGTATATCCATATGATACAATTAATACATGGGCTAAGACGGCTGCAAAAGGTCAAAAACTATCAGCATCTCCTGCTATTGCTCGTACTTGGATAACAGCCTATAATACACCAGTAGCAGCTCGTGGAACGGTTGTCTCATATAATAGTAAAGAAGTTGAAGCTCAAATAAAAGCTTTATACGATAATGGCTTAAATGGTGGTTATATGACTTGGAATGCTTTTAGCTATAAAAATAATTTACCAAAATACAAGAATCAAAGGGATGCTTATACGAAGGAGTACAAAAAATGAAAAAAATCGTATTAGATAATATTGAATATGAATTAATTGAAGATAATGGAGATTGCTTTGACGATAATGAAATCAAAGAAAAATATACTGATTATTTTTATGATTTTGATTATATTTTAGGTGATTATGCATATAACAAATTAAGACTAAAGGGATTTTGTGAAAAGAATAATAAACGTTTTAATAAGATAAACGATTATAGTACTAAAAATGAGTATTTAGAAACCCTTTGTGCCTATAAATGTCGATATTTTCTGTTAAAAAAAGTAAAAAAGGGTTGAAATACGGTCGTTTTATGGTACAATGTAATTAGGATGTTAGAGGAGAGATAAAGATGAACGATAAAAAAAATGTTATGGTGACTACATTACCTGATGGTACGAAAGAAGAAGTTGAAGTATTATTAGCTTTTAAGTTTAATGATAATAGTAAAGAATATGTTATCTATACAAAGAATGAAGTTGATGATAATGGCAATGTTACGATTTATATTTCAAATGTAACACGTTTAGGAGATAAAATTACTTTATCAACTGTATCAGATGATAATGAATGGACAAGAATTAAAAATGTTCTTCGTGAATTATCAAAAAGTGAATAGGAGGTTATGGATATGAATATTGCAATTACAGGAAATCCATATGTTGAAAATCAGGTAACAATTCTAACACGTGGGGTAATGACTGATGCAAAAGTGGCAAAACTTAATAATACGTTAAAAAGACCAGTATTAGTCGCTAATTGGGAGAAAGGAAGACCTAGTAATGTTACAACAAACGCTGAAGTAACGAAAGAAGAAACAGTCAAAAATTATGATGAATTGCTTAGTAGAATTGGAATTTGTGCTGTTAATTATACGAAGGAGGCAGAAAGTACTGGTGCTAAGAAGTTAAGAGTTAATAAGATTGTTAATACAAAGACTAGTAATATATATGCCCATGTAAATAGGGAAGATGTTGTATCTTTAGTTGAAACACCTAAAGAAGAGGTTCAAACTTTGATTAATCAAATTAATGTTGTTGAGCCTAAAGAAGAAGTAGAAATAGCTAAACCACATGAGGAAGATGCTCATGGAAGACATGAGAGAACAGGTGAAATTCCGGTTGAAGATGTTCATGAGGCAATAGCAAATACTAATCCTGGTAATCCGATTGGAATGCCTTCAAGAGTAGAAAGAAATGCAACCTTGAATAAGGATGAAAGTATTACTAAACAAGAGACAAAAGCCGGAGATATGGATTTATATAATAATTTACTTCATAATGTTAAGGGTGAAGATGTTTCAAGACAATTGCAAGGTGCTAGAGAAGAATTATTAAATGAAAGAGAAGAAAGTAAAAAATTAGCCGAGCAATATGGTAAAGCTGTTCGTGAACTAGAAGAATTAAAAGAAGAAATTGCTAATAAGCGTAAAATGAAAATTCAACAAGAAAAAAGAGAGTTATCTGAAACATTAAATAATATTGAAACATTAAAACGTGAAAATTTAGAGCGAACAAGTGATTTATCATCAATACAAGCTGAAATTGCTCGTCTTAAATCTGAAAGACAAGCAATGGAAAGTAGTATATATAGTGAGTCTCGCTCATTTGGAAGAGCAGCTTAAAAAAATAAAACTAGAGTTTTCTAGTTTTTTTATTTCATTTTTTTATTCCTTCAAAGTTAAAATGGGGAATAAAACTTTCTGATACGGTGCCATTTATTTGACAAAAGGCGTTATTTATTCCTAAATTAATTGCATAATCAATTATTTCATTATAATCGTTTTCACTAATGGGATGTTTTAATTCATTAAAATTTACATATTGATTAGGCGTATATTGATTCATAATGCTTATATAAATATCATTATGGTATTCACTATGTAAATAATTTAAGATTCTTTTCGTATCTTCCTTTAAGGAAGGGAGCATTAGATGTCTAACAATAGTTCCCTTTTGAATTATACCTTGATTATTAAAAACACAAGGACCAGTTTGCCTTACCATTTCTTTAAGAACTAGTTTTATATTTTCACAATAATTAGGAGCTTTGGAATATTTAATGGCATATTCATCAAGAAAATATTTAAAATCTGGTAGATAGACATCAATATATCCATCAAGTAATTTGATGGCCTTTGGGTTTTCATAACCACTACTATTATAAATAATAGGAATTATTAAACCATGTTTCTTAGCTTTTTTTATTGCTTTAATAATTTGAGGAATATACATAGTAGGAGTCACAAGATTAATATTATGAGCATGCTTTTCTTGTAATTCCAGCATAATTTCACTAAGTCTTGTAATAGTAACTACTTTTCCTTTATTAAATAATGATATTTCACTGTTTTGACAAAAAACACATTTTAGATTACAGCCGGAAAAAAAGATTGTACCAGAACCATTAGTTCCACTAATCGGTGGTTCTTCATAAAAAAATAATTTGGCCAAGGCTAGACGAATATTGTGATTACATTGACAAAAACCTAATTCATGATAACGGTTTACATGACACTTTCGTGGACATAATGTGCAATTAGTTAATTCATTCATAAAATCACCATTAATATTATAGCATGTATTGAAAGATGGACAAAATAATTATTTTAGTCTATAATACTATTGATGGATGTGATTTATGAAATATTATCTTATTGGTATTAAGGGAAGTGGTATGAGTACCCTTGCTAATTTACTATATGATTTAGGAAATAAAGTTACAGGATATGATGATTCTGTTGGCTATAAGTTTACAATGGAAGGATTAATTAAACGTGATATTAAAATATATCATGGTAATGTTTATCCAGCTTTGGATAAAGATACCATTGTTACTTATACAGCAGCCATAAATGAAAGTCATCATGAAGTAGCTCGTGTTAAAGCACTAGGGTATAAAATAGTTTCTTATCAAAATCTCTTAGGGCAAATTACTAGAAAGTTTGAAACAACATGTGTATGTGGAACTCATGGTAAGACAACAACATCTTTAATGCTTTCAGATATTTTAAATAATTCTTTAGGATGCTCTATGTTTGTTGGTGATGGTACAGGATTTGGTAATCGTAAAAGCAATCTACTTGTAATGGAGTCATGTGAATATAATAAGCATTTTCTATCTTATCATCCATATAATACTGTAATTACAAATATTGAACTTGATCATACTGAGACTTATCCTACTATTAATCATATGATTGCTGCTTTTCAAGAGTTTGTTAATAAAACAAAAAACAAAGTAATTCTTTGTGGTGATGATGATAATATTAAAAAGTTAAATGTCCAAGATGCACTATACTATGGTTATGATTCTTCTAATGATTTAGTAATTAAAAATAAAATAGTTCGCAATAATAAAACGCATTTTGATATTTATTATCATGAAAAGTTCTTTGATCATTATGAAGTTAATATGTTTGGAAACCATTTGATTCTTGATTGTGCAGCGGCTATATTATTATCTATTACATATGATATTAGTAAAAAAATTATTAAAGATGTATTAGAAAACTTTATTTTTGCTAAAAGACGTTTTAATGAAACAATTATTGGTGATAATGTTATTATTGATGATTATGCCCATCATCCAACTGAAATTAGAGTAACATTTGATTCAGCACATGAAAAATATCCTAATAAAAAAATAATAGCTATTTTTATGCCTAATACATATTCTAGAACAAGAGATTTATTTGATGATTTTAAAAAATCACTTAGTCTATATAATAAGGCATATATTACTGAGATTAACTGTAATCGTGAACGTCAAGAAGATTATCCTGATGTTAGTAGTAGTAAATTGGTTAAAGAAATAAAGAACAGTGAAATAATTAGCCTTGATGATATAGATAAATTAAAAGAATATCATAACACTGTTTTATGTTTTATGAGTTGTGCAAATATTAGTCCATTAGTTGAAAAATGCAAGGAGATTCTAACAAAAAACGAGTAAAATCGTTTTTTTTTATAAAAACGTTATACGTTGGTGTTTTGACAGTTAAATTCACTATAGACTTTAAAAAAGAAATTTAGTACAATGATATTGGGAGATAGTAATGATAGATTTTAGACCTAATATGTACTTTAAAAATATTTTTGATATTAATTATAAATTATTGAAAAAGAAGAATATTAAAGTGTTAGTATTTGATTTAGATAATACTATTATGACTGTTGATGATTTAGTACCTAGCAAAGAGGTAGTTAGTTTATTTCAAAAACTTAATAATGATTTTCAAGTATATATTGCCAGTAATAATGTAAAAAATAGAGTACGAAAAATAGGTCAATATCTCAATGTTCATGCTTTTTATTCGGTTACTAAACCTTCAAAAAAATTAAAAAAACTTCTTTTAAAGAAAAAGAATGTTAAAATGGAAGAAGTAGCTATAATTGGTGATCAAATTGTTACAGATATTTTAATGGGTAATCGACTTCATATGAATACTATTCTAGTTGATCCATTGGGTAAAAAAGATTTAAAAGTAACATATTTTAATAGATGGTTAGAAGGCAAAATTATGAAAAAAATCAATCTTAAAAGGGGTAAATATTATGAATAAGTATTGTTGTGGTTGTGGTGTTTTGATGCAAGATGATAATATTCTTGAATTAGGATTTACGACTAATTTAGAAAATGATATGTGTATGCGGTGTTTTCGACTTAAAAACTATGGTGAATATGAAAGTGTTTCAAATTCTAAAATTGATTATAAAAGCATTTTTGATGGAATAAAATCAAGTGATGCATTAGTATTATATGTCGTTGACATATTAAATCTTCCCAGTAATTTGGATGAAATACGTGAATTAATTAGTAATGATTGTATTTTAGTTTTAAATAAAAGAGATTTATTGCCACTTAGTGTAAAAGATGAAAAGATAATTGAGTATTTAAAAGAAAGACATTCTGGATATGATGACATAGTAATGGTAAGTAGTGAAAAAAATATCAATATGGATTTACTTTTAAAAACAATAAAGAAGCATCAGCGTAGTAAGAATGTCTATGTTGTTGGTTATACTAATGCGGGTAAAAGTAGCTTGATTAGTAAAATTATAAAAAATTATGGTGATGGCAATACTCAATTAACAGTAGCTCCTATGCCATCAACTACCCTTGATAAGATAATTATTCCAATAAATGAAGAATTAACATTAGTTGATACCCCAGGCTTAGTTGATAAAGACAATATTATCAATTATGTTGATAGTAAAATGTATAAGAAATTAAACTCCAAAAAAGAAATCAAACCTAAAACATATCAATTAGGAAGAAATGAGTCATTATTAGTTGGAGATATTTTTCGAATAAATTATTTAGAAGGTAGTCGTAATAGTGTGACATTTTATATTCCTAATGAAATAAAAATTAGAAGATGTCGTTTTAAAAGTAATAATTTAAAAAATCTATATAGTAGATGTTTTGATGTAGGGTATTCCGAAGATTTAGTTATCCATGGTCTTGGTTTTATAAAGATAGTAGCAGCATGTAAAATAGAAATATTTATTAATAAAGATGTTTTGGTATATACTCGCAAAAATATGATTTAATTAACTATTGGGTAAGAATTTTTTTAATATTGAAAATATGGCGGATAGTTACAATAACAATATTAATAATCATTGCAATCAAAAGGCTATATAATCCCATTTTAAGATATGATAGAAAAAATAGAAAGATGGTTTTAATAATAATGCCTATTAAATTATCATACATAGCTAATTTGGCATTATTAGTTGCTTCAAGAAAAGCAGCTAGAGGAGATTCAAGTGAATAAAGAACAAAGATAGGACTTAAGAATCTTAAATAATTAACACCCAAGTTAGTTTTATAGAAAAAATTAAGAAGAAATTTTGGAAATAAATTAATAAAAATAATGGATACTAAGGCTATAATTAAAGAAAAAATTATGGCCTGTTTTAATTTACTTTTAATATAAAGAAAGTTTTTTTTGGCGTATTCTCTTGAAATAATAGGGAACATGGCATTACTTATAGATGTAGTAAAAAAACTAGGTAATAGAAGAAGTGGCATTACAAAAGCGGTAATTACACCATATTCTGTTGTGATAAAATCTGCGGTATAACCAACCTTTAATAAAACAAATGTTAAAATTATTGGTTCTAAAAAATAACCAATAGTTCCAATAATTCTAGTGGCTGTTGTTGGAATAGCAACATTTAAAACATTTTTTAAATAATGAAAACTAGGTCGCAAATCAATTTTTTTAATAGTAAAGCGCTTAGGTAAAAAGAAAATTAAGACTAAACTAGATGATATTTCAGAAAATACATTAATTAAAATTAAAGCTGTTGTTTGATAAACTGTTCCTTGATTTTTAAAAAGTGGAATAACTAATATCATTAAAAAAAGGCGAACTAATTGTTCCATTAAATGACTTATTACGTGGGGAGTCATTTTTTCTTTACCAAAGAAAAAGCCTCTTAGCATACTAGATAAAGAATCAAACGGAAGAACTAGGCTAATAGCTAATATAGGAAGGTAGGCATCACTATTATGAAGAAGCTCATTAGCAATAAATCGACTGGTAATAATTAAAAATATAGTTAAGGAAATATTAATAATAAAAGATAATGGAAGAATTGAGAATAATATTTTTTTACTTTTATATTTACCTTCACTAACCATTTTAGAAACGCCTTTAGAGAATCCTAATTGACTAATAGCCATCATTAAAGAAAAAGTAGGGAGTACTAACATATAAAGACTAATTGATTCTAAGGTTGCAACTCTTGACATAACCATACGTATTATGATTCCTAGTATTTTAGTTAATGCTCCTCCAATAATTAAGATAATGCTACTTTTAATAAATTTTTCTTTCATATTAAAGTATATTATAAAATATGATAACTATACTATTTTATTAAAATTATTGCTATTTAATAATTCAATATAAGATAAATATGTTCCAATACTTAAATGTTCGGATTGAATGTTTCTTTTTCTTTAATAATAAAAAAGGCACATCATTATGAAAATGCCTAATTTCTTATGCATTTATTTTAATAGTAGTGTAATCCTTCTTGACTAAAAGACATAAATTTTATATGATTATCTAGGAAGATAGAAGGTTTTAGTATGTATTTAAAAGAAATTGAAATAGCTGGGTTTAAATCTTTTGCTGATAAAATTAATATAAATTTAGATAATAGCATTACATGTATCGTAGGACCTAATGGCAGTGGTAAAAGTAATATAGTTGATGCAGTACGTTGGGTATTAGGTGAACAATCTGTGAAGTCTCTTCGTGGTGATGGCGGGATGAGTGATGTAATTTTTTCAGGTAGTAAATCAAGACATCCATTAAATGTTGCATCAGTTTCCTTAATTCTTGATAATAGTGATAATTACCTTAATTTACCGTATAATACAGTATCAATAAAAAGAAGAGTATATCGAACTGGTGAAAATGAATATTTCATTAATGGCGAAAAATGTCGGTTAAAAGATATTACAGAGTTATTTTTAGATACTGGTATTTCAAAGAGTTCTTTTAATATTATTTCACAGGGGGAAATTAATCGAATACTATCATCAAGTCCTTATGAAAGACGTTTTGTTGTTGAAGAAGCAGCAGGTATTTTAAAATATAAAACAAGGCGTGAAGAAGCCATTAGAAAACTTGATAAAACAATTAATAATATTTCACGTGTTGATGACATTATTAATGAAATAGAACCACGTATTGAACCTCTTCGTGAACAAAGTAATAAGGCCCAAGAATATTTAGAAATTAAAGATAAATTAAAAGAAATTGAAGTAGCTGTATTAGTTCATGAGATTGATACGATGAATCAAATATATCAAAATAATAAAAGAAAAATCGAAAAACTAAATAGTGAAATATTATCTATTAATACTATGGTTAGTAATAATGAATTAGAAAAATTAAAAATAAAAAGTATTGAAATAGAAAAAGAAATTACTAATCTAAATAGTAGATTAATTGTTTTAACTAAAGAGGAAGAAGAGTTAAATAGTCAAAAAATCATTATTCGTGAACGTAGTAAATATGATGCTACTGATATCCATGTCCATGAAAATATTACTCTTTTAAATGACCGAAAGTTAAGTTTTAATAATGATATTACTCTATTAGAAAAAGATATTGAAGATATTATAAGAATGTTGAATAGTGAAAGAATAAAGTTAGATGGTTTAATTAACGAACTTACTGATAATAAAGTAAAATATGATAATTTAAACCGTGAACATAATATCAAAAATAAAGAATATTTAGAAAATACAAATAAAATAAATATTATTAAAGATAATTTAGAAAATAATATGTTAGTGAATACTAGTGTTAAAAGAGTTCTCACAAATCCAAGACTTAATGGTATATGTGATGCATTTGGTAATATTTTAAATGTTGATTCCAAATATAGTAAAGCGTTAGAAGTTTGTATTATGGCTAGTCGTAATTTTATTATTGTAGAAAACGAAGATAATGCAAAGGAAGCTATAACATACTTAAAAGATAATAAGTTAGGACGTGCTACTTTTTTCCCAATTAGTGTTATTAAGCCAAAAGGAATTGACTATGATACGATGTGTTTTTTAGAGCAAGAGATAGATTTCTTAGGTACTTTAGCTGATTTTGTTAAATATGATGATAAATATCGTGATATTGTCTTAAATCAGTTAGGTAATATTATTGTAACTACTAATATTGATAGTGGTAATTTAATAAGTAAAAAAATAAATGCCCGTTATAAAATAGTAACCTTAGACGGTGAAGTTATTCATGTAGGTGGTAGTATAACAGGTGGTAGTATTAATCAAAGTATTAGTGCAATCACTTTAAAAAATGAGCTTAATGAATTAATTGTTAAGAATAATAATTTACAATCTGTTATTGAAGATTTAGAAAGAAATATTTCGAATATAAATAAAAAGATTATTTCTCTTGAAGAAAATATTTATGAAGAAAAAAGTGAATATGCAAAGAAAGAAGAACAACATAAGAGTTTAGAAAATGCTTTAATCCAGAAAAAGCAAGAATTATCAACTGTTATCCAAGAACTTCATAACTTAGATGATTTAAAAAATAATAAATTACAACAAGAAGAAGAAAGAATTAGTGAAGAATACTTTGAGAAAAAGAAAGAACGTGAATTGCTAGTAAAAGATTTATTAAATAAAAAGAATGAATATGATCAATTAAAAGGTGAAATATTAAATAGTGAAGCGCAAATAAAACTATATAATAGTGATTTACATAATAAAGAAAAAGAATTAAAAGAAATAGAAATAAGTCAAAGTAGAATGGATGGTAAATTAGATAATAATTTAGAAATATTAAATAGTGATTATGAAATGACTTATGAAAAAGCAAGGGATGAATATTCACTTGATATGGAATTAGATGATGCAAGAAGTATTGTCAATAAATATAAAAGTAAACTTAAAAATATTGGTATGGTTAATATTATGGCTATTGATGAGTTTAAAGAAGTAAATGAACGATATGAGTTTTTGAAAGGACAAATGAATGACTTAGTTCATGCAAAAGAATCATTATATGCTATTATTGATGAAATGGATGAAGTAATGAAAGAGGATTTTGCTAAAACATTTGAATTACTACAGAAAGAATTTCAAAATGTTTTCCAATTGTTATTTAAAGGTGGAACGGCTACCTTAAAATTAACTAATCCAGATGACTTATTAACAACGGGAATTGATATTATTGCATCACCTCCTGGAAAAAGTCTTAAAACAATTACGCTTTTATCTGGTGGGGAGAAAACGCTTACGGCTATTAGTCTTTTATTTGCTGTACTTAATATTCGTAAGGTACCATTTTGTATTTTTGATGAGATTGAAGCTGCACTTGATGAAAATAATGTTGATATTTTTGGTCATTATTTAGATAATTATAAAAATAAAACACAGTTCTTGTTAATTACTCATAAAAAAAGAACTATGGAATATGCTAAAACACTTTATGGTATTACGATGCAAGAGTCAGGTGTTTCTAAACTAGTTAGTGTTAAATTAGAAAATTGAAATGTAAAATAATTTAAATAAAAAGAAATGCAATGTCAAATATTAATGTTTTAATCACGCTTTTTATGTAATAATTTAATAGCGCTCATTAAAATTTTGATTATTGTGATTTAATTAAAAAGGTTTTATCATTATTAATAATTTAATTTTAGTGGTAAATAAACATATTTACATTATTCTTTTTTTGTAATATAATACTTGACTTTGGAGGCAGAAATGATTAGTTTGTTAAACAAATTTGATGATAATTATATGATTAAAGAGGAAGATGTTGCAGGTATTATAAAATCATACATACAGGAAAACGGGTTAGAAACATATTATTGTGGTGTAATTTTTGATGATAATAGTAAAGATTTAGGTAAATATAATATTAAAAATAATACAATTATTTTAAATGATAAACGTATTATTAAATTCTGTTACAAAATAGCCGATAAATTAACAACGTTATATCATGTTGATGAAAAATACTATACATATTTCTTTAATTTTAGCTATTTATATATTTTATATCATGAACTTATGCATGTAATGCAAAAAGCAAGATATGAAAAAAATGTTGATAATAAAGATGATGTCTATGTTTATTTATATGAATTATGTATGAGGCTTCATCATAGTAATTTAGTTTTTTATCGACAAAATCACGATATTTTTCCTATGGAAATTGAGGCAAATAATCTTGGATTTTTAAAATCATATCAATTGTTAAGTTATACTAAATTACCAACAAGAGAATCTCGTATAATGTATTTACAATATTTATCTAGTTCACTATTATATTATCGTAAAGTAGATAATCGTATTATTACACCACTTGATAAATTAGTTCTTGAAAATGATTCTATTGATGTTGAAAAAATGTTTTGGTTACTTGCGAACACTAAATTATCTCGAAATGAAAGATTAAACTTAGGTTTAGATATTACAACAAAAGAGTACGATAGTCTTATAAACGAGAAAAATAAAATATTAGCTAAGTATAAATAATTTTAACAATTTTTAACAAGTATTTATATAATAAAAAAACACATACTAGTAATGTAGTTGATTTTAAAAGGAGTGGTAAAATGAATTTTAAAAGAAAACTACTGTTCTTTTTAATATCTTTTGTTTTTATTATTCCCATTGATACTTTAGCTTATTCAAAATATTTAATTCCTGGTGGGGAAAATATTGGTATTAAAGTACTATCAGATGGTGTTTATGTAGTTGGTTTTTATCGAGTTAATGGTCATGAAATAGCTAAGGAAGCTGGATTTAAATTAGGTGATAGAATAGTTAGTATTAATGATTCGGTAGTTCATAATGTAAGTGATTTAATTAATAAAATTAATTGTGATGAAGATTATATTGAAGTAAAGTATGGTATTATTCGTAATAATCAAAATGAAGAGATTACTATGAGGTTAAAAAAAAATGATGACGAATCATACAAGACGGGTATATATGTTAAAGATATGATAACCGGTATTGGAACATTAACTTTTATTGATCCAGCAACTAATAAGTTTGGCGCTTTAGGTCATGAGATATCAGAAAATAATACTGGAATTAATTTTATAATTAAAAAAGGGAATATTTATGCATCAGAAATTACTGGTATTACCAAAAGCACATCAAAAAAAACAGGTGAAAAAAACGCAAAAATCAATATAAAAGATGTTTATGGTGAAGTTAATAGTAATTTAGAAACTGGTATTTTTGGTACTTTAAGTAAAAAAATAAGTGATGATGAGCCTATTGAAGTAATGAACATTGATGATGTTAAAATAGGGAAAGCAGAGATAATAACGGTTCTTGATGATAATAAAAAAGAAAAGTATGATATTGAAATCCTCTCTATTGATAAGCATAATCCTACCAAGAACTTTTTTATTAAAATAGTTGATGATAGGTTATTAAGTAAAACTGGTGGTATTGTTAAAGGAATGAGTGGAAGTCCTATAATTCAAGATGGTAAATTAGTTGGGGCAATTACTCATACTCTTGTAAATCATTCTGATAGAGGATATGGAATAAGTATTATAAAGATGTTAGAAAGTATGAAGTAAGGTCTTTCCTTACTTCTTTTGTTATGTTAAAATAATTAGCAAGAGGGTTTATGGAAAAAAATGATAATATAAAAAGAAAACTTTTAAGTCTTAAAAGTCATATTTTAAGAATGCCAAACACGATGAAGAAAGTTGAGATATTAGATGGGTATATGCAACTTTTATGTTATTACAGGGAAATATGTGATTTAACAGAAGATGAGTATAATTCATTTGATATTTCTGATGATTTTTTAGGAAAATACACTCGATATGTTACGATATCAACTAGAAAAAATTTAAAAGAATTAACTAAGAATGCACCTTTTCTTTATGATATGTTTAGTGATATTATAAATACCTATCATAATGAAGGTTTTTGTAGTTATGAATATAATGATTTTCAAAAAGTAAACATTGATAAAATGTATGATGTTATAGGTGATTTTTTTGCTTTTTTAGGAGTAGATATTCTAAATATATATAATAAAATGATTAAAAATGGAAATATCTATTTATTAAATAATTCTAGTTATGCTGGTGTATCAATGAACTCTATTGCAGTTGATAATCCTTCAATTATTATTCAAAATAGTGAACAATACTTAGAATACTATTTCACATTAGCTCATGAAATGGGACATTGCTATCAATTCTATTTACAAAGACATCAGCCGCATTATGCTAGCTTTAGTCCATTGGCTGAGGTGACATCACTTTTATTTGAAAAAATGTTTGCTGATTATTTACAAAAAAATCATATTATAAAGAGTAGTTTTTGTTATGAATTACAAGATCATGTTTATTTTCTTAATGATTTAGCTGCTTCTAAAGTACTATCTAAGTTATTTATTGAACAAAATATTGGTAATATTAATGCTTTTGATTTATCGTATGATACAAACTCTTCTTTAGATAGTTTACTTTCTTTAATGGCATCAGATTGTGGTTATATAATGCCTAATAAGCTTGAATTAGGACTTGATGAGTTTCATTATTCTCTTGGAAATATTATTGCAACTTATTTTATGGAAAGAATAAAAAATAATTTTGAAAAAGAATGGCTAAACTTTAAAGATTTTTTATGTTATGTTAATTATTTACCATTAGATGAAATATTAGAAAAATATACTGATGTTTCACTAGTAAAACAAAAAATTAATGATTTTATGTTAAATTATCGTAGTCAATAGTTATTTCTTGCTTATAATCAATCTTTATGGTAATATTATGGTGATATTTGGGGTGATATTATGTTAGATATTATAAAAGATTCAATACTTGATGTTTTAAAACTTCTTCCATTTTTATTTGTTTCTTTTTTCATTTTAGAGTATATAGAACATAAAATGAGTAAGAAAAACGAAAAAGCACTTGTTAATAATCAAAAAATAGGTCCACTTTTAGGAGGAATATTAGGAGCTTTTCCTCAATGTGGTTTTAGTGCTATGGCAACTAAACTTTTTTCATCAAGAGTTATTACTTTAGGTACTTTAATAGCTGTATATCTTTCAACTAGTGACGAAATGTTACCTATTATGATTTCACAGGGAGTAAATCTTGGAGTAATTATAAAAATCATTGGAATTAAAGTGATTATTGGTATTATTATGGGATTTATTATTGATTTGTTCTATCGCAAAAAAGATAATTACTCTAGTTTTATTCATGATATGTGTAAAGATAGTGATTGTCATTGTGAAAAAGGGATATTTCATTCGAGTCTACATCATACTATTGATATTACTATTTATTTATTAATTACTATTTTTGTTTTAAATACAATTATTTATTTTGTTGGTGAAGATAGTATACGTAATTTTTTATTAAACAGTAAAAAAACGTATTTTATTAGTAGTTTAATTGGTTTAATTCCTAATTGTGCTAGTAGTGTCATTATGACAGAGATGTATTTATCACAAATGTTAAGCCTTGGTTCTTTATTATCAGGTTTATTAACGGGGGCTGGTGTAGGACTTTTAATTTTGTTTAAGACTAATAAGCGTTTAAAAGAAAATATTATGATTGTAGTTTTATTATACTTTATTGGTGTTATTTTTGGATATTTTATAGATTTATTAGGAATTACTTTATCATGATTGGTTTATTTATTGGTAGTTTTAATCCCCCAACAAAGGCTCATTTAGAAATATGTTTAGCTTTATCTAAAAGATTTACAAAAATTATTTTAGTACCAGTTAATAGTCGAGAAAAAGAATTAGCACCAATTAGTGATAGAATTAATATGTTAAATATATATAAAACTAAAGAACCATTTTTAGTAGTTGATGATATTATGAAAAACTATTCTTATTTAAATTATCGGATTATTGATATTTTAAAAAGAAAATACGGGGCTAACACTTTAATTATGGGAAGTGATTTATTAGATAAACTGGATACTTTTGATAACACAGAATATTTACTTACCAATTATTATTTTGTTATTATGGAACGTAATGGATATAACTCATTAGATATTATTCATAAGAAATATGATAAGTATCAAGATAGGTTTACAATAATTTCATATCATAATGATATATCATCAACATTAGCACGTAATTTATTAAAAAAAAGAGAAAGAAATATTTTAATTCTTGATAAAGATATACTAAATTATATTAACGAAAATGATTTGTACTAAAATGTCTAATTTTTCATATACTTAATTGAAAGAGAGGAATTATGAATAAAATTATACCTTTTAATAAAGATATTAAGTTTAATGAAAATATTGGAGAAATTACTAGTATAGCATTAGATGATAATTTATCATTTACAGATAGTCATACTATAAATGGTGAATTAATAGTTCGTGGTTGCCATAAAATTGATGATTTAGAAGAAGATTTTTCTTATACCTTACCAACAGCTATAACTGTTGATGATAAATATGATACAAAAAATGCCAAAATAACGGTAGATGATTTTTATTATGAAATCATAAATGATAATATTTTAAAAGTTAAAATTGATTTAATTCTTGACGATTTATATTATAATGAAACGGAAATAGAACCAATAAATCGAGAAGTTATTTTAGAAAAAGAAGATTTGGATGAATTACCTAGTACTTTAGAAGAGAAAATAGATACTACTGATGAAAATACATCTAAAGATAGTAATGAGGAAATAGCTCATACTAATAATATTACTAATTTATTTAATGAAACTACCGATAATAAGGAATATTTTATATATCGCGTTTACTTAGTAGCCCCTAATGATACATTAGAAAAAATATTAGAGAAATATAAAATAACTAGTGAAGAGTTAAGTCACTATAATGATTTAAGTAATTTAAAACCTGGTATGAAGCTTATTATCCCAAGTATTGATGAATAACGAACTTCAAGATATTATTAAAAAGCATAAACTTCATCCTAAATCATATCAAAAAATAAAGAGTGTTTATCTAATTAATGATGGTCTTAAACGTTTTATAATTAAAACTAATACTAATAATTATGATATTTATAAATATCTAATATCGAGAAATTTTATATATTTTCCTAAAAACTATAATGAAATGAATGATAATTATGATATTTTAGAATACATTGATGATTTAAATATAAATCAGGAACAAAAAATAAATGATTATCTTAAGTTACTAGCTCTTTTGCATAAGAATACATCCTATCAAAGAGAAATAGATTTAGATGAAATTAAAGAAAAATATGAAAGTATTACTAATCGTATTCTATATTTAAAAGAACATTATCATAATTTAAATAATATGATTGATAAAGAAATCTTTTTAAGTCCAGCTATGTACTTATTAGTTAGAAATATTTCTTTAATTTATCATATAATGAATGATTCTTTAATAATGCTAAATATGTTATATAGTAAGTTAAAAAATAAAAAAAGCATACGTGTGGCATTACTTCATAATAATATTTCCTTAGACCATTTGATTACGAATGATAATATATACTTAATTAGTTGGGATAAAGCTTCTTTTGATAATCCTATTTATGAATTAGAAACATTTTATCGAAAATATTATCAAAATCTTGAATTAACTGATTTTCTTAAGATATATGAAAATACAAATCAACTCTTAGATGATGAAAAACAGTTGTTATTAATTCTTTTAGCTATTCCAAAGGAGATAAAGTTGTCAAATGATACTTTTTCTGATACTAAAAAAATTAATGATGAAATTAATTATTTAAGTAAAATATACGAATTATTAATTCAATATATGCCTAATTTAAGTATTAATGACAAAAAAAAATAATGATGAATCATTATTTTTTTATATCTAAAATTATTGGTAAAATAATGGGATGACGCCCAGTTAAATCATTTATATAACTACTAATTTGTAAAGCAAGTGTTCCTTTAATATCAGTAAAAGTAACATTGGCTTCTTTTAATTTTTCCATAATTAACATACTACATTTAACTTCGATTAATTTTAATAGTTCTTCATTTTTATTTACTTGAACGAAACCACGTGTAGTAATAGTTGGTTTAATTAAAAGTTTTTTGTTTTTCATATCTATGTTAGCAATAATAACTAGAATACCATCTCCAGCCATAATTTTTCGATCACGTATTACTTGGGTTGCTATTTCACTAGCATTATTTCCATCAACATAAATATCCTCTTGCTTTATTTTATCACCTTTGGTAATTATATGATTTTGAAGAAGAAGGGTATCACCATTATCTAAAATGAAGGTATTATTTGGATTAACACCACACATAGTACTAATATCAGCATGATTTTTAAGCATTCGATATTCTCCATGGAATGGTAACATGTACTTTGGTTTAATTAATCTTATCATTAGTTTTAATTCTTCAATATTAGCATGTCCTGATGTATGAATATCACTAGTATCGGAATTGGTATAAACTTTAACACCTTTTAAATAAAGTTTATTAATGGTTTTTCCAATACTCATCGCATTACCTGGAATAGGACTTGATGAGAAAATAACAACATCATCAGGTCTTAGTTTTATTGATTTGTGTTCATCATCAGCAATACGTGATAGGGCAGCTAATGGTTCTCCTTGACTTCCAGTACATAAAATACATACTTCATTAGGTTTTAACTGATTAGCTTCATCAGCTGTTACAAAAAGCTCTTTGTGATTAATATATCCTCCACGAATGGAAATATCAATATTATTTTCCATACTGCGACCAAAGATACATATTTTTCTTTTATATTTATAACAGGTTTCAACAATATGTTTAAGTCTATAAATATTTGATGCAAAAGTTGCAATAATTATTCTTTCAATTTTATGTTTAGCAAAAATATCATTAATAACTCCATCAACTTTTGATTCACTATTACTAACTCCCTCGTTTAGAGCATTAGTTGAGTCGCTAATCAAAAGATCAACTCCCTCTTCACCAATTCTTGCCATTTTGTGTAAATCAGCCATAGGACCAATTGGAGTTAAATCAAACTTAAAGTCACCTGTTGTAACAATAACTCCATTTGGTGTTTTAACTCTTATTCCATGAGAATCAGGAATAGAGTGAGTAGTTAAGAAAAAGTCCACCATGAAGTATTTAAGTTTAATAACATCATCTGATTTATAAGTGATAATACCGTCATATCGAATATTTTTATCTAATAGTTTTAGTTTTATTAATTCACTGGCTTGATTAGGTGCATAAATCTTTGGGATATTAACAACTGATAGTAAAAAGGGTATACCACCAATATGATCTTCGTGACCATGAGTAATAAAAAGAGCTTTTATTTTACTTTCATTTTCTTTTAAATAACTATAATCCGGTACTAAATAATCAACACCAAAAGTTGTCATATCAGCAAAAGAAATACCAGCATCAATGATTATTATTTCATCATTATGCTCTATAGCGTACATGTTTTTACCAATTTCACCTAGACCACCAAGAATAATAAATTTTGTTTTTTCTTTCATTTCTCTCCTTTCTTTAAAGAACTATTAACTTTAACATTATACTATTTTTTTAAAAAATTGTCTAGCATTTGAATATGAAGTATTTATTAGATTAATAAAGTGTAAAGAAATGTAAATGGAAAGAAATCTAATGTCAAAACTTGCTTTCAATAAAAAACAATGATATACTAAAATAGTATTATATGAAAGTAGAGGAGTGTTATATGATTAAAACTAAAAAACAAATGTTTATAGTAATTGG
>OCVV011337091.1_pt1 | contig 26491 bp, 23 predicted proteins | sample 1539721 | NCBI WGS metagenome assembly OCVV01 (sample SAMN02144230, study PRJEB22623) | gut metagenome | biome: sheep rumen | host: Ovis aries | place: New Zealand | reverse complement strand
CATCGTGACCGGTACCAGGAAGATCGGTTCCAAGACTTACAAGTTTAATGCTTCAGGTGTGTGCCTGAATCCGTAATGATCAAGGGGGGGCTGTCGCAATAACGACAGCCCCTGCTTTCACGGATGGAACAGGATGTGAAGCAGGATGAAACAGATTCAAAGAGTGTCTATACAAAGGATTCGGTCAAGGTGCCGCTCATTAGTTGACAGCCACCCAGAAGAATGGGAAAATAAGGCGACGAAATCCGTTTCCCGGAAATGCATCATATGGTATCATAAACCTGAAAGGGGACTCACTATGGTATGTAAAATGCCATGATGGGCCCTCTTTTTTTGTCTCTTTTTATTCCGTGAAGCCCTGTGGATAATACGATTCATATTAAAACACAGAGAGGAGGGTTGACATGTGGGATATAATCATAATTCATGCCCTTAACAGAGGAAGGGCGCCTCCGGATGACTGTAGCCGGTCAGAAGAAGGCAACACACAGAAAGAGAGGAATTCAATATGGGAAACAAAATGGTAGGCTACGCCAGAGTCAGTTCGCTCAGTCAATGCGAGGATCGTCAGATCATCGAGCTGAGAGCGTTTGGGGTCGAAGAGAAGTACATTTTCCTGGACAAGCAGTCGGGAAAGGATTTCGAACGCCCCGGATATCGGAGGATGCTCCGGGTACTGCGCAAGGGTGACACCCTGGTATTCCCCAGTATTGATCGGATGGGACGTGATTACCGGATGGTACTCAACGAGTGGAGGGAGCTGACACAGGAAAGACACGTCCAGATCGTGGTTCTTGATATGCCGCTTCTGGATACGAGAGAAGAGAAGGATCTGTCAGGAATGTTCATAGCGGACATGCTGCTTCAGATGATGTCCTACACAAGTAATCTGGAGCGAAAGCATATCCGGGAACGCCAGGCAGCCGGGATCAGAGCGGCGAAGGCAAGAGGCGTGCATATGGGACGCCCCAGCAAGCCGAAGCCGGAACGATATGCCGAGGTTGTGCAGCTCTACCGGGAAGGCAGGATATCGGGGAGAAAAGCGGCAACGGAGCTTGGGGTATCACAGACCTGCTTCCGAAACTGGCTGAATCGTGAGCGAAAGGAAGATGTGTAGACGAATGAAATGAAAATGCAGGGGAGGAATGGTTACTAATCTAAACTAAGAACAATGAAAAATATTATACAGGATGAACAAAAAGGTAAACCTTTGTTTTCATCCACTTGATACAATCGCTGATTTGTGGTAGAATCTTATAACCACTTGTGAAAATGGCCTTCTTTGGTTGGCCGGTTTTCGCAGAGATTCATCAAAAAGAGGTGAAAAGAAAGGTTTACCTTTCTTTTCTTTGAGTAGATTCCAGAGGTGACACATGCTTTCGCTTTATCCACATAATCGAACTGCATATGAGGCAACCGTAGCGATGCTCAAAGAAACCGGAAAGGCAGCGGTGATCCATCCGACCGGTACCGGAAAGTCCATGATCGCTTTCAAACTATGCGAGGACAATCCCGGGAAGCGGATCCTCTGGCTGGGTCCCAGCACCTATATCTATAAAACGCAGGTGGAGAACCTTGGTGTCATTCTGAGCGAAGCGAAGAATCCCGCCGACGATGTCATTCTGAGCGAAGCGAAGAATCTTGTCCCTCAGAATGTCTCCTTCTACACCTACGCAAAGCTGATGCTTATGACCGATTCCGAAATGGGATCGCTGACCCCTGACCTCATCATCCTTGATGAGTTCCATCGTGCCGGAGCCGAGAGCTGGGGAGACGCCGTACAGCGCCTTCTCACCATCTATCCGGAAGTGCCGCGGGTCGGTCTGTCCGCTACGAATATCCGATACCTGGATGGACAGCGTGATATGGCTGAGGAGCTCTTCGAGGGAAATGTTGCATCCGAGATCACACTCGGAGATGCGATCGTCCGGGGGATACTTACGCCTCCACGATATATCTGTTCTGTTTACTCCTACGGAAAATCGTTAGAGCGATATGCGGAGCGCATCCGGTCCGCCAGATCAAAAGCGGTGAGAGATAAAGCGAATGATCTGCTGGAACAATTAAAAAGAACACTCGCAAAGGCAGAAGGGCTTTCGCAGGTTTTCGGGAAATATATGACGGAACCTCACGGAAAGTACCTTGTGTTCTGTTCGGACAGGGAGCATATGGAGGAAATGATTCACCTGTCCCGCGAGTGGTTCGCTCCTCAAGACACTGCACCGCATATCTATTCCGTTTATTCGGACGATGCGGAAACAGATATGTCCTTTACCACCTTTAAAGAAGATGACAGTGATCATCTGCGACTGCTGTTCTGTATTGATATGTTGAATGAGGGGATCCATGTCGCTGACGTGGACGGGGTCATCCTGCTTCGCCCGACTATTTCCCCCATTGTATACAAGCAGCAAATCGGTCGTGCGCTTTCTACGGGAAGCAAGAAGCAGGCTGTCATCTTCGATATTGTGATGAATATCGAGAACCTCTGCAGCATCGATTCCATTGAGGAGGAGATGCAGACAGCGGTGACGTACTATCGAAAGATGGGACAGGATGACCGGATCATAAATGAACATTTTCAGATCAGCGGTCAGCAAAGAGATTGTATGGAGCTCTTCGCGAAGCTGGGAGAAACTCTCTCGACGTCCTGGGAGCTGATGTATGAAGAAGCAAAGCATTACTACGAAACCTACGGCAATCTGGAGGTTCCGAAACGCTACGTGACGGAGAAGGGATACAACCTGGGAACCTGGATCCTTACCCAGAGAAAGGTGAGGGCAGGAGAGGCCTGCGGGAAGATCACGGAGGAACAGATCCGGATGCTGAGCGCCATCGGAATGCGGTGGGAGTCCTATACCGATGTCCGGTGGAACAGGTACTATGACGCTCTTCTGGACTATAAAGAGAAGTTCGGGGACATCATGGTTCCCGCACGGTATGTCACGGAGGAGGGGGTTCTGCTGGGCTCCTGGATCTCGAATCTCAGGACCTATCGGAAATCCGGCAGATATTCCGGATATCTTACGGAGGAGCGGATCGCACTCCTGGATGAAATGGGAATGACCTGGGATGCGCCGGACTATATCTTCGAACGTTACTTTGCAGCCCTGTTGGATTATCACCATGTTCATGGGGATATCGACGTGCCGGTGAAATACATCACGCCGGCGGGGGTCCGGATCGGGGCCTGGATCAGCAATCTGCGGCACCAGTACAGAGTCGGAACGCTTGCACTCAGTGACCGACAGATCCGGAGACTGGATGCGCTGGGGATGCTGTGGGGCAATAAATATGAGAATGCCTGGGACAAGGCATATCATGAAGCGCTCAGGTACAGGGAGAGATTCGGAAATCTCGATGTACCGACATTATATGTGACAGAAACGGGTCTGAAGCTGGGAAGATGGATCCGCAGACAGCGGGATGCGGAGAAGAGCGGAAAGCTGTCAGAAGAGAGAAAGCACCGTCTGAACCAGATCGATCAGAGATGGGAGATCGGTGCATAGATCATACAGCATGAAACGAAGGCGGAATGTGCAGCGTGAAGCCTGCATGACAGACAGGACAGGAACCGGAGAGATATGAATCGTAAGCATACAAAAGGATGGATGAAGCATGGGGATTTTATTATCCTTGATATTCTGTTGCTTCAGGCCTGTTTTGTCTTCACCTACTGGATCTTCCACGGTATATCCAGTCCCTATGCAAATGGCAATTTTCAGTATCTTGCAATTCTCATGTTCATGGGACAGGTGGTGGTGATCCTCTTCTCATCACATTATCGAAGTATCATCCGCCGGAAGGCGATCGATGAGATCATAGCGATCGCAATCTATTCACTGGAGATCATGGCCGTAACGCTGGTGTTCCTTTTCATGGTCAAACGATCGTCCCAGTTCTCCAGATTGCAGGTTTTTGTAACGACCGGCATGTTTTGGCTGGTTGATTTTTGTGTAAAGCAGCTGAATAAAAAGCGGATCCTCCGGGCCCTGAAGCGGGACAGCAATCAGAAACGGCTGGTGCTTGTCACCTCCCGGAAGTATGTGGAGGAAGCGATACAGAAGCTGGATCAGAATATCAGCAAGAATATACGCATCGTGGCAGTTGTACTGATGGATTTTACAGATCCTTTAAGGGAACTGGGGAAAACGGGAAAGACAAGCGGGCTTTATGTGGAGACGGATCAAAATGTGTTCCGGGGACTCAGTCAGGACTGTGAGATCATGCCCCTTTCACAGAATGCCCTGGAGTGGATCAGCCATGAATGGGTGGACGGCGTGTTCGTTCTCCAGCCGGTAGATCAGGCATTTCCGCAAGGGCTGATGGATGGGCTGATCAAAATGGGGATCACCATGTATTACAGCATGTCGGCCCTGGATGATCCCCGCTGGCCGGTAACGGATATCCAGAAGCTTGGGGGGTATAAGGTACTCACCAGCAGCGTGAAATTCATCTCCGCAGGCTGGCTGGTGCTGAAAAGGCTGATCGACATTATCGGTGGTTTGGTAGGATGTGTATTCACACTGCTTCTCACCATCATTATCGGACCGATGATCTACTTCAAGGATCCGGGTCCCATCTTCTTTAAGCAGGAACGGATCGGACGAAACGGGAAGCCCTTTAAGATCTATAAGTTCCGAAGCATGTATATGGATGCGGAAGAGCGAAAGGCAGCCCTTATGTCACAGAACAAGATGCAGGGGCTGATGTTCAAGATGGATGATGACCCCCGGATCATCGGCAGTGAGAAAAAGGATAAAAATGGAAAGCCGAAGGGGATCGGCAATTTCATCCGTCGGACGTCCATCGATGAATTCCCACAATTCTTCAATGTTCTTTTAGGCTCGATGTCCCTGGTGGGCTGGAGACCCTGCACAAAGAACGAATGGGAACAGTACAACCTGGAACACCGGAGCCGGGCCGGAATGAAACCCGGGATCACCGGAATGTGGCAGGTGAGCGGGAGAAGCCAGATCACGGATTTTGATGAAGTGGTGAGACTGGACCAGGATTATATCGAGAATTGGAGTTTCTTACTTGATATAAAGATAATTCTAAAAACTGTATGGGTGGTGTTAGCAGGAAAAGGAGCAGAATGATTAGAAACGGATGAACAATTCAAAGAGAATTAAAACTACTAATGTGGAACGAGATATAAGTTGGTCACAAATCCACTAATTGTTACGTTTGGCTTGTATAACGAAGAAGCAATAAGTATAACGCAATCTATTAAATTTAACGGGGAATTAAACATGATCCAATATAATTTAAAAAAAATAGACAATAAAAAAGTAATCAACTTTCTTGGAATTCGTCTAAATAATATGACAGCGGAAGAAATATTGGACCATATTGATGAATGTATTCAAAGAAGAACTCCTGTTCAAGTTGTTGGGATCAATGTGGATCAGGCCTTACGTGTAATAGAGGATAAGTATTCTCGCCGAATATTCAAAAACGCAGAAATAGTCTTTACTGATGGTAAACCAATAATTTGGATGGCAAAATGGTTGAAACGTCCTATAGTTGAGAAAGTGTCTGGACCGGATTTGATGCTTCTTCTCTGTGAGCGAGCAGCAAAGAAGAAGTATAAGATATTTTTACTTGGTGCTGGCCCTGGTGTAGCTGAACGGGCTGCAAAAAATCTTGAACGTAATTACCCAGGGCTTGAGTGTGTCGGTACATACTCGCCTCCATTTGGTTTTGAAAAAGATACAGAGGAAATGAAAAAAATAATATCGATGCTAAAAGAGTCAGGCGCAGATCAACTATTCGTTGGTATGGGTTCTCCAAAACAAGATATTTTCATTTATGAGAATATGAAAGCATATGACATACCGGTATCTTATTCTATGGGTGCAGCGCTTGATTTTATTGGTGGAAGTGTAAAGCGAGCGCCTAAATGGATGAGTGAACATGGATTGGAGTGGTTCCACAGGTTTATTAATAATCCAAAACGTCTCTTTAAAAGATACTTTGTCGATGATATGAGAATTTTCAGGTATTATTTACAGTTTAGGAAAAGAGAGAAACACTATGGACGAATATAGAATGGTGGAGGGAAAATGAAATATTTAGTATTGGGGGCAGGGCCGGCAGGATTAGCATTTGCAAATAGACTTCTTCAAATTGGAAAAGATAGTGTTTTGGTACTTGAAAAAGAATCTATTGCAGGAGGTCTATGTCGTTCAATTGATGTAGATGGCTCTCCGTTTGATATTGGTGGTGGACACTTCCTAGATGTTCGACAACCCCAGGTGAATGAGTTTTTGTTTGAATTTATGCCTGAAGAGGAGTGGAATTTATTTAGACGCAGAACAACGTTGCATGTGAATGGGAATGTGATTGGACAACCCATTGAGGCACATATATGGCAAATGAAGTTGGAGGATCAGGTAGAATATCTAAAATCTATTGCAGTCGCAGGTTGTAACCTTGGAGAACCGATGCCGGAAAGATTCATAGATTGGATTTATTGGAAGTTAGGTAAGAGAATTGCAGAAGATTACATGATTCCCTACAATCAAAAAATGTTCGGAAGGGACTTGGATTCTCTAGGAACATATTGGCTTGAAAAATTGCCGAATGTTAGTTTTGAAGAAACGTTATTATCTTGTTTAAAAAAGAGATCATATGGAAAAGACCCGGGCCATACACAGTTCTATTACCCGAAAAAGTATGGCTATGGTGAACTTTGGTTAAGAATGGCATCTAAGCTGGGCGACAGGATTGTTTATGACGCTGAGGTTAAAACGATTGATTTCGTCAAAAGAACAGTTAAAACGATCGATGGAATGGAATACCATGCTGATATCATCGTGACAACAATTCCTTGGATGGAGTTCGATGAGATTATTGGAATGCCTGCGACTATTAAAGAAAGCATTGCTGGATTGAAATATAGTTCAATCCAGACTAAGTATTATCCAGAACGTCTTGATACAGAATCTCATTGGGTTTACTTCCCAGATCCGGCTCTATCCTATCATCGTATACTTGTGCGACATAACTTCTGTCCGGATAGTAAAGGTTACTGGACGGAAACAAATGTAGAACGTGTGAATTTGGACGAATCAAATGACTCCTTTACATATATGAATCGATATGCATACCCACTTAATACGATTGGAAAGCCTGAGATTATGAAACATTTACTGGATTGGAGTAGAGAACAGGGAGTATATGGTCTTGGACGTTGGGGAGAGCATTGCCACTATAACTCGGATGTTACCGTAAAACTAGGATTAAATCTTGCTGAGGAATTGAGGTATGAGTGATTACAAACAGGAAAGAATAATTCAGTCTGATTTGATAGTTCTCCTTAAGAAGTTTGATGAGATATGTAGAAAGAATAGAATTCATTATACGCTAGATGCAGGAACTTTGTTAGGAGCAGTAAGACATAAAGGATTTATACCCTGGGATGACGATGCGGATATTGGCCTCGTTCGTTCTGAATATGAAAAGTTGGCAAGGGTTTCTTTTGACGAAAGTGGACTCGAATTGGATACATCGAATGATCGAATAAAAAAAATATGGTTAAAAACTATGGATGGAAAGAAACTATGGATCGATGTATTTATTTATGATTATATTTCGGAAAAGAAGATTGTAAAAAAGATTAAAATGGCCATAATCACGTTGATGATTCCTTTTACCAAAACGAAGGAAACACTTGCACTTTCTGATTTTCGAGGAAATACACATGGGTTTAAAAAGTTTGTTTTTCATGTGATATACCATATTGGTAACATATTCCCTCTAAAAGCCAGGTTGAAATGGTTTGATGCTTTTTGCATGAAGTGGCTTAATGGTAATAAAAAATATGTGTTCAGATCAGATGATAGATATGAGGGAATGAAAAAAGTTTTGTCAAGAAGTTTGTTCTCGGCATATCGAAGGGTTCAATTTGAGGATATAAAACTGATGGCAATAAGGAACACACATGAGTTGCTTCGCTCAAGTTATGGTGAAGATTATATGAAACCAAAAAAATGGATCGATACACAGTCAGAGGTTCATTCTGTCATTAGAAGTAAATAGGATAAATACTCATATATGAAGGTAAGAGTTCAATGAAAATTGCGATTGTTGGTTTGATTGGTAGCGAAAACCTGGGAGAAAAGTTCATTGCAAAAAGTTTAACCTGGCTAATCAAGGAAAAAATAAACAAAGCAGGCTTTGCAGAGAGTATTAGTTTTGTTGATGTAGATCTGGAAGGAAAAAAAAGAATCGCAACACCGGCTCATGGTTTTATTGACAATAGAATCAAAAACTATGAATACTATTCTTGGTTGGGATTGATTGGTGAGATTATTTATTTGTGTTTAAAAAGAATTGCACATAAAACAAAGGACAGACGACGGGAAGAAACACTACATAAGATAAGGCATTCGATATGGAAACACTCGTTAAATTTAAAACGTAGAAGCGTCAAGTATTATACAAGAAAATTGAATGACGTGGATTTTATTGTGATTGATGGGGCGGGTTTGCTTGAATACAGCAAAAATGAATATCATGAGTATTTGAATACAATATGTGAATATGCAGAAAAGAAACACATACCTGTCGTGTTTAATGCAATTGGAAGATCAGGAGAATTTGATAAAACGGATTTCAGATGCAAAATATTGATGCAGTCATTTAAAAGAAAATGCGTGAAATATGTTTCAGCGAGAGACAGCGTAGATGATGTACAAAAATGTGTATCTAATCGATTCATGGTAAATCTTAAAGCAGATGCTGCATTTTGGTTTGATAAGGCATATGGATTAGAGAAGACTACTAAAAGTACTGTTATTGGAATAGGCCTGATAAGAGGAAATTCCATGCAGGCATATGGGGTGGATTTTAAAGAGGAAGATTGGATTGATTTATTCACAGGAATTGCAAGAGAATTAGAGAATAGAAATGAGAAATACCAGTTTTTTACAAATGGATATCCTGCGGATTACTACCTCGGCAAAAAAGTGATAGAAAGGCTGGGGAAACCTGATGAATATCTGGTGAATCGCCCCGTTGATGATAAAGTGCTAGCAAAGACAATAAGTTCATATTCAGGCCTTATCACTTGTAGAATGCATTCATCCATAGCTGCATTTACACTTGGGATTCCCTCAGTGATTCTTTCCTGGAATCCAAAAGTCGACAAACTCATGGATATTATTGGTTATACGGATCGATCAATTAGTTTAAAAGATTTTAATCCGAAAACAATAGTTGAACGGTTTATCCAGGCACGGGATGAAGGAGTATCACCTGATGCAATAGAAAAGATGAAACAGTTAGCGTCAGAAAGCGTGGATGGCTATTTGCCGTTATTGCGTAGTATTTCACAAAGGAGCACTTATGGAAAAGTTCACAAAAAAAGACTGCGGTGAACAAATAGATTTGAAAGAGTTAAAAAGCCATCTGTTAGAAATGTTGACAGCTTTTGATGCATTTTGCACGGAGCATCAATTGAGGTACTATCTTTCGGGAGGAACGCTATTAGGCGCGGTAAGACACAAAGGATTTATCCCGTGGGATGATGATATCGATGTAAATATGCCACGGCCGGATTGTGAAAGATTGCAGTCATTGGCACATGGAAAAATTGGACCTTATTTACTATTTCCACCTAATGGGAAAAGCATATATCCTGGAAATCATTGGAAGTTGTATGATACATCCATTGTGATTGAAAACAGCATGAAGCGATCAAGTAAGAAGTGTATTTATCATCCTGCATTCATGGACATTTTTCCCATAGAGGGGTTGCCGGATAGTGATACGAAAACTATCAAGCATTATCGTAAAATGATGCCATATAAGAAAATGTATGGATGTTTGGAGGGGGCGTGGATGCATGGAAAAACAATCGCCTCTAAGCTTTTTCATCTGGTAGGTAGACCTATAGCGTTGATGTTTGGCAGACAATTTTGGGTAAATAGAATTCAAATGATTGCAAAACAAATACCTTTTGACGAATCTGAGTATATTGGAGTAATGATGACCAATATTCATTTTGAAGAGGAAAGAGTAAAAAAAAGAGAATATATAAAACAAATTGATGTTTCGTTTGAAAATCGTGTATTTAAGGGACCGCAAAATTATGATAAGTATCTGAGACAATTATATGGTGATGATTACATGGATATGCCACCAGAAGAAAAACGTGTTTCCCATCATGGTTATACGTTGTATAAAAGAAAACGATCAATTGATTAATAGAGAGAGGTTGAAATATGGTTGTTGCATTACTAACCGCGGCTGGCACCGGCACAAGAATGGGGCAAGATATACCGAAACAGTTTATACATGTGGAGAATAAACCGCTAATCATCCACACGTTGGAAGCGTTTCAAAAACATCCAAATGTGGATGCAATTATGGTTGTTACATTGCCGGCTTGGATGGCAGTGCTACAGGCTTATGCCAATCAATTTAATATTACAAAACTGAAATGGGTGGTGCCTGGAGGGGAAACCGGACAGGAGTCCATATATAATGGCCTTATGGAACTCTCAAAGGAGTTGGCAAATGAAGACGTTGTTATGATACATGACGGAAACAGATGTCTTGTATCCAGTGAAATAATATCAAACTCATTGGCAGTGTTCCATTCTCATGGATCTGCAGTTGCTGCCATACCCTGCGTAGAGGCGGTATTTAGAAGTGAGGATAATGGCTTGTCATCGACTACTTCTATTCCGCGTGAACAGTTATTCAGAACACAGACACCTCATACATATACGCTGGAGAAGCTGATCTGGGCGCATGAAAAAGCAAAAAAGAAAAATATAAAAAATACTGCAGCCTCGTGTACGTTGATGCAGGAGTTGGGGGAAAAGGTGTATTTTTCTAAAGGATCTGAAACAAATCTAAAGATCACCACACTAGATGATATGTTTATATTTGAAGCGTTGCTACATACCCAAAAAGATAGCTGGTTAAAGTGAGCGGACCAAAATGGAGTTTAAGGAATGGGGATAATTGGTGAAATCTGCGATGAATATCTATTATATATCTATAAAACGTGACTTGAGAAATACCGCTGGTGTTAAAGCACCTTCCGACATATCGGCTATATGTCGAAAGTGTGGATATAAAGAAATATTAATGCCACGATTTCCGCGTGAGAAGAATAAGATTTACCAAAAAATATGGCTGTTGCTCAAAGGAACGCTCAATTGGAATAGAATAAAAAAAACAATCAAATCTGGAAGCATAGTAATTTTTCAACATCCCATGTACGGAAATAGGCTATCTGAGAAGATGATCCCTATAATTCAAAAAAAGAAGAATACAAAGTTTATTGTATTGATTCATGATCTCGAGTCATTAAGAGGTGGAATAAGCGGAGTAATAAAGAAGTCAGAGAAAACTAACGATATTGCAGATAATGCGCTATTAAAAAGATTTGATGCAGTAATTTGCCATAATGAATATATGCGCAAATATTTAATTGGAAGAGGATTTGATCCAGACAAATTGATAGATCTTGAAATCTTTGATTATTTGACTGATGTTGAACGTGCAATTCCCGGAAACAGTAAGTGCCCTTCCATTGCTATTGCAGGGAATCTAGCAGTAGGAAAATGTGAATATGTATATAAACTGTTTGCTAATGGCTATAATTCCGGATTGATGGCAAATCTTTATGGCATAAACTACCAGAAAAATACAGACTTAAAAAACATGATATACCATGGATCATTTAGCCCTGATGAATTGCCAAAAGAATTAAAAGGTGACTTTGGATTGGTGTGGGATGGAAATTCAATAGAAACGTGTGCAGGGAATACCGGTGAATATTTGAAATATAATAATCCGCATAAGACCTCATTATATTTGGCATCGGGAATGCCGGTTATTGTCTGGAGCCAGGCTGCAATTGCTGACTTTGTTATTAAAAACGGTGTTGGTATTACAGTAGATAATCTGTATGAATTGGAAAAACGAATAAAAAGTGTTTCGGATTATGAATATCAAATGCTAATAAACAATGTAAAAAAAATTTCAATGAAACTACGTACTGGTCATTACACAAGAAATGCGATTGAAAAAGCGTTGAAAAGATGCATACAATGAGATGAAGATGCGGTTATTCGGAAAAATGAAAGAGTTATGATTTGTATGAAGGATTTACAAATTATGTGTAGATTGAATTGAAGGAATGAATTTTGGAGATGTTATATGAATCACATTAATGTACCGTTTTATAGAAAGATAATTCTATATCTTATTATTATCGCTGTGTTAATTGATTCAACAACAATGTATAAATATTTAAGTAACTCTCCATTGTCCGGAGGTGGGTTCGGTTGGCCGTTAGGTTTTTTATGTATACTATATGCTGTTCAAACATCTAAGCTGAGAATTACAAATGCTATAAAGTTAAAACTACCATTCTTGATTCTGTTTTTGTTGATATATGTTATTGCAAATAATTATAATGCTGAACGATACTTGATATCGTATGTAGGCATGTTCTTCTTTCTGTTTATTTTTGCTTATGTGCTGTATCAAAACGGGGAGATGAGTGCATTCCTTCGAGCCTTTTCAAATGTAATGGTTGCAATTGCGATAATAAGCATATTCTTTTGGCTGTTTGGATCGATTTTGGATATTTTGCCGGGAAGAACCCAATTAAGTTATTATTGGGCAGACAGATACAGAACTACCTATTCATATTATTATCTATATTTTGAAAATCCATCTCAGAATATATCACATGGATCGATATGTAATCTAGGGATTTTTACAGAATCACCAGGATATTCGGGTTTTCTAACTTATGCCTTGCTGATAGAGATTGTTTTAGGAAAGAATATCACAGAGAAAAAACAAAAAAGGAAATCCAAATTAAGAACGATACTTTTCATCGTGACTTTATTTACGACAAACTCAACAAAAGGAATAATCGTTGTTCTGATTGCTTTAGCCATTGAGTACGTTGCAAAAGAGGAAAAGAGTAGAATAAAGAAAGTAATAAAGGTATTGGGGTCATTGATCGCGATTGTTGTTGTAGCCTATGCCTCGTTTACATTGATAAATGGCAAACTAGAAACGTCTTCAGGTTTGGTAAGGTTTGATGATTTGAGATCTGGTTTTCAAACATTCCTTGATAATCCAGTGTTCGGCGCGGGATACAATAATGTTGATGCTATAATTGATCACCAATTAGTTACAAGAGGAAATCGTGGCCTAAGTATGGGGTTGACAACTATTCTGGCATATGGTGGCCTTTGGTTGTTTAGCATATACTTTGGGGCTGTAGTGGCTTCGTTTCGGAGCGCCTATTTCTCGTTAAATCGAAAACAATGGATTTTAGTAGTAATCGTGCTGTTATACAATTTGATTATATCAAACTCGGGTTTTTCCAGCCCGTATCTGTTTGCAATTGCTGCTGCTTATGCGGCACCGAGAGCTACTAATTTGAGGAGTGGAAATCAAAATGGAGCCAAGCTTAAAAAAGAATTACTTATATAGAGTGTTCTATGAGATCTTGATTCTTCTTACACCATTTATAACTACACCATATATTTCTCGCGTCATTGGGGCAGATGGAGTGGGAGATTACAGTTTTACTCACTCTATCATTACATATTTTATGTTGTTCGGTGCGTTGGGTACGGCAAGTTATGGAACTCGGAAAATAGCTCAAGTTAGGAATGACAATAAGAAAGCAAGTAGACTGTTTTGGGAAATAGAGATTATGACAGTTGTAACAACGGGGGTCTGCTTGCTCATTTGGATTGGCGTCATAGTATTTGGAGGAAAATATCGTTTATTCTATATCGCCCTTACTCCATTTCTTTTAAGCACTATGCTTGACATATCCTGGTATTTCACAGGATTAGAAAAAATTAAGAATATAGTAATAAGAAATTCGCTTGTTCGTATAATTGGTATTGTTTTGCTTTTTGTTTTAGTAAAGTCAAAAGAAGACATTATACTGTACTGTATTATAAATTCATGTACGGCATTCTTGGGGAATCTTTCAATGTGGCTATATCTTCCTGGGTTGTTGGAAAAAGTTGATCCCAAAGAATTCAGGTATCGACATCATTTCCATGAAACGTTGGTCTATTTTATTCCGACGATAGCAACATCTGTTTATATGGTTCTCGACAAAACTCTGATTGGGGCGATTACAGGTAGTTCATACCAGAATGGTTATTATGAGCAAGCAACAAAAATCATTAAAATTGTTAAGTCCGTGGTTTTCGTTGCTGTTAATTCAATTATGACAGCTAGGATGTCGTATTTGTTCTCCGAAAGGCGATTTACTGAAATCAAGGCTAAAATTGCGAAATCACTAGATTTTATACTTTTGCTTGGTGTTGGATCTGTGTTTGGATTGCTGGGGATTAGTCATAGGTTTGTTCCTTTTTTTTTCGGAGATGGGTATGAACCCGTTGAATTGCTAATCTACATTATGTCACCACTGATTATTATTATTGGAATTAGCAACTGTTTGGGAAGTCAGTATTATACTCCGAGTGGAAAAAGAGCGAAAAGTGCCAAATATATTATTGTTGGGGCATTTGTCAACTTTGCTTTGAATCTTTGTTTTATCCCTTTATTTTCAGCTGTTGGGGCGGTAATTGCTTCGGTCTTTGCCGAACTAGTCATTACTGCATTATATTTAAAAAACTGCGATGGTTATTTAACTGTCGATATTATTGGTCATATGCTTTGGAAAAAGATGATAGCAGGTTCTTTGATGGCCGCAGCTGTTTATGCTTTAGGAAAAACACCTTGGAATAATACTATGGTTTTGATTATTCAGATGATATGTGGAGTGGTTGTGTATTGTTTGTGCCTTCGAATTCTGAAAGATAAGATGTATTTCGAAGTGTGTAATATGGTCTTAAATAAGTTTCGACATAGATAGGGATGGATAAAAAAATGGAAACGTCTTTACCAATTAAGTGTGATCTCCCGAAGGGGTATTTGGAAGAGGAAATACGATGTGGGTATACGATTAGTCCGGTGATGAAGAGAGTGTGGGCGGTTGAACTGGACTTACTTCGCGAATTCGATAAGGTTTGTCATAACAATCATATTGAGTATATGGCATGCGCAGGAACAATGCTTGGAGCAGTTCGACATGGAGGTTTTATCCCGTGGGACGATGATATAGATCTGATGATGACATGGCCTAACTATGAGAAACTTTGCAAGATTGGGAGTAGAGAATTTCAGGATCCTTACTTCTTTCAAACAGATATCACAGATCGTGGAAGCATAAGAGGACATGTTCAGATTAGAAACAGCAGAACAACGGCTATTCGTTCAGTAGAGATGGATAAAAAATACCCGTTCAATCAAGGGATTTTTATTGATATTTTTTGTCTGGATCATATTCCTGATGATAGCGCAGAAAAGGAAAGGTATTTTGAAACAGTAAAAAAAAGAAAAAAGAATTTGTTTCGTATGGCCAAATATACTTATCGGTATACAGCGACGATGAGAAATATGTCACATGGTATTAAAAAACCATTGAAAGGACTTTTAAGTTGGATGCTTAAAACCTTTAAAGCAGAAGAAAAAGCGTATGAGCGCTTTGAGAAGGCAATGCATCGTTATAATAACATTACAACAAGTCAAATGGGTCTTGTAAGTATTATCAAAGTTGGAGGGAAGTACTGTTGGGAAACACGTGATTTGGAAAGTGAATTGGTAAATATGAAATTTGAATTTGTTGAGATACCAGTACCGACTAATTATGACGGTATACTAAAAAAAACATATGGGAATTGGGAGGAATATGTTGTTGGGGCAGGGAACCACGGTGAGTTGATAGTAGATGCAAATGAATCCTTCAGTAATTATTTGAAGTGAAACCAGGAGATCGATTATGGATAGTTTCGAGACTATTATTAGGGAAGAGCAGTTAGTTCAACTACAAACATTAAAGAAACTTGATGAAGTATGTAGAAAATATGGAATTAAGTATTGGATGGGCTTTGGCTCCTTGATAGGAACAATCAGGCATCAGGGGTTTATTCCATGGGATGATGATCTTGATATTGGAATTATGAGAGATGATTATAATAAACTTCTTCAAGTTCCTAAGGAAGAATGGGGAGATCAGTTACTCCTCTGTTCTCCGAAGAGCAATGATGAAAGACATGATAAAACTTTTGCCAGGATCTATGTGAAAAACAGTAAAGTTCAAAGCCTGAAAGATGTTCAGCATTGGAGACGATGGTCAGATAATAAAGCGTGGTATACCAGTCTCATGTGTGACTTAATTATTTTCGATAGGGTACCAGAAGATCACGCAGAATTCCTAAAGGTTCATAGGGTTTTTGACAAACGTAAAAAAAAGTATAAAATTGTAAAACTTAAGCCATTTACATCCAGCAACCGGATTACTGATATCGTAAAAACATTTATAAAACGTACATATTCAAGACTATTGCGCTTTTTTTGGAAGAAACCATGGGCAGTTATTGAATGTAAAAATGAAAAATTGGCATTGAAGCATCAAGGAACACATATAGGAAGTTATTGTGTGACAAACTGCAATGATAGTAGAGGAACTCATACATTCCCTGAGAACTATTTCTTTCCGTTAAAAGAAGCGCAATTTGAAGGGATTAGCGTCTTTGTTCCAAACAAATATGATGAAATGCTCCGTTGCCTTTATGGAGACTACATGGTTCCGCCACCTGAACCTGATCGGCACCATCTTATTCCGATTTATCTTGATTTGGGAGATGGTGTTGAGCATATATTTTCTGAAGTTCCTGGATCGCTTGGTGATCGCACTCAGAATAGTAATTAAGAAAGGAAATGGTGAAAGGTTTATGTTAGTTGATACGATTCAGACAACCGGGGGAGTATTACATACTGAAGATCTGGATTTCATATACCAAACGATCTGTGAAGTGTTTAATTGCAATAAGGAACAGATTAAGGATTTGCAACCTCTACAAAAAGGGCTTTCTAACTCGGTTTTGACATTTGAACTTAATGGAGGGAAATATGTATTTCGATTTCCTGGATTAGGGTCGGAGGTTCTTATTGATCGTGGAAGAGAATCAATGATTCAGAGTCAGGCAAATGATGCCAGAGTGGACACGACACTTGTAGCGATGAGTGTATCTAAGGGATGGAAAATCGCGAGATTTATTGATAACAGAGGTTTTGATTATAAAAATGTAAGTGATATCGTACGTGGTGTCAGATTGATTCATAAACTACATGATGCACAAGTTAAGGTTAGATATGAATTTGATGTAAAATCAAAATGGGAATCTATTATGGAATTAACTCCTAGTGATCAATATGGCGAAAACTACCCGGATTTTCCAGACTTTGTCGAGATTAAGGAAAGGGTGTACAAACTATATGATTATGCTAAAAAAGACGGAATTCCTATGTGTCTGACACAGGGAGACAGTAGGGATGAAAACTTTCTGATAAATGATTCGGAAATCTACCTCACAGATTGGGAATATGCTGGCTATGGAGATCCTGGTTTTGATATTGGGACGTACATTTGTGGAGGGGATCATTCTCGTGAAGAGGTTGATAGGGTTTTATTCGTCTATTTTGGACATGAACCTAGCATGGTAGAAAAGCGACATTTTTATGCATGGATCGCTATTACTGGTTTCTTTTATATGCATTGGACGATGTTTAAGGAAGCATCGGGGCAGAAAATAGGGTATTTGAAGCCGCTTTGGTATCGTTTTGCAAGAGACTACAGCAAACTTGCGTTGGAAATGTATGGGGGGGTGAATTGATGACTTATATTATTTTAGCAGCTGGAAAGGGAACAAGCCTTCGGCCTTTAACACTTAAAACACCCAAATCTCTTTATAAACTTGATCGATACTCAACTGTTTTACAACGAATGGTTCGAAGCATAAGGAAGTATGACCATAAAGCTGAAATTGTCGTAGTTGCTGGATTCATGTATGAACACGTTCTAAGAGAGGTTGAACGAGAAAATGTAATTATAGTACGTAATCCGTTTTATGCTATTACTAGTTCTATTTCATCTCTTTGGTTTGCCAGGAAATATCTTGAAAGGGATAATGTGACAATATTAAACTCAGATATTGTCCTCGAGAATCGCCTTGTAGATGATATTATTTGTAAAAATACTGATAAACCATATGTACTTGTAGATTCAAGTAGGACAGAGGGAAAATATAATGTTCAGGTACAGGGTGACAAGGTATGTGTAATGAGCAAAGATTTATCTTCGTTTTATGCACAATATGTCTGTGTTACAAAACTGGATGCAGTTTCAGCTCGCTTTCTAATTGAAGAGATAGATGCAATGATCAATGATGAAATGTATGAACAATTGTTTGAGGATGCACTCGTACAGATGATATTTGAAAGCGATTTTGATTTATATTATAAAGACATCAAGGGATACTCATGGACTGAGGTAGACAATGTTGATGATTTGATAAAAGCAAGAGAAGTTCAGAAACTATAATCGGGAGATCCAGATATGAATATTGCAGTTATTCTCGCTGGTGGAGTTGGAAATAGAGTAGGCGCCGGGATTCCAAAGCAATTTGTTGAGATACTTGGCAAGCCAATTATCGCATATACTTTAAAGCCTTTTGAAGAGCACCCGGATGTGGATGCTATTCTTGTGGTCTGTGTAAAACCATATGTTGAATATATATGGGAGATTAAAGAAAAGTACAGATTAAAGAAACTAACTTGGGTTACAGAGGGAGGGGAGACATTTCAAGATTCTGTAATAAATGGCATGAACTTCCTTAAGGATAAAATAGATAAGGATGATATTGTTCTATACCATTTCAGTGCTTCGCCATTTATTACTACAGAGATAATTTCTGATGTGATCAGGGTTTGTAAAGAAAATGGAACTAATGCAATTTCCACCACGGATTACTTGCTATTATCAGGTGAGAAAAAAACAACCAAATCGGTATCTGATCCTGAAAACTACACGGATAAATATATAGACCGGGATACCATTGCTGTGATGAATACACCACATGCTTTCCGATATGGATTTCTCCTTGACATGTATAGAGAAGCTTATGAAACTGGTGTGATACATACGGTTGAACCTCACACTACAACTTTGATGTTTGCGCTTGGAAAGAGAATATATTTTTCTAAGGGAAGTCAGACTAATATTAAAATCACAACAAAAGAAGATTTGAGTTTATTTGAAGGCTATGCTCTTGAACAGCAGAGGAAAAGTAAAGAGGTTGTTTCGGGAGATGTGGTTGTGTTTTTGGCTGATGGTTTTGAGGAATGCGAAGGCATGCTTGTTGTTGACCTCCTTCGGCGCGCAGGATTAAAAACTATAATGGCATCCTCTATGGGAAGAAGAGATGTAAAGTCATCACGAGACATATTGATTCATGCTGATTCATTGGCTGAAAACGTTGATTATGATAGAGTTCAGATGATTATTCTTCCGGGGGGGAGGATTGGAATTCAAAATTTAAATAAGTCTGAGTTTGTAAAGAAGAAATGTAGGGAATTTGCAAAAAAGAAAAAAGTGGCGGCGATCTGTGCTGCCCCATCATTTCTTGCGGACCTTAAATTAATAGAAGGGAAAAGGGTAACAGTTCATCCTGATTTTGTGGACAAGGTATCTACATCAGAGGTGTTAAATGAACCGGTTGTTATTGATGGAAACATTATAACTGGACAGGGACTTGGAGCAACAATTCCATTTGCCTTTGAAATAATTAATACCCTTGTAAGTGGCGATGCGGTGGATAAGATCAAGAAAGATATTTGTTTTAGGGCTTGAAAGTTTTATTTGCTTTCGATCTTAGGCGAAATGATGAAGTTAAAGCGTAGAATTAAAAGGATAAAAACATGTACGATTACTTGATTGTTGGCTCCGGTCTTTACGGGGCAACAGTGGCTCAACAATTAAAAGAAGCAAATAAAAATGTTTTAGTGATAGATAAACGCTTCAATGTCGCAGGCAACGTGTATACGGAAAAAATAGAGGGCATAAATGTCCACAAATACGGTGCTCATATTTTTCACACAAACAACTCTAAAGTATGGGACTATGTAAATCGTTTTTGTACTTTTAACCGATTTACAAACTCCCCTGTGGCGAATTATAAGGGTGAGTTATTTTCTTTGCCATTTAATATGTACACATTTAATAAGATGTGGGGAGTGACGACACCGGAGGAAGCGGCGGAGAAAATTGCAGAACAGAAGAAAGAGATTGATCATGAGCCGAGGAATCTTGAGGAACAGGCGGTTAGTTTAGTTGGTCGGGATATATATGAAAAACTGGTTAAAGGTTACACGGAAAAACAATGGGGACGTCCATGTGCAGAACTCCCTGCATTCATCATTAAACGACTTCCAGTTCGTTTAACATTTGACAATAATTATTTTGACGCTTTTTATCAAGGGATTCCGATTGGTGGATACACCAAAATGGTTGAAAGGATGCTTGATGGAATAGATGTTAGACTTGGGATTGATTATTTGGATGACAAAGATGACTTGGATTCCAAGGCTGAGCGTGTTATTTATACTGGCCCGATTGATGCGTACTTTAATTATTGTCTGGGTAATCTTGAGTATCGTTCTGTTCGTTTCGAAACCGAATTAATGAACATTTCAAATTATCAGGGTAATGCAGCCATTAATTACACAGATTTGGAAACTCCATGGACACGCATAATTGAACATAAATGGTTCGAGTTCGGTAAGGACGAAGAAGGAAATGATCTGCCCAAAACAGTAATCAGTAGAGAATATAGTTCGGAATGGAAGCCTGGAGATGAACCATACTATCCTGTGAATAATAATAGAAACACATTACTCTATGAACAGTATAAATTGCTTGCAGATAAAGAGGCAAACGTCATCTTTGGTGGTAGACTTGGTGAGTATAGATACTATGATATGGATCAGGTTATTTCTGTGGCTCTGAAAAAAGCAGAAGAGCTAATCAGTTTGTAAAATGGGAAGTAACATGCGTAACAGAATACAGTGGATTGACTTCCTTAAACGGATATATTCTTTTTAATTAAACATGAAATGAAGTTATGATTGAAGGAGAGCAATCTAAAGGGGGTGATGGAAGTGAATACAGTTCGATCAGAACGGCTTCAGTATACACCGTCTTCTTTTGCGCGTACATCACTCCTTCATCTTACCGAGACGGGGACACTTACTGCGCTAAAACCCCATACTAGTTCCAGAGAAAATTTGGGGGGGTTTCTTCTCTTTGCCGTAGAACAGGGATCTGGCATGGTGGAAATTTGTGACCATAGATATTTTATGGTACCTGGGGATGTCGCTTTTATTGATTGTTCGAGACCATATAGTCATTCTACGCCTGCCTACTTTGCAACTATTGGATCAGTCGACGAAAATGGTAAGTTATCTGATTCTAAGGGGGAGAAGTTGGATAGTTCCTCCTTTAAGAGTAGGAAGTTGGAGAACTGCCTTTGGACCATTTCCTGGGTGCATTTTAACGGATCAAGTATGCCGGATATATATAACAAGTTTCTTCAGCGTTCGGGAAAGCCGATTTTTCATTCTTCATCTGATTATATTTCTCTCCTTCAAAATCTTTATCATACCGCAAATGGGGAAAGTTATGTCCGTGATATGGTCATTAATACCGAGCTTTGTAAATTATTGACAAGGGTGATGGAGGATTGCTGGTGTGAGGGGAGAGGGAACACCTTTTGTGGGAAGAAAGGTATGGATCTTTTAGATGTCAAAGCATACCTAAACGAGCATTATATGGATAAGATTAGGTTGGACGATTTAGGAAATATGTTTTTCATCGACCGTAGTTACCTATCCCGTGCATTTAAGAAGTTGTTTGGTATTAATCTGATGGATTACCTGACAATCATTCGAATCAATAAGGTGAAAGAACTTCTGCGCTTTGGGGTGGATGGTAGAGAAGCAAAAATGATAGAGATTGCTGAATTGACGGGTTTTGGTTCGGAACAACATTTGAGCACTAGATTTAAACAAGTGGAAGGATGTTCACCTAGAGAGTATCGGAACAAATGGAAATAAGTCAATAATATATAAAAAGACCGCAAGGAAAGAAATTCTCCTGCGGTATTTTTTTCGTTATGATAGGCAAAACTGATTAATATGGAGTCATTTTAAGGAGGGTTCAGAATGAACAAAGTGGCGTTGATCACAGGTATTACAGGTCAGGATGGTTCCTATTTGGCAGAGTTTCTATTAGAAAAAGGTTATGAAATTCATGGTATTACCCGACGGGCTTCAATATCCAATACAGGAAGAATCGAGCATATCAAGGATAAGATCACTCTTCATGATGGGGATCTGTCGGATTCGTCTTCCATGATTCGAATCATCAATCTGACACAGCCGGATGAAATCTACAATCTGGCAGCTCAAAGTCATGTCCAGGTGTCATTTGATGCACCGGAGTATTCTGGAGATGTGGATGCCATTGGTGTTCTTAGAATTTTAGAAGCAGTACGCATCCTTGGTCTTACAAAGAAGACGAGGATTTATCAGGCTTCTACTTCGGAATTATATGGAAAGGTTGAGGAGGTTCCACAACGAGAGACTACGCCATTTCATCCGTACAGTCCCTATGCGGTTGCAAAGCAGTATGGTTTTTGGATCACCAAAGAGTACCGTGAGGCTTACGATATGTTCGCCTGCAATGGTATCCTCTTTAATCATGAGTCTGAACGACGTGGTGAGAATTTCGTAACCAGAAAGATAACCCTTGCAGTTGGGCGGATAGCTGAAGGGCTTCAGGACCACATTGAGCTGGGCAATATGGATTCACTCCGTGACTGGGGGTATGCGAAGGATTATGTGGAATGTATGTGGATGATTCTTCAACAGGACAAGCCGGATGATTTTGTTATCGCTACAGGTGAGCAACATACGGTTCGTGATTTCACCGAAAAGACTTTTGCGGTGAACGGAATAAAGATTCGATGGGAAGGCACTGGGCTTGATGAGAAGGGTTATGACGTTGAAACCGGGAAGATGCTGGTATGTGTTAACCCAACTTGGTTCCGCCCTACAGATGTCGATAATCTCTGGGGTGATCCGACAAAAGCAAAAACGGTGCTTGGTTGGAATCCACAGAAAACCAGTTATGAAGAGTTAATCCGGATTATGGCTGAACATGACCGTAAACTTGCCAAAAGAGAAAAGGCTATGAAGAGTGCTGAGTAACACCAAGAGTGGATGGATTCTTTGTCTCATTATTATGAATGAAAATTAGAAAGTGTGATGATCTATGATGGAAAAGAATGCAAAAATCTACGTTGCAGGTCACAGAGGGATGGTTGGTTCTGCTATCGTAAGGGAATTAGAACGGCAGGGATATACGAATATTGTTTCAAGAACGCATAATGAACTTGATTTAACCCGCCAGGATGCGGTTGAAAGGTTCTTTGAAGAAGAGAAGCCGGAATATGTATTCCTGGCTGCGGCAAAGGTTGGTGGAATCATGGGTAATGCCAAGGCAAAGGCAGATTTCATGTATGAGAATATGATTCTTGAGATGAATGTTATCCACAGTGCATGGAAGAATGGTTGCAAGAAGCTTGAATTCTTAGGTTCTTCGTGCATTTATCCGAGGCTTGCACCTCAGCCCATGAAGGAGAGTTGTCTGCTGACATCCTCTTTGGAACCGACCAATGAGGCATATGCACTGGCGAAGATCAGTGGATTGAAATACTGTGAATATCTGAATGGGCAGTATGGTACAGACTATATCACTGTAATGCCTACAAATCTTTATGGACCGAATGATAACTACCATCCAGAACATAGCCATGTTCTTCCTGCGTTGATCCGCCGGTTTCATGAGGCAAAAGAATTAGGGGCAGAGTCTGTGACTTGTTGGGGAGATGGCTCCCCTCTTCGTGAGTTCCTATACGTAGATGATCTGGCGAATCTATGTGTATTTCTCATGAATAACTACAGTGGTAATGAGACCGTGAATGCAGGGACTGGTAAAGAACTGACCATTAAAGAACTGACTGAACTTGTGGCTAATGTGGTTGGATATGAAGGAGAGATTTTTTGGGATCCTTCGAAACCAAATGGAACACCTCGGAAACTTCTGGATGTCAGCAAGTCGACCAATCTTGGATGGACTTACAAAACGGAACTGGAGGATGGAATCCGGTTGACATATGAAGATTTTTTAAGTAATCCTATGCGGGCTGAGAGATAGTTTTTCGATAGAATCCATCGCTTTACTCAGATGACATAAAGGGAGCATTAAGAAATGAACATAGTACTTCTTTCCGGCGGTTCAGGTAAGCGCTTGTGGCCGCTGTCAAATGACATTCGTTCTAAGCAGTTTATAAAAATATTTAAGAAACCGGAGCATGATATCCCCATGGGAACGGAAGAGGGGGATTATGAATCAATGGTTCAACGGGTATATCGTCAGATTAAGACCGTGGACAGGGATGCAACGGTGACTATCGCTACCAGTAAATCTCAAGTGTCCGCCATTCATAATCAGCTCGGAACCGATGTGGGGATTTCTGTAGAACCCTGCCACCGTGACACATTTCCGGCCATCGCTCTGGCTACTGCATATCTCCATGATATTCAGGGAATTGGCGGGGACGAGGCGGTGGTGGTATGCCCCGTGGATCCGTATGTAAATGAGGATTATTTTGTTGCATTAAAAAAACTATGGGAACTGGCAGAAGCAGGAACAGCGAATCTAACCCTGATGGGAATTGATCCTACTTATCCAAGTGAGAAGTATGGATATATTTTGCCTGCCTCAAAGGATCCGGTGTCAAAAGTTTCGGATTTTAAGGAAAAACCGGATTCTGAAACGGCACAGAAGTATATAGATGCCGGAGGGCTATGGAATGGTGGCGTATTTGCCTATAAGCTTTCTTATGTGTTGAAGCGTGCCCATGAGCTGATCGATTTTACAGATTATCAGGATCTTTTCAATAAATATGATTCACTGACCAAGATCAGTTTTGATTATGCGGTGGTAGAGCATGAACCGAATATCGCTGTTATGCGGTTTGCCGGCCAGTGGAAAGATCTAGGGACTTGGAATACGCTTACGGAGGCTATGGAAGAATCAGTCATTGGTGACGGAAGAATGAATGATACCTGTGAAAATGTCCATGTGATAAATGAACTTGGTGTTCCAGTTTTGGCCATGGGTTTGAAAGATGTTGTAATCTCCGCATCCCCCGAAGGTATTCTGGTGTCCGATATGGAGCAGAGTTCATATATCAAGCCATATGTAGATGCCATTGATCAACAGGTCATGTTTGCAGAGAAGTCTTGGGGATCCTATCGGGTACTGGATGTGGAAGAAGAAAGCATGACGGTCAAGGTTACGTTGAATCCCGGACATCGAATGAATTACCACAGTCATGAAAAAAGGGATGAGGTGTGGACCATAGTCAGTGGATTTGGAAAAACCATCGTGGATGGTGCTGCTAGACGGGTTACACCTGGGGATGTGATTACCATGCCTGCAGGATGTAAGCATACCGTAATTGCGGGAGATGAAGGTCTGCAGTTGATTGAAGTTCAGATTGGAGATGAGATCAGTGTGGCAGATAAAGTGAAGTATGAATTGAAAGATTGAAATCAGGCGGAGCTTTCAGTCTCCGCCTTTCCTATTTTGGAGCTATAGTTGGTATTGTAAGTGAGGAGTTTTCTATGGGATATAAGGAAGAATACCAGCGTTGGATAGATAAGGGAATCATGATTGACGAATTGAAATATCTTTCTGATTCTGATATTGAGGAATGCTTTTACAAAGATCTGAAATTCGGAACCGGTGGAATCCGGGCTATCATGGGTCCGGGACCAAATAAACTGAATAAATATACGATTCGGAAGAACACCGAGGGGTTCGCACGGTTTATCGAAGCGCAGGGTGATGAGGCAAAGAAGAGAGGCGTAGTGATAGCATGTGATAACCGAAACCACAGCCAGGAGTTCTGTGAGGAAGCAGCGAAGGTTCTTGCAACACATGATATTCATGTGTATCTCTTTGAGAGCCTGCGAACGACGCCGGAGCTTAGCTTTGCGGTTCGGTACCTTCACGCGGCGGGTGGAATCAATGTGACAGCAAGCCACAATCCGCCGGAATATAATGGTTATAAGACCTACGATCATCATGGCTGTCAATCTGTACCACGGGATACGGATGTGATTATCAAGTATATCGAGGGCGTGGAGGATCTGCTTGATATTAAGATCGATCCTGAGAAAGAGTCAAATATCGAATATATAGGGATTGAAGTGGATGAGGCTTACTATAAGGCTTTGGAGACTGTACAGGAGCGACCTGGGGAAGAGAAGAATCTCAGTATTGTATATACGCCGCTTCATGGCACGGGAAATGTTCCTGTCCGCACAATGCTGAACCGCCTTGGCTATACAGTTTATCCTGTTGGAGAGCAGTGCATCCCGGATACTATGTTTAGTAAGACCAAATCTCCGAACCCGGAGAATAAAAAAGCATTTGAACTTGCGGTGG